>Ga0115012_10000460_pt1 | contig 23099 bp, 32 predicted proteins | sample TroAtlMetagenome_FD_88706 | JGI IMG/M metagenome (GOLD analysis project Ga0115012, IMG submission 88706) | Marine eukaryotic phytoplankton communities from Atlantic Ocean - Tropical Atlantic ANT10 Metagenome | ecosystem: Environmental > Aquatic > Marine > Oceanic | place: Tropical Atlantic...
ATCCTAATGCTGAGTTCTATCCTGTTTCAACTGCAGAGAACATGGAATTGTATAACATTCTAAAAAATGAGAAACCTGTTATACATACTTTAGGTGAGTAAATGAAGACAAATGAAATCGTATAAATGGATAGCAATTGGGTTGGGAACTCTCTTTGGTGTTTCACATATTGCTATGATAGGTATGCTTAGTAATAGAGAAAGTAAGTTACCAAGGTTAGACCTTCCTGTAGGTCCTTATACTTCTTATCAAGCAAGGGTAAGTAAGGATGAGTACATGGTTAACTATAGAGCAAATGATCCTAAGTCAATGTATACAGTTGAAGAAAGTAAGACCAAGGCAGGGTTCTTAGGACTAGGTAATAATAATAAGAAGGTAACATCAGAGTATACTATGGAGGGTGCTATTCATAATAATAGTAATAATCCAGTATCATCAGATTTAAATGTGGCATGTATTGAAGCAGTAGGTTCAGCAAAAGGAACAGGTAGATTAGTAGGTACTAGTATTGGTACTGCTGCTGCTCCTTCCCTTACTGGTATACCATTCGTTGGATGGGTTGCTGCTGGTTGGGTAGCAATGTTCGGTGGAGAACAAGGTGCAGAGATAGGTGGTAACATGGCAAAAGATCTCAACAAAAACTGCTAGGTATATATAGATTGTAATATATCTTAACATTTCTTAGGAATGATTAACCTAATATCGGTATTCAAGATGGTCTTCTTGATTTTAGGTGGTGTCTCTATGTTTACCATCCTTTGGTTAACTATGATGGGCAACATGATGGAGGATTAACCCTACCACTTGACAAATCCCAAAGAAAGTGTTAATATAAATACCAACATAACAAAGGGATCGAAAGATCGTGCCCCTGCGTATGCAAACAGTACCCCATGTCGGGGGTGCTATCATCCGCAAGGGTCTTTTTAATGCCTTGCGAGAAAATAAATACAAACATGTCTTTCAAATCAACAATCGCTGCAGTAGCAGCAACTCCTCTTCTAGTATCTGGTGCAGCTTTTGCTGGTCCATATGTTAATTTAGAAGCAACTGGTTCATATCCTGATGGTGCTTATACATCTGGTGGATTAGAAGCAGTTGTAGGATACGAGGGAGAAACTCCAAGTGGTCTTGGTTGGTATGTATCTGGTGGTCCTACAGTGACTCACACAGAATCAACTGATGAGTTCGGAGACGTTGAACTAATAGGATACCTTGGTGGATCTTATGATAAGTTCTATGGAGAGATCTCTGGTGTAACTGCAGAAGATGATATTGACTGGTCTGCTAAAGCAGGAGTTAAGTTCGTTTTCTAAGTCATACTTGACCAACGAATTTATGAGGGGTGCTTGACACCCCTCTTTTTATTTGCTATTATAAATTCGCCTTTATATAAATTAAATTAAAAGAACTAAAATAGAAGCATGTTAACCAACATTACTGTTTATTCCAAGGACAGTTGTCCTTATTGTCAGAAAGTTTGTGAATTATTTGACGCTCTACAAGCAAATTATGTTGTTTACAAACTCGATGAACACTTCGATAGACATGCTTTCGTAGAAGAATTTGGTGGAGATGCTACGTTCCCCCAAGTCCTAGTAGGCACCCGAAGAATCGGTGGGTCTAAAGAAACAGTTACTTATTTAAAAGAACATGGATTGGTATGAAGACGAATTCTACCCCTTGGTAGAACGTGCTATAGAAGAGTCCTTTAATGACAGGTACTTATTTAATTGTTATCAGTACCTCAAAGGAAACAAAGCAACTAAACCACAGGTCAGAAAGTTCTGTGAAAGTTCAACAGCAAATGAACTAAGTCAAACAACTCTTGAACTAGAGATGTATATTAAGGGAGGAGATCCCACCCTACGTGAAGCTTATGGTCACATACCCAAACCAAAAGCACGTAAGATTAAAACTTATCTTTATAAAATTTTAGAGGATGCATGGAAGTATGAACTCGAAAGAAAACCAGGAAGGAAACCCAAAAAAGGAGGTCGCAAAGCACTCTCTAAATAAAGGTGAGGAGTTCATGCTTCGTAGGAGGTCAAGCAAAGAACCAAAAAATGACGAGACAATTCTAGTTTTAAACGGAGGTAAAGCCATGGATATGGCAGTTGTTCTTACCATGTCTACACTAATGGTTATTGGTGGGACAATTATGGGTTTTATAATTGGTTGGTTTGCTAATACTTATTATATGAACTACATCGAAGCACTTGATGACAAGGAAGATGATGAACTCGTCACAGGAATTCAAGCACATCCAGAGATGATGGATAGTAATGGTAATCCCATTCCATTTCAAGTAGCAAAACTTATCAGCGTCGAATTTGAAGCAAAGGATGCATTTACTAATGACCCCTTTACAGATTCGGATGATTGATATATAATAATACTATTGACATAGACCTATGAAACTTTTGATTTCTGAAATTATTAGGAAGGCATCTAATGCCAAAACTAAAGCAGAGAAGATAAAGATACTACAAGACAATAATAGTCAAGCACTACGTTCAGTTCTTAAGTGGAACTTTGAACCTGCTATTGTATCTGATTTACCAGAGGGTGATGTACCATTCACAAGGAATGATGCACCTATGGGAACTGAGCACACAATGCTTGAGAGAGAAGCAAAGAATCTTTGGAGATTCATTAAAGGTGCTAACTCTCTTACTAGATTTAAACGTGAACAGTTGTTCGTTCAAATGCTAGAAGGACTTCATGAAAGTGAAGCAGATATAGTATGCCTTGTTAAGGATAAGCAGTTGCATAAGAAGTATAGAATTACTAAATCAGTTGTAACCTCAGCGTTCCCTAACATCCAGTGGTCTGAATGACAACAGAAGTTAAACCCCCTAACAAAGCACCAGAACCATTACTAAAGTTTAGTGATGAGGATGCTTACAATTACCAGATCAAAGTGTTTCTTCAGAACATTAAACCTGAGAGCGTTGATCCTAATAAGTATCCACAAGGTACTTCTTTAGTTGTATACACTATTGGATCGGAAACGATCAATGATTTAGTGATGTCTCAGAAGAGTTCAAATATCTTCGATGCATACTATGATAAACTCAAAACATTGGGTGGTACACTATTGAAAATTAATAGTTGGTATGGTACAATTAATCCAAAGCTTTGGGATCAACCCAAACCTAAATCTCGTAAGAACAAACGAAATGGATGACGAACTTCAGAAGAGAGAGTTATGTATGACCTCTCTAAGTAAGAATCAGATTCAATTTGATTCTTCTGCTTACAATTTTTGTCAAAAGGCAATTGATGTAGGTGATATCAAATGGAATACTTCTCCAGAAGATATCAAAACTATGTACGGTTATTATCAAGAACAAGGATTTATTTAATGGTAAAACTTATCAGTATTACTCCTGATGCTGAGAAAACAATGGGTTACGTTGCTAGGGTATCAAACCCTAAGAATCAAGAGAACCCAAATGTATCAGGACTTTTGAGTTATTGTATTAAGCATGGGCATTGGTCTGTGTTTGAGCAAGCACATATGACACTTGAAATCAACACTACTAGAGGACTAGCAGCACAGATTTTAAGACATAGAAGTTTTACATTTCAAGAATTTTCACAACGATATGCTGACACTAACCTGTTAGCAGAAGAGATTCCTATGTTTGATCTCAGACATCAGGACACTAAGAATCGTCAGAATAGTATTGATGATGTACCTAAGAACAAGAAAGCAGATCTTGAATATAAGATTGCTGAACATTTTGTTGAAGCGATGGATCTATATAACGAACTACTTGCTTCGGGTATTGCTAAAGAGTGTGCTAGGTTTGTACTACCTCTTGCTACTCCTACTAAGTTATACATGACTGGTAGTGTTCGTTCATGGATTCACTACATAGAATTACGTTCTGCTCATGGTACTCAGAAAGAGCACATGGATATAGTAGAAGATTGTAGAACTGTATTTAAAGAACAGTTACCTGTAGTATCGGAGGCATTATCATGGTAGAGGACTTTGCAAAGCAAATTAAAGTAGGTACTAAAAAGTCACACTCTGCAGCAGAGAACACTAAGTTCGTTGCATCATTCCTGAGAGGAGTTGTAAGCAAGGAAAGTTATCGAACCTTAGTTGCTAACCTATACTTCGTTTACACTGCCTTAGAGGACGTTGCAGAGCACTTAAAGGACAACGATGAAGTGAGTCCATTATTGTTTGATGAACTAAAACGTCATAAAGCATTAGCAAAAGATTTAGATTACTTTTATGGAGAAGGGTGGCATGAAACCATATATCCTAGTGATGCTACCAAAAGATATATTGATAGGATAAGAGAGATTGGTCGTCAAGACCCAGTTCTATTCATAGGACATCATTACACTAGGTACATGGGTGATCTATCAGGTGGGCAGATACTTAAAGGTATTGCAAAGAGATCATTGAAATTAGATGATGAAGCATTTAATTTCTATGAGTTCAAAGATATACTTAATCCAGTTGACTTTAAAAATAACTATAGAGGTACACTAAACTGTTTGCCCTTGACACAAACGCAAGTTGATGCCATAATAACAGAAGCAAATTATGCTTTCAGATTAAACATGTATATGTTTGATGAGTTAGCAGGTGATGCTGCTAAATCAACACTACAAATTATCCTAGCATTCCTAGGAGATTTCGTAGCAGAGATGATTGTATCTAAGAGGTTTAGGTAATGCCACTTTACGAATTTAGAAATAAGGAGACAGGAGAGATCACCGAAGAACGGATGTCCTTTACTGTCCTCGATAAATACAAGGAGGATAACCCTCACTTAGAACAATATCATTCGACTTATCCTGGTTTGGTTGCTGATGCTCATGTAAGAGACAAGAGACCTGATGGTTTCAAAGATGTCTTGAAGAGTATTAAGAAAGCAAATCCTGGTTCAAATATCGACACTTCCTTTACAAGTAACATTTAAATGCCACGTAGAAAGAAAACTTCTGAGTTCGATTTCGTAAACAGTTCCCCTAAGAAGATGAGACGTAAGAAACCTATCAATACAGAGCAACTCGTTGACATACAACCTCTGACAGACAATCAGAAGTTAGTTTTTGATGCTTACGAAAAGAATAAGAACCTATTCTTATATGGTTGTGCAGGTACAGGTAAAACATTCATTGCAATGTACCTAGCATTAAAAGAGATTCTATCTAACAAGACACCGTACGAGAAACTTTATGTTGTACGTTCACTTGTACCTACTAGGGAGATTGGTTTCCTACCAGGAGATCATGAAGATAAAGCACATCTTTACCAAATACCTTACCAGAATATGGTAAAGTATATGTTTAAGATGCCTGATGATCCTGCATTTGAAATGCTCTACGATAATCTAAAGGCACAAGAAACAATCTCTTTCTGGAGTACTTCTTTCTTACGTGGTACTACTCTTGACAATGCTATAGTAATTGTTGATGAGTGTCAGAATTTAAACTTCCATGAGTTAGATTCAATCATGACTCGTGTTGGTAACGATTCTAAAATCATCTTTGCTGGTGACGTAGCACAGACAGACCTAGTTAAGACCAATGAAAAGAATGGTATCCTAGATTTCATGAAGATACTTGAGATCATGGATGAGTTCGCTAACATTGAGTTCGATGTCAACGATATTGTTAGAAGTGGTTTAATTAGAAACTACATAGTAACTAAGTTACAGATAGGTCTTTAATGTTTAATCATCTTATTATGGAGATGTCTCTTGAGGACATCAGTGCTAAAACTATTAAAGGTAAAAGAGTATATGAGATAGGGGATAATAAGTATCCTTCAATCTCTACTATCTGTTCCTTTAGAAGTAGAAAATCAATCGCTGAGTGGAGAGCAAGAGTTGGTGCTGAAGAAGCAAACAAAATCTCTAGACGTGCTACCTCAGTAGGTACTACAGTTCATAGTATAGTTGAGGATTACCTTAACAATGAACTAGATCTAGATAAGTATGTTGATAAGCATCTTGCTAAGATACTTTTTGCTCAAGCAAAACCATTACTTAATCGTATTGATAACATCCATTATCAAGAAGCAGCACTCTATAGTCATGAGTTTCAAATTGCAGGTAGAGTTGACTGTATAGCAGAGTTTGATGGTAAGTTATCAATCATCGACTTCAAGACATCCTCTAAAGAAAAGAAAGAGGAATGGGTTGAAGGATACTTTGTTCAAGAGACAGGGTATGCTAAAATGTATGAGGAAAGATCTGGTATTAAAGTCGAACAGATCGTTACTCTTATTACATGTCAAACTGGGGACACTCAGGTCTTTATAAAGAACCCTGATGATTATGTACCTCTATTAAAAGATTATATTAGTGAGTATAACGATGCCCAGTAAATCCAAAAACATTAATGAATTAATTGACGACACTTTTATGGACAAGAACAAATTCTCTATGACGATTGAGAACATCGTTAAAGAAAGTAACAGAACCCTAAGTTACATTGATGCTATCGTTGATTTCTGTGAGTCCAAAGACATAGAAGTTGATTCAGTTACTAAGTTGATAGCACCGACTTTAAAGGAAAAGATTAAAGCAGAAGCAATAAAGTTAAACTTTATAAAGAAGACAACTAAAGCAGTGTTACCTCTATGAATGCATTTGATTGTTATACAATCTACCTAGCAATTAAAGCACACTTCTCTAGAAAAGGATACGATTACTTTAAATATAATGGTCGTACAAAAGCATCTGTATCAAATTTTAATGAAAGGAAAGACAGATACTTCTTTGAGAAACTTGCTAAGAAATATAATAAACAAGAATTAGAATCATACTTTGTATCTAACTTCTTATCTAACTCTAACCTATGGATAGGAGAAATGAATGATAAGAACTTCCTTGATTGGAAGAAAAAGATACAAAGTATTTCTTATTTGTATGAGAATGATTTGAAAACTATTATTGATAAGTGTGATAGTTTAAATAATGCAATGAAGTGTAAGAATTTCACACACTCCACAGTAATTAAACTATACCTTGGTGATCATATCATGCCAGAAACTTTGGTCTTGTTAAATAGGATAACAGGTTTCATAGAAAGATATGATACACTACTCAGTGATTCTATCTGGAAAAATGTATCAAACCTATTGCAAAAGTATGATCCATTTGTTATAGTGGATTACAATAAGATCAAATCTATTACAGTAGAGAATTTATGAGCAAGTTATTCGACTCGGAAATAGTCCAGAAAGAACTAGAAGAAATGATGGCAACTTATATGGATGTCATGATGAAAGTTCCATACTTTACTCGGATGAATGAAGAGCAAAGACAAGACGTAATAGATGATCTAGAGACATTAGTGGACAAACAAGAGACCCTATATAGTAGGGCATACCTTATGAATGATGAAGACAGTGAACTTGTTAAACAGAACTTTAGAAACGCTGCCAAGGAGTTAGGTGTACCAGAGCATCTGGTAGGTCTACCTGTTTTTAAAGAAGCGAGAAAGGCATTGCAAACTATGAGAGATAACCTTGACAAACTCTTATAAACACTGTATAATACATACAATCCTAACAATACAACAATACGGAGAATACACATGTCATTTGCTGCATTAAAAAAGCAAGGTTCACTACTTGATAAACTCAATAGTGAAATTAATAAGACCGAAGTAACTTCTGGTTTTATAGATGATCGTCTTTGGAAACCCCAGATGGGTAAGGACGGTATCGGTAGTGCTATCATCAGGTTTCTACCACCTGCTAAAGGTAACGAATTACCTTGGGCAAAGGTATGGAGTCATGCATTCCAAGGACCAGGTGGATGGTACATTGAGAACTCTTTAACTACAATAGGACAGAACGATCCTGTTGGAGAAGTTAATAGAACTCTATGGAACAGTGGGTTAGATTCGGACAAAGAAATAGCAAGGAAGCAGAAGAGAAAACTCTCTTACTATAGTAACATATATGTTATTAAAGATCCTGCTTCACCAGAAAATGAAGGTAAGACATTCCTTTACAAGTATGGTAAGAAGATTCATGATAAAATAATTGCTGTAATGCAACCAGAATTTGATGGTGAAACTGCAATCAATCCATTTGATTTCTGGCAAGGTGCTGACTTCAACCTAAGAATTAAAAAGGTTGCAGGTTTTTGGAACTATGATAGTTCTGTCTTTGGTAGTCCATCTACTCTTGGTAGTTTTGATGACGCTAAGTTAGAAGAGATCTATAATGGTCTACATGATCTCAATGAGTTCACTGCTGCTTCTAACTTCAAGACATATGCTGAACTTAAGAAGAGATTAGATACTGTTCTTAAGGGTGGTAGTACTAGTCGTATAGATGAAGAAGAACTAGAGAATGAGATTGCTGCAAAGTTTGAATCTCAACCAAGTCCTTCAGTTGCATCACCTTCTATAGCAACACCATCACCATCTGTTAACGCTGATGAAGATGCATTTAGTTACTTTGATCAGTTAGCAAACGAACAGTTCTAAATAATACTGAGACCTTTCGTGCGTCTCTACATACGGAACTACCCTGACCCCACCTAAAAAGTGGGGTCTTTTTTTGCCCAAACGAAATCGACCTTTTTGTTTAAAAAAGTCGGGGAAAAAAATCTGGGCAATTTTTCGTCAAAAGGGTCGATAGGTATTTATACCTATTATGCTATTCTTCGTTTTTCGTTAATAAATTTGGTACTTGGTTTAAACCTCATTTTCTCTTTAAACATCTGATTGAACTGTGGTATCAAATCTGGTTTTATTAGGTTTATTTCTCTTTTCTTCTCGTTTATGTCAATTTCGTAAGTATAGTTAGTAATACCAACTCTTGATTGTGCCTTAGTTAAGGTTAATCCCTCAGGAGTAACATATTGGTATGCTTCATCAACTTTCATACCACCTGATACTACTACATTACCTTTATATTTCTGTTCTATTGCTTCGTAATGATGAATACCTTCTGTATCTTGGTATTTGTGACTAACATACTCGTCAAGGGCATATTTCGATTTTGGCCAATCATTATATAAACTGATCATATTGTTTATTAGTAAAATAGTCCAATCGTAGTTAGGATCGTCATACATTTCATAGGAGATGGTATCTGGTCTATCTCCATCTGCTATAAAATAGTCATCAAATACGGTTACAGTACCTATTTCATCAGGTACTACTTTAATCCTAGAGAATATATTCTTAATTTCCAACCATTGCCCATCAAAGGGGTTTTGGGTATATTTAAGATATAGTAAGTTTGGTATGTTACTGAAATATGCCATTAGTAGTATTCTTGGAGATCGTTGGTTAAGATAGCTTCCTCTCTTTGTGCTTCTACCCAACCCCAATCTTCTGAGGTAGCAGTATCCTCAACTTCATGGATATCTTGCCTTGTTAGGTTTGTTAGTTCACTAAATTGTAAAGATAAAGAAACTGCTTGTACAAAATTACCACGTGTTAAAGTAAATACATCATGAGGAGTATAATCAACAGTTACATCAGTTATAGCACAATATTTAGTACTTGGTAGGAATTGCTCCATGAATCTAGAAGATTGCCATTTATCTTGACCTTTCGTTTTACCTGATTGGATTATTCTAAAGATATATGGATATGTTAGGAATAAACTAGTATTTGTTCCAGATCTTTTACTACCTGGATGCATTGCCATTTTAAAGAATTTGATTATTTTCTTAATATCTTGTTCTTCGTCTTTATTTCTTGCTGCCAGCATATATTGGAATGAAAATGACCTTGTTTTCATTTTAGTAAATGTTTGTAAGGTATTATCATTAAATGTCATTCCAAATGCACCTGCCATTAATGTATCACCTTCTATACCCTCTGCTTTAGGTGCTTCATTCAATTTATTTCCTATTATCTTATCAAACATATTAGCAGTGACTGATGCAGATGATGAACCAAGAGCATTACCTGCACCACCTAATCCAGCACCAACAGCACCAAATTGAGTTGCATTCCATTCAGCACCATATTTGTATTCTAGTTTTGGGGGAATATAAAGTTTTACCACACCCTCCATAGTATTAGAAGGTGTATCAGTATCTCTACCCCATCCTCCAGTGGTATCTGTAGCAGTTGTACCACCAGTATTAACGTCTAAACTTTCTAATTCTAATAATTTATCTCCATTCTTAGTATCAGCTATAGCACCAGAAAGCATATCTCTCATAGATTTTGTATTGAGAGCTTGTGCTTTATTATAATCATATGCATAGAAACTCATGTAGTAACCTGTGTTAGCTACTGATCTCGGATACATTAAGTTTGGAACTTCTTTAGCCATTATTTTTGAACTGATTTGGCACTAATAAATTTATTACGCTTATCATAAAATTGTTCTAATGGCAATGCTGCCATTTCCAATACATCTTCTTCTGGAATTTTAAAGAATAAATTATCTGCTTTCTCCATTATATATCTATGCCATATATAACGAGGTATATTACCACCACTATTTATTAAGGATTCTGCTAAATTTACTCTATTTGCTGGTGGCATATAATGTAGATTAGCACCATAAAAACCATTAGGGGTAGGATCACCTACAAGTACCATTGGATACCTATCCCAATGATCTAATCTTTTAAGGAATTTTGGTTTATATTCAAAAAGGTAAAATTGAGCAGGTGTCACGCTATCTACTGCATGATCAAAGAGGTAGTTAAACGCTTCAGTTCTTTGTTTTGCTCTATTTGTTATTTTCTTCTCTTTTATTATAGTAAGAATACTCATACCCTTAGTTCTTTTTCTGTTAGTATCTTAAATACCATGTTTCGCTGATTGCAATACTTTTTAGCAGCTTTCCATTTTGCTTCATTAATGGCATATCTGGTAACTTCTGTTAAATACTTTTGAGTTACCCTCTTCTTCTTCTCTGGTGGAGATGTCTGTTTTAGTGGTTTTACCTCAATAACGTATTTTGCTGTAGTACCATGTGTGGTACGACATTTTACATAGAAGTCAGGAAAGTATCTATGAACTCTTTTATCAACGGGAGAACGATATGGTATAAAGAACTCCTCAGACCCCCATTCTAATATATTTGAGTTTAAATCACACCATTGCATGAACTTTCTTTCCCATAATGACCTATAAATTACATTAGTTGGATCACCTTTATACTTTCTAGGATTAGAGGGTCTGTATTTTCCAGAGTATGCCATACTAAATATAAATAAACCATCTCAAGCTATTTAGATGAAAATAGAAGATATTAGAAAGAATATAGTAGGTGAGTATGGTATTGCCAACTCAAATAGGTATCAGATATCGTTTTTACCTAAAACTGGTGCAGGTTCTCTTGGTGAAGCATTAGGATATTCACCTACTGAAGAACCAGTTAGTATGGATAAGAAATATGCAGGTGACCCAAATACACAACGAACACAAAAGATTAGTTTTCTTGCTGATGAAATACAAGTTCCTGGATTTAGTGTTGCTACTGGTGATTTAAGAGGGGCAGTTCCTGGTATTAATATGAAGTATGCTCATACTAAGTCATTTCCAGAGTGTCAGATAACATTTATGATGGATTATAACCATACTCCATATAAAGCAATTCAAAAATGGGGTGAATTTATATTTCAGCATGATGAAGGTAATGATATAGCAGCTTCAAGAGGACGTGCATCACCTGATAGTTTTATAAGAACTAATTATTATGATGATTATACTGCAGATCTTATTATTGATAAGATTGAAACAAATGATCAGGTAGTATCTAGATATAGATTAGTTAATGCTTTTCCTTATACTGTGTCTAGTATGACCTATAGTAATGGTCCTAACCAACCAGTTAAGTTTATGGCAAACTTCTATTTTGAAGTTATGAGAGAAGAATTTGGTACATCAGGAACATTACGTAAGGGTGTAGATAAAACTCAATCACAAACGACTGAGAGTTCATCAACAGATGGTTGGAGAGATATTTCCTTTGAAGAGTATGCTAATGCAAGAGGACTTGAAATTAGACGTAATGGAGTCGTAACCAATGATCCTTATTCAGATCCTTGGGCGAAGTTCTAATTAAGTCGATATATAGAATATAACTATATCATAAATTATGGCATTACCGTCGCTAAATACCCCGACTTATGAGTTGACTGTACCATCAACTAAAAAGAAAATAAAGTATAGACCATTTTTGGTCAAAGAAGAAAAGATTCTCTTGTTGGCATTGGAGTCAGAAGATGACAAACAAATTTCATTGGCAATGCAGGATCTTATGGAAGCATGTATTTTAACAAAGGGGATTAAAGTACAAGAACTTGCATCTTTCGATGTTGAATATATCTTTTTAAATATTAGGGCTAAATCTATAGGTGAAACAATTGATGTTAAATTGATTTGCCCAGATGATGGGACAACTGAAGTAACTACACAAATACCAATAGATAAGATTAAAGTGAAGTATGATAAAGATCATACTAATCAAATACAAATTAATGATGATCTTTGGGTTGAAATGAAGTATCCAAATATTGATTCTCTTGCTATACAAGAAGAAACTATAGATGATACATTTAAACTTATATCAAAATCAATTGGTAAGATTTATAATGAAGAAGATGTTTGGGATTCTTCTACAACTTCAGAAAAGGAGTTTGAAGAATTTATTGAGTCAATGAATAGTAAGCAGTTTGCTAAAATTCAGACATTCTTTGAAACTATGCCATCACTCAAACATACCGTTAAGATAAGAAATCCCAACACTAAGGTCGAAAGTTCTTATACGATTGAGGGATTGTCCAATTTTTTCATGTAGCCCTCTTCCATACCTCACTTGAAATCCATATAAGGATCAATTTTGGTTTGATGCAACATCATAAGTATAGTTTTGAAGACATTAATAATATGCTTCCTTGGGAAAGGGACATATACGTTGAATTATTAAGACAATACTTGGAAGAGGAAAAGAAAAAGATACAAGAGCAAAAGCAACGTATTAGATGACTGCACTTTTAAAGTCAAATAAAGATTCTCTTATGCAGCGAGGTTATGCTAATCTCGTGAAGTCGATTTATGATGTTAAAACTGCAGTTTTTGGAAAACATCCAGATAAACCTCCAGAGGAACAAGGGAAGAGTGATACAATAGAGGAAGGGCAAGAAACTGCTGAATTAAAGAAAGAAACTGCTGAATTAGCAAAAGTTGCTAGATTACTACTTTCTATCACTAAAGCACAATTAGAATATGAACGTAAAAGGTTTGGTTCATTAAAGTTTGGTGCAAAGAAACCAGTTCTTTCTGCTGCCTTTAGAAGGCGTATGAAGAAAAAGAAAGAACTTGAAACGGATTATGCATTAAATCTTGATAAGGGTTTTCGTAGATTGATCAGAAACATGCTTAGGAATGCATGGAAAGCAGTTTGGAAAAGATTAAAGAACGGAATAAAGAGAATAATAGGTAAGAGGGGAATAAAGTTAATTAGAAAATTGCGTGCCTTTATAAGGAAATGGAAAATAATAGGTAAACGTGCTTGGAGAACTTTATTAAGACCTTGGAGACAATTAAGGAGATTTATAAAGAGTTTACCTAAGAAAGCAGCAAAGTTTATTTGGAATAGAGCAGGTAAACCTCTAATGAATGCTGGAAAGAATCTAGCAAAGAACTTATGGGGTAAAGTTACTGGTAAAGGACTTACTAAAACAGCTACTAAGCAAGTTATCAAGAAAACTTCTCAGAAAACAGCTACTAAAGGTATGCTAGAGACGTTTAAGAACTTTTATAAAGCTGGTGTAGCACCAAGTTTGAAACGAATAGCAATTGTTGGTGCTCTAATTGATTTTGCTATAAATTACTTTATATTTAAAGAACCTCTTTCACAAGCAGCAGTTAAAGCAATAGGATCTGGTCTTGGTGCTTTCTTAGGTATGAAGCTTGGTGTACTGGCAGGTCCTGCTATCGGAGCAGCAATAGGTAGTATAGGGGGTCCCCTTGGAACATTTCTTGGTGGTCTTGGTGGTACTAAAATAGGTATATTTGTTGGTGGTATAGCAGGTAGTTTTATTGGTGAATTTCTTGGTGGATGGTTGTATAATATGTTCACTGGGGGTGCTGCTGAAGGTGCTAAAGTTAAGAAACCTCAATTAATAATGGTGGGTGAGGGTAAAGAGGATGAGTATATCGTTCCTAAGAGTAGATTGGCATGGTTTGTTGCACCATTACTTGGTGATATGGTTAGTGAAGCATTACCAAAAGAAACAGAACAAGAAAGTGCTGAATTAGAAAGAGAAACAAAAGATTTAAAAGGTGATCAACCTGCAGATGTAGAAAAGATGCTCCCTAAAGAAGAAAAGAAACAAGGATTATGGAATAATTTAAAATCTGGAGTTACATCATATCTCAAGCGTACACCTATAGGTATGGGTATGAAGTTGTTTAGTCATATTAAGAATAAGTTTAGTAAATCTAATACTATTAACAAAGGTGCTGTGCATACTACTATGCAGAATTTGGACAATTTCATTTCTAAATATAGTTCACCTAAAGGTGATAGTCCAGATCAAATAACACCTAATAATGCACAACCTACAGCACCCAAACTAAATAACGTAGAACCAGAACCAGAACCAGATCTATCTGAAGTCGTACCTCCATTAATAGAGGTTATAGGTTCTATACCAAGTGCATCTACACAACAACCACAATTATTACCATTCCCAATTCCAGTTAATGTTGGTGGAAGTGAAGAAGCATATGCTGTATGGGGCAAGAAGATTAAAGGTAACTAACTATGGCAGATAAGGCATGGATGTCACAAAGAAGATCTGTATTAGATCAAGCCGAATACTTTAGAAGTATAGGTAAGAAAGATCTACAGGTAAAGTTAGAAACCCATGTCAAGGCAATGGACTATGGTGTTGACGGATTCGGTAAGCCATATAAGAAATTAAATAAATCTCAGTTAGCTAACTTAATGGCAGCTGAGCCAGTTCCAAATAAATTACCTAAAGCATCTAAGAGTGATAAAACAGATGCTATTGATGTTGCTGCAATACCATCAGGCAAACCAAGAAAATCAATGGATGGTTTGCTTAAAGAGGCACAACAGAAAGGTGGTGCTCTTGTACCTCAGAAACCATCAACTCCTGTTGTTAAAGGTGGAGCAATTGTTCCATCACCAGGAGGAGCATTAACAAAAGATGGTGATGGAATTCCTCCTGGTAAATCAAAGAAAGATATAATAAAACAATCATTACGTATTGGTGCTAAACGTGTAGTTCGTGGTGCTAAACGTATAGGTAAAGATTTAAGTGAATGGGATGGTACATTTAATAAGGATGGTACAATAGGTAAAAAAGCCAAACCATTCAACCCTGAGATACCTAGTATGGAACCTGGGGATTCAATAATTGAGAGACCAAAAGGATACAGAGAGAGCAGAGCATTACCAGCAAGTGTATCTCCTATGCAAGATACTAGTTGGGATAATGATCCAGATGAAGATTGGGAAGGTGATCCAATGGATCATCGTGATATTCCATGGGCTAAAAGAGGTATAGATGATTTAAGAGATCAAATAGATAAAGATCCAAATATACCATTCCCTAAAGATAAGACACCATGGTATGATGATATTACGGGTCTTATGAAGAAACGTGATCAGTCAATAGAACAGGATGAACAAGAAAAGAAAGGTGTAATAGAACCTGAGGTATTAGATGAAGGTACTACTGAAGGTGATAAAGCCCTTCCTATTGCTGATGGTAAAAAGAGAAGGAAAACTAGAGGTAAAACTGGAGTAGGATTTGGTAGTAAAGCAAAACCTAAGAAAGGTAGTGCATCAGGAATGAAATCAATATTAGAAAATATAACTAAAACTAAAAATGCAATATTTGATCTTTATAAGATTTCAAAAGATAGGTTTAAGTTAAGAAAGAAAGTTGATAAACAAATGGACACCTCAATGGGTGCCAAGACAAGAGAAAGGAATATTGAAGGACCAGAAGATCAGAAATTACTTCCAGGTGCTAAAGAAGACAAAGAGGATGAGAAATTAGAAGATAATGATGCTAGTGAATCTTGGATTGAAAAGTTGTTGATGGATACTATGGGAGTTTGGTTAGCTCAGTTCCTTACTCCATTGTTTATTGATTCAATGCATAATATGCTTAAGGATCAAGCAGATGAAATTGATGATCAAGCAAAAGAATTAGAAAAACAAGATCCAACAAAGGGTGAAGATCAAGAATTAGCTGATGCAGAGAAACAAGCTGCTGATATTGAAGCAGAAGTAGATACTGCTGGAGAACCTAAACTATCAAAAGATCAACCAGAAGGTGAACAAACTGTAGGTGAAGGTGGTAAAATTGACACTAATAAATTCTTAAGTACTCCTACTCCACGAGAGGAATCTAACTTTGGTGGAATGGAACCCAATGACAGTGGGCAACAAGAAATTCCTCAATTTAAAGAAGGTGGTGTAATCAAACCTTCACCTTCTGTTAATAGTAAGAGTGGTGGTGGTAACTTAGGTAAACAACCAAAACCACCAACACAATCAGTCGGTAAACCTGGTAAAACTTCAACAAGTACAAATACTAAAACTGGATTATCTCAACTTGGTAAAACAGATCTTGGTGGTGTTGGAAAGAAAGTACTTGAGAAAGTTGTTAGTCCAGCAAAGTCAGTATTTAAATTACCTAACTTAGTAGCAAAGAAAGCTTTAAAGATTGGTAAGAGAATAGCGAAACCATTAGGTAAGTTGATGAAGAGTGATACCATGAAGAAATTAGCCATGAGTCCTCTGAATCCTTTTGCTGGAGCGATTAAAGGTATTCGTGGAATGATGGGTAAAGGTGGTAAAGATGGTAAGGATGGTGAAGATCTTTCAAGAGGTGAACAACTAAAACAAGATTTCCAGACCAAAAAGCAAGAATTAAAAGATCATGTTTCGGGAGATAAAGTAGTTAATGTTGGTGGTACAACCATGAATCTCCAACAAGTTAAGGAAGAATATCCTAATATACATGCAGCTATAACACAATCTGGTCAAGTATCTGAAGGAAGTACTAGTACAACTATGACTACTGGTACTACTACATTTGGTGCTGTAAAGGATACTATAAGTAAGGGAAGACAAAAGTTAAAGGGTATTAGAAGTGCTTTAGGTAGTGGTATTAAACGTGGATTACTTGGTCTTGCTGATCACTATACAGGTAATAGATTTGACTTTGATGGTATGAATGTAAAACCAGATGAAGTTAAAGATGCTTCTATAGATAAAGGTCAGTCAATGTCAGATAAATTGATGCAAGCAATGGAAAGTGTAAATAGAAAGAGTGTATCTACTGCACAAATGAATCAACAATCAACAGATAATAACAAGATCTCTCTAAGTAGCCAAAAGAACTCTACGATGTCTCCAGCTGCTAGAAATTCATCTCTACAACCACGATTATGAACCTTAGTGATCCATTACAAACGAATAGTTTTGAGATAGAATCTGCTTTTATTCACCCACATGAAGGTAAGAAAGAGAAGGTAGCTATTGATGTATCAGCAATAAAGCAGTTTGAATATTCTGAAGGATTAATGCAGAAGTATCTAACTGTTACACTTAAAATTGAGGATACTACTTCTAGTTTATTTGAAGCAATCTATGGTATGGAAGAGATTGAAATTGTTGTATATGATGAGTTTAGTGATAAGAAATTAGAGTTTACAAGAGAATCTGCAAATGGATCTTTATTCATATATGAAGTTCATAGTAAGGATGTAAATGATACTAGAAAGGAGTTCGTTATTGAACTTTGTAGAGAAGATGCTTTGAATAATGCTGTTACAAGAATTGGTAAGAAATATACATCTATTAGTGCTAAAGAATTAGTTAAAGATGTTATAGAAAAGGAATTAAAATCTAAGAAACCAATAGATTTAGAGGGTATAGATGATAGTTATAATAAAGTTACATTTATACCACCTAATTCAAAACCATATGAAGTTTTAGTATGGACTAGAAACAAGTTTATATCTATGGATCAGAAAACTTCAAAGTCAGGTGGTGCTAATGTTAGTGCTGGTTACTTTTTCTGGGAAGGATATGATTCATATCAATTTAGATCATTTGATTCTATTGCTGGACAAGATGGGCAAGCTGCTGCATATAGTATAGGTCAAGGTTCTGGTGGTGGTGCAGATGAAGCATTCAGATTACAAGGAATAAATTTCCCTAAAACATTAAATATAATGGAGAATTTTGATCAAGGATTCTATTCTGGAGAGATAGATTTCTTTGATGTTGTAGATTGTGAAGTTGACACATATAGATATAATATAAAGGATAATTATGCAAAATGGCAGAAAGTTGCTGCCCAGGAGGACTTACCTGAGCTATATAAGTCAGCATTGTCAGATGTATCAACACGTACTATGACAATTGCATATACTAAAGATTTGTTCTTAGGATCTGATCAAGACAACACTAGCGACAAGTTAATGTTCCTTGAAACAGTCGGACAAGCAGTTAGTAGATTCGGTGTTTTCACTAGTCAAATACTAACTGGATCATGTATGTCAAACCTTGAGTTACGAGCTGGTAACATTATCTCGATAGAGATATATGGAGCAGACGGTGAGGTTGACAAAAACCAATCAGGGCGTTATATTATCTTTGAGTTACGTCATATTGGATATGACGAAACCATGAGAACACATCTTTCACTTGTACGAGATTCTTTCGGAGTTTAAACTTATGAAAACTATAGAAGATCACATTCAGCATGATAAAGAGATCTTAAATGATCCAACAACTAATCCTGCTGCAAGAAGACACTATAAAGAAGAACTACATGAACTAGAAGTTTATGCAGATCATCACAAAGAAGAAATTAAAGCAGGAGATCATCACGATCCTAATGCTATAGAACTATTTTGCGAAATGCACCCAGATGAACCAGAGTGCTTAATCTACGATGATTGATGGCAGTTGCAGATACCTTAGAATCTAATTATTGGTTTGGTGCCCAAGGAAATCGTCTTTGGGTAGGTCAAGTCGAGGGTGATGGTGCTATTGATATAGATCATGAAGATTTAATTGATAAGCAAGAAAGTAACCGAATAAAAGTCAGAATCATGGGTTATCATGCTCGTGATAGACAGACCTTGCCACCTAAGGATTTACCTTGGGCAACTGTTATGATGCCTACTAGTGCTCCACAGTGGCATAAGAGTCAAGGTTCTATTCATGGATTAGGTATCGGTGCATGGGTTATAGGAACATTTCTAGACGGAGAGAGTGCCCAACAACCTTTGGTTTTTGGGTCTCTTGGTGTAGTTGAAAAAGGTAATCAATATACAGATGTAGCAGGTAATCTTGGTTTAAGTAATAACTATGAACCAACACGTGCAGATACTGCTGCTAACAATAAACCTGCAGAAGGTGAAGGAACAGTAGGACCTTCTGGTAGAGGACAGAGAACAGGTAAAAATAGTACCAATGATTCTCAACAATTAGATATAGAAAAGATTACATTTTCAGTATCAAATGGAAAATGTGGTCACAGACCAGAAGCAGAATTTCAAAGAATACTTGGTGAATTATTTACAAAGAAACGTAGAAATGATATTGTTGGTGATTTACTTATTGATAAGGTAACTGGAAAGATATCCAATAAAGATGAACTAACAAGATCATATGTAGCAAGATTACAACAAGTTTCTAATGGTATACTAGGTGATACTAAACAAGTAATACTATATGAATTAAAGAAGTTCTTCCAAGAGAATGTTCTTACACCATTAACTAAAGCATTAAATTTAACTCCTGATAAAGATCCAGAGGTTGTATTCAATGCTAGTGAAATATTTGAGACATTTATGGAAATTGTTAAATGTCTTTTTGATAATCTTGCCAAGCAGTTATTAGGAACTCTTACCAATATGGTAAATGATTTATTTGATAATATACTTAATGCTGGTTTCTGTGTTGCTAGAGATTTAACTGAGTTATTAGTATCAATGATTGGTGATGGTATTCAATCTGCATTAGATGCAATTAGTAATGCAGCATCAATTATAGAATCTAAAGGAAGTTATGAAAATGGATTCTTAGATAAATTAGGAGATGTATTAAATCAGTTCTGTAATGTAGATATGTCATGTTACACAGGAACTGGAGAGTATACAACTAAAGAAGGAGATAGACCAGATAATTTTGTTGATTCATTAATTAATAGAGTAGAATCATTTGGTGAAGATGTTGTACCATCATTGTTTGGTGATGCTGCATTCTTTAAGGATATGGATAGCACTAGAATTATGAATGGTGCTAAAGCATCTGATAGAGTTATAAACTGTTCTAAAGCAAATGATACATTGATACCTGCATTCCCTAGTACTTTCTTTACTGGTTGGCAAGGTGTTCCTGGATCTAATATTGATCAACCAAGAGGGATACCTGCAATTAATCATTTTGGTCAAGTAGTTGGTATTAATGTTACTAATAGTGGTAATAATCTAAAAACAGTACCAAGTGTTTCTGTAGTATCTTATGCAGGTTATGGTGATGGTGCTACAGCACAACCAATAGTAAAAGATGGAAAGGTAACAAATATAGTTGTTACTAAAAGTGGTGGTGGTTATCCATATTTTGATGGATCAGTTTCAAATAATCCATTAAAACTTGACGATAATGGAGATCCATTATATGATAAGATGTATGGAATAGATGTTGAAAATCCATATTGGATTGGTATTATTACTTTTGCTGAACCACCTGTAATATTCAATGCAGGATATGGTTTAACATCAGGTACTGAAGTTTGTGTAAGAAAGGGTGCTAAGGAAACTGGTAATCCAATTTTACCAGAATTTAAACCAATTATAAACAATGGTAGATTGACTGCCCTTAAAATAACTAAAGAGGGATTTGGATTTACTGCTCAACCTGAGTTATATCTTTGTGGCGAAGGTGATGTTGGTGGATTAAGATCTGCTGTAATAGTACCAATAATTAACTATATTCCCAGAAAAGATGTTGAGAGATACATCACTGATTACGCTATATACAAGACCATCATTGATTGTGTTGGTCATCCTGGAGACCAATAATGGCAATAGATCCTAAGACACAAGAAGTATTAAATTTTCTCGCTGAAAATAATGACGGTGGGGAAAAAAGGTATCCTTATAATAGGACTACCCAATATTCATGTGGTCATAAGATAGAGTTCTATGAAGAGAAAGGTGAGGAACATATACAGATAAGACATGGGACTACTGGGTCTTATATTAAGATGTATCCTACTGGTGATATACAAATTCATTCACCTGCAAGAGATATAAACATTGTTGCTGCTAGACATATTCACGTTAAAACTGGTGAAAAGGTAGACACAGAACAAAAGGATGCCAGTGATAGATTTGTATTACATGTAGTTGGTAATGCTCATGTTGATGTTGAGGGAGATATGCACACTCATGTACGTGGTAATAGACATGATAAGGTAGATGGTTTGTACACACTTGATGTTGGTGATAAGTATATCATTAATATGGCAGAAGGTGGTGTAAATGCTAGAGGAACATATCAGGTAGATGTAAACAAATATCAATTAGATGGTGCTTATTTGTATCGTAATTTAAAGAAAGGTGGAGTTATGAGAGATGCCTTTGATGGAACATATATTATTGAACAAACAAGCAAAGGAGGAGTTCTTCAACTTAAGAGTGAAGGTGATATGCAAATAGATGTTAAGGGTCATATGAGAACTACTGTTAAGAGTAATTCTATCAATAAAATAACTGGTAAAGTTGAATGGGATGTAAAAGGTAAAAGAGTTATTGGATCTCCAACTGGTAAAACTAGTGGTTCTATTGGTTCTGGAACTAATTCATTTAATATAAAAACAGGTGCAGGTAAAGTAAATATATCAGCATCAGGAGAATTTGGAATGGATTGTGGAAGTAAGTCCAACTTTAAATCTGGAGGAAATATGAAGCATAAGGCACCTCGTATAGATCTTAACTAAACTTGACACCAAGCACAACCTGTGCTACAGTTAAATGCATTATGACAGATTCAATGGAACCCGAAGAGTTCGTATCACGAGTTATTTGTAGCATTACCGCTAGACGGTTCACAATCCATTCAAATAAGGAAACTACCCAAACTATCATCTGTGATACTCCAGAACAATTTCAAGATGTTCTGTCGCTTTGCAGAAAAGACGAAGACCTTTTTAATCTAGAATATGAGTACTGATTCTATGAGCATTCCTTGGAGAGCAGCATTAACTGAATTTTTAGAAGAGGAAGATTTAGACACTATTGCATTAGCATTATGGTCAAAGAGAAAAGTAGAGAAAAGGTTTGATGATTCTTATCAAAGATTCAAAAACATAAAAGATTTAAAATACCCAGAATATTAATGAAAAGTGATTTATTATTAAGGATCTATCTTGCTGCCAAGAGAAACAAAGAGTACAAATACCCACCAGTACGTAAGAATTATAACGTACATTTGTATGGTTGACTAGGCATAAATTTTTGTTAAAATATTTGATTTGTGACCATTCCAGGATATAAATATTAGCAGTCACCTTAAGGTACACACGGAGAAAACCGATGCACTAAAACTCCTATATTATTGTTTCAAATGTTAACGGAGAGTAGAATGCACAACATCATGTCTTATAATCAGATTGCCGATTGGAATCATTTTGAACCACAACACGAGATTAATTCTAGTCAAGAAGCACTTAATGATTACTACGAATGTCTGATTGAATGTGAATCAGAACACGCAAGTTGTAAACGAATATGTAAGGAGATACTAATGTAAATGGAGGGGGTTGTCAAACCCCCTTTTTTAGTGTATAATTATTTTAATGATACCTTTAATATGAAGAAAGCATTATCTGTTGCTACTTTAGTAGGACTTGTTGGGTGTACAGCACCAATAACTCCTCCATCAGAAGCATCAGAACAACAACCAGGTTATTCTAGAACTAAAACATGTTATAGAACAGAATACCGAGAAGAATATGTACCAGGCACTGAAGACGATCCTGGTTTTGTTCATTCATGGAAAGAAACTATTGAGTTTCCATGTGAACCACAAAGTCGTGCTACTGGAATACCAAGAAGACAAG
>Ga0115012_10000461_pt1 | contig 23092 bp, 20 predicted proteins | sample TroAtlMetagenome_FD_88706 | JGI IMG/M metagenome (GOLD analysis project Ga0115012, IMG submission 88706) | Marine eukaryotic phytoplankton communities from Atlantic Ocean - Tropical Atlantic ANT10 Metagenome | ecosystem: Environmental > Aquatic > Marine > Oceanic | place: Tropical Atlantic...
TTATCAATTCTTTGTATATTAATTGTTTTAGCCATTACTTGGAATATTCAAGGCGGTGAAATGGGTTACAACTCCTTTGGAAATATCCTTTTTTATGGTCTTGGCATGTATCTTTGTGCCTCTGTTCAAGTTGGAATGTTTTTTCCTTTAGCTGAATGGACAGAAAGCGGTGGAGAAAAAACATTTGTACATACTCCTTCCCAATTTTTTCAAGGAATTGCGGCTGGACTTATAGTCGCCGCAATAGTTCCAACAATTGTTGCAGGATTAATTGGATACTCAATTTTAGGTTTGAGAGGCCATTATTTTGCAATTTGTACACTTGGTTTAGGAGTAGCCGCGGGCGAAATTTCAGGAGGTATAGAAATTATTGGAGCGGGGCAAGGATTTACAACTCCACCTTTCCCTAATGTGGGAAGTTTAGAGGCAAGAGGTGAATTTTTCTATTTTTTAAGTTTTTTTGCACTTGTGATTACATTTATTGCGATCAAGGCAATCTATTCAACTCGATTTAAATTAGTTTTAAATGCGATTAGAGATAATGAAGATAAGGCTGAGGCAATGGGAATTCAAACAATGAAATATAAAATTATTGGTTGGATGATTTCAGCATTCTTTTGTGGTTTAGCAGGCGGAATAATGGGAGGTCTTGTTGGATACATAGATTCAACTGATGTTGCTTTTGACGGAAGAGAGATGGGAGTATTTATGGTTTTAATGGCAATACTAGGTGGCAAAGGAACTTTGTGGGGACCAGTTTTGGGAGCAACTATATTTCATATATTTAAAGAAGGCTTTTGGACCTTCTTCCTTGGGTGGCAGTATGTTGCTCTTGGAGTTTTGATTGTTGTAATTGTAATTTATTTCCCAGAAGGAATTATGGGTTGGCTCAGAGAAAAATATCCTGAGAGATTTGGCGAAGTAGTTGATGAAGCTGATCGAAAGGCACAGGTAGAACTTAAATGAAAATCTTAGAGGTAAATAACGTTAGCAAATCATTTGGTGGCGTTAAAGCCAACGTTGATATTTCAATGTCTGTTGATAAAGGAAAAATTGTAGGTTTAATTGGACCTAATGGATCAGGAAAAACAACATTATTTAACTCTATTGTTGGAACTTACCCTATAGATCAAGGTTCAATTAAATTTAATAACAAAGAAGTTTCGGAATTACCTGTTCCAGTAATAGCAAAACTTGGTTTGTTAAGAACATTTCAACAAACAAGAATTTATGGAAAATTAAATTGTGTAGAAAATATGCTTATAAGCCACAAAGCAAGCGATGAAAATTTGGTTAAAATATTTTCAAAAATACCTAAAAATTTAACAGAAAAAGCGGAAAAATTGTTAAACTTTGTTGGGCTATATCAGAAAAGAAAATTAAGAGCAGGAGACTTGTCTTTTGGACAACAAAAATTATTAGAACTTGCTATGGCATTAATGAATGAACCAGAAATGTTGCTACTAGATGAGCCAACAGCAGGCATAAATCCTACATTAATAAATGGAATTATCGATAGACTTATAAAAGTTAATCAAGATTTTGGAATTACACTACTTGTAATCGAACATAATATGAGAGTAATTATGCAATTAGCAGAGAGCATCTTTTGTTTAGCTCACGGTCAAATGTTAGCAAAAGGCAGACCAGATGAAATTAAAAATGATAAGCGGGTAATTGACGCTTATCTTGGAGCGCAATAATGGCTAATCAATATGAAGTATTAGGAAAGGCGCCAGAAGCAGAAGATTTGAAGAAACTTTCTTCTGATAATATTCATTTAACAATAAAAAATTTGTCAGCTGGCTATGGAAAAATGGAAATTTTACATAATCTTGATTTATTTGTTAGTAGAGCACAATCTTTATGTTTAATTGGTCCGAATGGTGCGGGAAAATCTACAATCCTTCACTCAATATATGGTTTTACAAATATTTTTTCCGGACAAATTGAAATTGATGGAAAAGAAATTACTAATTTATCACCTGCTGAAAAATTAAAGTCAGAAGGAATTGCTTATATTCTTCAAGACAATTCTGTATTTCCAGATATGACAGTTGAAGAAAATTTATTAATGGGAGGTTATATCAAAGATAAAACGGATGAGTCATTTGAAGAGGCAGAAAAGGTGCTTAAAAAATATGAAAGATTGCAAAATAGAAGAAATCAACCCGCTAAAGTTTTATCTGGGGGCGAAAGAAGATTGTTAGAAATTTCAAGAGCTTTAGTTATGAAGCCTTCTATTTTATTAGTAGACGAACCATCAATTGGATTAGAGCCAAAATATATAGAAATGGTTTTTGAAATTCTTAAAGATCTTCAGCAGAACGAAAAAAAAACAATAATTCTTGTTGAGCAAAATGCAAAAAAAGGATTAGAATTTGCTGATATAGGTTATGTTTTAGTTTCAGGTCAAACCGCTATAGCTGGAAAAGGTGATGATCTTTTAGATAATCCAGATGTAGGTCGTCTATTCTTAGGCGGCTAATGATCAATCTAAAATATTTTTTTAAAGGTTTGGGATGTGTGAAAAGTTTTGATAGCCCTGCTATTGCGCTTGGTTGTTGCATGGTCGCAATTGGTGCACTTTTTAAAAATATCGGATTTAATATTCAAGAAAGCGTATTTTCAACTTTTCTAACTTACGCTTTACCAGGTTCATTAGTTATGGCAGAGACAATGATTATAGGTGGATCTTTACTAAATATTTTTTTTGCTGTTTGGTTAGTTAATTCTCGATTATATCCAATGACAGTTTCTTTGATGCCTTTGATGATGCACAAGAAACAACCAAAATGGAAATATTATATATCTTGTCATTTTGTAGCTGTTTCTGCCTGGTTGATTATGAAGAATAATTATAAATCAATCGAAAAAAAAAATAGAATAGATTACTGGATTGGAGTTGGCACAGCCACATGGTCAGTTGCTATTTTAGCTACATTAATTGGCTACATTTCGGCAGACTATCTTAATAAAAATATGATGATTGGATTAGCAATAGTTAATCCGATTTACTTTATGTGTATGATGATTGGATCAATGAAAACTCTTCAAATAAATTCTTCGGTAATCCTTGGAGCAGTTTTGGGACCAGTATTTTATTTTGTATCACCAGAATGGTGTATTTTATTTGGAGGTTTAATAGCTGGAACAATAGCTTTCTTTTTAGGAGAAAAAAATGTCAACTAGTGTATTTCTTGCAATATTAGTTACATCTTTAGCAACCTTTTCATCAAGATTTTTTGGCGTTATTACATCAGAAAAAATAAAAGAAAATTCTAAAATTTTTAGATGGTTTAATTGCTTAGCTTATTCAACTCTTGCTGCATTAATTGCCAGAATTATTATTTTCCCATCAGGATTTTTGTCTGAAGTTGATTATTTAATTAGATTTATAGTAATAATTAGCTCAATATTTGTATTTTATTTAACTAAAAAAAACTTAGTTTACCCAACTATTTTCTCTGCTATCATATTGACGTTAATAAATAGTCTCTGAGCATGAAAAAATTATTTTTGATATTGTTCCTTCTTATAATGCCTAATTTAGCAAATGCAGGATGTGATGACCCATTAAAAGATGGTGTAGATTATACAAATTGTAGATTTTCTGAAAGTCAAGATTTGCAAGGGAGTTATTTTCCAAATTCAAACTTATCATTTGCAAGTTTCATTCAAGTGAATTTCGATAAAAGTATAATGATGAACTCAAATTTATCTTTTGGAACTTTTCCAGAGTCAACTTTTGTCAGAGCAAATTTATATGAATCTATATTAGTCGGGGGAAATTTTGAAAAAACAAATTTCACTGGTGCAAATCTTACAAGAGTCGATTTTATGGGCTCAACATTAATTGAGGCAAATTTTCAAAATTCAAACTTAATGGGAGCTAACTTTACATCTTCAAACGTGATTGATGCAAATTTTGAAGGAGCTAATCTTATCGGAGCTACTTGGACAAACGGAGAGACTTGTGGTCCAGAATCGATAGGAGTTTGTAATAAATAATATTAATGCAAGAAAGCTTAAAGAATATAGAAGGCTTTGAGATATCTTTTCATGAAAAAACAAAAAGAATAATAAATATTAAAATTGAAGATCAAATTATTGATAGACTAATTTTTCCATTTAAAAAATTTAATATTACCGCTTTAGAATACAAACCATTTACTAGATTTACAATTGCCAAAAGCTTAAATGATATTACTTTTGGCAAACTAGATAATTTATTTAATTCAATATTAAGAAATAGAGATACAGGTTGTTTTATTATTGGGCCAAAAAATAAATCTAATAAAATAGATAAAAATTTTTTAGTAAAATTATCAACAGCAATTACCCATTTAATCGGAAACCCTAACCATGACGCAATGGCAGGAAAATATTATGCTAGATTCCATGTTAAACATGAAGATAATAGCGACTCATATTTAAGAAAAGCATATATCAATATGGATCTTCATACTGATGGAACATATGTAAAAGAAAAAACTGATTGGTTACTTATGTCAAAGCTTGAAGAAGAAAATGCGCAAGGGGGAGAAACTTATTTGCTTCATTTAGATGATTGGGAGCACTTAAATGATCTCTTTAAGGATGAAATTGGAAAACAAAATTTTATTTGGGGATCTCCTAAAAGTAAAAATATAGAATATAAAGTTGAACATCCGGTATTTTCAGAAGATCAAAATGGAAATCCTCAAATTTCATATATTGATCAGTTTCCAGAGCCAAAAAATATGGATCAAGGATTGTTTTTACAAAAATTATCAGATGCATTAGAGGAAAGTAATAATAAGATTACTTTTTCTCTACCTGTGGGTAGTGCAATAGTTGCAAACAATTACTTTTGGCTACATGGAAGAAAACCATTTAAGGAAAATAAAAATTTAAGCAGAGAATTACTTAGAATTAGAGGTTCCTTTTTCAATAATTAAGTGTAGAAAATACATTTATGAAACTGGGTTTTATAGGATCGGGCAAAATAACTTCATCCGTAGTCACAGGAATCTGTAGATCAAATTTATCATTTAATAAGATAATTTTATCTCAAAGGAGTAAAGCAGTTTCTCAAAAACTAAAAAAAAAATTTAAAAAAATTTTAATTGCAAAAGATAATCAACAGATTCTTAATTCTTGTAATTGGATTTTTTTGGCAGTTACTCCAACTGTAGGACAAAAAATAATCAAGAATTTAAAATTTAAAAAAAAACATATAATAATAAGCTTTATATCTACAATGACTTTACCACAGCTTAAAAAAGCGATTAAAGTTAAAGCAAAAATTATAAGAGCAATTCCACTGCCACCTATTTCATTAAAAAGAGGACCAGTTCCAATATTTCCACCAAATAGAAAGGTAAAAAACTTTTTTGATAAAATTGGAACAACTGTAGAAATTAATAATGAAAAACTATCAAAAAACTTTTGGTCTACATCAGGAATGATGGCACCGTTTTATGAATTGTTAAGCACAATGTCTAATTGGTTAGTTAAACGTGGAGTGAAAAGAGATAAAGCGCAAAAATATATTACTTCACTTTTTGTTGCTTTGTCCGAAGATGCAGTAGTCAATTCTAAAAAAGATTTAAAATATTTAGTAAAAGAATCTCAAACTCCAAGAGGACTTAATGAACAGGGTGTTAAAGAACTGAGAAAAGCAGGATTCTATAAATCTACTGAAAAAACATTAAATAGTATTCTTAAAAGATTAAACAAAGTATAATTTTCTATGCAGCCAGATTCTAATATTCTGCAAATAGATAATCTTTCAAAATATTTTGGAGGATTGGCAGCAGTTTCCAATTGTTCATTAAAAATTAAGAGAGGATCTATAACTGGCATCATAGGACCTAATGGATCTGGAAAAACTACTTTATTCAATCTTATTGCAGGAAACTTAAAATGTTCTGAAGGTCAAGTTTTGTTTAATAATGAAAATATTACAGATGTACCTTCTTACGAACTATTTTCGAAGGGTTTATTAAGAACTTTTCAAATAGCACATGAATTTTCTAACTTAACAGTTCTTGAAAATCTAATGATGGTTCCAGGAAATCAATCTGGTGAAATTTTATTAAATGCTTTATTAAAACCAAAATTAATAAAAAAAGAAGAAGAAGAAATAAGAGCAAAAGCATATGAAGTAATTGAATTTTTAAATTTGAAGCATTTGGCTAATGAGAGAGCAGGTAATTTATCAGGAGGGCAGAAAAAATTATTAGAACTTGGAAGAACAATGATGGTTGATTCTAAGCTTGTACTGCTTGATGAGGTTGGGGCAGGGGTCAATAGAACTTTATTGAAAGAATTAGGAACGGCAATTTTAAAACTAAACAAAGAAAAAAATTATACATTTTGTATGATTGAGCACGATATGGATTTTATTAGCAGAATGTGCGATCCAGTAATTGTAATGGCAGAAGGCTCAGTGCTATTTGAAGGAACATCAGATGAGGTAAAAAAAAATGAAAAAGTTATAGAAAGTTATTTGGGAAGAGGAAATTCGCAAAAAGGGGAAAATAATTGATGGCATTTTTTGAAGGAAATAAAATGACCGGCGGTTATGGAGATGGCCCTGACATAATCAGCTCCTGTACTATTAATGTTAATAAAGGTGAAATTGTAGCAATCTTAGGACCTAATGGAGCAGGGAAATCAACTGCAATGAAAGCTATGCTTGGATTGCTTAATCTTAAATCTGGAAAAGTTTTAATTGAAGGAGAAGATATTTCAAAATTGTCTCCTCAAGAAAGAGTGAAAAAAGGTGTTTCATTTGTCCCGCAAACAAGAAATGTATTTGCAGAATTAACTGTAAGAGAAAACTTAGAAGTTGGAGCATTTTTAAGAGAGGACGATGTATTAAAAGTAATTGAAGAAATATATGATTTATTTCCAATTTTAAGAGATAAAAAAGATCAAGTAGTTGGGCAATTATCTGGAGGTCAAAGACAGCAAGTAGCACTAGGAAGAGCCTTGATGATAAGACCATCAGTTTTAATGCTAGACGAACCAACAGCTGGAGTTTCACCAATAGTAATGGATGAGCTTTTTGAACATATAATTCAAGTTAAAAAAACTGATGTTGCAATAATTATGGTTGAACAAAATGCCAAACAAGCACTCAGTATTTCTGATCGTGGGTATGTTTTGGTAACAGGAGAAAATAAATTTGAAGGGTCAGGCAAAGAATTATTAAATGATCCTGAAGTAAGAAGGTCATTTTTAGGAGCCTAATGGATTTTATTAACGCAATTATAGTTCTATTAAATTATACAGTATTACCTGCATTAACTTATGGTTCTCAATTAGCATTAGGTGCAATATTTGTTACTTTGATCTATGGGATATTAAGATTTGCAAACTTTGCCACTGGAGACATGATGTCATTTGGAACAATGTTTGCCGTTCTTTTAACTTATTACTTCCAATCTAAAGGTATAAGTTTTGGGTTTTTACCTACCGCTCTATTAACAATTCCATTTGCTGTAGCAATGATGATTTTTTATATGCTACTAATAGATAAAACAGTTTTTAGTTATTATAGAATAAAAAAAAGCCCACCAGTTCAACTTGCAATGGTTAGTTTAGGTGTAATGTTTGTTACCCAAGCAATAATAAGAATAATAATTGGACCAACTGACAGAAGATTTCTTGATGGAGAAAAATTTATTTTAAAAGCAACTGAATTTAAGGAAATGACAGGACTTAATGAAGGTTTAACCATTAAGTCTACCCAAGTTATAACATTAGTTGTTACTATCACTGTTGTCTCAATAATGTTTTGGTTTTTGAATAAAACAAAGACTGGAACAAGTATGCGAGCTTATTCTGACAATGAAGATTTAGCCTTACTGTCTGGAATAGACCCAAAGAGAGTGGTTATGATTACTTGGATAATTGCAGGAATCCTAGCAACTATTGGAGGAATTTTATATGGTTTAGATAAAAGCTACAGGCCATTTGTTTATTTTAATAACATGCTACCAATATTTGCCGCAGCAATTGTCGGCGGGATAGGAAATCCCTATGGAGCTTTTTTTGGAGGCTATGTAATAGCTTTTGCAGAAATTTTTCTAACATACGCCTATAAAAGATTTTTTGTTTATTTATTGCCCGAATCTTTAGAGCCAAATTCTCTAATGCAATTACTTTCAACAGATTATAAATTTGCTATTTCGTTTTCTATACTAGTAGTCGTACTATTGTTTAGACCCTCTGGTATTTTTGAAGGAAAGAAAATATGAGGCAATATTCAAACGTCATTGCTGCTTACTCGATTATGTTAGCGCTTATAATTTTAGTAGGTGTATTTCAATCTTGGTCAATTGCTTTATCAATTTTTAATTACTGTATGATATCCGCTGTAATGACTATGGGAGCAAATATTCAGTGGGGTTATGCAGGATTAATTAATTTTGGAATTATGGGTTACACAGCATTAGGTGGTTTAGCGGTGGTACTTGTTTCAGTAGCGCCAGTCCCAGAAGCATGGAGCGTTGGTGGATTCAATATGATGACTTCTCTTGCAATAATAATTGGAATGATATTTTCGATTAAATACATTTTGAAAAAAATTAAAAAATCAAAAAAAAGAAATTATTTAATCTCAGCAATCATTATCATTGGTTTAATATTAATTAAATTAATATCGGGACCTGCGATAGAAAATATAGAAGCTGTTGAACCTGCTAAATTTGGATTTTTAGGCGGACTTGGAATGCCAGTATTATTTTCATGGATAGTAGGAGGTTTTTTTGCTGCAGGATTAGCTTTTGTTGTTGGAAAGGTGGCACTTGGATTAAGAGCGGACTATTTAGCAATAGCCACATTATTAATTGCCGAAATTGTTGTTTCAATAATTAAACACGAAGATTGGTTAGCAAGAGGTGTTAAAAATGTTATTGGATTGAAAAGACCAGCACCCTATGAAATAGATCTACAGACCTCTACTTGGTTTATTAATTTAGTTGAAAAATTTCATTCAACGAAATTAGCAGCAATAAGTTCACTCTCTGAAAAACAAGATTTACTAAATCAACTGGTTATTGATGCTTCTTCAATTTATGTAAAACTTTGTTTTGCAGGGTTGTTTTTAGTTGTCGTGATTATTTTGTTAATTATCACACAAAAGGCTCTTTATTCTCCATGGGGGAGAATGATGAGGGCAATAAGAGATAATGAAGAAGCGGCGAGCGCTATGGGTAAAAATATCGTTAAACAACATTTGTTTATATTTATTTTGGGATCAGCGATAGTTGGTATAGCTGGAGCAATGATGGTAACAAATGATGGTTTGTTTACTCCAGGAAGCTATAGGCCAATGAGATATACATTTGTTATATGGGTAATGGTAATTGTTGGAGGAACAGGTAATAATTTTGGAGCAATATTAGGAGGGTTTGTAGTATGGTTTTTATGGGTACAAGCCGCTCCGATGGCTTTATTTGTAATAAATCTACTTACCGCACATCTTCCTGAAACAAATGAATTGAGAATTCATTTAATTGAAAGTGCCCCATACTTTAGATTTTTACTTGTAGGAATTGGTCTATTGTTAATTATGCGTTTTAGACCTCAAGGAATACTTCCAGAAAAAATTATTAAACAATAATAATTTAGAAAATAAAAAACCCCAGCAAATAAATTTGCCGGGGTTTTAAATTATATTTTATCTTTGTTTTTTAGTTTTGAATTTACCACCTTTGATTTCCTTTTCAAGGAAAGCACCAGCAGCTTCTCCAACATCTGTAAACTGAACTGCAGTAGCACCTTCGTAATCTATAGCTTTTCCTTTAGCTAATAAATCAAGTGCTTTTTTCAATTCACCTGGGTAAATTTTCTTACCAGGCGCATTAGCAACATCCATTACATTTGCTTGAACTGTAGCTCTATCTGCTTTTCCACCAGCTTGCATTGCAAGAACTATTAGAGCAGCAGCATCATAAGATTCTCCAGTATAAGGTCCAGAAGAGTCAATGCCAGCAGCTTTTGCTACATCAGCAAATTTTCCAGCTCCTTTTCCAGTAGATCCTGGAAGAGAACCAAATGATTTATTTAAGTCTTTACCAAATCTGTCAGTTAAAGAGTCACCAATCATACCATCAGATAATACAAACACATCGAATGCGCCTGAGTCCAATGATCCTTGGATTATACTTCCACCTGCTTGATCTAAGTAACCTAAAACTGCTAAAGCATCTCCGCCAGCAGCAGCTAAAGTTGCAACTTCAGCACCATAATCACCTTTACCTTCTTCGTGAGCAGTTACTACAGTTACACTAATACCATGAGCTTTTACAGCGGCAACATAAACATCAGCCAATCCTTTTCCGTAGTCATTGTTTGTATGAGTTACAGCAAGTGATTTAACTTTTCTATCTTTTGTTATGTCAGCTAAAATTTGACCACCTCTAGCATCTGATGGTGCAGTTCTAAAGAAATAACCATTATCATTTAAATCGGTTAATCCTGGAGAAGTTGCAGAAGGTGATATCATCACCACACCATTTGGAACAGCAACATTAGTTGCTATAGCACCTGTAACACCAGAACAGTCAGCTCCCATGATAGCTACAACACCACCTGAAACTAAACCTTCAGCAGCTGCAGTTGCAGCAGCAGAGTCAACACAAGTTGAGTCTGCTCTTTCAACTGATATTTTTTGTCCTCCTAATAATGAACCTGAATCTGAAGCTTCTTTAAAAGCAAGTTCTGCAGATGCAGCCATAGCAGGAGTTAGAGATTCAATAGGTCCTGTAAATCCTAAAATAACCCCCATTTTAATATCTGCTAATACATTTGATGAAATCGTCGATGCAAATATAAAAGCAGCTAAAATTAATTTTTTCATATTATTCCTTTTAATTGTTAACAATTTATAAAAACAAAATTAAATCTTATTAGTTCAAATTTTCAATGAGAAAATTATCTAGTTTTATGCAGTAAATACACTGATGTAATAACAATTATTCCCCCACAAACAGTAATTGTAGTAGGAATTTCACCAAATATAAAAAATGTTAGTATTAATCCAAAAACTGGAAATAAAGAATAAAAAGGAAGAACCTTGCCTACTGGATAAAATTTATAAAGATAAAACATCATCAGGTGACCAAATATTGATATTATTGCCCCTGCATATAAAACTGTAAACCATCCATTTAAATCTATGTTATTAATTTGATTAATTACATTTCCTTCAAATATGTTTGAAAAAGAAAATAAAATGACAAATCCAACCAGTCCCATGAATGCATTTGTAAACTTTACATCTAGCTCTTTTAGATATCTTGAAAAAACTTGTGATAAACCATAAAAAAAAGCCATTCCACATATTAATATAAATCCCAAAACTTCATCCAAAACTTTTGGATCAAAAGCGATAAGAACTATTCCTAAAAACGAAGTTATTATTAAAAGCCATTTTTTTAGGCTAATACTTTCTTTAAGAAAAAATGAACTTAAAATAATTGCAAAAGGTATTGAAAGTTGAGCGCCTATCGTAATAGGTGCCAATATATTGGAAACATATAAAGAGACATATAAAAAGAAATTAACCGCTACACCCATTGATATTGAAAAACCAATCAAAGGTAGAAAGTATTTTTTTGGAGGAATTTTTATCTTACAAAAGGGTACAAGACATAGAAAGACTATACCCATTCTTAAAGCTCCAAATAAAATTGGATTAACGGATGCATTTAGACCAAATTTACCTAAAGGATATGCGCTTCCTAAAAAGAACATTACCAATATAATTAATGCTGTATGTTTGTTTGACAAAACTATCTCATTGAGAAAGGGTCTAAAGTAGGTTTGTCTGAAGTATAATACCAAGTTGTTTTTACTCTTGTATAATCTTTAATTGATTCTACTCCAGCCTCTTTTCCAAAGCCGCTATCTTTTATTCCTCCAAAAGGAGCCGATGGAGATATTAGTCTATAGGTGTTTACAAATGTAATACCAGCTCTTATAGCTTTTGAAACTCTTAAACCTCTTGAAAAATCACTTGTATAAACTCCAGAACTTAATCCGTATTGATTATCATTCATTTTTTTTATTACTTCGTCTTCAGTTTTAAATTTCATTACAGATAATACGGGACCAAAGAGTTCATTTTCTGCTACTGGGAGATTATGATTATCACATTCAATTATTGTAGGCGAAAAATAATAACCTTCATTAGAAAATGAATGTCTTTTTCCACCACATTTTATTTTTCCACCTTGATCTAAAGTAAGTTTTATATTTTTTTCAATTATTTCTAATTGTTTGAAATTACTCAATGGTCCCATTTCACTTTCAGGATCCATAGGCGCTCCAATTTTAATTTTTTCAGCTCTTGCAGAAAGCTTGTCTAAAAATTCATTATAAATTCCATCCTGCAAATACAGTCTTGATCCAGCTATACAACTTTGACCGCTTGCTCCAAAAATTCCTGCAGTTATTCCATTAATTGCATTTTCTTGATGAGCATCATCAAAGACCGCAACTGGACTTTTACCTCCTAACTCCAAACTTACTTCTGATAAATTTTCTGCAGAGTTTCTAATTATATGTCTTGCTGTCTCAGGACCACCAGTGAATGCAATTTTTTCAACTAAATTATGAGTGGTTAATGCTTTTCCACAAGGATCTCCAAAGCCAGTTATAACGTTTACCACACCTTTTGGTATTCCAGTCTCTTCAATAATTTTTGCAAATTCAAACATTACCGCAGGTGCTAGTTCAGATGACTTAATAACCACTGTATTTCCCATAGCAAGAGCTGGAGCTAACTTAGTTACTGTTAAAAGCATTTGTGAATTCCAAGGAATGATTGCTGCAATAACTCCTATAGGTATTCTTGTTGTGATGGCTTGAATATTTGGTTTGTCTATAGGTAAAACAGTGCCCTCAACTTTATCTGCTAACCCTGCATAATAATCATAATATTCAGCTATGTAGTTTGCTTGCTTCTTTGTTTCTCTAAAAAGTTTACCAGTATCAATTGTTTCAATTTTTCCTAAAAGTTCTGCGTTTTCTCTAAGTTTATTTGCTATTGCTCTTAAATAATTACCTCTTTCTCTTGGCAATAATTTTGACCATTCACCTTCAAAAGCTTTTTGCGCAGCTTTAACTGCTTTATCAACGTCATTTGCACTAGCCTCCGGAACTATTGCCCAAGGTTTATTATTTTCTGGATTTAGCGTTTCGAATGTTTTTTTAGTGTCAGATTCAACCCACTCTCCGTCAATAAACATTTTATATTTTTTAAGTTCAGTCATTTTGAATATGTTTTTTAATAGCCATGTTTACATCATCTGCACATTCAATACTACACAGATGTTTTCCTTTAGAAATTATTTTTACCTTTGAGTTGTTAATCACTTTGCTTAGATTTTCTGACATTTTTGGAGTTGATCCAATATCTCCTTCTCCAGTTATAACCAAAGTTTTAGTTTTAATTTTTTCAAATTGTTCATTGTCCTTATGATTTACAAACAATTGATAAATATTAAGGAAATTTTCCATATTGTTTTCTTCCAGTATTGAGCTAATTTTTTCATAAGTATTTGGGTGTTTTTCTAAATAATCATCAGTAAACCATCTATTGAGAGCTTGCTTTGATAAAGTTTTACTTTTTTTTACAAGTTCAAATCTATCTTTAACTATTTGCTGTTGTTCCTGACTTCTATTAAATATTGAACACAAAAGAGTTAAAGACTCTAATCTATCATTGAATTTGGTGGCAAAATTTCTAGCAATTAAAGAACCAATTGAAAAACCAACTAAATGAATTTTTTCCATTTCCAGTTCGTCGATAAGACTAATAAGTTGATTTGAAAAATCATCAAAACTTATATTATCTTTGTTTAAAGGAGTTTTTCCGTGTCCCAATATATCATAAGCTAGAACAGTATTATCAAAGTCGTCAATTTGTGGTTCCCAAATTGAGTGATTAAGCCCTACACCATGAATAAAGACTATTGGTATATTTTTTTTTTGATTTAATAAATAAAATGTATTTTTAGAGTCTTTTGCATTGATCATTATTTATTTTGGTTCAATGCCCATTTCTTTCATATCCTGATATCTATCACCAGTTCTAGCGTGAGCTCTACCCGAAGAAGCCCCACCTATTGCAATTACAATTTCATTATCAAAAGGAGCATCATGTATAGTAAACTCATGAGTTAGATAGTATGGTCTTAAACCTGAATCGGTTTTATGCATCATGGGAATAGAAATTTTTGATCCTGCCGGTCCTCTAGTATTGGTAAAACTTAAGTAAGAAGTTCCACCAACCGCATCTCTAAATTTATTTCCAAATCTTAAAGTGTGAATAAATGCAGAAGCATGTTCTATTTCACCATCTAAACCAACAATACCAGCCTTGCCATAAGCTAATATTTTTTCGGGGGATCCAATTTCTTTAATTAACTCAGGAACTAAAATATCACCAAGTTTTGGAGCCAAGTCTAATATGATTGGTTTTAGATCTTCAACAAAACCTTGACTATCCCAAGGATTTTTAAATACAGCAGCGACAGAAACTAATAAAACAGGTTCTTTTGCTTCTTTGCCACCCTCTATAAAAGTTTTATCTACAAATTTTGTAAATTTTCTTAATTTTAAATTCATTTATTTTTATATTTATTTCTCTACTTTAATTCCTCTAATATCTGTTGTTAGTTGCTGTAAAACATAAACAGTAATATGATTTAAATTGTCAATTATTCTTTGATATTTAAATTCGCTTTGTACCGAGTCACAGTTCAATTCTTTAAAATAATAAATTTTTGAAGTTCCTAGTGATGGATTTACTTCATTGCTTATTTCATTTAAAATTTTTGTTTTTCTATCTAACACGTAGTTATATCTACACACGCTTGATAAAGACCAATACATAAAGTACGAAAGAACTATAGCAATCAGTATTGAAGTTTTGACCGGCATTTATTGTTTTATCCTATGTTTAAAGCTATCTCTTCTAAAACTGTATAGTGCTTTTGGATCTACATCAACATCTATAACAACTGGTTTTTTTATTTTAAGTGCGGCTTTTAATGTTCGATTAATTTCTGAAATTTTTGTAATTTTAAATCCTTTTGCTCCATAGAGTTCAGCTAATTTATCAAATCTGGGGCTACTTATGTCAGCACCTAGATATCTTTTTCCATAAAAATCTTTTTGATATGCTTTTTCAGCGCCCCAACTTTTATTATTCATAACAATTGTTATTGTATTGATTTTGTATTCTACAGCTGTACTTAACTCAGAAATTGTCATACCAAACCCACCATCACCCATTAAACTAACTACTGTTTTGTTTGGCTTGGCTAGTTTTACACCTAATCCGCAAGCAAAAGAAAAACCAACCAATCCAAAATCCAAAGGTGTGAATAATGATAGAGGAGAATAGTAATTTAAAGAGTCAGTGGCCTGTAGACATAATGTTCCAGCATCAAGTGTTATAGCAGAATTTTTAGGAAGTACTTTTCTTAATTCTTTAAATAAACTCGAAGGCTGGATTGGGAAATTTTTTGTTTTTGTATTATCTCTATCATTTAAAAATTTTGATCTTTCTTTTAAATAATAATTAGTCCAATTTTTTACATTCAAAACAATTTTTTGTTTTTTTATTTCTTTATATAATTGATTGGCTGTTAGAGCTGCATCAGCATGAATCCCAACTGATATTGGAAAATACCTTCCTAGCATTTTTTTTTCTAACTCTACTTGAATAATTTTCGCTTTTTTATTTATATTTTCGTAAGAATAAAATGTAGAATTGAAACCCAACCTTGATCCTAAAGCTATAATAATATCAGCTTCTTTTACAAGTCTAGAGGCTACAGGGTTTCCTCTGGGGCCCATTTGTCCAGCATTTAATTTGTGATCAAAGGGTATTGCATCTCCATGACCTGCTGCTGTTACAATTGGAATATTTAATAATTTTGCTAACTTGATTATATCTTTATGTTTTGAATAGTATTTAATTCCACCTCCAGCAATAATTACTCCTCTATTTGAATTAGAGATTAATTTTACTGCTTTTTTTATAGAATTTGGTTTAGCTTTGATCGTGCTATGTTTTGTATAAGAAATTTTATTTTCATTAATCTTAAATTTTGATTTTTCAGCCAATATATTTCTAGGAAGATTAATACATACAGGACCTCTTCTTGGTGACATAGCTAACTTGAAAGCTTCGCTAAAAGTTTCAGGAATTTTTTTTACACTTTTTACTAACCAAGTTTTTTTTGTGATGGGTTTAAATAATGATTGCTGATCAAGTCCTTGAAAGGCATCTTCCATTTTATCTTTAGTAGAGAATGATCCGGCAATAGATACTACAGGTGAGAAAGCGGCTTTGGCTTGAGCTATTCCAGTAACCAAATTAGTTGCACCGGGACCGTTTTGTCCAGCAAGTATTACCCCGGGACTATTAGAAGCTCTGGCATATCCGTCTGCCATATGTGTGCCAGTTCTTTCATCTCTTACACCTATATATTTAATTTTTTTTTGAAGATACAATGCATCAAAAATTTCCATTGTTGCTGAACCAATTAAACCAAAAACATGTTTAATTTTTTCTTTTTTTAATGATTTAACTGCGGCTTGGCCACCAGTTAGATTTTTTTTGGTTTTGATCACGAAACTTTTTTGACTTCAGAATTTAAATCATCTTTAAAGTGAGGCATTACTTTTTCTGTAAACATTTTTATACTTTTCATACAATCTTCATGCTTAATTCCAGGGAAATTAGACCATACTTGAAGATTTTGTAAATTAAGCTCAGATTTAAGTTCATGAATTTTGTCAATTACATATTCAGGCGTTCCAAAGAGCATGTTTCTTTTATGTAGAAAATCATAATTTAATAAATCTAATTTACCTTTTGTTTCAGGAAGTTTTTCATCAGGATCCATGTGATTTCCAAGACCTCTCCAATGACAGACCCATCTCATATAATTAACCATGTGTTCGCCAGCTTTTTCTTTCGCTTCTTCCATTGTGTCAGCAACAAACATATCTCTAACTAAAGTTACACCTTCTCCTAATGCAACATTTCTTTTTTCTTTTTCTGATCTAGCATTTTTGTATGCTTCAAATTTAATTTTCAATGCTTTAACAGTAGGTATCCACATTATGACATTTATTCCATTTTGTGCCGCCCATTCTATTGATCTAATACCATCTACAACTTGATGAATTGGAGGATGAGGAGATTGAAATGGTTTTGGAACTACACTAATTTTTTTAATAGTATTATCTTCCATATTCATAAACTCATCACTCGGAGGACTCATATCGTGTTGCCAGACATGATTAGGATGAGGATAAGTATAAAACTCGCCTTCATGTTTAAAGAATTTTTCTGTCCATGCTTTTTTTAAAATTTCCAATGTTTCAGCAAATAGTCTAAAATTTTTTGCTTGATCTTTAAGATCAGCTTCAACGTTTAAATTAATAGCTTCTCTACCATAAATTCCTCTAGCAACTCCAACTTCAACTCTTCCTTTTGAAAGTTGATCCAGTGTTGCAATATCTTCAGCTAATCTAATTGGATTGTGAAACGTAATTACGTTTGCCGCTTGGCCAATTCTTATGTTTTTTGTTCTAGCCGCACAATCTGCTCCTAATATTAAAGGATTTGTGCAAGACTCCATTCCTTCATGATTAAAATGATGCTCAGTGAACCAAATAGAATTCCATTTATTTTTATCACAATACTCAGATATTTCTTTAGTCTCATCAAGTAATTGATGATAAGGTTTATGTGTCCAATTTGTAGTATTACAGAAATAACCGAACTTCATTAAAGCCTCCTTTAAAAATAAATTTAAAGACGACCGATCCCACTTTCGTATGTAATTTGATAACCTACGACGAGTTATGTATCGCTTTACTAATAAAATATAGCACTTTTTGTTATAATTGCGAATTTAAATTTTTAGAAGTTATCTCGCCAATTTAATCTATATGAATTGGCATCATCACCTGTTGCAGATTGAATTATTATTATATCTTTTCTGCTACCCACCGTAGATTCACCTGCAATATTGGCATATAGATCATCGCCGAATACAACAATTTTTGATACTGCTCCAGTACCAACTTTATAACAAGAATTTGGTAATGTTGTTGCTCCCGTAGGATCAAGTTCAGAAGAAATATTTGTTCCACATTCGTCATTCGCGGCACAGATTGAAGATTCACCTAAACTACAACTATTTATACTAGCAGGTTTATATATTGGGTAATAAACTACACCTTTATGAATAGTTGGTTCAGCAGTAACCTTAGTTCTTGTAGATGTAGTCGGTGCATTTGGATCAAGTTTAATATACCAACCAAGATCTGTAGCATCAAGACAATCAAGAGCTGCCGTTGTAGTTCCTGTTGTATCTTTGCAATTTGTTAAATCATTAATGCCTGAGGCATCTACTATTTTAAAATTAGGAAAATTTTCATCTTTAATGCCCATCAGAATATTACTAACTTTATTAGGAAATTTTATTCCTCCATCGTTAAGGTTGAGATAATTTCCAGTACCCCCATGTAACCAAAAATTACCAGTATCACCACCTATTGAAGCTTCCATTGAATGAAACATGTATCTTGCGTTTTCACTGTTAGAATTAAGCGACATTATTGTTGTTTTATCATACAAATTTATTGAATTGCCATTGTCATCAGTAGTCATATTAGTGAAATTTATTTTAGTAATTTTTCCTTCTACATCATTAATATATACAAGCGCTCCACTATAATTTACTCCTCTAGCAGCATCTGAAGTAATTACTACAGGAGTATTAGGGACAGAATTTATAATGCCATTGCCAGGCTCATCTTGAATGTCTATTTGTTTAAGTAATTTTCCGTCTTGTAAATTAATTACTAGTAAATTAGAACCCAAGCCAGCTTGAACAGATCCATAACCGCCACCCATAATCGCAACATATGTATCATCAGCAATATTGGTGTCACCACTTCCATTATTTGGCATTCTAAATATTCTTGGTGAAGACCAAGTTTCAGCTAAATATCTATAATTGTAATCTCTACCCGCATTTTCTATAGGATTCATAATAGTCACTTTTACAGAAGAGTTTGTTACTGTGGTAGATGGGTTGCCATCGTATGTTACAGTGTTAGACCCAAGATTTACTATTGTATTTCCGCCTGAGGTTGTAAAACAATTTGCCGAACAAACTACATTACCATCAATATAAACTTTTTGATCTAAAGATGAGGATGTATTTATAGTTCCCGGTAAGGTTAAAGTATTATTATTATAAAGAGTGCTATTTAAAATCGCATCTTCAATTTCTATGAAGTCTTCTGTATTATAAGTTGTTGAGCCATGATTGTATTTTCTAAAAGTTCCTTGATGATCCACGTGATAAACATAACCTTGGATGGTATCATTAAGTATAGAATATAGGTGTAGCGGTTGTTCAGGTATAGTCACATCCAAAACAGAAAATCCAGCACCACCTCTACCATAAGGTATCATTAATATTGTTCGCCAGCTGCTACCTGTTTCAAAATCACCAGTAGCATGACTTAATCCTTTCATATATACATCATGAACAACTGGTGATCCATCAACTCCAAATATTGGATTAGATCCACCACCATGTGATCCACCTCTATTCAAACTTTTATTAATCATTAATGGTAATTTTCCAGCAATTAATGGTGGTACAAAACCCCATAACTCTTCTCCATTGTCTGATCTAAATGCATGAAGAATTCCATTATTTGCACCCACATAAATTGCTTCTGTTCTATTAGCAGCGGAAGATGATGCAAAACCATTTGCATAATTATTTAGTGATCTCCAATAAGATTCTTGGACATTATTAGAATAATTTATATTAGCATTGGGCTTGCCCACAACTACAATTTGAGAATTATAAATATCCGCTAACATTTTATCTCTATCTCTGTAAATATCGCAATTCCCTTTATAATCAAAATAATCTTGACCTCTTATAAAATTAATTAAACCTGCCGCATCATCCATATTTCCATCTTCAACACCAGTTACGTCATGACCATGTTTTCCACAACGACCATTAGTAAGTTTTGCTGATAAACTATCGTTATGATAATCATTCAGTACATTGCCAAAGTTTTCAAATAGATCTGTTTTTATTCTTGCTTTGTTTGAAAACACGAAGTTGTTGTAGCCAGGATAATAATTGGTTCCAGGAATTACACTCCAAATTTTTCTATTTGCTGATCCTTTAATTTTAAGTTTTGCTGAAGCTTCCCAATCAGCAGTGGCAGATATATTACCAGCAGCATCTAATGTTGATTTTTTTAAAGAACCTTCCCATTCTTGGTCAGAATAGTAATCAAACTGAGCTTGATATAGAGATCCACCTCTTGCAACTTCTCCTGTTATAGCTGGCGCTGTGTAAGATAAGTTTTCATTAATAATAGCTGTAATTAAACTATGCAGTTCAATTTTTAAATCTTGAGCATCAAGAGCAATAATTGCTTTTGCTGCAGGGTCACCACTCCCAGCAACCGCTAAAGCATTAAATTTATTTAGCGCTGATCCAACAATGCCATTTCCATAAGCTACTGCTATAGTTTTTATACTTGCGATACTTCCAGTGTGAGGTGAAGGAATTCCAGCAAATAAACCACTTATAGTATTCATAGCTTGAACATGGGGATCTGAAGATCCACCACCTGCAGATGTCCAACCTCCATCACCGATAACTATTATATAGTTTGTTTCACAGGTACTTCCTTTCACCGGAGAATCGGTCGGGTGAGTGAAGTAATCTCTTGCCATATTTGCAAAAGCAGGAGCATGAGTATGTAAATGTGTAGATATATTTCTATTTAATATATTATAAGAATTAGTGGATCCATTTTCATCTACTCTTGATAATAGGCAGTTCATTTTATCACATGGTACTGACTTATTTCTTGCGTTATCCCAATGTCTATATAATTTTCCAGAAGGAGAGTAATCAGACCGTACATACTTACTCCAAACACCAAAACCAATATTAGCTCCGCTTGATATAGTACTGTCTGTTACAACATTTCGAATTGCATCCATTGCACCAACTAGTCTTGAAACTCCTCCTCCTCCAAACGTTCTAACAAAATCCAAACTTTCATCTAAAACAAGTATTTCTAAACGATTTTCATTTGTTACTAGAAGATGGCCGTTATTATCAAAGGCCAATTGAGTTGGTTTGCTTACATAAATTAGACCGGGTGCGGAAGTGCTATAATTATCGCCTATACCAATTTTAATATCAGTACCAGGAATGATACCTGTTCTTCCTGCATTTAGTTCCATTTTACAAACTTTGTCTAAAAAGTAACCTGAAGAATATAAAATAGAAGAGTCCCCAGGATTTGTTATTAAACCATATGTTACTCCGCATGGATTTGTAAATGTTGCATGTGGCGTATGTAAAGACGTGGGACATCCTTTACCTGTTGCTGCTGTTCCAGTTGTTTCTAATTCATAAACTGCAATACTGCTTCCTATAGAAATATACATATATTCATTACTGCTTCCTATTGCTAAGGAGCTTCCACTTTTTGCCCAAATTTTTCTAAAATCTTTATTTATAAAATTAGAATGCGTGTAATATTTTCTATTACTACTTACGAAATCTAAATTTCCTGAAGGATTGTATGTGCATCTTACAAAAGTTGCTTCTGTATCGTTAAACATAGGGCCTCTGTTTAATTGCCCTTTATTCATTCCTATTGAAGGATTGTCTACCGTTAAATCTCTAATCACTAGACCGTCTTCAGCAACTCCGTAGAAAATTCCATTTTGAATATCTATTTTAAGATTGTGATGAAATTGTTTTCCTTCTTTATAAACTTTTTTACAATCATTGGGGGTATTCCAAGCAGTACAAGCTAAGTCAAGAGTGTAGTGACCTCTCCATGTTCTATTAGCTTTGTTGCTAGTAGTTGGAGTTAATTGTGCTATATTTGCAAATCTAGCTCCCGAGTTAGTTTCATCTTTGGTCACTTGGTATAACCAATCTTTATATACTTCTATACCCCAGATATTTTTAAATGGCGCAGATGAATTTGTTCCAGTACCACAAGCCCGCATACGTACATCATGGCATTTTGCTCTTTGCCAAACTCCCCATGTGCTATTTGGTGTTTTGTTATTTGAAATTCCCCCATCGTTCGCCCCACCATTCCAGAGAATAGTACCAAAACTTAAAAGTTGAGGAATAAAATAATGTCCAGTATTTGGGTCTTGAGCAATACCCATTGGCGCACGCATTGAATCTATACTAGAAGATCTATCGGCAGGCTGTGTCATACTGTTAGTTCTATCTAACAGTATTAAAATATTTGCAGGTATGCTTACAGCGCTTCCTGGCGGCAAGCTTTTTGAATAACTATTTCCATTTAATAGAAAAGAAATAAATATTATAAAATATACTATTTTTCTCATTTTTATTTACGCAATTTTTATCATAAAAATAAATAAATTAATTAAAGTTTATCATCAAACTGAGCTAAACTATCTATTAGAAACTGAAGTTTATTGACTATCTTTGATACTCAACAAATTTTTTTAAAGATTTGTTAAGGAATTTTTCATATATTAATCCTTTACAATTTTTCTTTGAATTATACAAAAAAGACTTACTCATTTTAAAATCATAAGAAGGTTCAAAAAAGAAAGGAATCGACATTCGTTTTTTTTTGTTCCAAAGCACTCTATGGTTGGTTGCTTTAAACTTGCCCTTACTTAAAAACTCAAGAGCTCTTCCAGTGTTAACCACTAAAGCATTATTATTAAAAGGCACATCGTGCCATTTTTTTGTTTTTCTGTTTTGGACTTGCAAACCGCCTTTCTTATCTTGATAAAGAATTGTAAATATTCCACTATCAACATGAGTTTCGCATCCAAGAGCAACACCATCTTCTTTTGATATTTCTACTGGTTTTGTTTGGTTTGGATAATAATTGAACCTTAGCGTGCTAAGATTTTTTAATCTTGAAAATGCTTCTTTTGAAGTATGGGTGTTTTTTTTATAAAGTTTAATTATGCTTTTAAACAGAACTTCTCCTAAGATGAAAA
>Ga0115012_10000462_pt1 | contig 23085 bp, 50 predicted proteins | sample TroAtlMetagenome_FD_88706 | JGI IMG/M metagenome (GOLD analysis project Ga0115012, IMG submission 88706) | Marine eukaryotic phytoplankton communities from Atlantic Ocean - Tropical Atlantic ANT10 Metagenome | ecosystem: Environmental > Aquatic > Marine > Oceanic | place: Tropical Atlantic...
ACTATGAATAAATTAAATAAAATATATAAAGAATTACAATTAATAGAAGAATTCGAATCTAACTTTAATATCACTAAAGAATCTAAAGAAAGAAGAGAATACTTGTTAAAAATAATAAATAAATAAAAATGAAAGATAGAGAAGAAGTATACAATGAAGTAATTCAAGAATATTCTGAACTACAATATAAGTATCAAGGTGATGAACTTCAAGATAAAATAAATGAAATAGTAGATAAAATAATGAAGAATGAATAGAAGTATAATAGATATAATAGATTATGTATTAGTAGAACATGAACATTTAAGTACTGTTCAACAATGTAATTATATTTTAAATAAATATGACATTGAAATTACTGATGATATTCTAATGTATATAAAGATGAATGGATAATAATATGAAAGTAGATAATAATAAATACGCAAATGGTAAAACCATTAAAGAAATGCAAGAACAACTTGATCGGTGTCTTAAATTCGAAGAAAGATTTGGTAAAACAACTAGAAGTACTTCGTGGATTAAATGGTGTACGAGTGAGGTGTATAGAAAAAGATCTAGAGATTTTAATCGTTCTATTGTGAGTGTAATGAGAAACATGAATCCTCACGTTTTAAATAAAATAATAAATGATCCAAGACATGGAGAAATTTAAACTAAACAAAAAAGAAGTAGAATTAATAAATGAAGCTTGTGAATTTTTTATGAGTGAGTTATATGGAGATTCTACATTTGAAAATCCAAATTACATGAAGTATTATGATTTGTGGGATATTAGAAATAAAATAAATAAACAAAAAATATGAAAAAAGTAACGATAAAATTAAAAAGTGATTTATCTAAAGAAGAATTAAATAAGCTTATGGAAAAAATGTTATGGGATTCGGAATTTAGTTATGAATTTGAAGATGCCGATTGGAAAATTAAATAATATGAATAAATACTTAATAATACTTGCACTAGAAACATTACATGAACAATGTAGAAATGACTCCGTCTGGTCGAGTCAAAGTGATAATAAGAAAAGAATAAAAGAAATTGAAGAACAAATTCAAATAATGAAAGAATATGTATAAAGATGAATTAGTATATGAGTTTAATGATGATATGTGGTATTTATATCATGAAGGAACAATTGATAATGGCGATGATTTTTCAAGAGAATTACATCAATGGATTGAAAACAAAGTAATATACAAACGTGAATGTAAAGAAATATGTGATGAATTAGATCATGATATATTTGGAAAACACCACGTTTTTGGTCGTGCAAATGACTGGTTTCAAGCAGGTTATAATGCTTTATGGGATTTATTACATGAACATGATGAGGTATTAACATATACCAAAATAGTTTTTGAAAATGAAAACGCTTAAATATGCAAAACGGATTAAAACAAAATGAATATGTAATGAGGTGCGAAATATGCAGTGCTCTAATGACTGTAGAGGAATATGAGTATTGTGATATTTGCGGTGATTGCTTAGAATATTAATAAATAAAATAATGAGTAAAACAAAAGAATATGATTATATAATAAACTCTTTAGTCGAAGAGATGGATGCATATATTGACCATAAAATATCGTGGGCAATAAGCGGAACTAAAGTTGAAGAATTAGAACACAATTATTTTTGTGAAGCTATTTCTGATATTAAATATAAATTATTAAATAAATTAAAAAATGAATGAACAATTAAAAAAACAAGTAATGAATCAATTCATATTAAATATGAATAAACCGACTGGATTAAGTCCATTGGAATTAAGAGAAAAATTATTAAAATTAAAAAATCAACTTAAATGAAATTAATAGAAGAAAATAAAAATGGTACAGAAATGTATCGATTAGACGATGGTAGATTAGGTAAAATCTATCCAAGTGGTTACGTCAGAGTAACAATATTAAGAAATGGTATCAGAAATGGAAAATATTTCCAAGAAGATTCTACTAAACAAAGTAGATGGTATCAAATAAATAAAGTAGAAAAGTACAAAGATGATAAATATTCATCATGGAATTTTCACAAAAGAATATTAATACCAAAAAGAAGTGACAGACTGTCATTACTTAAGGCATTTAATGATAAAAACTGTGACAAAGTGTCACAAAAGATTAAAATGTTAGAGCAATATATAAAGAATTTGCTTTGGACAATAGATTATGAAAAGGGTAAAAAAGGTGATGAAGTTATAAATCTAAAGAATAAATTAGAAGAAATACAATATATATTACATAGATATGAATAAAGAATTAGAAGAAGTATTATACTGGCTAGAACATACAACTATGTCTAGAGAGGCAATAATTAAAATATTTAGAGAAAAATTAGAAGAATATGACAAAAAAGAAGGTAACTAGAAGTAAAGATAGAGTAATTATCTTTAAATATTCTAAAGAACATTTTAGAATGATTGAAGATGAATGGTGGAAAAGATACAATCTAAATACGAATATAAACAGATAATATAATAAAGATATAAATATGAGTATGATAGATTATTACGAGCAAAAACTACGTGAAAGTAGAGAAATAGACTCTAAAAGAGCTAAAGAAATAGGTAATATTTTAGGTAAGTTATCAACCTTAAAAATAGATGTAAGATATGATGATACAGATAAAATATTAGAAAAAATAGATAAAATCTATAAAATGGTAGATAAGTTAGAATTATGAAAAAAATGAAAAGAATTGGTAAAAATAGTATTCTATTAGATGGAAAACTATATAAAGGATATATGTTAGGAGATTTACCGCCTACGTTTTCATTCTTGTTTAAAGAAGATATTAAATGGAATGAAGAAAAAGAAGATTATGAAAAAATTAAAATATATGGAATCAGTAAGTGGTTTAATTACAAAGGATTAACTTGGATTTGGTCATGAATAAACTGATTTGGAAATTATATAATGAAAATATGATAAGTGAAGAAGTTGCTAATTTATTATTAGATGAACTTTATCAAAGAATAGACAAAAGAAAATACAAATGAAAATTAATTTAAGTACTAAAGAACTAAATAATGCCGCTTTTGATAAAGCTCAAGCAAAGATTTATAGTTTAAAAGATGATATTATAAGACAGGAAAATGATGTAAGAACCGGTGGTGATGGGATGATTCCAATCGATTTAATGAAAAAATGTTTAGATGCATCCAGAAGACAACTTGCTATTTGGGAACATATAGATAGTTGCCTTAATAAAACCTATGCTGATAATCATGATATCTGGAAACAATTACAAACTAAATACGATTAAAATAAGATAATATAATTGTATATTTATTATTATTATATTGCGCGGTAGAGCAGTTGGTCAGCTCGCGAGTCTCATAAACTCGAGGTCGGAGGTTCGAATCCTCCCTGCGCACCAATGGAGACGAATATACCTGAACGCGGTACAATTTAAAATACCAATGCAATCAAACTGTCGTCTCCTCATGCGAAAATAGCTCAACTGGCAGAGCATTAGATTTCCAATCTAAAGGTTATGGGTTCGATTCCCACTTTTCGCTCTAATTTTAAATTAAATAAATGGAGTATATAAATAAACTAGAAAAATACCTCGAAAAAAAATATGATGCCGAGGTAATTATATCTGAAGACTACGCTGGTAGTTCACCAGATTTAGAATTATCAGAGTGGTATACTGCTGATGATTATAACGTATTTGTTCTAACTAATGATGCAAACCAGCTTGTATGGGAGTATGATGTGTATTATTATGAACCAAGTTTTGATACTATTATGGAAAGAATAGAAGAAACAATTAATGATGTAAAGTTTGATGTAAAAATATTAATATCAGACCTAGAGACATTTCTACCTGAAGGTGAAGTAAGAGATTATTTAGAAAAAACAACATGGGAACAAGAAGTTTAACAAGAGTAATACCTCGACAAGAGGGTGTGGCATATGATAAAGGTCATAAGATGATCGAGAAATCAATAATTAATATGTACCAACAATATGATGGATACCCGGCTTATGTTGGTGTAAAACTAGCTGAGTTTGTAAAACCAATCAAAATAATAAATGGTATTTCAGGTTCAGTTAAAATAGGTGAATATGCTAATGGTCCGGGTTGTTTAGCAGCTCAGATAGTTCAGGAATTTAAAAAAGATGTAGGATATACTTATCTACATGAATGTAATAATGAGTTAGGAGATCTTGGAGAAGAATATATTTATACTCTTTATCCTAAAGAAGGTGAGCCAACTTATATATCTATCTATGATGTATACGAAAAGAGTGTGGTATTTGTAGGAACACCAGATAAATTAATTGAAAAATATAAATTGAAATCTTTAAAACTAGATAAAGCCGGTTTAATATAGATAATATATATGACAGAAAAAGAGTTAGAAATATTAGCTGAAAAAGTAGCTGACTTAGTATTAAAAAGATTTGTAGATTATTATGATAATCATGAAGCCTTAGAAATATACAAACCCACAGAAGATGATATTATAGTGTTTGAAATAAACAGACTTAACAAACTAATGTCACGTTATGAGGAGCTTGAAGAGTATGAAAAAGCTGCTATAATAAAAAGAAAAATAGAAATTTTAAATAAAAAACTAAATAAATGAGTGATTTTAATGTAATGCTAGCACATCCTTATGGTAAAAAAGAGTTCGATAAAGATTCTTTTATACAACCAAAACTTGATGGGATTAGATGCTATATAAATAAAGACGGAGCTTTTAGCCGTAATCATAAAGAGTTTAAAACTGTAGATCATATTAAAGATGCATTTAAACCTTTATTTAAAAAACTACCCGATCTTGTGGTAGATGGTGAGTTATATAACCACCAATTTAAAGATAATTTCAATAAAATTATATCCCTTGTGAGAAAACAAAAGCCGACCACTGAAGAAATTGATGAGGCAACTCGTTATATTCAATTTCATTGGTACGATTATGTGCTTACTCGGTTTGATGAGGATACTACAGTATTTAGACATAGAGACCAAATGATCAAAAACACGGTAGAAGAAATAGGTTCTAGACATATTGTAGAAGTACCTACTTACGAAGTATCTATAATAGAAACTGCTAAATTATGGCACAAAGATTTTCTAGAGAAAGGATATGAAGGTAGTATAATAAGACTAAATAAACCATATGAACAAAAAAGAAGTTACAACTTACAAAAATTCAAAGATTTCCATGACACAGAAGCGACAATTACTGGTTATGTTGAAGGTAAAGGCAAACGAAGCGGCACGATTGGGAAGTTTCTGGCTGTTGATAACAACGGTATCCATTTCGGTATGCCTGTTATGGAAGATTATGACACTATGGCAATGATGCTAGTTAATGTAAATGACTACATTGGGAAAACAGCTACATTTACATACTTCCAAAGGACGCCCAGAGGATCATATAGACATCCTCTATTTAAATCAATAAGAAATTACGAATAAAACTACTATGACAGGATTACATGACCTTATAATGCCATTTATGTTAGCTTTTTTGATGACCTCAAGTGGTTATGCAGTAGCTTTAATTTCAGATTATATAAAAATTATAATATTAATACCAATTTTATTGATGTTTATGTTTGATTCTATTATAATCTATTTCTACTATGCTGTTGGTATTTCAAAACTGCAAATAATGACAGGTATTATGATAGGTACTATTTTTAAAATCATAGTTTTTACATTATATTATAAACATTTAAAATCAAATTAATGACACAAAGACAATTGTATCAACATTTAATAAGTGTAAACTTATTTAACATAAATAAAAAACGAAAACCTAAAAAAGATGCTAAAAAAATCCAGAAAAAACGTACATAAAGATTATCTTTGGGATTCCATTTGGGAATTAAGAAAAGATATTGCAAATTATGTTTTAATATGCAAAGCAAAAAATAAGCATATAGAAACGGAGAAGTTAGATCATAAAGCAGAATTAATAATTAAATACTCAGCGAAACTTAAAAAGTTTCAAGAAACTCCTACCTTAAGATGACAATAGGTAGTAATATATTATAGAATAAAGGGCTAATGTCATATAGAAAATTAAATTATTTAAATCAAAATCGAATCATATATAATAGAGAACCTATAAATGATGAGCCTACCCAGATATTTAATTGGGGTAAATATTATGAAAAAGGAACTTATGAGTGCTATGAATTATTTAAAAGTAAAGCTAAAATTAATACTTTTAAATCTTTAAAATGGCACTTATTAGTTCTTAAGTACTTAAATCCTGATCTTGAAGATCATAAATTTAAAGAGATAGCATATTTTATAACTAATAAAAAGAATAACTTTATAACATTTAATATAAAAGAAAAATTCTTATTAGACATGCTTAGTAATTTAAACGTTGACATACCACCAGTTAATCGTAAACGAAAAATAATATTCAAACAACAAACTGGTTTAACAACTAATGAAAAATTACAAATTGTAGGACAATTAATAGGTAGATTATCAACAGTAACTCAAGAGGATATTTATCAATGCATGATTGATTTAAATGAATGGGGAAATAAAATCACTTGGAATAAAATAGCTAATTTATTAGATTGTTCAGTTAGAACTATTTATCGTAATTTAAATGATACTTTAAAACAAGAAAAAGAAGAATTAAATGAAAAAATATAATATAAATAATTACATTCGATATAAAGAGGATGTAAAAAAAGCTCAACCACCTAGTAAAGATCTAGTTGACTATAACAGGGAAGAAATGATTTGTAAATTCTTACCTTTAGTTGAAAATATAGCTAGAAAGTTTTCAACCTCTCAACAAGCATCAGGTGTTATGGATATAACAGATTTACTACAAGAGGGAAATATTGGTTTAACAATGGCTGTAGATAAATTAGATTATGTAGTACTAAAAGATTCTAAAGATAAAGAAAAGACATTAAAATCTTTTTTCTTTAAAAGAATAAAAGGTGCCATCAGAAGAGCTGTTGATAAGAACAGGGGTAATATAAGAATACCTGAACATAAGATGAATGAAATAAGAAATAATCCTAAGGATAAAAAGATGGTTGAGATGTTTTTTAATTCTATATTTCTAAGTATAGATGCAAAGATGCAAACCCAAGACGAGGATTTTATGTATCAAATACCTGATACTTCAGAACCTTATAACTTGAACATCTTAAATTCTTATTTAAAGAGTTTAATGAAAAAACATTTGAAAAATAATGAATACGAGGTCTTGCGACTTTCATATGGACTTGATTGTGATAAACATTCAGCTAAAGAAATAGCAGCTAAAATAAACATAGAAGGGTCTAGTAGTTATGTTAGGATATCAGAGATGAAGAAACAGGCTGTTAAAAAATTAATTGATAACGTAGACCACTCGCAAGTTCTTGATTACCTGTAAGATACAGATGTAAATGACAAAAATTATATGTAATTATATTAATAGATAAAACCACAAATACCTATGAACATAAACGAAAAGTTATCCACTATTCAGACAAAGTTTAAATCGAAAAAAAGTAGATTTAACTCATTCGGCAAATACTACTTCCGATCAGCCGAAGACATTCTCGAAGCAACTAAACCCTTTTTATTAAAATTAGGAGTTACAATAACATTAGATGAACATCTAGTCACTAGTGAGCCTATGCCCATTATTGAGAGTAGAGCAACTATTTCTGATGGCGAAAACGCTATTAGTGCTACAGCTCTAGTAGGTGTAGATCTTTTACAGAAAGGTATGCAAACTCCTCAACAATTTGGGTCTGCATCGAGTTATGGGAAGAAATATTCATTAGGAAATCTATTCTTAATAGATGATACACAAGACAGTGATGCTATCAACGATCATAAAACTACAATGAGTTCAGATCAATTATCTAAAGCAAAAGAATTTATAAAAGCTGGAGGTAAAATTGAAGCTATTAAGGCCAAGTATCAAATCGATTCAAAATTAGAAAAAGAACTTACAACACTTTAGATGAATAAAAAAGATATTTTAAAAAGGCTTAAGATTGATGAAGATTATTATGGACCATTTGGTAAACAATTCCTTAGTAATTCAGATATTAAAACCTTATTAAAAAATCCTTTAGCGCTTGGGCAACCAAGTAAACCTTCAGCTGCATTTCTAGTTGGTGGATATCTACACACAGCAATACTTGAACCTAATAAGTTAAAAAAGTATAAAGTGGTAGAATCTTCAACTAGGAATACGAAGGCTTATAAAGAGATCTCAGGAGGAGAATTATGCTTACTACAACACGAGGTAGATCAAATCGAACTAATGGTAGATACTATAATACAGAACAATGTATGTAAAGATCTCATTAGAAGTAAGAATGTAGAGTATGAAGTTCCAGGCCTGACAAAGATTGCTGGTGAGATGTGGAAAGGTAAAGCTGATATTATTAATCATGATGAAAGAGTTGTTGTTGATTTAAAGACAACATCTGATATTGATAAATTTAAATTTTCAGCTAAACAATACAATTACGATAGTCAAGCTTATATCTATAACCAACTGTTTGGATATGAAATGATCTTTATTGTAATTGATAAGATAACTCATCAAATTAAAATTTGTGACTGTTCTGAATCATTTTATGAAAGGGGTCAGCATAAAGTAGAGGACGCAGTAGCACAATACCAATTATTTTTTAAAGATAAAGATTTTGATCCTAAACAATTTTTTAAAACAGAAACTCTATAATATGGAAAAAGTAAGAGCAAGAGTAAAAAGAAGCACAAAGACGTGTACAATGACAGGATTAAGATTTCCTATCAGTCAATTTTATAAAAATCCTAATACAGTCGATGGTTATCATCCTTATTCTAAGGTAGCTGATAATTTCAGACGAAGACTAAAAGATACAAACTTAACCACAATGGATTTACGTGGTATGTTTACTAATTTAAATTCAAATATAGCATAATGGCATCAATATTAAAAACAAGTATAAATTTAAACATGATACCCAAGGATAAGATTATTGTTGGGGCTAAAGGTAAATATCTACCTATCAGCATAACTATTAATGATGAAGTTGATCAATTTAGTAACAATGGTCCAGTCATTGTAGAGCAAACAAAAGAAGAAAGAGAAGCTAAAGAACCGAAGACATACTTAGGTAACGTAAAGGTTGTTTGGACTAATGGACAAAATGTAGAACCAGCTCCGAGATTAGACCAACCTAAAGCTACACCTAAAGCTGAACCAGTAGTGGCTCAGGATGATCTTCCATTTTAACAAACTAAATACGATTATATAGAGATAATATATATATGCAGACAATAGAGATCAATGGTTTTTTGATTGATGAATTTAATCAACACAGTCTAGATGAAGGAAAAACTCAGGGGACTTGTCCCCTGTGTTCATCTAACAGACAACCCAAGAATCAAAAGCTTAAATGTGCTTCTTATGATTGGGAACGGGGTCTCGGTACTTGTCATAATTGTAATAAAACTTTTCAGTTACATACTTATAAGAGAAAGGGTGATAGTGAAAAAAATTATATTCGTCCAGATTTCTCTACAAAAACCCACAAACCTGTAGGTAGTAAGATAATAGAATGGTTTAAAAGCAGGGGTATATCTCAGAAGACTCTCGAAGACTTAAATGTTTCCGAGGGTCCTGAGTTTATGCCACAGACAAGTCGTAACGAAAACACTATAAAGTTTAACTATATGATGGGTGATGAACTCATCAATATAAAATATCGAGATGCTCGGAAAAATTTTAAACTATACAAAGGAGCCGAAAAGGTTTTTTATAATATTAATAGTATTATTGGTTATAGAGATTGTGTTATTGTGGAAGGCGAGATGGATGTTCTTTCTTTTCACGAAGCTGGCATATCTAACGTAATATCTGTACCTAATGGTGCTACGATAAATAATAATAATTTAGATTATTTAGATAATTGTATTGATTATTTTGAAGATAAAGAAAAAATAATATTAGCAGTAGATAATGATGAAGCTGGTCAAGCTTTACAACAAGAGTTGATAAGACGTCTTGGAGCTGAGGTTTGTTTTATTGTGGACTTCAAAGAATGTAAGGATGCTAATGAATATTTATTAAACTATGGAAATGAAAGATTATCAAAAATTATTTCAGAGGCAAAAGCAGTCCCCCTGGAAAATGTCACCACATTTAAAGATATTGAAGGTGAAATTACAGATTTTGTACAACATGGTTTTAAACCCGGTTATCAAGTTGGTTTACCAAATTTTGATGAAATTTTTTCAACTTACACCGGACAGTTTATTACTGTTACTGGCATACCTTCTTCTGGGAAGTCTGATTTTGTTGATCAGATGGTCGTCGGTTACAACATAAATTACAAATGGAAAACCGCATTTGCATCACCAGAAAATGCTCCAACCTATTTACACGCTCATAAGTTGATGAGAAAAGTTTGGCAAGGAATGCCTACACCAGGTGATATAAATACTAAGCAATGGAACCAAGTAGCTGAACATATAAATGATAATTTTTTCTTCATTGATATGGAAAGATATACTCTTGAATCAGTATTAAGAAAAGGTGCAGAGCTGGTTAAGCGAAAAGGTATTAAGTGTTTAGTTATAGACCCTTTTAATAAAGTAAGAGATGTAGATTCTAAAACAGAAGATGTGAATAGATATACAATGGAATATTTAACTAAAATTGAAATATTTGCTAAAAAGTTTGATGTTTTAGTTTTTATTGTAGCTCATCCTACTAAGATGTACAAGGATAAAGATGGTAAAATAGAGGAACCTAATATGTATAACATAAAAGGAGGAGGAGAATGGTATGATGCATCTTATCATGGAATTCTAGTTCATAGAAATTATGAAAATAAAACAGTTAAAGCAAAAGTTTTAAAAGTAAAGTTTCAGAACTTAGGGGAAAACGGAGCTGAAGCTCATTTCAAATGGGAACCAAAATCGGGATGTTTCTTACCTCACACTGATGAAAAAGTAATTAATGAGATTATGCCGTGGGAGTAATTAAAAAAAAGGGGAAATATTCTAATCCAGTTCCTAATTATTCACCAAGCGTTGAAGAACAAGAGTGGTATAGATACTGTGTTAGAAATGATATTAGAATATCCTTAAAACCAGTTAAAGATGAGATAGGCGTGTGGCATATTACTGTAGTTATAGGTCCATATAAAAGAGGAGAGAAGATTAATATTTCTCCTTCTATATACACAAGAGATAACGTACATCAAATGTACTATCAAACATGTAAATATTATTATGACAAACGTAAGAAATAAATTTAATAATGCTGACGAGGCTTTCAATTATTTTTATCCTTTAATAAGAAAGGAAGGGATAGAATTTGGAGATACGAAAGCATTGTTTAATATAGGATTTTGGCTTGATAACCCATTAGAGATAGACATAAAACACCCAGATAGAAAATGGAACAAAGAGTATGCTCAAGCTGAATGGGAATGGTATCTAACAGAGGATCCTCATGTTTCTCAATTAGGGGAAATATATGGTAAAGTCCCACCTATTTGGGAAAAGATGCAAGATTCTGAAGGCAAGTGTAGATCTAATTATGGTTGGCAATGGAGTAGAAACTATCAATTAGATCATGTAGTAGCTATGTTAAAAGATGTTAAGGATACTAGACAAGCTGCTATTAGTATTTATGATGGAAAAGAAATATCCACTTATAGAAAAGACACACCCTGTACTTATGCTGTACAATTTACAATAGTAAATGATAAGCTAAATATGGCTGTTGTAATGAGATCTAATGACCTCTGGTATGGCTTTTGTAATGATCAATATTGTTTTGCAATGTTGCAAAATAAAGTTGCAGAGAGGGTCTCTAAGGACGTTGGAAGTTATTATCATTTTGCTCATAATTTACATTTATATAACAATAAAATTAAACAATAAACTATGTATTACTTATATCATATTCCTGGTAAAAAAATTGGGGTCACAAGTAATCTTAATACCAGGGTTACCCTTATACAGGGTTATAAAGAAAATGAATATGAGGTTTTAGAATCAAGTGAAGATATAGACTATATATCTCAAAAAGAAATAGAGCTTCAGAAAACCTACGGTTATAAGGTTGATAGACAAAAATATAATCAATTAATTAATTCTAATAAAATGAAAATAAACGTTACAGAACAAACATCAACCTTTCCTTATTCATTAGAGGATTTACCGGAGGCTTTAAATAAAGTTAAAAACAACCACACGTGGAATACCTCTCATGGAAAGTTTACCATTAACAATGATACAATAAACTGGATTATTGCAAATGCAAAAACATCTATGTATAATGAAAAAAGATCTTATATTTATAATAAAGCTTATTATGAAGCATTTTTAAACGAAACCAACAAGCTTAAAGACTGTAGTAAAAAACCTTTAAAAATGTTCCAGCAAATAAGAGATTGGGCTGAAGAAAGAGGATTGTATGAAAAAGGAAATACAAAAACTCAGTATATGAAATTAATGGAAGAAGCGGGAGAACTTGCTGAAGGCTTATTAAAAAATGATCAGGATGAAATAATAGATGCTATAGGAGATATGGTTGTGGTTTTAACTAATCTAGCTCATCAAAGAGGAGTTCATATAGAAACCTGTATTTCTTCAGCATATTCTGAGATTCAAAACAGAAAAGGAAAAATGATTAACGGAACATTTGTGAAAGATGAAGATTAATACAAAAGATGAAATAGTTCAAGCTGTCTTAAGAAAGATGGATGAGCGTAGTTTGGTAGGTCAAAAAAAATATGGAGCTACTATGATGGAAGAGATAAAAGGTCAAGATAAAGATCTCAGTAGATTTTTAAATGATGTACAAGAGGAGTTAATGGATTCTTTATTATATATTGAAGCAGCTAAAAGATGCTTACAAGATGAAATAGAAGATGGTATATTAAAACAAATGAGCGTAGATTATGATGAAGTTTCGTCGTAAAAAGAAAGGTCCAGTTCAATCAAAAAAAATAACACACGATGGGATACAGTTCTCTTCTGGATTGGAGAAGTATATGTATATAGCTTTAAAGAAAGCTAATATACCCGTTGTATACGAGGGTCAAACTTATGAAATATTTCCAGGGTTTGATTTCCCGAATGAATCTTATGAGAGATGTGGCAACAGTAAGGGAGAATATAAAAACAGAGGTAGTAAAAAGATTTTAAATATAAAATATACACCTGATTTTATAGGCAAAGGATTTATAATTGAAACAAAAGGTAGAGCCAACGAGAGCTTTCCTTTACGTTGGAAAATGTTTAAAAAGTATGTAGTAAAAAACCTACCGGGTGTTACTCTATATAAACCACAAAATCATAAAGAATGCGATATAACAGTAAAACTGATATTAAGTCTAAAAAACAATTAGCAAGGAAAAAATACGCAGAAAGACAAATTGATAAATGGGTTAAATGGAGAATAGAAACTAAAGGATTTATTTTGTATAAAGATCTGGTAGATATGCAAAGTCAATTTAATATAAAATGTTATTAATATGAAAATAAAAGATTGGGAATTAACCGCGGGATTTTATCCCGGTATACTTGTTGGTATAAGATCATATAGCCAACCTGAATCAACACAACATGTGTTGTATCTACCTTTTGTAGATGTGTGTTTAGAAATTTTTAAAAGCGAATCAAAATGAAAAAAATTATTATATTATTAAGTTTAATTTTATCTTCTTGTGCTGGTGGACAGCTTTTTGTAGAAGCTAAGGGTACTTATTCTATACCCGTTGGTGATGATGGGAGAATAAATCAGAATGACATAATGGATATCCACAACAGAGGATGGCAACCTTTTAACCCACAGATAGGTATAACATATAGACATTATATTTTTGACAATAAAAGATACCCAAAGTCTAGACCTTATAAACTGAAAAAGTAATGGGATTATTTGATAAAAGAATTCCTTATAAACCATTTGAATACCCAGAGTATTATACTGATGGATGGTTAAAACAAGCTCAAGCTTTTTGGCTTCATACAGAGATACCCATGTCTGGTGATGTTAAAGATTGGAATGAAAAATTAACTGCACCAGAGAAGAATTTAGTAGGAAATATATTATTAGGCTTTGCACAGACAGAATGTGCAGTATCTGATTATTGGACTCAAAATGTAGTTAACTGGTTTCCTAAGCATGAGATCCAACAAATGGCCATGATGTTTGGTTCGCAAGAAACAATACATGCTGTAGCTTATAGTTATTTAAATGAAACCCTTGGTCTTGAAAATTTTGAAGCGTTTTTGCAAGACGAAGCAACGATGGAACGCTTCGATAATTTAGTTAGTTATGACGGAAATAAATCCACAGGAATTGCAAGAAGCATTGCTATCTTTAGTGCCTTTGCTGAAGGGGTTAGTTTGTATTCTGCTTTTGCTGTGTTATATAGTTTTCAACTCCGAAACCTTTTAAAAGGAGTTGGACAACAAATGAAATGGAGTGTAAGAGATGAATCTCTTCATTCAAAACTGGGATGCCGTCTCTTTAGACATATGTGTGAAGAGGATAAATCTCTTTTAAAAACTTGTAAAAAAGATATAATAAATGCAGCAGAAACAATGCTTCGAGCAGAAGAAAAATATATTGACAAAATGTTCGAACAAGGAGACATTGAAAATCTCAAAGCTTACGACCTTAAACAATTCATTAGAAAGAGACTCAATGAAAAGCTTGTGGAGCTCGGCTACAAAGACGAGCGGGGATACTTTGAATTTAACTCAAAATCAGCAAAAAATCTTGATTGGTTCTACCATCTTACCGGGGGGCACACTCATACTGATTTTTTCGCTGTTAGGCCTACTGATTATTCGAAAGCTAATGAAGGTGAGGATTTTGAAGATATATGGTAAGAAAAATAATAAGGTGCAGTCAATGTACGGAAGAATTTTCAGGAGGATTTGAATATCGTATGCATTGGGAAGAAAAACATTTTTATCCTTATTTAACTCACGGAGGTTTTGATTTTAAAAAAGCAAGATTAGATAAAACAAAAAGAGATGAAAGAAACATGGAGAATATGGGCAAAAGCTTTAGGAGAAAAAGCCCAAGAGCATGCTGATTCAGTTGCGTTCGTTCGAACCCTTCTCATTATGCAAGCTATCATAACTAATGTATTAATATCAATTAATATAATAATAAATTGGATTAAATGATATATATAATAGATGATTTTTTAGATAAAGAGATATTAAAAATTGTTACTAAGGATTTAAAAGATTTTGAAGAGGTAGATACTGGGGATAAAAGTTTTTGGGTTAAAAATCCATCAAAAGAATTTATAGATTATATAGTTCAAAGGTTAGAGCTAGTAGAAAACAAATCTATTAAAAATATATTGGGTTTTTTTAGAGAGGCTAAACAAGGTCAAGATAACAAATGGAGAATTCATAACGACTCTATAATAAACAACGAACAACCAGATAGAGCTATAGTTTTATATTTATCAAAAAACAATGATGACTTTTTAAATGGTACTTCATTTTGGGAACATAAACAATATGGAGATAGATACGATAATATAAACCCAGAAGAATTTAATAAACTTCTTAAAGAAGATTCAGAAGATTTAAGTAAATGGAAATTAAAAACAGTTGTTGATGGTAAAAAAAATAGATTACTATCTTATCCTTGTAATTATTTCCACAGTAAATACCCTAATGAATTTAAAAAAAGTAGAATTGTTTTTGTAATGTTTTATAAATATGAAAAAGTGTAATGTATGTAATAAAATTAAAAAAGAATCAAAGTTTAAACACATAAATAAAAAAACATGCGTGAAGTGTGAGTTTAGATGGAAAAGATCTTTTTTAAGATTACTTGTACAAGATCGAAGATTAAGTGCAAAAGAAAGACTAGCAAATAGATTAGGTTACATGGGCACGGCGTTTATTATGATGTCTCCTTATTTGTTGGTGGTAGATGAGATAGGGGTTTTTACTTATATAATAGGCGGATTAATCTCTATGCCTCAGGTTTGGATTGCTAAGCAATGGAACTTAGTTATTGTTAACATAAACGTAATTATAGGTTACGGATTATATTTATTATAAATGGAAAAAATAAAAGAATATGTATTAAAGCACTATCCTAAAATGTTTCAAAAAAAAGAAATAATAAGAGATAGTAAAGGTAAAATAACCAGAAGAGTTACTAAAGACCTAACACCTATTATTGTAGAAAAAACAAATCATTTTCAAATACAGAACAATAAAGATGGTAGTCCACTAATATTAAGTAAAGATATATTAAAATGAAAGAAAGTAAATTAATAGGTAAATTTAATGAAATAGATAAAAAAATTCAATCTATAAGTAGAGTATTACAAAGATTAATACAAGATATATCCAAGGTTGAAACTTTGTCTAATGGAACTTTGAGTTCTTTACAGATGTTTATGGGGGAGGATGAATGGAATAAACTCGTGGAGAAAATGAAAAAGCTTCAAGATGAACCACAAGAAAAAAAATTAGAAACAAAATGAAAAAATTTTTAATATTATTAATGCTGTTTACAAACAGTATATTTAGTCAAAGTCCCTTGGAAAAGTTTGAGGGCATTTGGTCAAGTCCACATTCTCTTTGGTATAAAGTTTTTACATACAATCAAGACGATGATGTATTAGAATTATATGCTTTTAGTTTTGGAGATCCTTCAGCCGTTGTAGAAAAAATAGTTAAAATAACTAATGATTATGCTGTAGATACCAAACTAATAAACCACGATAATAGATGGAAAGTTAACATAACTTATAGAATGTTGGACAAGAATAGGATAATAGCAACTTATGATGGAGATATAAATACACTTACAGAATTAACCAAAGCAACACTTATAGTAAATCATGTGGAATAACGAATGGGAAAAAGGTAAAGATTACCCTAATTGGGGTAATAACGATGTTTATAGACAAACTATAACTGGCGGATATTTATTTAATGGAGAATCTCCTAGAGATGCTTACATGAGGGTAGCTAAGACTGTGGCTAAACGTTTATACAAACCAGAACTAGCAGATAGATTCTTTGAATATATCTGGAATGGTTGGCTTTGTTTAGCATCGCCAGTATTATCAAACACAGGTACAGATAGAGGTTTACCTATAAGTTGTTTTGGTATAGATGTAGCCGATAGTATAAACGATATAGGTCAAAAAAACTTAGAAATGATGTTACTTGCAAAACACGGCGGGGGTGTGGGTATCGGGGTTAATATGATTCGTCCTGCCGGAGCTAAAATTACAGGTAATGGAACTTCAGACGGCGTTGTCCCTTTTTGCAAAATATACGACTCAACTATACTCGCGACCAACCAGGGTTCCGTTAGAAGAGGAGCTGCAAGCGTTAATATCAATATTGAACACCACGATTTTCTCGAGTGGCTTGAAATTAGAGAACCTAAAGGAGATGTCAATCGACAATCTCTTAACTTGCACCAGTGTGCTGTTGTTGGTGATAAATTTATGCGAAAACTTGAAGCAGGAGATGGAGAAGCAAGGAAAAAATGGTCAAAGCTTATACAAAAACGTAAAGCCACTGGAGAACCATATATCTTATTTAAAGGAAATACAAACAAATCTAATCCAGAAGCATATAAGAAAAATAGTTTAAAGGTACATATGACCAATATATGTAGCGAAATAGTTTTACAAACAGATGAATCACATAGTTTTGTGTGTTGTTTATCAAGTCTAAATTTAGCAAAATATGAAGAATGGAAAGATACTAATATTATTTATGATGCTATTTGGTTCCTTGATGGGGTTCTTGAAGAATTCATTCAGAAAGCTAAAGGCAAAATTGGGTTTGAAAACTCAGTAAGATCTGCTGAAAAAGGTAGAGCATTAGGGCTTGGAGTACTAGGATGGCATACTTACCTACAAGAAAAAGGTTTACCATTTGAAGGGCTATTGGCACAGTATGAAACGAGAAAAATCTTTAGTCAAATTAAAATAGAATCCGAAAGAGCATCTAGAACTTTAGCTGAAGTATATGGTGAACCACTTTGGTGTGTGGGAACCGGAATGAGAAATACTCATCTAAGAGCTATAGCACCAACTGTTAGTAATTCTAAATTATCAGGTAATGTATCACCAGGTATAGAACCTTGGGCTGCTAACGTTTTTACAGAACAATCAGCTAAAGGAACTTTTATTAGAAAAAACCCAACGCTTATAAAAATTCTTAGGAAATATAAATTAAACACCACTGAAATGTGGGATAAAATTTTAGAGGATGGAGGATCTATCCAAGGTATTAAAGAGTTAGATGATGTTTATTTATCAAATGAAATACCTATAAAAGAGGTTTTTAAAACTTTTAAAGAAATAAACCAACTAGAATTAATAAATCAAGCAGGGTTAAGACAGCAATATGTTGATCAATCAGTATCACTTAATTTAGCTTTTCCTTCTGAAGCAACACCTAAATGGATTAATAGAGTTCATTTAGAAGCGTGGAAAAAGGGTATTAAAACTTTATACTATATGAGAACTGAATCTGTCTTAAGAGGAGATATTGCAGCAAAAGCCATGGATGAATCTTGTTTAGCGTGTGATGGATAAAACAATAAAGGGAGACCGTAATGATCTCCCTTTATACAGGAACTTTGGGTGGTGGAGCCCATTTTATCTTGTTCCTTTCTTTTTAATATGTCCACATTACATCAGATGATTTAGAAGGATCAGAATCTACGTGAATAAAAGTATTACCTACACCTATTCTATTTAAACCTACATCTAATAAACAATTAATTAGATCATATCTATCTCTTGAATTGTTACAATGAAGATCTGCTGCATAACCCGTTAAATGAGATGAATTGGGTTTCCCACCTACCTTAGCATTATGTGCTTCTGTTCTTACCCCACTATTTATTTTTATAGGTTTATCAAACTTAGCTCTAACTAAGTCTAGCTTTTCCAAAAATTCTTCATTCATCAATCTCCCACTACCTACCTCATCTGGTGAATCAAACTCAGTAATAGTAAAATATCTCATCTCTATTTTTTAAACATTAATTTGTATAACAAAGCATTCCACAATGCCTGTAGTTTATCTATAAATTTTTTCATATTATTTACCTTTACATTTACAAGACTCCTCTCCACAAGTACACTTAAGTTTCTTATTATATATAGTGTCAAAAGCGTTTGCTCCCAGAAGCGTTAATTGATCAATTATATTATTTTGTATAGTTATAAGCATTTGTTCTAGTTCATCTTTTTGCCCTACTAAATGCTCTACTTTTGATGTTAACCCTTCATTTTGTTTTTTAAGTTCGTTAACCTCATCCGGGTTTCTCCCTATTACTGTCATTATCACTACAGATAGTGATCCGACAATCATACCTATTATTGAAACAATAATATCTTTATTAACAGTAGGTATCTCGTGGAAAGATAAAAACGTTAAAATACCTACAACAAATATAAATATACCTATTGCTCCTACATAATGTCTTATATCTTTTGCTCTTCCGTTTTTAATCATTTCAAATATTTTTAATAAGGGTTCTTTTTCTTTTTTCTCTTTTTCTTTTTAACTGATTTGATTTTAGTTTTAGGTTTTTCTTTTTTAACTCCTAATTCCCAATCAGACCAACCAGCAGCCATAGCTATTCTTGCCCATGCTTCATAGTCTGAACTACTAGCTTTTCTTATATTGTCAATCTTCTTAAATGCTCTATCTAATGGAACGTTTGTAGTAGCGGCTATAACTTGACCTGCCGCTAAATAAGCCGGATTGTCTAATGAAAATCCTTTTTCCATCATTTCTTTTTTATTCCAAGAGTATGCTCTACCGGCTGATCTTAATTTTCCAAGCTTAGAAGATATAGGTGGAGATAGTTGGGCTATTTCTTTAGTTAATACATCTTGGTATTTTGGAGATTTTTTATCAGATTCTTTTGATAATTTAATAGCTGTATTTTTTAATACTGAAAATATAGCACCACCGATACCCATTCCTCTTAATATACTATCTGACATCGAATTAACTATACTAATGTATTTTTCTTTTCTTTTTTCTGCTTCTTCTTCCTCGTCTCCAAAGCCCATTGCAAATAATGCTTGCTGCATTGCGTTGAACAATAGATTTTGTGCTACTCCATAATAAAATATCTTAGATACATTTGTAATTGCATCTCCTCGGCCATTCTTAAGATCGCTAGCAGCTTTTTTAATTAACCTAGTATATTGCATTGGAGTGTTTGCAAAAGCCAAGATAACTCGTCCTAGAGGTCCAGCTTGCTGCATACTAATTCTATCTGGTCTACTTGACTGTTGAGATTCCTCTGCGATTTCTCTAAAATCTTCAAAAGCTTTTTGCTCAGCTTCTGTTTTAGACATTCCTTGTTTTTGTAAAGATTTTATTTTATTTCGATAAAATGTAGCACCACCAGAAGATATAGCAAAACTATCTGCTATTTGTGTAGGTAGAAAGCCAAGTTTAAGCAGTTCACTTATAACTCCTCTTACTCCACCTTTTTTAGCCATATCAGCTATATCACTCTCGTTAACATTAAGTCTTAAACCATTTCGTCGATCTACCAAAAAGTCACTATTAAATAAAGTTTTAAAATCTTTCCAGTATTGTGGTTGATTTGCAAAAGCTTTGCTAGCAGCAAATATATTATTATCTTTAAAATTTATAAAATTAACAGCTGATATAGTTTGAAGTACTGCTGATCTAGTATTAAAAAACATAATAGCACCAATGGAGTTTGTTAACCAATCTGTCATTCTACCTGTTAAAGAATCAGAAGTAAACTCCCTGTTTCTACCAGTACGCATTCTCTTTAACATACCTTCTAAAGCAGTTCTATATCCTTTACCATAAGCTGCTTCAAGTTTGTTTAAATTAGCTTTAGTAAATATTTCATCTACATTATATTGCCATTGTTCTAAATATTTTGCCCTTTTAATAGTATTAATACCATCCATTAAATCGGTTGTAATGTTACCCGCTAACCAACCAAATTTAGGTGCAGGATATTTATCTCCTTTTTGTAATGCTATTAATTGATCAGCAAATAATACAAGTTCAGGTTTGCTTTCAACAAAATCAGTTAATTCTTTTAAATCAGCTTTAGACATACCATCTGGAGTCATTCCTTGTTTATTCCAAATGTAAGTTCTTACTGCTTGTTCTTGAGTAAAAGGCTCACCAGGTAATTTTTTCTTAAGATTTTTAGGAACGATTTTTAAATCTTTTTTTAGAGCTACATAATCATTCATCAATGCTACTCTATCTCTTGATATATTATCCATAGCCCTTGCAAAAGGATTTAATAGATGTTTTTTATACCAAGCCATTTGAGCATCTCCAACCTTTCCTTTTCCTAAAGTTTTATACAGTAACCCAACAAAGTCTTCAGCGGAGGGTGGAATAAAGAAATTAAATTTTCCTTTATTTGCCCCTACCACTTGTGCTTTAACGTCAGAATAAACTTTATCAGCACCTATTCCAGTTTCGTTCTCTAATATTCTGTTAAAATCTTTATTTAAATCTATAGACTTACTAAACTTTATTTGAGCTTCTGACTGTTCTTTATCTAGTTCAGCCATTTCATCTAATACCATTTGATTAGTATATTCTCCTTTAAGTCTAACAGCTAAGGGTAAAGATTTATTGTTAAATTTAGAAGCTTTAATTTTTGAATTTTCAATTGCTGTAGTAGTAGGTTGTCCTGCAGCATTAACTTTAAATTCTTCTGCAAAAGTTTTACCATTAAGATTTATAATAGAAGAAGGTGAAATACCTCCATCAATTTTAGCAACTTCCGTATTAAAATATCTTTGCCACCAAAAATTATCTCCTAAAAACCATCCTTTAGGCATACCTTTTGAAAGCCCAGCTTTTCCTAATTTATCATTTTCTAACGCATCTAAAGCTATTAATTTATAATTATCCATTACAGCATTATAAGAAGCATCGAAATTTCCTTTATCAATTGCTACATCTAATAAATATAAATAGGCTGCAGTTGCGGGCATTGCATGCTCATATTCATAAGTAGTATTATTTTTTCCTTTAGGATTAATAGACCAACCAGCAATTGTAGCTCCCATTTTATGCCAATGTCCAGTATGATTTGATACTAATTTTAAATACGTAGCTATTTTTGAGGCATTTTTTACATCTGCTTTTATTGCAGAATTAAATCTTTGCCACATAGCTTTATGAATTTTACTTACTTTATTATTAAACCTTTTTATATCTCCTCTTTTGTTTTTAACTGTAGCATTTTTAGGGCTTCCTAATAAAGTTTTGTAACTACTTACTTTATAATCTTTTATTCCTTTAATAGGTTTTCCAAATTTAAAGTTAGGATCTTTACCAATAGCATTTAATTCATCTCTAAGTAATTGTAAAGCTTTAGCTCCTTCGGGATTTTTAGAAACACTTATACCATAGTCTGCACCACTAGTTGTAAATTTATTTTTACCAGTAGGACCAAACCACATATCTCTAGGCCCAAAAGACATTATATATTTAAAGTTATCTACTATTTTTTTTCTACCATTTTTTGTAAGTATATTTGTTTTTAAATCTAAACTTTCTTCAAGCCCTTTAACTTTAAGCAAAGCATTTAATTTATTTTTTCCTTCTAATGGTATATTAAATATTTTTCTAAGACTTTTGCTAAATTTTAAACCAGGATCTCTATCTATTTGTTTACCTATTTTAGCTTCATCTGTTTTAGTTACTTTTTTATCTTGAAGTTTAGTAATAGCTTCACGTTTAGTTTTTACTTCAGGTTCTTTTATAACCTCCATAGTAGCATCTAAAGCCATAATTTCTCCTAACGTTTCAGCTAAAGCATCTTTACGTGTACCTTTAGTAGATGTACCTACATCTGGGCCTAAGAAGTAATCTACAAACTCTTGTTTATCAATAGATCTTTTCTTAAATATTTTTTTACCTTCTGGAGTTTTTTCTCTTTGCCCTGTATCTTCTGCAAATTGTCTAAATCTTTTATTTAAAATATCTTGAGGTAAAGCTTTATAAATAGATTCAAAGTTATCTTCTAAGAATTTTTTATAATTTTCTCTAGTACCTAATAATTCTGCTAAAGGAGTTTTAAGTTCT
>Ga0115012_10000464_pt1 | contig 23034 bp, 20 predicted proteins | sample TroAtlMetagenome_FD_88706 | JGI IMG/M metagenome (GOLD analysis project Ga0115012, IMG submission 88706) | Marine eukaryotic phytoplankton communities from Atlantic Ocean - Tropical Atlantic ANT10 Metagenome | ecosystem: Environmental > Aquatic > Marine > Oceanic | place: Tropical Atlantic...
GACCAACAATGCGGGCGTCTGCATCATGATTCCTCACCTCAGTAGTCACCGCGGCAATGAACTGAGCGAGCGCCTCTGGGGGAAACCCACCTGGCCCCAGCCGGGTCGAGGACGCGGGATCTGGTCCACCAGATGACCAGTCCTCCCCGATACGCCACACCTGAACCCGATCGGCATAGCGCTGAACCACACGCCGCACATAGGCCTGCCCACGCGCACCGAGCACCGGACGAAACGAGTCCTTGGCATCAGGGGGTGCCGCACCCCTGAACTGCCCTGGAAACAAGGTGCCCACAACCGGCTGCTTCGCATCGGCGATGGCAGCATCCGGTCCAGAGAAGTCCCATTCACCGGCAGCGGGTTCGAGCGCTGGCCAGGAGAGGACGACAGCATCGTAAGCCTGTGCGGACCCTTGCCGGAATTCGACGAGCGTGCCCGCCTCGGCGCAAAGCGACAGCCCAATGGCCCAGATCATGCTTCGGACTCATCGAGGTCATGCTTCTGGATCCAGCCCATGACCTCAAGCCTGGACCGCCCCATCGCATCAGCGATGGAATCTACATCGCCGCCGTGAATTACCATGAGTCCTTCGAGGTCCTGTCGGGAGGGCGCTGGACGACGAACATCGACCTGCGTCATCGGATCATCTGAAGCAGCGGTCACGTGTCCGCGCATCCGAGGACTCACGAGCTCTGTGACCAGCGCATCCAGACCTGAGCCACGAACCCGGAGCTCAGTCGCAAGCTCAACCAGCTCGAGCATGTCACCCTGCCAGCTGTAAATCAGGAGCGTCTCGACGAGATCCGCGGACGGTGGAGGGAGGTCTGTACCGAGGGCAGAGAAGAGCAAGCCGAGCAGGTCCTCTCGGCGCTCAGCGAGCCGTGGAACCCTGATACGATGCTTCAGAAAGACCTCAAAGACTGTCGCATCGAGCACCTGATTCTGCAGCCCTGTTTCGACGTCGTGAGCGGTACTCCCGACCACTGGGGCAAGCCCAGACGCGCGCGCAAGCACCGCTCCGGCGGCTTCACTCAGGGCATCGAGGTTGCTCAACAGAATCGTCGCTGTTCCGGACAGCAGCGTGGCCAACTGCGTCGCCGTGACCTGGGCGCCATCGACGACAGCGGTACTGCCTTCAGGGTTGATGCGTCGGTGTGCCGCCACCATCAGATCATCAAAGATGGCGCCATCCGACCCTTCAAGGAGAACCCGAGAACTGTACGGACTCAGACGATCAAGCGCTCGACGTACCTCAATCATCGCTGGTGCTCGGCCCTTCACATCGGAAGCTGGCTCCTCAGCACGCGCCGTCAGGCGCAGGATGAAAAAGCTCTCTCCCACGCGAACAAGATCCCCATCGACCAAGTTTGCTTGGTCCACAGGACGCCCGTTGACGAAGGTACCATTCTTGCTGCCGAGGTCCTCAATGCTGACCCTTCCTGACTCGGCGTCGACCGTCAGTCCGGCATGGTGACGCGACACCCGATTGTCAGCAGGAAAGGCAAGGACCCCAGTCCCCTCCTCTCGACCCAGCAAAGTCCGCCCCTCTTCAAGCCGGATGGCTGGGCCATCGAGCACACCCCGGCCTGGGGTGTACACCGGAACCAGATGGGGACGTGATTCAGCCATGGACGCGCCGCCTTACTCCAGCTGGCCGGAGAGCATGAAGAAGCCCGGCGTGGCATCCTCTCCCACCATCTCTGACGAGACGTCCGACAGACTAAAGCCACCGACGCTCGGCAGCGGAACCTCGCCGATAGCGCCCGTGATCTCGGGCAAGTAGAGCGGCATGAGGTCTGCAAACAGCGACTCGGTCGCCTCAGTGGATACGGCGAAGCCCGGAGCTGTCGCGACCACATCCACCTTGACGGTTGGATCGCCAATGTCCAAGGCGAGACCCGCGCCGTCCCCGGTGGCTGAGATGGACATCGGTGCCACCGTGCTCACGTAGAGGGACATGTAGAGGTCTTCCTCCGTCTCCGCGCCGTTGTACACGGCCACGTAGACATCGCCGAGGTGGAGGTCATAGTTGTACGACTCCTCCGAGTCCGCCTCGTCGCCAGAATCAACCAGCACGTCCGACCGAGGCATGGCGACAGGTGGCAGCAAGGGCTCCGTGGCGATGATCATGTCGGTGAGACCGGGCATCAGCAAGCTGATGGTGGCCGCATCGAGGCCAAGATCGTCGCTTGTGAGCGTACGGTTCAGTAAACCGCCCTCGAAGAACGCAAAGAGAACCTGATTGATGAAGTCTGTGTTGACCGCCAGACTTGTGCCTGATGTCCCCGCACCCCAGCTCGGCAACGCGTAGCCAAAGCTTGGGAAGCCCGATGGGCCAGTACCGTCCGCAGCCACGCCGTACACCATGTCGGGCTGCATGCGCGTCTTCATGTGTATGGAGATGCCGTCTTCGTCGGTGTTCACCGCCCCGACCGTTGCATAGAGGCTGTACACGTTGTCGAAGACCTCAAAGTCTTCGCTCACACGGACGTCGCCCAGCGAGTCTTCGAGCAGATCGGGCACGGTGTCATTGACCGCATCGATGACAGCATCGTTGATCTGTCCCCAGACGAGATCCTCCACATCGACCACGACACCAGCGATCTCGTCCCAGGGACCGCTGGCGCTGAAGGAGAAGCCCGTGTTGCTGACGCTCACGCTCTCAACTGAGAACAGGATGTAGCCCAAGGCGCTCACATACGTATTCAACTCCACAGCCACCGTGATGGTGTCCACGCTCATGTCGCCGTCGACATCCGGCCCTGGAGACACAACGGTACTCCAGTCAACATGAACATCGGAGAGCACAAGCTGAGCCTCGATGTTCCCAGAGGCCCTGGGATCGATGTCGAGACTCATGTCACCCATGGTGACGCTGTCCACATAGCCAGTCGCAGAAAACCCGATGCATGCACCAAAAAATGTTCCACCGATGCAGTCCTCGTCGAAAATTTCCCCGACGACCCCGTCGGAGATGTCATCGACAGTAAAGAGCGTCGACGCCATGGACTCGATCGCACCGAGGCCTCCTGCATCGTCTTGGACACGCAGAACCATCCCATCCGTGAACAAGCCACTCGAACCGAGGAATGCGTCAGCACGAAGGACCGAACGGACATCGTTGCTTCGGTTGCCCTCTCCTTCATCGTCGAGGTCCGAGTCCATCGCGAGTGTCTCGATGATGGTGAGGCCATCAGCGAGCGCGATGTTGTGTTCAAAGCCACCGGCTTCCCAGACATCGGGTGTATCGCCGTTGATTGTCAACGACGCCACTTCGGTGACGGCGTCCTCGACGTAGCCAGTGACCTCGACCTCGTCGTCCATGGTCCATGAGCCACGGTCGGGGGTCAGCACGGTGATCTCTGGACCTTCGGTATCGACAATGATCACTTCACTGTCCTGGATCGAGGTACCAGAAACCGTCGCGGTGCAGGTGTAGACACCGTCACTGAGGAAGGTGAATTCATCGTCTTCGATCTCCACCTCTGGGGAGTCGCAGCCGATGAGGACTTCGGCATCTACCTCGTTTCCGTAGGCGTCCGTGACCGCGACCTCGTAGTCCGCGTCATCACCCGCACCGAGGTCCTCAGCGTCAACCTGCAGGTCGACGGCCGCAGCCGCTGCTGCGACCACCGTCCAGTTGGCCTCTGCGCTGACGCCGTCCAGGTCGTAGGTGACTGAGTAGTCTCCCGCCACCGTGGTGGTCAGTGCATCGTCGGCAACCGTTACCTCCTCACTGGAAGGCGTGACCGAACCACCTTCAGTCGCGCGATCATTGCCGTACGCGTCCTTGGCTTCAAGCACGAACCCAAGCGACTCACCAGCAATGCTCTCTTCAGCATCCAGGATGATACCAACGGTCGTCAGCGGACCCGGTTCGACCGTTACAGTCGCGGACGCAGTCTGCTCAACACCGCCATCATCATCAGCGGTCACAGTCAGACCATGTGTCCCAGCGAGCGTCAGCACAACGCTGTCCTCGCTGAGCGCAAGATCACCCTCTTGATCACTGTGGGCCACGTATGCATCGACCGTACTACTGCCAGCCTCAGAGGTCCAACTGACCGTCAACCCGAGCACCTCACCCGCCGCAAGGAGAGAGTGACTCGTCTCCAGCGTGAGCTCGACATCCGTGTCGGCGTCCGCGTCGGCATCGGCATCGGCATCGGCATCGGCATCGGCGTCCGCATCCATGACGTCAACGTCTCCGCCCTCAGGGGGCTCTTTGTTCGTCGAGCATCCAAACATCCAAACCAGGGCCAAGCCCGTTGTCACAGTGCGCATCGCCTCACTCCCTCGTAGTGCCCACAGCATGACTCAGACCCATGTCCTTGTAAAGGACCCCGGCTCGGGGAGGTTTGTAAGCCTTCTGTGTGGCGCTTGCGTTCCACCATGAACTCACCGTAGACTTTGAGAGCAACCAGGAGGGGCCATGAGCCTTATCAGACGTTTTGTTCGCGAAGAAAGAGGCGCCACAGCCATCGAGTACGGCTTGATTGCCGGTCTCGTTGCGGTCGCCATCATCACCGCCCTCAGCCTGCTCGGCGGCTCACTCGACACGCTGTTCTCAGACGTGGCGACCCAAGTCGACGGTGCAACAGGGCCGTAGGCCATCGTATTGACCAATGGTCATCGGACACACCCGCCAGGCTCACGAGCCTGAGCGGGTGTTCTTTTTTGTGAGTGCAAGGGACATTCAGTCCACCGATTAGGTCTTGACGCAGCAATACTTTTCCCCGCGACCGCCTCGCGAGCGATACACTATGTCTCACGCGCGCACACGAGGAGTCTGAATGGCCCGTTATCCGACCCCTGGCCAGCCCCGAGCCAACCTGTTCATGGTGGTCTCGTTGATCGGCGCTGCCATCGCCGCAATGGCGGTCGTAAAGGTACTTCAGTCGGCTGAGAGTGAGGTCGAGGCCGCCCGGAAAGGTCCCGACACCGTTCCCGTTGTCATCGCCACACGCGACCTCGATATGGGGCTCACCATCACGGATGAAGACGTCACAATTCGACACTTGCTCCCCGAAATGGTCCCAGCAGAGCAGGTCTACAAGAAGCTTGATGTGGTCATTGGGCGCACCCCTCGCGCACGCATCCTGACCAATGAGCCCATACGTCGAGAGCGCCTGGCGAGTGCAGAGGCCGGCGTGGGCCTCAACGCGCTCATCCGAAAGGGCATGCGGGCCATGACAGTCCAGGTCGATGACCAGTCCGGCGTCGGCGGATTCATCCAGCCAGGAAACTATGTTGATGTAATCGTGACCATTCGACCAGACGACCAGCGAGGCCGGTCAAAGTGGGCCACTGAGACCATCTTGTCTGGCATTCCGGTCCTGACCGTCGCGAGCAGTCAACCGAAAGAACAACAGTCCAAAGACGATGACACCAAGCGTCGGGCACCCACACGAAAGCAAAAGCCATCCGTGACCCTGGAGCTCACACCAGAGCAAGCCGAGAAGCTCGCCCTCGCAGTGTCAAAGGGCGATGTGCACCTGGTGCTCCGTGGGGATCTGGACATCACATCCGAGGAAGAGCGCGCCAAGACGCCGCTCTCCACTTCCGAACTTATCGGCTACAAGGCACCCCGCCGAGGCCGACGAACCCACCGCGTGGCTGAGATCATCCAGGGCTCCAAGAAGGAAACCGCCCGATTTGACCGCGCCGGCAACAAGATTGAACGCTGAGGGACCCCTGATGAGCATCCTGCGCGCCCTTTTCCTGGCCCTATTGTTCACCGTGTCGGTGACAGAAGCCAACGCCACGCCTCCCCGTCGGACGTCTGACGCGCCCACCGAGTGGCTGGATGTGGGCATGGGTCAGTCCTTTATCTACAAAGAGTCACGCCCAATCTCGCGGGTCCTCGTGTCCGACGGCGAGATCGCTGAGGTAAAGCTCCTCGAGGCCGGGCAGTTCCAGATCCGTGGACTCGAGGTCGGCAGCACAGACCTGTGGGTGTGGTTCCAGGGTCGAGTCAACGCGCCTGTTCACTACCAGTTGACCATCCACAAAGATCTCTCAGACCTCATTCGCCGTGTCGACGAGATTGTCGACGGCGTGCCACCCAAGGTCTACCCCTTGCGTGAGCGCCTGGTCATCGAGGGTCCCGTGTCAGACATGAACACGCTGGAGCGCATCGCACACGTGGCGAAGGTCTATGACGAGGACTTCATCAACCTCATGACTGTTGAAGGCGACCATCAGATCCAGCTCGAGGTGGTGTTTGCCGAGGTCAATCGTTCAGCCCTTCGCGAGCTCGGCTTCAATGCGCTGTTCGGCGATGGAGGCTTGGGCTTTGGTCTGGAGGGGCCCCTCTCCTCTACAGCCTCGACGATTACCCAACCATCGGGATCTCTCATCAACGGGGGCACCACACTCGCGCCATCTGCTCAGTCATTCAGACTGCTCGGCGTCGCGGGAGGCAACGTCAACCTCAGCGCCATCATGAGCGTGCTCGACCAGCACAGCATCTCGAAGGTTCTCGCCCAGCCCACGCTGGTGGCCCTCTCTGGCCAGCAAGCCGAGTTCCTGGCTGGCGGCGAGGTTCCCATTCCCGTCTCGCAGTTCGGCAATAAGGTCACCATCGAATTCAAGGAATACGGCGTCAAGCTCGTCTTCGTGCCTACTGTGTTGGGCGATGAGGTCGTGGACATGCGCGTCTACGTCGAGGTCTCAGACGTCGACAACACCAACTCCATCCGACTGACCGGCATCGAAATTCCGAGCTTCATCAGCCGAAAGACTCAGTCACACCTGCGACTGAAGAGCGGAAACACCTTCGCGATGGCCGGCATGCTGAACGACTCCACACGGGCAACCTACGCCAGGGTACCGCTCCTTGGAGACATCCCCATCGTGGGCAGCCTCTTCCGCTACGTGCAGCATCGACGTGACGAGACAGAGTTGATGATTTTTGTCACCCCACGCCTTGTTCGTCCCATGCCTCCCGGCCAGGTCCCCGCGCCTCCAGGTGTGACCGAGGACAACAACCCCAACGACTTCGAGCTCTTCTTGATGGGCATGGACCACCGCGCCAACTCCAAGACTGCAGTTCCCACCGGCCCCGTCGGCCTGGCCCGCTGAGCAGACCATGCAGCACACTCCCACTCGTCACAACTCCGCTACCGTTCTCCTCGTCGGCGTTGACGCTCAGGGTGCAGGACAAATTCGAGAGTGCCTGGCTGGTGATGCAGCAATCCCAAATGACAATGCTCACCCCTTCGAAGCCAGTGATGCCGTCCGGCGGTATCGCCCCCAAGTGGTCATCGTGGGCTTCGACTCCGATCCCGATGCGGCCCTGCAGGTGGGCTCGACCCTCCAGACCGAGTACCCGCATCTCATCCTGATCGCCCACGCGACCATGGCTCAACCCGAGCGTATTCGCGCTGCGATGCGGGCTGGGTTTCGCGACTTCGTCGTCCTCCCAGAGGATGCCGCGCTCCTCCGACGCACCGTCCGAGAGGCACCATCCGACAGCGTGACGGTCTCTGACCAGGGTCAGGTCGTTGCAGTCATTGGAGCCAAGGGCGGAGTGGGCAGTACATTCGTGACTGTGAACCTCGGAGCTGAGCTCGCGCCCGTCAACAGGGTCTGTGCGGTCGACCTGGACTTCTCAATGGGCGACGTCGCCGGCATGTTGGACATGGAACCTGCCAGCCACATGGTGGACATACTGAACAACCTCAGCCGGCTTGATGAGCGCATGCTCGCTGGCTCTGTCGGTGTTCACCCCAGCGGCCTTCATGTGCTCGCACAGCCCATGGAGTTGGTCGAGAACGAGTTTCTTCGTGGCGAAGACGTCCTGCGGGTACTGAGTGCAGCAGCAGATGCATACCAGTACCTTCTTGTCGACTGTGGCGGCCGCGTCGACGACGCCACACGAACCGCATCAACGGTGGCAGACCTCATCCTGCTTGTCTGCTCGCCTGACGTGCCGAGCGTGAAGAATGCTTGGCGCCGCCTCCACCTGCTGGAGCGACAAGGCGTTGATCTCACGCGCGTCAGACTTGTGGTGAACCGCTGGGACCGCAATCCACCCCTCTCTGCGTCCGACATCGAGTCAAACCTCGGCACTCGAATTGCTGGAACCATCGCCAATGAGCCGGCACGCTGTCAGCACGCCGTCAACGTTGGGTCACTCCTGCGGGACGTAGACAAGCGATGCCAGGCTGCGCGAGACATCTCGGCCCTCGTGGCACTGATTACCGACGGAGTCGACCAGGTCGACGCCGAGCCCGCCGACGGTCCATTGTCCTGGTTGTTCAAGTAGAATTGAGGTGAGTACCCCACATGTCATCACGACTGATCGATAGGGTCCGAAACGCCCAACAGACCGCTGAAGGGTCCGGAGACGAGCCCGCTGACTTCGGGCGAATCAAGGCAGAACTCCACAAGGAGGTCGTCGAGAGTCTCGACTTCAAGCAGGTTCAGCAGACCCCCCGCGACGAGCTCAAGATGCGTCTGCGTCGGAGCCTCAGCGAGACCATCCACAATCGCCAACTGCCCCTAAACCGGGCGGAGCGGGACCGTCTCGTCGACGAGATCCTGGACGAGATCATGGGACTCGGCCCCCTGGAGCCCCTGCTCCAAGACCCGACCATCACGGACATCCTCATCAACGGATATGACACGGTATTCGTGGAGCGAAACGGTCGACTGGAACCTGCCAACTGCCGCTTCAATTCCGATGCCCACCTGCTCCAAATTATCGATCGGGTGGTGAGCCGAGTTGGTCGCCGAATCGACGAGTCAAATCCGATGGTTGATGCCCGACTGTCCGATGGCAGTCGGTTCAACGCCATCATCCCTCCCCTGGCACTCGATGGACCAATGGTGTCGATCAGACGGTTCGGTGCACAGCCCATCACCGCGGATGCATTGGTGCAAATGGGCTCTGTTCCCCGCCCCATGCTCGAGCTTCTTCGCGCGGCAGCGAAGGCCCGACTGAACATCCTGGTGAGCGGTGGGACGGGGTCAGGGAAGACCACGCTACTGAACGCGATCAGCGGCTTCATCCCCGAAGACCAGCGCATCGTGACCATCGAGGACGCCGCAGAACTCAGACTACAGCAGCGACATGTCGTTCGACTCGAGACGCGGCCGCCCAACCTCGAAGGCGAGGGGCGCATCACCGCAGAGGATCTGCTGCGAAATGCGCTTCGGATGCGACCTGACCGCATCGTCGTCGGTGAGATTCGTGGCCGCGAGGCTGTCGACATGCTCCAGGCCATGAACACCGGTCATGAGGGGTCGATGTCGACCGTTCATGCAAACTCAGCCCGGGACGCGCTCTCCCGTGTCGAGACCATGGTCGGTATGGGCATGGCGAACACGAGCGACCAGCGGGTGCGTGAGGTCATCGCACGAGCCCTTGACCTCATCGTTCACCTGGACCGTCTCCCCGATGGGACACGCCGATTGATGTCGATCACGGAAGTCCTACACATGGAGGGACAGGTCATCACCACCCAGGACATCTTCACCTTCGAGCAGTCCGGGATTGATGAGCGGGGTCGGGTGATGGGTGCCTTTCAGGCGACGGGTGTTCGGCCCAAGTTTGCGGAGAAGCTCGCGCGCTCCGGTATCCAGCTTCCGCCTGAGCTGACCCGCTTCAGGGCGGAGGTGCCGTGAATCCAGCAGCCCTGGGCATCCTGATCACGGTGATCTTCGTGGGCTCATTGCTTGCGGGAAGCTTCATCTACTGGACCCTCGCATCTCGCAGAGAAGCCCGGGCTCAGTCGATGGCGCGCCGGCTTGGAACGGTCCACGACGCAGAGGCAGCACGGGACCTGTTCCAGAGCAAGACAAAGGACCCCTTGGTCGATGCACTCGGGTTCGTTGGTCGCCATCTCGATGAGGTTGCGCGGCAGTCGGGACGAGACATCACCGCCAGCAACCTGGCCACACGAATTGGAATCGCAGCCCTGAGCGGCGCCCTCGTGATGGGCACGGTGGCGGGAGTGAAGGGCGCCCTACTCGGCCTGCTTGTTGGGGTGATTCCATGGCTCCTTGTGAAGTCCGCCGCCGAGCAGCGCAACATACTCCTCAGTGAGCAACTGCCCGATGCGCTGGACTTGGTGTCTCGATCCCTTCAGGCAGGTCATGGCATCGCGGATGCCATGCGCCTGGTGGCGGAAGAGATGCCCATGCCGATCGCCCGAGAGTTCGGGCGCGTCTACGAGGAGAACAACCTGGGACGGGACTTCCGCGACAGCATGACCGAGCTGGCCATGCGCAATCCCCAGAACTTTGACCTGCGTATCGTCGTGAGCGCCACTCTGCTCCAGCGAGAAACCGGCGGCAACTTGGTCGAGATCTTCACCAACATTGCTGCCACGATCCGTAGCCGCTTCATCTTCAAGGGAAAGGTTCGGGCCCTCACGGCCGAGGCCAGGATGAGTGCGTTCATCCTCGGTGCCCTCCCATTTGTTGTGGCCGCGATGCTGATGTTCCTCAGACCGGATTACCTCACTCCCCTGTTCACCGAGCCAGCTGGACGCACAATGTTGATGCTCGCAGGCTTGCTCTTCTGTAGCGGTGTCGCCCTCATGCGCGGGCTCGCGCAGGTGGAGGCCTGATGGCTTCAGAGTGGCTGGTGCCAGCGCTCGGGGTGCTGACCTTTGTCTGCGTGGGCGCAGGCGCGCTCGGGCTTCGCGCCCACCTCAACCCTGATCGATCCGCATCTCGACGGGTCGCCCAAGCCACCCGTACGGGGCGCGGCAGTCGAACCCCTGGGACGCCTGCACTCTTCGAGGACACCCAGGCCCAGGCGCCGAGCTTTCAGATATCGACCATGGCGGCGCCATCGTCTGAAGAAGAACGGAGCCTGCTTCGCGACAAGCTCGTACAAGGTGGGTTTCGATCGACCCACAACATGGAGCGCTACCTCACTCTTCGTGCAGTCTGCGCACTGATTCCTCCTGTGCTGTCGATTCCGGCTGTAGGCGGCATGAAGTTACCGGCCATCTTGGTCGTGCTCCTCGGGACAGCAGCGCTCGGCTACTACCTTCCAGCCGTGCTGCTCGACTGGGCCGTCCGAAAACGCCAGTCTGCCATCCTTAGACCATTCCCAGACTCACTGGACCTTCTGGTCTGCTGCGTCGAGGCCGGCTTGGGCTTGGATGCAGCCTTTCGGCGGGTCGCTGAGGAAATGGAGCCCGCAGCCCCAGAACTCAGCGCCGAGCTCCAACAGGTGAATCACGAGATTGCCGCAGGTGTTCCCAGAGCCGATGCACTCAAGCGTCTCGACACCCGCACCGGGCTGAACGAGATGGGCTCTCTGGTCAGCGTGCTTGTTCAGGCAGACCGCTTTGGTACAAGCATCGCAAAGGCCCTTCGGATTCATGCTGAGTTGGTTCGCAAGAAACGCATGCTTGCCGCCGAGGAGCGCGCGTCTCAAATCTCACCAAAGCTCACGGTCGTGATGATTCTCTTCATCCTGCCGACGCTGATGGTTGTCCTCGTGGGACCCGCCATCATCAACATCGGCCGAAACTTGTGGCCGACGCTTCAGGGAGGTGCCATGTGAGGCTCTTCGTGCTTGCAGTTCTGTTGACTGGCTGTGCGGGACAGCGCTCCAAGGCTGGCGTGGATCCCACCCCAAGTTGGGCCACCAAGTCCGGTCGGGTGGAGGCCAAGATCGAGTTGGCCGAGGCGCTCGTCCTCAACGGGACACCTGAGGCCGCCCTTCAGATGATCAGCCAGATGGTCGAGGCCGGGGTCAGTCATCCAGACCTCTACGTCCTCCAGGGCCGAGCACTCACGGACATGGGCCTGGTTGAAGAGGCAGAAATCGCCCTCTCCATGGCCACACGTCGTGCACCCAGCCACTCCGAAGCGCAGAATCGCTTGGGAATCTTGTACATGGACCAGCAGCGAACCGATGAGGCCATCAAACGCTTCCGAATCGCCGTACGCTCAGCTGCCAAAAATGCCGATGTTCACAACAACTACGGCTTTGCGCTGATGGCAGCGGGACGTCACGAAGAGGCTGTCGATGTGCTGCGTACGGCCCTGATGCTCGACGGGTCCCAGGATCGTACCCGCAACAACCTGGGCTTTGCCCTGGCCGTTACCGGTCGCGACAAGGCCGCATGGCGGGTCCTTCGCTCTTCAGCAAATGAAGGGAATGCGAGGTACAACCTCGCCCTCGCACAAGAAATGCGTGGCGACACCGAGGCCGCCATCAAGTCTTACAAGGACGCCTTGAAGGCCGACCCTGATCTCGATGAAGCCACAGAGGCGGTCGCACGACTGACCTCGTCCGATGTAGACTCTGACACTGAGGAAAACTGACCATGCGCCTGATAGCACCACTCGCCCTCTTGATTGGCTGTGCCACACCGAAGCACCTTCAATACGACCACGGCCGGGCCTCCGCCCAGGCTTTCTCAACGCAGGGCAACCTCAGTCGTCCCGAGGTGGCCGACCACGCGTACCCAATTCAAGGCACTGAAGCGTGGGAGATCCGTACACGTGTGTTGGAGAGTTCGACCGACCAAGAGTCCGGCAAGGCGGAGTTCGTCAAGGAGACTGGCGTCGACTGAGCCAGTCGCCGCTCAGGAATCCCCGCCTGAGTCTTGCAGCATCATGGTGAACGTACCTCCCAGCTGTGACGGAGAGGGCAGCAATCCGATGATGGGCTCGTAGTCCACCTCCACCGCGACCGTGAGTACGCTCACATCGCCGGCAGATCCGATGGTGGCCGCGACGATGCATCCGCCGCCATCGGTACACGGGACTCCCAGTCCGTCGAGGACCGCGCGCGTGTGAGCCTCGGCGCGTGGCCCCGGACCCTCGGAGTCTTCGAGCGGTACTGTGACTCCAATTCGCGTGCCATCCCGCAGTGCGTGCACCACATTTGAGAGCTGAAACAGATACCACCCGTACTCGAGGATACCTGCGAGGATGGCCGTAATCACGGGTAGCGTGAGCGCGAATTCCAGGGCGCTTGCCCCCCTACGGAACCTCATCGCTGGATCTCGAACATGACCACCGACCGGGCGCCCAACCTGTCGGGATGCGGTATGAGCCCGATGATGGGTTCGTAGGCGATATCCAGCGTGCAATCCATGGTCTCGTAGGGCGACTCACCCGTGGTCGTCACCGTGATCCCGCAGCGATCTTCCGATCCTCGGCAGTCGATGCTGTACCCGCCGAGGAACTCGGTCATGCGTGCCTGGGCAACCTCGGTTGGTGACGGCACCTCGCCAAACGGAATCACCGCCCCTGCTCTGCAGCCATCACGCACGGCATGAATCACTGTAGAGCGAACAAAGAACATCCAACCAAACTCCATGATGGCGGTCACGAGGGCCACAAAGAGCGGCACGGTGAGGGCAAACTCGATGGCATTGCTGCCGCGGCGGCGTGGTCTTCTCATTGAACAATACTGATGGGTATAGAGGCGGCAATCTCTGCCAGGATCGACGGCAGCTCGCTGGCGTCAGGTGTCTCGTAGAATGTGCCGTAGCCTCGAGTGAGTGACTCGAGATAGGCCGATTGCTCCTCATTGTAGGTCTCGTTGAAGCTCACGCTGAAGATGGACACCGATGAGTCAGCGGCGAGGTCCGCAGCCGACACACCCAAGGCCGCGACCTCTGCATCACACACCGTGCCCTCCGGAACACACTGAGGCTTGCCGTCGCTGACCAGGACAATGGTCTTGAGTGCAGTGGCCTCAGTGGTGCTCGGATCAGTCAAGCGCTCGACAGCCAGCGAGAGACCTGAGCCTTGATTTGTGCCGGAGTCGGCGTACCAAGGATCGGTACTCCCCTCGTTGCACGAGATCATATCCGGCGCATCGTGGAAGTACTCCGACCAGGCCGGCGTCGTGAACGGCCAATAGTTGCGATTGCACCAATCCAGTGACTCCCACTGGTTCCGGATGTCTCTGTAGTTGGGCGCGACACGCTGCAACTCCGTCCAGACCTCTGCCTCACCGACGAACGTCACCATGCCGACGCGGTCTCCCGGGAAGCCATTCTCGTTCACAAAATCAAGCAGCGTGATGTCGGCCAGCCGTCCCTGATCAATCTCATCCCTGAACGACGAGGTGACATCCTGGACGATGATCAATTCTCGTGAGCGCAGCGCACCCACTGAGCTCCCATTCGAGCGAGCATCGGCCTCAGTCGCACCAAAGATTTTGGCCAACATCAGCGGGACTGACCCTCCTGGAGAGTCCGCTTCGCGCCGGACCGTGACCTCCACTGCATTCACAAACTCAGCCTCCGCGTTGAAGCTATGACTCGGAAAGTCCCAGCCCCCAAAGGTCACATCGGCTTCAGGATCAATCACTGCAGGATCGCCCGCCACCCTGTTGAGACTCACGATCTGCACGGCACGCGCTCGGGCTGCGTCCTGGTCCCGGGTGACGCGAAACTCCGTGAGCGCCGCGTGTGCACCAGCATCAGCGGCATTCTGTGCCTGAAGCCGGGCCAAGCGCAGGTAAGACAAGTCGATGGCGAGCGCGGCAAAGCCCAACAAGACAATCATCAGCAGCGCCACCATGATGGCGTAGCTTCCGCGGCGTTGGTGACGGGTGTTCAACACCCCCCAAGGATACCAGCGACCCCGGCTCATGGGTGTCATTCCTCGCCCACGGGCTCGGTTCTTGCCAGCCAGGTGAGCGCTGCTGCACCGATACACATGATGGCCAGTTGTTGCATTCGAACCACAATGGCGACGGCCAGAGCGTCGGTAAGGGTCAAGCCCGCGGTCGTGGTCAGAAGCGTCAGGAAGATCGCATCCCACCCGACCTGTGAACCTGGGAGTGCAAACATCACGATCACTGCCGCAGTGGTGGTCGCGTACGTGAAGAGCAGTCCGCTCATCGATGGACTTGATCCGAGCGCCCAGGCGGCGATGCCAATGCCCAGGTAGACCGTTCCGTGAGCCAGCACCGACCACAGGATGCACTTGAGATAGGCGGCCGGCCCCTGCGACCGTAGACCGATCAATCCCTCGGCCGCCTCTCCCACAGTCTTGTGGAGCCCACTCAGTGGACGTATTCGCGCGACGGTGAGCCTCGAAATGGCCACCATCCACTCCGGCCGGCAGATGATCACAGCCAGCCCAAACGCGAGCAAGGCGACCAAGGCGGCCGTCATATCGATGGCCGTACGATAGGCATCAGGCACGGGTGGTCGAGCGACGACAAAGCAGACCGCTGCGGCGCTGGCAGCCACCACCATGCCGATGATTCGTGCGCCCATTCCGGCAGCGAGCGTGACACCGAGTGCCACCCTGTACCGCTTGTGCGCGAACCAGGCGGCACCCAGCTCACCCACCGGGCCAGGCAGTGCGCTGTTCAGTAGCAACCCGGCACACAGGATGGCGGCCAACCCAGACCCGGGTGGTTTCTCCTTCCCCGGAAACAAGACCCGCCACCGATGCCCCAAGAAGACAAAGGCTGAGCTCATGACGACCATACTGAGGAGCATCAGCAGCCAATTGGCACGACCAGCAATCTCGGAGAGCGCAGCTTGATCGATTGCGGACCGACCCACAGCAACAGTCACCAGGACGATGACAGTGAGACCAAACAGACCAGAGATGACCCCCATGCGGAGCATGCGGCCGGTATCGGGGGGCTTGAAGTCAGGGTCGGACACCCCGGCAGTTTACGCTCTTCGCCGCAACAAGCCCATCAGCATCACAGGAAGGATGGCCCAGAGTGACCTCGACGATGCACCAGATGAGGCGCACTGGCAGCCTTTTCCGTCATCGCCACCCACTGAATCAGCATCGAAGAACAGGACCTCAGGTGTCGGGTCAACATTGAGCCAAGCGTCGCGGGCGCGGACCTCAAGGATGTACTCACCTGGGTTCGGCATCGGCACTGTGAAGGTCGTTTCTCCGTTCCAGGCCGACCAAGCACCCGAGTTGAGGCGGGTCGAGAAGGCAAATGGACCTCCGCCATTGTCCTTGGCTCCAGCCTGAACCTGGATGCCATCGGCGCTTCGTCCCGAGATCTGCGCCAGAGTTTCGGGCGCCTCCGTGTCCACATCATCGTCATCCTCGTTGAACAGCTCACCCGAGATGACGACCAAACCCGCTTCCGTGCTGATCTCAATGACCCTCAGGTAGATCCCAGCGGTGTAGAAGAGGTTTCCGTAGACCGGCACTTCGCTCAGTTGCGCCGCCAGTGTGTTCATCGCCCAGCCTTCCACGAAGGCCTGAATCTGGGCCTGGGCAGCGGAGCCGCTCTCGAACAGAGGGTCGGCATCGAGCGACGTGATGTCGAGCGCGGCATGAGTGAGGCTCAACGAGAAACTTGAGACCGTGTGGTCAATTTGAATCTCAACGCCCAGGTCCAGATTGGCATCCATCGAGAGCAGGACCGTCTCTTGGCCGTCCACATCTCCAACCAGTGACATGTGCAGGCCCTCCAGACTCAACTCCATGCCGTCGGTATCGATGGTGAATTGGGGAGCCTTGATCAACGCAAGATCGAGCTCAGGATTGTCGACAGACCCGGACAACAACTCCTTGATGGACGGCGCCACCATGCTCAATGGTCCAGCATCAAAGCACAGCAGTCCATCAGCCCACGCACCATGGAAGAGACGATTGAGCTGAGCCTCGGTGATTCCGACAGCCAGGTCGGCATCCTCGACGGCACCAAAGTCAACGCGAGGCGATCGCCCAACTGGCTCTGAAATCACACCCGAGATGGTGCAGGCATCGCCCCGCCACTCCGCATCCACACCCATGCCGACGGCCAGTGCCTGGCGATTGTGGTCGAGGTCCTCGAGTGTGACATCCAGGCCGATATCACCCACTTCTCCAGCAAAGAGAGAGGCGGTGACCAAGGACGATGCCATTGCTGGTACCCGATCGAGGAATACTTCTGAGATGGCGTCGAAAATCGCGTCCTCAGCGAAGGTCAAAATCAACCCATCCGGTACCCAGTCGATATCCGTGCTGATGTTTCCGTCGATTGTGGGTTCGCCGATGATGTCCATCGCGAATCCATCAGCGGTCAACGTGGGCACCAACTCAACCAACACGCGAGCCTGTGTGAGCTCGAAGCTGTGAAAGGCGATGTCATCAAAACCAGGGCACAAGTCGAAGTTGTCACCATCGGTACCGTACAGAACCATGTCGGATCCATGGACCCGGCCAAACATGACGTCCACCACGATGCTGTTGGGCATGAGGTCGAAGGACAACGACTGGATCGGAACCTCAACATTCAGGTTTCGCAGTCCGACTTCGTCATAGCAAGCCACATCCTCTCGACTCACCACGGGCATCTCAATGGAGTAGACCTCTCCTGTGATGCGGTCCTCTACGAAGTCGAATCCAGAGTCAAAGGCAGCCAGCTGCACCCCACCGTTAACGGTGGCAGCGAGCGCAGTGGACGCGAAAAGAAGTGCGATCATGGTGATCTCCTTAGTGCCTCGTGATGAGCGTGAGGCCGAAACGAGCAGCATTCATGGTGTACACGCCATTACCGGACGGCAGCACCCGTCCGCTGTCCGCAGAATTACCGAGCGAGAGACTCGAGTTATCGATGTCTCGGTCAGGTATTAGGTAGTAGTCAGCGCTCAATGCAGCCGTCAGCCATTCAACAGGCGTGTAGGCAGCACCCAGCCTCAAGTCGACGACCGTAAAATCGACAATCGACGCATGCATCGCCTCAGACGGCAGCGTGGTCGGCGAATAGAAGGCCCCGGTTCGCACAACCCAGTCCTCACCGATGGGAACGTCGATGGTTCCTCCGCCGTGAAATGTCGACCCATTACCAAGGTCATTGAGGATGCTGAGCGTCATGTCAGTCAATCCGGAATCATTGATGCCAGACTGCACAATCAAGGACTCTGCGGTCGCCTGTTCACCGCTCACTTGAAGGCCACCCAAGTCGACCTCGATCGTCTTCAGCGGTGACCAGTCTACCCAGCCGGCCATCAGGGATAAGCGGGTCTTCCCAAGAGGGAGTACCAGACCCACCTCGACCTCGCGTGCGAACTGCATCGCACCGTGTGCGTCCCCGTCGATGGCGAGGCCGAGAGAGTCGCTCGGTGAGAGGCTCACGGTTCCATCCATGGGGACCCGCATCGGTGAGCGATATGCGAGATGGACTTCGCGGTCACCGGACAGGAAGAAGGACAGCCCAAGCCCGTAGCCATACCCATGGCCGGACAGGTCAACGTCCTGCTCTCCCATGAAGAGCGGATCGGTGACATCAAGCGGTGGCGAGAGGTCGGTCTTGCTGTTGATCAAGGATGCAGTATTCATTGCTGCCCGCTTGGTCAGAGTCGCCTGACCAAGTCGAAATGAGGCGCCGCCGCGCATCCACTGCACAGGCTGGTAGGCCACACTCAACCCTCCCTCCAACAGGAAACTCTCTGTACTGATGACGTGGAATCGCTGTGCCCCATCCGCTGGAAAGTCCGTCCCGCCGCCGTAGGGGACCATAAAGTACGCACCCAGCCCGACGTCCCCGATGGGCATCGTGAAGGCCACATAGGGTGTTGGGCTGACTCCAGAGGTGCTGACGGACTCAGCAGCATCGAGGCTAACCCCGAGGCTGTACATCGAGAGGGCGACGTCAATGGCGCCCTCAATGTGCTCGCTCTTCGCAGCGGCCGGATTGAGCCCAACGCCCATGACACCCGACTCGGAGACACTGGCGAACGCTCCCCCGATCGGCGAGAGCCCCATGCCTGAGTTCGTACTCGCGAGTGCGCTGGATATCAACAGAGACCACAACATGACGGACAGATACACACCAAAACATCAAACGACCGGTCATCGAGGCCAGTGTCACTCAGTCGTTTCCGCAGGCCTCAATACAGGGATGGCGGTCAAGCCTGCCGGGAGCGGTTAGTGGGGCGTCCCTGAACCCATTGGAGCACTCAGATGTCACCGATTCTCTTGGCAGTCACACTCACCGCATGCGGGCCGAAGGAGGCCCCACCCACTCCAGCGGCCGAGGCACCACCTCCCGCCGTCGAGGCGCCAGCCCCTGAGCCGGCCGTTGTCGAGCCTCCTCCTCCTCCTCCCGAGGTGAAGAACGCCGACTTCAACGTGACCCTCAGCACGGTAGGCGGCTCCACCGTGAGCGGTCATGTGAAGCGCGTAGAGCGGGGTGAAGACACCTACGGCGAGGGCTGGACCACCGAAGACAAGGCCATGGCGTTCTACGTCGAAGGCAACGGTGAATACAAGAAGATCAAGTGGTCCGACGTCAAGCGGGTCAGCATCTCGATCCCGAACAGCAAGGACTTCGACTGCCTCTACAGCTCCGAGTACAGCCCATGGATGTACGAGTGCAGCCTCAAGCTCAAGTCAAACATCACCACGAAGGACGGCAAGACCTACGTGGCCGACTCGGGTCACAAGTGGATGTTCGTCACTGATGACGATCAGGAGCACACGTTCTGGCTGAAGAAGCACTATGCCCGCAAGCAGGACGACAAGGTGGTCGGTCTCGAGGTGACCAACCCTGAGAACTACGCCCTGTACAAGGAGCTTCAGGATGAGCTTCGAACACAGATCAAGACCGACTTGGTCAAGTCCATCTCGATTCAGTAGGTCGTGAGCGAGCCCAAGCCCAACCTGATCATCCGCTTTCGTAAGTGGATGGTGATCGCCATCGCCATCGGCGCGATGATGTACCTGGGCGGAGCTGTGGCCACAGACATCGGTCGTGTCGGAGACTCGCTCGAGAACTTCGACTGGCTCATTCTCATTCCAGTCTGTGCACTCACCCTCCTCAACTACGCACTGCGATTCGTGAAGTGGCACTACCTGCTGCGCCGCCTGGGTGTCGACATGCCGCTGGGTAAGGATGCGTGGAACTTCACCTCTGGCCTGGCCATGGTCATCTCTCCTGGGAAGGCTGGAGAGCTACTGAAGCCCTACGTGGTCCGCGAGGTCACCGGCGCACCGATGGCAAAGACCATCCCGGCACTCGTGACTGAGCGCCTGACCGACGGCATCGCGATGCTGATCTTGGCCGGCATCAGTGTGGGCGCGTATGCAGCCGACAAGATCCACTACCTGACAATTCCTGCGGCCCTCATTGTCTTTGGACTGCTGGTTCTATCCCACGAAGGTCTGAGCCTCTGGACGGTACGGATGATGGGCCGGATCCCTGGGCTGACCAGCGTGGCCGCCAAGATGGAGGAGATGCTCGTGGCCCTCCGACGCTGCGTTGCTCCGTGGCCACTCTTCCTCACCATCGTGCTGAGCGTCATCGCCTGGGGCGCAGAATGCTACGGCTACCAGCTGGTCTTCCAAGGACTCGGCTATGACCAGGTGAGCCTCGAAGTCTGTGTGTTCCTGTATGCCTTCGCCACGGTCGCAGGCGGTGCGATGCCGGGCGGTCTGGGCGTGGCGGATGGTGTACTCGCTGGAGGCGCTGCGGCCCTCATCGAGGGCATTTCTCAGCCAGTCAGCGTGGCTGCAGCCATCTTGATTCGGGTCTGTACACTCTGGATCGGGGTGGCCATCGGCGCTGTGGCACTCATCGGCGTGTCCTCCATGCTGGGTGGTATCTCACTCGGTGAAGACGACGGCGAGGAATAGGTGGTGAACGGCCCGAGGCTCGAGGCCTACGGGCGATGGGTGTTCCGGAACCGTGCTCAGCTGACCGCACTCGTCCTTGCACTCACATTGATGGCCATCTGGGGCATCGTTCAGCGTGTCCAGAGTGGTCCAGTGGTGGACTTCACACCGCAGGCCATGTTCATGGGCGAGGGCGGAGAGTGGGAGAGACTGCAGGCCTACGAGGCCGAGTTCGGTGCAGACGACAACACCGTCGTTGCACTGCTTGAGGGAGACATCAGCGCACCAGAAGGTCTGGCATGGCTTCAGTCTCTCCATGCCGCAGCTGAGCGGGTACCTGGCGTCGTGGCTGTGCGATCACTGAGCAATGCCTCCATCGCGACCGCCACCACCGATGGCATGATCGACGTTGTCGATGCCATCGACGACCAGGGCAATATCGACCGCGCATCAGCAGATCCTTTCCTGAGTCCACTACTGATCGCTCGAGACAAACGCGCCGCCACCATCCAAGTCGAGTTGGCAGACGACCTGCAGCAGATCGGCGATCTCAGCCCCGTGGTCCACGACATCACGGAGCGACTGCGCGGGGTCACCACACCTCCCGACTACACACTCCACGTCACTGGAGTTCCCTTCGTGAGGACCGAGGTCGTGGACATGATGGTCTCTGACGAGATGACATTCATGCCGCTGGTGACCCTGGTCTTCCTGGTCACCATATTGGCTCTATTCAGGCGCCTCTGGCTCGGCCTAGCACCCCTCATCGGAGTGCTGTTTGCGACCATCTGGGCTGTTGGTCTGCTTCTCAACCAAGGGGCAGTCTTCAACATTCTCTCGATACTCGCGCCGACACTCATCCTGGTGATCGGTGTCGCAGACGGCATCCACCTCGTCAACCGCTACAGAGAAGAGTTGGCCAGTGATGAAGATCGTGAGGCAGCGATGGGTCGAACCGTTCGGCACCTCTCGCTGGCCTGCTTCCTCACGACGTTCACCACCGCCGCCGGTTTTGTCTCCCTGACAGTGGCAGACACAGCCGTCATCCGCGACTTTGGCCAACAGGTCGCTGTGGGCGTCATGGTCACCTTCTTCGCCCTCATGATGGTCGTGCCCACCCTGCTGGCGTGGATTCCCGTCGAGAAGGTGGGGCGGCCTGAGGATGTCCTGGAGCACCCGATCTACGACAAGTTGGCTGGTCTGGTCAGCACACACCCGAAGCGAATCCTCTTCATCACCCTCAGCCTCACGGTCTTCGCCGGGTGGCTTGGGCGAGACGTCACCACAGACTCAGGTCTCCTGGAGATGTACCACGAAGACCATCCGACCTGGACCGCCGTCACAACGGCACAAGAGAAGACTGGCGGCATCATCCCCATCTTCATCCACATCTCGGGTGAGCCTGATCAGATGCTCGAGCCTGAAGTCCTCCAGGGTATTGCCGCCCTCCAAGCTCGACTGGGCACCATGCCCATGACCGGCTTCACGATCTCTCCAGCATCGTGGGTCCAGCACTTTCATAAGCTCCTGACGGGAGAAGATGGCTGGCCAGACTCGCGCGCCGCTGTGGCACAGGAAGTGCTGCTCGCCGAGATGAGCGGTGAGCTACCCCTCGATGCAGTCCTCTCCCCAGATAGAGCCCGGGCACGCATTGTCGCGCTCACCAGTGACGCAGGAGGCCGGGAATTCATCAAGGCAAAAGCCGACCTTGAGCAAGCCGCCGACCATATCTTCGCTGGGACTGGACTTACTGTGGATGTCACTGGCGACGGCATGCTCGCCTCGGGAGGGGTCGACAAGCTCATTGACGACCTGCTGTCGAGCCTCTTGCTCATGCTGGGAGTCATTTTACTCACAATGATGGTCTTGCTTCGAAGCATGAGACAGACCTTGATCGCCACCTTGCCCAACCTCGTTCCCCTGGTCTTCATTCTGGGCACGCTCGGCGTCATCGGGGCGGATCTTCAGACCAGCAACATCGTCTCCTTCACCATCGCTGTGGGTCTGGCTGTGGACGACACCATTCACTTCATCATGCGATACCGTGAGGAACGTCGGATGGGTGCGCCGGTCGAAGACGCCATCCAAAAGACCTTCCATGGTGCAGGTCACGCCATCATCCTGACCAGCATCCTGCTCATCTTGGGCTTCGGTGTCCTGGCCTTCAGCAGCCTGACCTCGACCTACTTCTTCGGACTCTTGGCCTGCGTCACCATGGCGGCTGCGGTCATTGGCGACCTGTTCATTTTGCCGGCCCTGCTACAGCTCTTTGACAAGGGTTCGCAGCAGTAATCGTTTCCATTAGGGGGGGACTCAGGTACCCTGCCTGCAGGAGAACACTATGAGACTGCATTTGCTTGGCCTGATGGCCATCACCGCTGGATGCGCGCCAAACTGGGACACCTCAAATAAGGACGCAGACGTCACGGGGAACACCATCGGCGATGGGGACTCGGACGACACAGGGACCACGCTGGATGCCGATGCTGACGCCGATGCCGATGCTGACGCCGATGC
>Ga0115012_10000465_pt1 | contig 23030 bp, 18 predicted proteins | sample TroAtlMetagenome_FD_88706 | JGI IMG/M metagenome (GOLD analysis project Ga0115012, IMG submission 88706) | Marine eukaryotic phytoplankton communities from Atlantic Ocean - Tropical Atlantic ANT10 Metagenome | ecosystem: Environmental > Aquatic > Marine > Oceanic | place: Tropical Atlantic...
AACTTCCCATAGACTTTGATGGTGTCTTGGCATGATTTCAATATAAGAGTAATACTGTACTAAAGGCATTATTTTTTCATTTAATATTTCTTGACAATAAGGAGAGTCGGCATTCCAGTTATCACCATCAGAGGCTTGTGCCACGTAGATATTCCAAGCATTGGGTGGAAATCTTGCCGTGATGATGTCGTTAAGCAGTTCAAGTGCGCTTGATACCACCGTACCACCTGTCTCTCGAGAGTAGAAAAACTCATCTTCAGTTACTTCTTTTGCTGACGTATGGTGGCGTATGAAAACAAGTTCGATTTTTTGATAATTTTTAGTGAGGAATAAATACAAGAGAATAAAAAATCGCTTAGCAATGTCTTTTTTTGGCTCATCCATAGAGCCTGAAACATCCATAATGCAAAACATTACAGCTTGCGTTGTCGGCGCTGGTATTTTAACACGGTTGTTATAACGCAAATCTAAGGTATCTAGAAAGGGGATGCTTTTGAGTTTTCTTTTTAGATAGTCTCGGCGCTCTGTCAGCTTTGCTTTTTGGTTTTCATCAGGTACAGCTTCTTTTTTTAAGGCGCGAAGTTGCTTTTGAATTAGTTTAAGCTCTCGCTTATAAGGCCCTCTTAAAGCAATGCGACGGCCCGTTGCTTGTCGCATGGAGCGAACTATATTTAAGTTGGTGGGCACCCCGCTTGTGGTCACACCCGCACGTACGGTTTTGGGGGTTTCCATTTTAGCGAACTCTTTTCTGATGAGGCTTGGTAGCGCTAGGTCTTCAAAATACAAATCTAGAAACTCTTCTCGGGAAAGTTCAAACACAAAGTCATCACTACCTTCGCCTTGATTGCTGGCTTCCCCTGAGCCGTCCTCACCGCCACCTTCTGATGGTGGCCGCTTAACAGCATCACCTTCAAGAAACTCATCATTACCAGGAAGAATATGCTTAACTTTCCCTCCTGGGCCACGGGCAAACTTAGGTTCAGCTATGTCTCTTGCTGGAATGGTAATTTGCTCTTCATGCTCAATACCCGTGATACTTCGCTTGCCAATCGCTTTAGAGACCGCTTCTTTGATTTGTCTTTTATAACGTCTTAAAAAGCGTTGTCGATTGACCGTGCTTTTTTTTCCGCTGTTTTGTCTTCTATCTATGAGCTGACTCATGGGCAAAGACGACTCCTTCATTGTGACTTACGAACCCGTAAATACCACTCGCATAGCAAGCGAACTTGTTTTGCGGTGTAGCCTTTATCTTCCATGCGAGCAATAAATTCAGCATGCTTTTTCTTCTCTTCTTCAGAGGCTTTGGCATTGAAAGAAATGACAGGCAGTAAATCTTCCGTATTGGTGAACATTTTTTTCTCAATGACAGACTTGAGTTTTTCATAGCTGTTCCAACGAGGATTTTTACCTTGGTTATTGGCTCTTGCCCGTAACACAAAGTTAACCACTTCATTTCGGAAGTCTTTGGGATTTGAGATGCCTGCAGGTTTTTCAATTTTCTCGAGATCGGCATTCAGTGCATTGCGGTCAAGAATTTCACCTGTATCGGGATCTCGATAGTCTTGATCTTGAATCCAAAAGTCAGCATACGTGATATAGCGGTCGAAAATATTTTGGCCATACTCTGAGTAAGACTCAAGGTAGGCGGTTTGTATCTCTTTACCGATAAATTCGACATATTTGGGTGATAGGAACTCTTTGATGAAGTTTAAGTAGCGTTCACTGACTTCTTCGGGGAATTGTTCTTGCTCAATTTGTCGCTCTAACACATAAAGCAAGTGCACCGGGTTTGCAGCAACTTCGCTATGATCGAAGTTAAATACTTTAGATAAAATTTTAAAAGCGAATCGGGTCGAAATACCACTCATGCCTTCATCAATGCCAGCAAAGTCACGGTATTCTTGATATGACTTTGCTTTGGGATCGGTATCTTTTAAGCTTTCACCGTTGTACACCCTTAGTTTTGAGTAAATGCTAGAATTTTCCGGATCTTTTAATCGCGTTAATACCGAAAACTGTGCAAGCATTTCTAATGTACCTGGGGCGCAGGGTGCTTCTTTCAAAGAGCTTGTTTCAATAAGCTTTTCATAAATACGAATTTCTTCTGAGACACGTAAGCAATAGGGTACTTTGACAATATTGATTCGGTCAATGAATGCTTCATTATTTTTATTATTACGAAATGTTTTCCACTCTGATTCATTGGAGTGGGCAAGAATCACGCCTTCATAAGGTATGGAAGATAAGCCCTCGGTGGCATTATAGTTACCCTCTTGGGTTGCAGTAAGTAATGGGTGGAGTACTTTAATCGGTGCTTTAAACATCTCAACAAACTCAAGCAGCCCGCGGTTTGAGCGACACAGTCCGCCAGAGTAGCTATAGGCATCAGCATCATCTTGAGCAAATTCTTCAAGTTTACGAATGTCTACTTTACCAACCAGTGAGGAGATATCTTGGTTATTTTCATCACCAGGCTCAGTTTTTGCTACAGCAATTTGTTTGAGTCTTGAGGGGTGTAGTTTAACAACTTTAAATTGATTGATATCACCATTGAACTCTTGGAGTCGTTTGACAGCCCAGGGGGACATCACATATCTTAGGGCACGACCAGGAATGCCATATTGCTCCTGGAGCAGCGGACCATCTTCGTCTTTATCAAAAAGAGATAATGGCGAGTCAAATACAGGTGAACCTTTGATGGCATAGAACGGGGTTTTTTCCATTAAGTCTTTGAGCTTTTCCGCAATTGAAGATTTACCTCCACCAACGGGTCCCAGCAGGTAAAGCACCTGTTTGGTTTCTTCAAGCCCTTGGGCGGCATGCTTTAGAAAACCAACGATTCTTTCTATGGGTTCTTCTAAACCATAAAACTCGTTGAATACCTCGTATTTAGGAATAACTTTGTTGGAAAACAAACGTGATAATATTGGATCGTGGCGTGTATCAATAAGTTCAGGATTACCAATAGCAAGCAGCAGTCGCTCAGCGGGGTTCGCATAGGCTGAGGGATCGTCCTTACACAAGTTTAAGTAATCCCCTAAACTCATCTCCTCTTCTTTTGCTGCTTGATATCTTTGAGAAAACTGCTCTATTACATTTTCGGTGCTCATCCCTTAACTCCCAAAAAGTGACCCTTACTTTAAAAATACTCTATCCTTTAGGATTTCGCGAGTATTATTACGCAGGTTTTATTTCAAGGGCGTTTTCTTCGAGCTGCTCTTCTTCTTTTGGTGCTGTTGCTTGGTAAATAGAGTGCGCGCCGTAAAGGGTGACAAGTGCGAAGCCTGCAGGCCAGCACAATGCCATTGTGCCAACAAAGATCAAAGGGTAAAACGTATGCTTAAGGATGCTACTGATACCCTCCTGTACTGCCTGCTCCTGTTCATGTATTGCAGATAGCATGGATGGTGCTTTGGCATCAGCGCCCTGCTCTTCTAAGGCTTGGATGATAGCATTTTGTTTTTGGTAGTTTGCATACTTATCTGCTGTTAAGTAGAGTCCAGCGCCAAAAATACAAGCGAGAAAGGCAATGGGGGCTACTATAGGGCTGGTTGCTGTCAGGAAAAGACTGAAAGCGGAAATCAGCACACTTGCAGCAAGCATTGAAAATTTTAGATTAGCTGAAGCTTCAATGTATTCCAGATGAAGTAATTGAAGCTCCGCCGAGCGGATAGCACTATCTGGCTCAGCTTCAAGCGCTTGTTTTGCTTCATGGTAGGCTTGGCTGGTTTCGTAATAGCGATATACAACCAGACTTAAGTCAAAGCTTAACCCACACAGCAATAACGCATTAGCAACACCTGGTGAAATATTGAAAAGCGTGGGGTAGTTACTAAGTGCATTGAGTGATATCCATGTGCAATCATTGATAAGATTAAAACGATACTTATAAGCCTCATGGGCAAAGCGCGCAAATGCACTGAGCTCTTTTTCAGCCTCTGTGGGATTTATCACATGTCTTAAAATCTGCATGCTATCGATGAGCAGTCGCAGTCCTAAAATAGCGAAGCTAAGAATGTTCATTGCAGGCACAGGAAAGTTTAAAACATCAAGCGTAAGGTCAAAGTTATATCCAGGCCCAAGCAAAGCATAAAAAGACTCAAGCAGTTGACTTTCATGCATAAGGAGCAAGAACATCTTGGTGGTCAGTATGCCAAAGGTCGTCATAATACGGTAAATATGGAAAAAAATGATGTAACCATAAATATTCTGTATAAGACCTTCAGGGGGCAGTGACGCATTTCTTTTCTTGTTATAGCTGACAATTAGGGCGTCACAGTACGAAAGAAAACGTGCCTGCTCTGCCTTCGCGGCATCGTCGAGCCTGGCTTGCTCTAATGCTTTACTCGTAAGTGCGCGCCGCTTTTGAATGGCGTCATGATGTTTGGCTAAAAAAGGGTATGATTTTTTTTTAGCATAAGATATGATATCGCCATCCTTGGGCGCATCTTTAAAAAAGCCAAGTTTCTCACTGGTGAATAAAGCCTCATCGCTCGACATCATACTTCCTGATAATACACATACCCCTACAGATGTTAGGGTGGTGACCAAAAAAAGTCAATATAATCTTTTATTTGGGCTCTATTTTTACAAAATATACAGATTAGAAAGAAAACCCAAAAAAAACATTTATTTATTTGAAGTTTGGTTAAGCCTGTATTAGCCTGTATACTGTATGCATATCATCAGACTTACGCATGGTTGCAACTTTTTAACACATGGAGACAGTGGTCATGAAAAAATTACTTATTTCAGCAATGATGCTACTGAGTGTATCAGCATCATTTGCAGGTACTATGGGGGTTATCAAACCTTTGCCTGTGCTTATTCCTTTCGTTGATGCAGAAGCTTCTTATACTTCACCAGATGTCGAAGGCTTTAGTGCCCAAGTGAACGGCGTTGGTTCTTTTGTCGGTCAACAAAATAGACAAGGTTGGGGTGGTCGCATTGCTGGCGGTGCATTACATCCTTTTACCGAAAGATGGGCTGGCAGTGCTGAGCTTGGCTTCGGTTACTATGGCAGCGTTAAGATGGACCCCGCCATCACCATCACAGGCACAAACCTTTCGGTAACACCTACTGGTGATTCAATGAACATGAAATTCAATCAGTATGGTACCGACATTTTGGTAGGGTTATTTTATACTCAACCCAAGTATGATTTATTCTTTAAAGTTGGTGCTTTGGTTCAAAACTTACGTGCAACGGTTACGATGACACCAAACCAAATGTTTGGTGATAATCAATCATCTTTGTCACAGCGCCTCAATGGTACCTATACCACTAAAGTAACGCTTGCTAATGCTTTACCTGCATTAAGACTTGGTGGCGGTTATCACTTAAATGAAGATTGGATGGTCATGGTGTCTTGGTTCCATGCTTTTGGTTCTACTCTTGAAATGAGCATGCCTAACCTTACTCGTAGCAATGGTGGAACCGTGGGCTCTTTTGGTAGTATTTTAACACAAATTGCCGTGCCTACCATTGACTCAGTGATGTTTGGTTTAGACTACCGCTTTAATTAATAAAGCAACCTGGCTGTCTCCAAACATGAAAGAGCCGTATGAAAGTACGGCTCTTTTTCTGTTTATAAAACTTAGAGAAATCTTAAGATGAGCGAATTAAAAAAAGCAGCAGCTGAAGCTGCTTGTAACATGGTAACGGATGAAGCTGCTTATCTTGGTATAGGAAGTGGCTCGACGGTCGCTTTTTTTATTGAGGCACTCAAAAATAAGCGACAAATGATTGAAGGCTGTGTTGCAAGCTCGCTTGAAACAGAAGCACAGCTTAAAGCCGCGGGCTTACCCGTGATTTCACTTGCAGCGGCACCTAGGCTTAGCCTTTATATTGATGGTGCAGATGAAGTGAATCAACATCATCTTATGATCAAAGGTGGTGGTGGCGCTTTAACCCGTGAAAAAATCATTGCCTCTGTTGCTGAGCGTTTTGTTTGTATTGTTGATGAATCTAAAGTTGTAAACAGGCTTGGTACTTTTCCTGTAGCTGTTGAAGTCTTGCCAATTGCGCGTAGCCTTGTAGCAAGAGAGGTGGTTCGTTTAGGCGGCGACCCCGTCTATCGGGAAGATTTTATAACCGACAATGGCAATCAAATCTTAGACGTGTACCATTTAAACTTGAATGAACCTATTGCCATGGAAGAGAAGCTGAAACTCTTGCCTGGGGTTGTTGAGACCGGCATCTTTGCGAAGCGCACAGCAGATACGGTCTTAGTTGCATCTGCCTCTGGTGTCCAAAAGCTCTAACTTATTTAATGCGCAGCATCCCAGTTTTTGCCAAGTCCAATGGATACTTTTAACGGTACACTTAGTGGCATTGCTGCTTACATGTGTTGCTTAACCATCTCACTTGCAGATTCAATCTGGACATCAGGAACTTCAAAAACCAATTCATCATGGACTTGCATGATGAGCTTGATTTCGGGCTTGCCTTTGAGTGCGGCATGAATGGCAATCATTGCCTTTTTGATAATATCAGCGGCCGTACCTTGCATAGGTGCATTGATGGCTGTGCGCTCAGCTGCTTTCTGACGCAATTTATTCGAAGCATTAATTTCTGGCAAATATAAGCGTCGCTTGCAAAGAGTTTCTACATAGCCTTGTTCGTGTGCAAGCTTACGCGTTTCTTCCATGTAAGCTTTAACGCCTGGGTAGCGCTCAAAATACCGTTTAATATAGGCATCCGCATCTTCTCGAGAGACGCCCAGCTGCTTGGCGAGACCGAACGCTGACATACCGTAGATAAGCCCAAAATTAATGGCCTTAGCTTTGCGTCTGGCATCTGGGGTTACTTTATCAAGAGGCAGGTTAAAAACTTCACTTGCTGTGGCTGCATGAATGTCTAAGTCATGCTTAAAGGCATCAATGAGTCCTGCATCCTTTGATAAATGCGCCATAACACGAAGCTCGATTTGTGAATAATCAGCAGCGAGCAGCGTGTGACCCTCGGGTGCGATAAATGCTTGACGAATCAGTTTACCTTCTTCTGTTTTTACAGGGATATTTTGCAGATTAGGTTCACTTGAGGATAGGCGGCCTGTTGCTGTGACCGCTTGATTATAAGAGGTATGTACACGACCTGTTTTTGCATGTACATACTTAGGCAAAGCATCAATATAGGTGCTCACAAGCTTACTTAAGCTGCGGTACTCTAAGATGACCTTGGGGAGCTCATAGTCAAAAGCAAGTGCTTGCAGTGCAGCTTCAGCCGTTGAGGGTTGTCCCTTTGGGGTCTTGGTGAGTATGGGTAGCTCAAGCTTGGTGTACAGTATTTCTTGTAATTGCTTGGTTGAATTCAAATTAAAAGTTTCGCCCGATAATGCATAAGCCTGCTCGGTGAGTGAGGCGATACGAGCTTTGAGTCTTTCACCATGCTTACTTAATAAGTTGGTATCGATAAGCACACCTTGGTGCTCGATGTCTGCCAGGACAGAAACCAAAGGTATCTCAAGCGTATTTAATACGTTTTGTAATGCATCATCTAATTTGGGATAGAGTGTTTGATGTAATTTAAGTGTGATGTCTACATCCTCAATGGCATAGGGTGCCGCTTTATCTAAAGGGATTTCGTCAAAGGTCAGGGCCTTTTTGCCTTTACCAGCAATATCTTCAAAGTGAATGGTGTTATGGTTCAAATAATACTCGGCCAGCGCATCTAAATTATGTCTGGTCGCGGTACTATTAAGCACATAGGATTCGAGCATGGTGTCAAAGCTTATTGGTGAAACTTCTATCTGATATTGCTTAAGCACACGAATATCATACTTTAGATTTTGTCCTACTTTTTGAATGTTCTTGTTTTCAAAAATAGGTTTCAACTGACTTAAAACATGCTCTGTTGATAATTGATTTTCTATGTTTTTATGAGCCAAAGGTATGTAATACCCAGGCTTATCAGCCATAGATATTGCAAGGCCAACAAGCTTTGCATCCAGCGGGTTTAAGCTTGTGGTTTCTGTGTCGATACAGATGAGGTTGGTTTTACTAAGCTCCTGTAAAAGCTTTTGAAAAGCATCTTCAGTTTGAATGATTTTGGCGGGTAGTGTCGGTGCTCGGCTTTTCTCGTCAGCGTCACTACCCCATTCCTTTAGCCAAACATTTGCCTCAAGCCTTCCGGCAAGTGTTAGGAGTCGCGCTCTATCTGGTGGTTTGGGCGTGAGCTCTTCGATATCTAGAGGGAGAGAAACATCTTTTTTGATGGTTACAAGCGCTTTAGATTGCGGTAAGTGTTCTATATGAGCTCGAAGTTTATCGCCAATTTTACCGCCAATGGCATCTGCATGCTCAATCAGCTCATCCAATGTTTCATAAGTGTTAAGCCATTTGGAAGCTGTTTTTGGACCACACTGCGGCACACCTGGGATATTGTCCGAACTGTCTCCCATAAGCGTTAAGTAGTCTATGATTTGACTAGGTTTGACGCCAAATTTTTCAAATACACCGCTTTCATCTAGCGTTTGCTTGCTCATGGTATTGATAAGCGTGACATGCTCATTTACAAGTTGTGCCATGTCTTTATCACCGGTTGATATAAGCACAGACATGTGCTTGTCACTGGCGCGAGATGCTAAAGTACCGATCACATCATCAGCCTCAACCCCCTCAACCATTAATACTGGAAACCCGAGGGCATCTAAGGTTTCTAACATCGGTTTAAACTGTCGCTTCAAATCATCAGGCATGGGTGGGCGATTGGCTTTGTATTCAGCATAAAGCTCATGACGGAACGTTTTGCCTGGTGCGTCAAATACAATGGCAAAATGTGAAGGCTTGATGTCTTTATAGAGACGCCTTACCATGTTGACCACACCATAGACTGCGCCAGTGGGGTGTCCCTCGCTATTGGTAAGTGGTGGCAATGCATGAAAGGCACGAAAAAAGTACGATGAGCCATCGACCAAAACAAGCGGTGTTTGCTGTGTCATGTGTTTTCAGCCATCTCTTGTTGATTTGCTTTAACCCTTGAAAGCTCTTCACTGAGTTTTTTCAGCTGCTTTCTCATCAACGGAATTCTTGTGGTAGACATTTCATGTTCAATGGCTTTTTCACGTGGTCTGGCTGGGCTCCCTAGATAAATCAGACCTTTTTTAAGATGTTTTTTAGGTGGCACGCCGGCTCTTGCGCCTAAGATAACTTCATCGTCAATCTTAACATGGTCACTCACGCCTACGCCGGCTGCAAAAATGACATGATGTCCTGATTGCGTACTACCTGCAATACCAGTAAAACCACATAAAATATTATGCTCGCCAAGCTTAACAGAGTGCGCGATTTGCACCAGGTTATCTATTTTGGTGCCTTTCCCAATGATGGTTTCGCCAACCGTTGCACGGTCAATAATAGTGCTGGCTCCAATTTCAACATCATCTTGAATGACAACGCGGCCTACATGAGGAATTTTGACATGCTTGCCACTGACAGGTGTATAGCCAAAGCCATCCGACCCTACGACACTTGAGGCATGAATGCTGACGTGACTACCAATTTCTGAGTAATCATAAATACAAACATGCGGGTGAAGCGTTGTGTTGTGTCCAACTTTAACATGATTGCCAATATGGACATGGCTTTTGATGACAGCATGGTCACCAATGCTGGCACCACGCGCTATGGTGACATAAGGCCCTATCGAGACATCTGTACCAATCGTCACATTCTCAGCAATCACAGCCGTTGGATGAATGCCGGGTGTTGGCACAGGGCTTGGATAAAAATGCTTTAAAAGTTTGATGAAGGCTTGAAATGGATCTTTGACTTGAATCAAGGGCTTTTTGAGTTCGGCCACGTGATTGGCAACCAGTACAGCGGCGGCTTCTGACCGCTCGGCTTGATTTAAGTGATCTGTACCATCCGCAAAAACCAGTGAACCAGGCTTAATGTCATCAATGGGTGACAGGGTGTCAATCATCAGGGTTGCATCCCCAATAACATGACCCTCAATTAAGCTTGCGATATCTTGAAGTGTGGTTTGCATAGTGCGAAGCTTCCAGAAAGAAAAAGAAGCTTAGTATACTCTGTTTAGTAACGGCTTAAAACCAGTGCTGCGTTTGCACCACCAAATGCAAAGTGGTTGGATAGCGCAAGATCGATACGTTTAGAAATAGCTTCATTGGGTATGTAGTTAAGATCGCAATCAGGATCGGGTGTTTCAAGATTAATTGTGGGTAGTAAACGCTCATGCTTCATGCCCAATATGGTCGCAATGATTTCCATGACACCAGCCGCACCGATGGCGTGACCTGTCATGGCCTTTTGGGCGGTAATGGGTAAATCATAAGCGTGTTCTTTAAAAACAGCCTTGATGGTTTCAGTTTCAATTTTGTCATTAAGCGTCGTGCCGGTACCATGAGCATTGATGTACTGAATGTCTTCGGGTGTCAGTCTTGCATCATCGAGTGCCGCAGTAATCGCTTGTGTTTGTCCGTCACTATGGGGTGCTGTGACATGATGTGCATCACAGCTTGCGCCAAAGCCTAAGATTTCACCCAATATGTTTGCGCCTCGTGCCTTGGCATGCTCTAAGTCTTCCAGGACAAGAATGCCTGCACCATCTGCCATAACCATGCCAGAGCGATGTTTGTCAAAAGGCCTACTGGCTTTATTTGGGACTTCATTGTGGGTGGACATTACGCGCAACTTACACCAGGCTGCCATGATGGTTTCCCATACCAAAGACTCTGTACCACCACATATAGCAACAGGCATTCGGCCTTCAGTAATTTGTTGGTAGGCAGTACCGATAGCTTCTGCAGAAGATACGCAGGCATTGGAAATAGTGGAGTTTGGCCCTCTCAGGCCGAATGCGATGGCAACATGGTTCGATACGGAGTTAGGCATGCCTCGAATGACCGTAAGCGCAGGTATTTTTCGCCAAGTATCGGTATAAAAGGTCTTGTAAGCTGTTTCAAGCTCAGGTGACCCCCCAAGACTTGTACCTATATATGTGCCTGCTGTGCTGCATTCGTCGGCAGTAAGGCCGGCGCGCTCAATGGCATGGTGAGCACAGTAGAGTGCATACTGGGCGACTTTAGGATAACGTTTTTGTTTATTAAACTGGGGTAAATGAGAGAGATCTAAATTCTGTATCTCACCAGCAATTTGTGTGGTGTAGGGCGCGGGATCGTAGGATTGAATGGTATTAATACCACAATTTCCAGCAACCGCTGCTGCCCAAAAAGCCTCTAATCCACACCCTATGGAAGAGGCAATATCCATCCCTGTAATAACCACGCGTTTTTTCATGCCCGAGCCCCATATGTGGATGGCAATTGTCCATTGACGTAATTAAAGCATACTAAAAGCTTTTCTCGAAATAGTCTACAGCATTGTAGGTATTAAAGCCCATGTTTTGGTATAGGTTCAGTGCTTGTTTGTTCAAGGCGGCAACACTCAGTGATATTTTGTTTTGCTGATGGGTTTTTGCAAACAGCAGCCCAAAGTCTAAGAGGATTTTTCCAAGCCCTTGACCCTGGCATTCAGGAAGCACCGATAGGTCTGTGAGTCGCATGTGCTTTTCTTCGAAGATCAAATGCACCTGCCCCTTAATTTGATGGTCTTCTTCAAGGACAAATATATGGATGTTGGGCGTGGTCATCAGCTTTTCTAAGCGGTATATTGGGTTTGGCCTATCTGGGTCAAAGCATGCTGCATCTATACGGCATAATGCGCTGATATCATCAGGGCAAGCTTTGCGAATGGATGCATGATTTGTCACCTTGGGCTTAGGCGCGCAGGCCATATCATATTCAGTGTGTTGAAGTATAAAGCCTTTTTCTTGTAGAAAATGTGCAAAGCCACCGTGTGGCGAGGTGACAATAGCACGCTTTACAAATGCAGATGTGCTTATAGACGATTTAAGATTAGCCCAAAGTTGGTTGGCTATGCCTTTTTGTCGATGTTTCGGATGCACCATGAGGCATATTTCAACGGCATCATGATAGAAATGAAAAAGCGTGCCAAAGCCTACCAGAGAATTATTCTCGAACTGTAAAAAGCAGGCTGTTCTAGGCCTATGGTTTACAAGCAAGTGCGGATAGAAGGGAATAGTGTGGCCGTCGGCTTCCTGACAGGCATGCGACAGACTACGAACTGCTTCTAAAGATGCAGCGTCAAGTTGATACAAAGACTCCATAAAAACCTTGTCTTTAATTTACCGTATCACGTTCTGGATAAGCTTTCCGTCTATTGGTTATCCCACCAAGCCACTCGGGACAGACCTCTAATACTTGAGCGATTTTATCTAGCTCGTGTGCATTCGGCAAATTATGACCGAAAATCATACCATTAGCCAGGTGTCTTGTAACGCCAAATACTTTTGACACGGCTTTGGTTTTTTCTGTTAAGTCCTCGGGAAAACCTAACATCATGAGCTCCCGGTTAAAGCGCTGTGAAAACACTTTACTGTTCATCTGATTGCTCCTTGCTTACTCAGATAAATGGCCAGCGTCTATCCATGACGACGGAAACACTTTTCTTATAACTTATTTTTAATGCTTAAGCTATGATTGATTTGTATTGAAAGCGTTAAACTCCATAGCCTTGGCTGCTTTTACTTCATCAAGGCGTTTTAAGGGTAAAGAGGTCGGTGCTTGCTTCAGCACCTCAGGGTTATGCTCTGCCTCATCAAGGATTTGTTTCATTGCGGCTAGGAATGCATCCAAGGCTTCCTTGGCTTCGGTTTCTGTCGGCTCAATCAGCAGGCACTCTGGGACGAGTAGTGGAAAGTAAGTTGTTGGTGCATGAAAACCAAGGTCAAGCAGCCGCTTGGCGACATCCATCGCAGTAATATTATGCTTGGCCTTCAGAGGCGTTAGTGTCAGCAAGAACTCATGACTTGCGCGTCTGTTTGGGTAGGGGGCGGTATACCCCATGTCGATAAGCTCGCGCAGCAAGTAATTTGCATTTAGTGTGGCATACTCCGAGACGCGCTTTAGCCCAGGTTTACCCAAAAGATAAATATAAAAATACGCGCGAAGTAAGATTGCAGCATTACCCATAAAGGCAGATAAACGACCAATGCTTTCGGGCATATCTTCAGTGTCTGATAATCGATACTGATTGCTTTCTTCGATGACGTTGGGTCCAGGTAAGTATGGCTTAAGTCGAGCACTTACAGCGATTGGTCCAGAGCCAGGGCCGCCACCACCATGTGGTGTGGCAAAGGTTTTATGTAGATTTAAGTGCATGACATCAAATCCCATATCACCAGGTTTTACGTGCCCAAGAATGGCATTCAAATTGGCGCCGTCATAATAGAGCAAGCCACCAGCCTCATGAATGATTTTGGCGACTTCTTCTATTTCTCGCATAAACAGACCAAGGGTTGAAGGGTTGGTGAGCATAATCCCCGCAGTATGAGGGCCTACATACTCACGTAGCATATGTAAATCTATGTCGCCGTCAGCAGCAGTCTGAATTTCTCGGACTTGGTAGCCACAGGTTACGGCAGAAGCCGGGTTGGTGCCATGTGCAGCATCAGGAATAAGTATTTCTCGTCTTTCAGTATCACCGCGTGCATCATGGTACGCTTTTATCATAGCGACCCCAGCAAATTCACCCTGTGCCCCTGCCATGGGGGTGAGTGATACGGCTTTCATCCCTGTTAAGCTTGCAAGGTGGTTTTGCAAGTGGAACATGGCTTCGAGCGTGCCTTGCACTTGGCTTGTGTGTTCAAGTGGGTGTTTTTCTTGGAAACCAGCGAGGCTCGCCGCCTTATGCACACCTCTTGGATTGTATTTCATGGTACAAGAGCCAAGGGGATAAAACGTTGTGTCTATTCCAAAGTTTTTTTGTGAAAGACGCGTATAGTGCCGGACCACTTGTAGCTCTGAGCAAGCAGCAAGCTTGGGTGGCGTTGCTCGCAAGTATTCTGCTGGTATTTTGGTGTCTGAGGATTGCAGTCCTGGAAGCTGTGCGTGGGCGCATCTGGCTTCAGAAGATAAATCAAAGATGGTTTCACTCATGCTCGCACTCCAGAAGGGCTTGTTCTAAGGCTTGGGTATAATGCAGAATATCGGCTTCTGTACGTTTTTCTGTGGCACAAACCAACAGTGTATTTTTAAGCTCAGGTAAGTAAGGTTCTACAGCAAGGCCACCACTGATACCTTGCTGATGAAGCTTATCTTGTATTTTATGTACAGGTGCAGGTATACGTATCAAAGACTCATGGAACTGGGGCGCGTCGAATACTTTTTCAACACCAGGCAGACGGGTCAGAGCCTGGACCAGCTGATTTGTATTTTGATGTGATCCCAATGCGACACGTCGTAAGCCCTCGGCACCCAACAAGCTCATATGGATGGTTGCTGCTGTGACAAGCAATCCTTGGTTGGTACAAATGTTGGAGGTTGCCTTAGCCCGTCTTATGTGTTGCTCTCTTGCTTGTAGCGTCAAGGTATATCCGGTTTTACCATCGATATCTTGCGTTTTACCAACCAGTCTTCCGGGCATTTGTCTTACGTGCGCTTGTTTCGTGCTAAAAAATCCAAAGTAAGGCCCACCATATGCCATGGGCACACCTAGGGGTTGGCCTTCGCCACAAGCAATATCTACGCCGGACTTGCCCCAGGCGCCGGGGGGGGTAAGGAGGCCCATAGTGACAGGATTAACACAGGCAATTTTGGTGAGCTCGTGTTGATGCGCCCAGTCTGATAATTCATCCACAGACTCTAAAACACCAAAAAAGTTGGGTTGAGGGATAACCAAAGCACTAAGGTCTTCCTCATTTTCATAGGGTGCGAGCGAAGACAGTGTGATCTTGCCTGTCTGCTCATCAAAGGGAATACTTACAATCTCAATATTGCTATGAGGTGCCAAAAGGGTTTTTAAGGTCGCAAAATAATGTGGGTGTAAGCTCTTGGGAATCAAAACTTTATGGTGCTTTAACTTGCGTTTTAGTCTTATAGCCATAAGTACGCCTTCTGCAAGTGCTGTGGCACCATCATAAAGTGAGGCATTGGCTACATCTAGGCCTGTAAGCTCAGCAATCATGGTTTGAAATTCAAATAGTAGCTGGAGCGTGCCTTGACTTGCTTCTGCTTGGTACGGCGTATAAGCCGTTAGAAACTCCCCACGTGATGCAATATCCCACACTGCTGCAGGTATGTGGTGGTCGTAGGCACCGGCACCGATAAAGCAGGTTGTGGCATGGTTCTTCTGGGCAAGCATTTCGGCTTGCTTGATAAGCCCCATTTCATTGGTACCTTTAGGCGCGCCATCCATGGCAAAGGATTTTAATGTGTTAGGGATTTCATCAAAAAGCGCATCGATATCCTTTGCGCCGATGCGCTTAAGCATGGCTTGTACATCTTCAGCTGTGTGTGGGATAAAGGGCATGGATTATTTATCCTCAGAAATTAAGGCGTTATACTGCATTTCGTCAAGCAGAGAGGTAAACTCACTAGGGTCTTCTACCTGAAGTTTTAACAGCCAGCCATCACCTTCTGCATCACGGTTAATCAGGCTGGGGTCGTCTTTAACCTGATGGTTAACCGCTATCACTGTGCCTGTGATGGGTGCATAAAAATCAGCAGCAGCTTTGACAGATTCAATGACGCCAAGCTCATCACCAGCCTTAACGGTTTGTCCTTCCTCTGGCAGCTCAATGAAAACCAAATCACCAAGTAGCGTTTGTGCATGATTGGTAATGCCAATCACGGCAGGCTTGTCATCAGTGTTGATCCATTCATGTGTTTCAGTAAATTTCATTTTCTTTCCTTAAGACGATGTTAAAAATCGTGGCTTACCTACGGCAACAGGGTGCTTTTTATCTCTTATTTCAACGCTGGTTTTTGTCTCATCTAAATCAGTTTTAACACGAGCCAGTGCAATCGACTGCTTAAGTGTGGGGGAGTAACTGCCACTGGTCACGACACCCACAGGCGTATCGTCAACAAAGACAGTTTGGCCTGTTCTCATGACGCCTGAGTCGAGTAGTGTGAGCCCAACCATTTTTTGTTTTACACTGGTCCTTTTCTGATTTTGTAAAGCTTCCATACCAATGAAATTCCTGTCACTTGGCTCCCAGGCGATGGTCCAACTTAGACCTGAGTTCAGTGGTGTGTGTGAGGTATCCATGTCTTGGCCGTAGAGCATCAGGCCTGCTTCGAGCCTTAGGGTATCTCTTGCAGCAAGCCCGCAAGGGACAATATCTTTTTCTATCAGTTGCTGCCAAAAAGAAGCGATGTCTTCTTGAGGCAGAATAATCTCAAGACCATCTTCGCCAGTATAACCTGTACGAGCAAAGAAGTGGTTTTCCAGCTCAACCGATTCGAAGCGTCCCAGAGTTAGCACGGCATCGGCTGCAGCAGGAGATAGTATCTCAGCTGTTTTTGTGATGGCATTGGGGCCTTGCACTGCAAGCATGGCGAGCTCATGACGCTCTTGTAGGCCTGTAGAAAAACCAGCACTTTTTCCCTGAATCCAGGGTAGCACTTGGTCGCGTGTAGCAGAATTCAAGATAAGCCGAAAACTGTCCGGTGCGCGTTGATAAACGATCAAGTCATCTAATATGCCACCATGCTCATTACACATACAGCTATATAATGCTTGGCCTGCGTGATGCAGCTTATCGACATCATTGGTGAGTAATTTTCTTAAAAATTGTCGACCACCCGCACCCAAAATATCAAGAATGGTCATATGCGATACATCAAATAAGCCTGCATTTGTGCGTACAGCTTCATGCTCTTTGATTTGTGAGCCATAGTTGAGTGGCATATCCCAACCATGAAAAGCGACCATCTTTGCACCATGTTTTATATGTGTAGCATGAAGAGGCGTTTTCTTTAACATACAAATTCCATTTGATTGAATGTGAGCCTATTGATTATACCTAGAAGCTTCGCTTGGGCAAGATACCTTTATCCAAAGACAAAACCGAGGTAAAATCAAACTGTTACCTATTTATTCATTTTTTTTATAACACGAAAGGGCCTTTTGTGAGTCAAGAGCATGTTTACAGCATAAATCGAGAGCCTATCAGTCGTTTTATTAACGTCTGGGATTTATTGTTGTTGATTGCGGTTATATTTTGTCTGTTTTTTTTAAGTAAAGCAGGCAGTCAAATGGCAATACCCTATGCATTAGGTGAGCCCCTTCCCATCAGTTTAAATCCAAATGAGCTTCCCTTTTATGCTTTAAGAACGGTATTGAGAATGTTTATTGCACTCGGCATCTCCCTGCTGTTTACGCTTGCTGTTGGCACACTTGCCGCGAAAAATAAGCGCTGTGAACGCATTATTATTCCACTGATTGATGTTTTGCAGTCGGTCCCTGTGCTGAGCTTTCTTGCCATTACTGTGACCGGCTTTATTCAACTTTTCCCCGGAAGCCTACTTGGCCCTGAGTGTGCGGCCATCTTTGTGATTTTCACAGCACAAGTTTGGAATATTACATTAAGTTTTTATCAGTCACTAAAGACCATGCCACATGAGCTTAAAGAGGTGGCAGCCGTTTTTCAGCTCTCAGCCTGGCAGCGCTTTTGGAAAATGGAGTTGCCGCACTCTTTATCAGGCTTGTTGTGGAATATGATGATGTCGATGTCAGCAAGCTGGTTTTTCGTGGTTTTGTCTGAGTCTATTGCTGTTGCGCACCAGCATATTCGCCTACCGGGTGTGGGCTCGTACATTGGGCTTGCGATTCATGACGGTAACTTACAAGCGATAGGATATGCCATCATGACCATGGTCATTGTTATTTTTATCTATGATCAAATCCTGTTTAGACCTCTGATTGCTTGGTCTGAAAAATTTAAGCTTGATGCATCCCCGACAGATGAGCCTTACGAATCATGGTTTTTAGATTGGCTGCGAAAGAGCAAGCTTGCCGAGCAGTTTGGCTTTTTGCTGGGCTTTTTAAAAGATAAATTAATCAACTTCAAATGGTTTTCTCGCTCGGTTGCAACGGCAGAGTTGAGCGAAACCTATAAAACGCATCCCCTGGTTGATTGGTTCTGGCAACTTTTGGTGTGGAGTGTTTTCTGTTTTGCAGCCTACCGTCTTTATCTATTTATTGCTCCTACCATCGGTATGCGAGGGCTTATGCATGTTGCTGTGCTTGGTCTGGCAACTTCATGTCGAGTGATTGTGTTAATCGTCGTGAGTTCTTTGATTTGGATTCCGGTTGGTGTTTGGGTTGGGGGGCGACCCAAGTGGGTGCAGGCGGTGCAACCATTGATTCAGTTGGCAGCGGCATTCCCCGCAAACTTATTTTACCCACTTTTTGTGATTGCCATTGTACAATTTAAGTTAAATGTAGAAGTTTGGGTCACACCACTCATGATTTTAGGCACACAGTGGTACATTTTATTTAATGTAATAGCAGGTACTGCTAAAATTCCTAGAGACTTAAACTTAGCGGTAGCGAACTTTGGCGTGAAAGGCGTGCTTTGGTGGCGAAAACTTGCTCTGCCAGCCATTTTCCCCTTTTATATTACAGGAGCCATTACGGCTGCAGGCGGTGCTTGGAATGCAAGCATTGTTGCTGAGTGGGTAAGTTGGGGCAGCACAACACTTCAAGCAACAGGGTTGGGTGCGTATATTCAAGCGAGCACTTATGAGGGGCAATTTCCGCAAATTGCTCTAGGTACCGCTATGATGTGTGTGTATGTGTTACTCTTCAATCAGTTGCTATGGCGACCACTGTACCGATTGGCAGAAACACGCTTCAAATATGATAAGGGCTAATTCGAACTATGTCTGATACGATTCTTGAAATCTCACATGTCCATAAAGCGTATAATAAATCTTCAGATCAAGCGCTACATGTGCTTAAAGACATTCATTTTTCATTGAAAAAAGATGAGATTGTTGCGCTGCTCGGCAAGTCTGGATCGGGCAAATCAACGCTATTACGTATTATGGCAGGTCTTGTGCCACCGTCGAAGGGGCGGGTGAAATATCGAGGCAATTGGATTCAAAATCCCGTGCCTGGGATTGCGATGGTGTTTCAATCCTTTGCTTTGCTTCCCTGGCTCACTGTTTTGGAAAATGTTGAGCTTGGTCTAGAAGCGGCTGGCATTGGTCGGGAAGATCGCCGAAAAAGAGCATTAGAGGCGATTGATATTATCGGCTTGGATGGCTTTGAGTCGGCGTATCCTCGAGAACTATCAGGTGGCATGTGTCAGCGCGTTGGTTTTGCACGAGCGCTTGTGGTTAATCCTGATGTGCTTCTGATGGATGAGCCTTTTTCTGCACTTGATGTCTTAACAGCTGAAAACTTGAAATCAGATTTGCTTGCGCTCTGGCGTGAGAAAAAAACCAATACCAATGCCATTTTGCTTGTCACGCACAGCATTGAAGAAGCCGTATCTCTTGCCGATAGAATTATTATTATGGGTAGTGACCCTGGTTATGTACGCGCTGACCTACAAGTTGGCGCCTTGCCTTCGCGAGACTTAGATCATCCCGAATGTCGTAAGCTGGTTGATGAAATTTATACTCTAATGACCACAACCACAGAAGGTAAAGAAAAACCCGCAAAGCGTGCATGGCAAATTGGCTTGGGTTATCGTTTGCCTCAAGTTGAACCGTCTGAGCTCTCGGGTTTAATTGAAACCATGAAGACGTTTGAAGATAAAATCGATTTGCCGGAGCTTGCTGATGAAATCAGTATGCAGGTGGATGATTTATTTCCTATTTTAGAAACACTGGAAGTTTTAGGTTTTGCGCAAATTGCCAAAGGGGATGCTCAGCTTACCGAGCTTGGTGAGGCTTTCTATGAGGGTGATTTGCAAGAACGTAAACGTATGTTTGCGGAACAGCTTATTGCAACCATTCCGCTTGCGCGTCATATTCGCCAAGTGATAGATGATAAGCCGAACCATCGTGTATCTGAAGAGCGCTTCTTAGCACGGCTCGAAGACAGCTTAAGTGAAAAAGAAGCTGAGCGAGTGCTGAGAACCATGATTGATTGGGGGCGTTATGCAGAGCTTTTTGCCTACGACTTTAACTCAGGCATGTTAAGCTTAGAGGACCCCGGCACTTGAGTTTGCAAGTGCTTGTACGATTTCTTCTTCAATGTTTTTGACTTGATGCAGGGGTTGATTGATGCCATTAATCAAAATGGAAAATACAACCGGTTGAGCACCATCGATATAGCCTGATAAAGAAGAGGTATCTTGCATAGAGCCGGTTTTGGCATGTACTTTACCTTCGAGCACGCTACCTTTCATACGGTCTTGTAAGTTTCCAGAAACACCCATACAAGGTAGTAAATTTTTGTACTGATAAAAATCACTAAGTAGCGTAATCATTTGATTGGTGGTCACCAAGTTATAGCGTGTGCCCTCACCGTCTTTAAGTTTAATTTGGGAAAAATCCACGCTTGTATTCTTAGCCAGTATTTTTTGCATGGCAAACACACCCTCTTTATAACGGCCGTGTCCGGTTACGGCAAAGCCAAGTTGTTTGGTCAGTGCGTTGGCATAAAGATTATCCGAAACCAAGAGCATATGTTGTACAAGCTCGGTGATGCTTGGTGAAGGTATCGTATAAAGAGGCTTGGCATCCTTGGGGGTGGCGCCTAGCTCTATAGGGACATCTTTATAGGATGAGTGAATGATGTTTTTTGCTAGGTAGAGTGGATCTGGTATAGCAAGCATCATTAATTTGGGAGTATCACGCACAGCTAAACACCCGTATAGTTTTAAGGTATTTTCAGGCAAAAGCGCAACATTTAAATCACAATGATGTTTGGCATCCTCAGGGCTTGCACCAACCACTTGATTAATAAGCTTTAATTGGTGTTCAGTACTTTTGGCCTTAATTTTTATTTTCTTTCCAGGTTTTTTCCCTGTAATAAACTCATAGGTTTCATAATTCTCATCCAGCATGATGGCCGTGTCTGGTGCAGCAAAGTACCAACCTAAATCATCGTATTGAATGCCGTCGGGATAGTTAGGCGACTCAAAGCGCGTGGTATCGAGCACAATTTTTTTTGGCTTATCTTTGATATGCGTGAGGAGTGTTTTGAGCTCTGATTTTTTAAGAGAAGGTGAGCCTGTAAAAGTGATGTAATATACCTCTCCTTGTTGTGACAGCGTAGTTGGGAAAGTATGATTTTCATCAAACTGAAATAGTGTTGCTGCAGCAGTAAATAGCTTGGTACCACTTGCGGGCATCAAACGCCTATCGGCATTTTTTTGGTAGATAACATCACCCGTCGCCATATTTTTTGCCATGATGCTGACATTGGCGTATGGAAGTTTATCATCTATAAGCTTATCAATGGGGTGTGCATAAGCCTGACCGAGACCAAGCAAGCCCCAAAATACAAGCTTAAAAAAATATCTCATTGCCGGGTAATCGCAACCAAGAACGCAACAAACAATATTAAGATAATGCCTAATACACCCATACTGAAAAAGCTCTTCTTGAAGTTTTCTTTACTAAACTGTGTAGGGTTACCTTTTATGGCACGGTAAAGAAGAAAGATAATAAGCCCTGCGCCAACAATGGCGAGCAGTTGATAGAATGTTTCCATAACCAAATCAAGTAATAAGTGATGCATCTATCTTCACAAAAAAAGTATCTTTTTGCAAATTGATCTATAATTACTCTATGAGTCTTGGAGTAGTGTTTTGGAGCCCGTATGCCACTTACAGAGCAATTAATTTCAGAATATTCGAATTTAATTAACCGTCAACTTGATGATATGCCAATAAAGAGCCCGAAAGACTATGAGCAAATCATTAAAGTACTGAGTCATTTTCCGGATGTGACTTATGCCGATGAACTACCTATAGATTCAGAAGAGATATTCTACGAATTAAAAGCTTGTTATGACTCACCGCAACGTTATGTGGATTTGCCTGAAGAACAGGCAGAGTTTCAAAGTATTATCATGAACAGTATCCAAAGAAAAGTTGAGACCCTCACATCTATGAGTCAAGCAGAGCGAGAGGCATATGTCTCGGCAAGATTAGCAGCACGGGCGAGAGCATTCCAAGTACGGCTTACTCAGATGCAATCCTTTCTTCGAGCGCAGCTGCCTGAACTTCCTGACATAGCAGAAACGCCAAGCGTATCGGACAATAATACAGATATGCCTCCTGATGAGTACCGTTTAAAAATAATGTTCCCTAGCATAGAACGGCACGTTGATTGTACTTTTATGTATGACCGTGAATATGAAATGATTACAGTGAATGTTGAACTTGATTTGCAATCTCCAATAACTGATGCCGACATGCAGCATATGAATGGGCTGTTTAAATACCTTACTGGCGAGCTGCCTCTACAAAGCTTTACTTTTACAAAGCTTGCAGAGGGCCAATTTTCAATTAAAATACACAGTGATTGCCCTGTTGACCTGACGCAGGATATCTATAAATTAAAATTTGCCTTTGATCACTGTCTTCAGACAAACGCACTGCCAGAAGAAGTGCTCGATACTATTATCGAAAGATTTGATATCAATGCACCCCCTCCTTGCACGCTTTAGAGGCATTACTTTGGTCGATTTTGAACTGAGGTGCTTTGATAAGTTTACCTTCGAACGTTTTTTCCTCTATAACAATCTTGGCACAAGCCCCAAAAGATTCTGGATCGGGCTCAATAAGTTTGCCCGTTTCAATATATTGCCTGATATCTTTGCCAATGCCGCCTGGTAAATAAGTTTTAGAGAGTTGCTTGATGTCATCAAGCGATCTTTTTTTATCACTGTGCTGAGGGAAGATCTCCTTCATCAAATCATCAAGAGAATACTTTCCCTTGGAGGCAGCTTTAATACGAGTATTCCAATTATGAGCTAAGATCATGCCTCTTTGATAGGGCAGATCTCTGATGTATGAGTAATCACCCCAATAATATTTGCCTATAACCGCATTTCTAACATTTTTTGTCGGCGAGGCGTAGTACGCGAGTAAGATATCATTGTATTCATCAATATAATCTTTAAGTGTGATGGTCCCGCTTTTTAATAAACTTTGTAGGGCATAATAGTCTGTGAATCCTTCTGTGAGCCAATAAATTTCGGGTTCATATCTCATGCCTTCAAGATTCAGTAACCTGGGGT
>Ga0115012_10000467_pt1 | contig 22976 bp, 22 predicted proteins | sample TroAtlMetagenome_FD_88706 | JGI IMG/M metagenome (GOLD analysis project Ga0115012, IMG submission 88706) | Marine eukaryotic phytoplankton communities from Atlantic Ocean - Tropical Atlantic ANT10 Metagenome | ecosystem: Environmental > Aquatic > Marine > Oceanic | place: Tropical Atlantic...
CTCACGAGCATGATCGAACCGGCTGCGGCCTTCATTGAAACCCAAACGGGGCACACGATCCCCGTAGATTTGGCCGAACTCAAAGCAAGCTTGCCTGAGCTCATCCAACAAATGTCCCCGGACGCGCGATCCGGAATTCAGAGCTTTGCCACCCAGTTCTTTGCTTCGAGTCTTGGCGTCTTCACGGCGATCATGAACCTCGCCTTGTTGCCCGTCTTCACCTTCTATCTGCTCAGCGAATGGGACCGCATGACGGCTTTTGTCCGCGCATTGGTCCCGGTTCGTCATCAACATCGGGTCAACCGCATCGCGGGGGCCGTGGACGAACGATTGGCCGCCTTTGTGCGCGGCCAGCTCACGGTGTGCGCCGTGCTGGCGGTGCTGTACAGCATCGGCCTTTGGGCCGCCGGTGTCGACATGGCCTTGACCGTTGGGCTCCTTTCGGGCGCGCTGTTCGTGGTCCCTTACTTGGGCACCGTGGTGGGCGTGGTCCTCGGATCGGTCTTGTGCTTGATGAAGTACGGCGTGGACATCCACCTTCTGTACGTCGCCCTCGCCTTCGGCATCCCTCAGTTCATTGAGAGCTGGTACCTCACTCCCAAAGTTGTGGGCGATAAAGTGGGGTTGCACCCCTTGGTCGTCATGATCGCACTGCTGGCTGGGGGGGGCTTGGCCGGAATCTGGGGAATGTTGTTGGCCATCCCCCTCACGGCCGTCCTCGACGTCCTTGCCCGCGAAGGCCTTGGCTTGTACCGGCAGTCCGGAGCCTTTTCGGGTGCACAACGGTGAACCCAATTGGATGGCGCTGGCTCGGGCGACAGCCCTACGGGCCCGTCCTTGAACGCCAGCGCACCCACCGAGAGGCGGTGATCGCTGACAGGGGGGAGGAAGCCCTTTGGCTCCTCGAACACGAACCCACCATCACCACCGGCCGAAGGCCCGTGGATGATCTTCCGAGTGAGTCCGCCCTGCGCGCCCAAGGCATCGAACTGTTTCGAACCGAACGAGGCGGTCTCGCGACCTACCACGGCCCAGGCCAACTGGTGGCTTACGCCATCGTGGACTGCTGGGAACGCGGCCTTGGCGCCAAAGGCGCAGTGACTTCGATGGAGCAAGGGATCATCGATTGGTTGTCTGAGGAGGGCATACAGGGCGCTCGACGATCCGGGTTTCCGGGAATCTGGATCGGCCCGAACAAGATCGCGGCCGTCGGCATGCATTTCAAAAAAGGCGTCTCGATGCACGGGGTGGCCATCAACCTGGCCAAAGATCTGGGCGGATTCAACCTGATCACCCCCTGCGGGATCGCCGACGGCGGAGTGACCTCGATTGAGGCAGAAGTCGGGATCGCATTGCCGGTGGCCCAAGCCGCTTCTCGTCTCGCCCCCCACCTGCTTCACAATCTGCACGATCCCCTGTGCAACCGACCGTGCAAAACAGGCGCGCCTTGACGCTCCAATGGCGCCTCATTACACCCGCGTTCCCTATAGGCACGTAGCTCAGTGGGAGAGCACCGTCCTGACACGGCGGGGGTCGGCGGTTCAATCCCGCCCGTGCCTACCACTTCAAAAGGATCCCCAAAGATCATAGAATCTGAGGGGCTTCTTTCTTTGTTCGATTGACAGCACTCTTGAGGAACGCTAAAACGCGGCGTTCTCTCGACCCCCCGCGCACGCGTGGGGTTTGTTTTTCCCCCCCTTGTATTGGAGATTCCTTGCGGCGACGTCCACGTAAAGGTTTGCGCCCCGAAGAAGACAAAAACGCTCTTCGGGTCAACAACAAAATTCGCGCTCCCCGAGTCCTCGTTATCGACGAGACTGGCAACAAACTCGGAGAGTTCCTCACGGAAGATGCGATTTCGTTGGCTAGGGATCGCAGCCTTGATCTTATCGAAGTGTCTCCAAATGCCCGCCCACCCGTCTGCAAAGTCGGGGACTACGGGAAGATGAAGTACGAGAAGAAAAAGAAAGAAGCCGCTCAACGGAAAACCCAGACAACCATCACCGTAAAAGAGATAAAACTCCGCCCCAAAACCGACCAGCACGACTTTGACGTCAAGTTGAAGCACGCACGCCGTTTCCTCGAAGGAGGAGACAAGGTGAAAGTCACCGTCCGCTTCCGCGGCCGGGAGATGGCCCACCGGGAAATCGGCGAGCAACAGTGCATGCGCATCGCAACGGCCTGCCAAGAGTTGGCCGTCATCGAAGCGCACCCCCGGATGGACGGGCGGCAAATGTTTCTGATCCTGGCACCCAAAAAAGTGTAGCCAAGGAAGGAGAGTCAACAATGCCCAAGATGAAGACACACAGTGGAGCCAAGAAGCGTTTCAAGCTGACAGGAACCAAAAAGGTCAAGTACAAGCAGGCCAAAATGCGCCACATCATGACCAAGAAGTCTCAATCCATGAAGCGCAAGGCTCGGAAGGGAGCAATCCTTAACGAGACCGATGCACGGCAAATCCGCGCATTGCTTCCATACGCATAAATCCAATCAACCGACTCGCCGCCACCGCCTTTGGTTGGGAAGCGGCAGACTAAAAGGAGTCAATCATGGCACGCATCAAACGCGCGCAAATTCGCAAAACACGCACCAAAAAACTCTTCAAGCGTTCGAAAGGATTCTTCGGAGCTCGCGGCACCACCCGTCGCCAGACCAACGAAGCCGTTCTTCACGCGAAGGCCAACGAGTTTCGCGGCCGCAAAGAGAAGAAGCGCCAGTTCCGCGCCCTCTGGATCACCCGCATCAATGCGGCCCTGAAGCCCACGGACCTGAACTACAGTCGCTTCATTCACGGACTCAAGCTCGCAGGCGTTGACCTCAACCGCAAGCAACTGAGCGAAATGGCGATCCACGACCCAGCTGCATTCGATGCTGTGGTCGGGCAGGCTCGTGAAGCGCTGGCTTAGCGCCCTCGGTTTCGTCGCATTCCTTGCGCCCATCGGGTGCGAGGAAGACGACACCATTGAATACCGTCTCTTCAGTTGCGAAGAGGATCACACCTTTGTGCACGTCGGCGAGTCCGAAGTGCTCACGGGCGAAGCCTGCGACGGCACCGACACGATCGAACTGCACAGCTCGAGTTGCGAGGTCAGTGTTGGCTTGGCCACGGTCTCGCCTTGCGGTGGCCCCATCGACACTGAGCACGAAATCGTCGTCAAGGTAAACTCCACCTACTCGCACCAAATTGCGAAGGTCACCGCAACCCTCGAATCGGGCAGCCGTGGAGAGGAAGAATACAAACTCACTCCGGATAGTGCCGACGAAGGGCTGTACAAAATCACCCTGATCAGCGTAGGCTCTGAAGGGGAGCAACGGGATGACCTTCTTCGCATCAAGTTGTGGGAAGAAGATCCCGACGCCGGCGACGAATAAGAACCTTTGGGAGCGCGCAAACATGGATGAGACCCTCACCAAAGCCAAGCTTGCTGAGTTGCTCCACAACCGCGTTGGCGTGACCAAAAAAGAAGCCGGCTCGCTGGTCGATGAAGTCTTTGGACTGATGCGCGACCGACTGATTGAAGGCGAAAAAGTCAAAATTTCCGGGTTCGGCAACTTTGTTGTCCGCGACAAAGCAGCAAGAAGAGGCCGCAACCCACAAACCAGCGAAGAGATCATCATCGCTCGTCGCCGGGTCCTTACGTTCCGCCCCTCGCAGGTGCTGCGGACTGTACTGAACGAAGAGCAATAAACCGTGGCTGACGACACCTTGGACGATCTGCCGGAAGGCGCCGAAGTTCCCGATAAGCTTTATTTTCGCATCGGTGAAGTGGCCCAGTTGGTTGGCGTCGATGCGCACGTGCTGCGCTATTGGGAAAGCGAGTTCAAGCTCAAGCCCCACCGGTCCAGCAGCGGGCAGCGCTTGTACCGCAAGCAAGACCTCGCACGCTTCTACCGCATCAAGGCATTGCTGCACGGCGAGGGCTACACCATCGCCGGAGCGCGGCGCGTACTCAACGGCACTGTGGAGTCGGGATCACCCGCCAATGCCGATCGAATTCGAGACGCAGTGAAGGGGATCGGGCGTTTGCGGATGCGCATCCAGGCCTTTCGCGACGAAATGGACCCTCGAAAGGGTTGACCAACCCCAACCAAGCCAATAAACCCGGTGCACTTTTCGGGGAGTGGCGCAGTCTGGTAGCGCACTTGACTGGGGGTCAAGGGGCCGCAGGTTCAAATCCTGTCTCCCCGATAGTAAAGAGCCGCCCTTCGGGATTTCCCGGGGGGATCGGCTTTTTTCCTTTTGGGCTTATGAGCGTCTTCAACCGCGCAATCCCGCCCTCAAGAACCCCGCCGACCGCACCAATGGTTACTGATCGGTTGGTGCACTCCTGCCCCATGTGGCATCATCTCCCTCAACCAGAGGCGCGCGTACACCGATGAGAATTTTGCTGCTTGAAGATTCCCGCGCCCAGGCCAAACTGCTCGTGCGTGGGCTCGAGTCGAATGGCTGCAATGTAAGCCACACCGAGACCATCGCGGAAACCACTTCGGTGTACGAATTCGGCGCCTTCGATGCAATCATTCTGGACCGTTGGGTGCCCGACGGGGATGGCATCGAAGTGCTCCGAAACCTCCGAGGATCCGGAGACGAAACGCCGGCGATCATTCTCACCTCCCTCGGCGAACTGAACAAACGCCTGGAAGGACTGAGGGCCGGGGCCGATGACTACATGTCAAAGCCCTTCCACCTCGAAGAACTCCTCCTCCGCCTCAAGCGAATCACAAACCGCGGCCAAAACGACACGCAGATCACGTGCGGCCCTCTCCGCATCGATCAACTGGCGCACCGCGTCTGGGTCCACAGTGAGGAGGTGATTTTGACGGTCACCGAATTCAACTTGCTCACGATGTTGGCGGCCGAACCGGGCCGGGTGTTCACGCACACTGAATTGTTGCAGCAAGTCTGGGGCCTCAACCACGACCCCGGTACCAACCGGGTCGCCGTTTACATTCGGCACCTCCGCCAAAAAATCGGAGAGGGTCACATTCACACCGTGCGCGGCCGTGGGTATACTCTCGATTCAGAACGGAATGCTTGAAACCCATGAATCTGACCCCAACAATGGTCTCCGACATCGTCATCGCCACATTTGAGCAGGTGGCCCAAACCACGGTCGAGCCTCAGTCGGACCCGATTCAACTTCGCGGAAACACCACCTACGTCGCGGGTTGCGTTCAATACATCTTGGGCGGTTGGCATGCCGCAACTTTGATTCAAATGCCAATGCCGTTGGCAAGGCACGTCAGTGGAATGATGTTCGAAGGACGGCCAAACGCGGAAATGTCCATAGCGGAAGTGCGCGACGCCATCGGCGAGGTCACGAACATCGTGGCTGGAAACCTGCGCAAGGCCATGCCCGAAGGCGCCCACATGTCATTGCCGACCGTGGTCGATGGGGTGGGCTTCAGTTTCGAAATCATCGATGCAAAACTGCACGTTGACTTGGCCTTTGAGTTCCAAGGAGAGGCGTTCCGCTTGAGCATCTGGACCAACGGAACTCCCCGCAACTGAATCGCGCACGACCGAAGGCCCGCGCAAACATTGGTCAGCGGGCGCGCGATTCGTCCGGGGCACCAAATCCCCGGGTGAGCAGCGCCGCGATGTTCAGGACCAACACCAACCCTTCGTCGGTGCTCACCATCCCCATCAGCAAGGACGGGTCCACCTCGGTCATGTTTTCAGGCACAGTCGTCGCATTGCGCCTGGGCACCGTCACCAAATCCGTGGCATGGTCGACCTCGAGCGCGACCGCGTCGTGTTCCGTCTCCACAATCACCTTGTGGCTGTCCTGACCGTCAGGCCTCGGCGCCAGGCCCAACAACGCCCGCACATCCAAAATGGGCACCACAGTGCCGCGGAGATTCAACAAGCCCCGAACGGTCTCAGGAGCCAACGGGATCTGCGTGTACCGATCCGCGGTTGTGATCTCTCGCACTGCAACCGCGTCCAGCCCAAACTGCACGCCCCCGCATTGCACCAAACACAACCGAAGCTGCTCAGTCATCGAAGCCTCCCGGGAACAACGCGCACCGCTGGCTCTTGGACCCTAAGGCCAAAGTGACGAACCGCGGCTTCGACATCAACTACATCAATCGGGTCGCCATCCACAAGGCATGTACCCATGACCAACGGGTCGAGTCGATCCCGATCCCGCTGAACATCCAACACCGTGGAAACCACGCGCAGCACGTCGTTGACCCCAATGCCGACCAAGGCGCCATCCAATCCAGCTATGACCACCGACATCGGAGCATCTCCGGATGACGGGGGCCGTCCCGTCATGTCTGCCACGGGCAACAACTCGCCGCCCTCGCGCAGGCCAAGGTCCCGTCCCTTTTGGATCAAGTTCGAGGGCTCAGCTTCCACCAATCGTTCCACCTGCGGCATGGGAATGGCCGCTAGGCGGTCGCCTTGAATCACCACAATGAGCAACGAGCCTGCACCGTCGTCGACCTCGCTGTCATCGGCAACGGCCGCATTCAATGCGTCGGCCACGTCCAACCGCAACTCCACTCGGCGGGCCAAATCCATCGTGTCCAAAATCAATCCGGGAAAACCATTCCCCAAAATTGTCGTCCCCGCGTACATCGAAAAGTGAGACAGCCACGCCGGCATTGGTTTCACAACAATCTCTTCAATGTCGATGACACGACTCACAACAAAGCCCAACAAACGGTTGTGAATCTGCACCACCGCAATGTGCCGGTGGTCGGCCATCAGCGTTCCGCTCGGCGCGCCCCGGTGCAGTTCCAGTGTGGTTCTGAGGTCAAGCAGGGGCAAGTGAACACCACGCAGGTGGAACACGGGCGTACCGGCCACAGAGTCGAGTTGATGCTCGGGATTTTCCGGGTCGACATTCACAATCTCTCGGACATGAATCGCTGGCAGCGCGAAGCGTTCGTCTTCCACCTGAACGATGAAGGCCTGCACAATCGCCAGAGTCAACGGCAACTCCATGCTGACGGTCGTTCCCTTTCCCGGTCGACTCGTCAGATCAACGCTGCCACCAATCGACTCGATGTTTCGCTTCACGACATCCATGCCGACGCCCCGCCCCGACAAATTCGTGATGCGCTCAGCGGTGGAAAACCCAGGAGCCAACACCAGACGCACAACCTCCTCGTTCGCCATGCTTCGGGCTTGACCCTCCGTGACCAAACCCCGTTCCATCGCCTTGACTCTCACCCGAGCCAAGTCGATGCCACCACCGTCATCCGAAATTTCGATTCGAACTTTCCCGCCTTGATGAAAGGCGTGAAACCGGAGCTTGCCTTCCGGGGGCTTACCGACCGCCATGCGCTGCTTCGGCGACTCAATTCCGTGGTCGATGGCGTTTCTCAAAATGTGAACCAACGGGTCTCTCACGGCTTCAATGACCGTTCGATCCAGCTCCGTTTCAATGCCGTCGAATTCGATCTGAACTTGCTTCCCAATGGAGCGAGCCAAGTCCCGGACAACGCGCGGCAACTTCTTGGTCAACACCGATACCGGCTGCATGCGTAGGTTCAACGCCGATTCGTACAACTCGGTCGTCAAGGCACTCAAATGAGACACGGTCTCTTTGAAAGGCTCCACATCAGACCGGTCCATCATGGCCTCGATTTGATTTCGAACCAACACCAACTCGCCGACCGTGTTGACCAGCCAATCCAAGCGATGAGGATCAACGCGGATCGCACCGCGTTCCCCAACCAATGGGGTTCCCGCAGCGGGGGTTGAAGCCACGGGAGGCTCCAATGCATCGCCCTCTTGAGCCTCCGCCGGGGGCGATGCGGGAACCACCGCCGAAGGAGCCGTCTCATCGCTGCTCAACAAGGTCAACAGTTGGCACAATGGCACATGGTCACCCGTTCCATCGGTGCCCTCCGAGCCCACGGAAGCAACCATGCCCCGAATGACCAGAATCGCATCGGTCACCGCGATCATCCGTTGCGCCGTGAACGACACCTCGGATCCCCGAACTGCGACCAATAAAGTGCTGAGCGCGGCGGTCACGGCGCCCATGCGTTCAAAGCCCAAAAAACCACCCGAACCGCTCAGGGTACGAACGCTCCGAAACATCGCTTCCACCGGCTCCATGGCCGTGGGATCGAGCGCCAATGCCGCCAACTGACCGTCGATTCGTTCCAGTTGCTGCAGGCTCTCTTCAACAAAGGCCCCCCGCATCTCTGCGAGCCCATCGTCGAGCCCATCGACCGCTCCCATTGGAACCGGAGCCGAAGCATCCTGGCCGGCAAGCTGCGCCTGCGCATCGGCCAACATCACCGACTCGATCCGTCCGATCAACGCGCTGTGATCGGCGGATCCCTCGCGCCCGCTGGCTTGAAGCTCGTTCAACACAAAACGGATTTGATCGACCAACGCGCAGAGAACATCCACGCGCTCGGGGGTCACGGCAAGCTCCAAAGTCCGCAAGCGATCGAGCAGGGTCTCTCCCGCATGCGTCAACCGCTCCAGAGCGTCCAACTCCAAGAACCCGCAGGTTCCCTTGATCGTGTGCATCGCGCGGAAAATCCCGTTCAGCACCTCGGGGTTCACATCGCCCCTCTCCAGCGCAACGACCCCTTGGTCAATCGCATCCAAGCCCTCTGCGGATTCCGCCAAGAACTCTGCCAGGATTTCATCCATCTCGTCCAACTCGACCCCCGCTGAAGCCCATTGTGCCGCAAACCCACTCGAAACGGTCGTGAAATGATGTTCACAGCGGAACAAGTCACCCCAAAAGCGAGTGGTTACGGTAGCCTGAACGCGCGGAGGCGTAATGAGCGAGCCCACCATTCCCCAACCCCAGCCGGTAACCAAAGGCCTGCGTTGGTACCAACGATTGAGCGTGATGCTTGCGCTCGTGGCGGGCACGGCCGCGGGCATTCTCATGACCGGTGGCATGCTCTACAACACAGCCAACGCCACCAAAGCCCTGGAAGCCTCACACGCCCGCCAACTCGATTCGACTGCGGCCATGTTTCAAGCCAACGTACGGGTGTTCGTGCAAATGGACGACACCCATGAGGTGGCGCGAACACTCGACTCACTCGCCCCCCCCGTGGAGGGCTTGCTCGCCGTCGAAGTTCGGAATGAAAATGGCAAGCCGATGGCTCGGTGGACGCGGATGCGCGGGATCTGGATCCCCAGTTGGTGGACTCCGGGCGACACAGCGTCCGCTGAAAAAGGCGACTCCGATGTTGGAGCCGATGCAGCCACTGATGAAGCCTCTGATGAAGCCTCTGGAACCGGCATGGGTGGCATGGGTGGCAACGTGAAAGTTGCCCAGCCCAAGACCTCAGACTCGAACACCAATCCATTCCCGAACAACCCCAACAACGCCTACGCCGAAGTGCAAATCGACGGATTCACCGCCCAAAAGAAGGCGGGCACCATCCGGATAGCAATGAGTCGCTCGGAGCTTCAAGACACGATTGCGACCCTGCAACTTCAAGGGATTGGCATCATCCTGATCACGGTGTTCGCAGCCGTCGCGGTTGTGGCCAGCATCAGCCGTCGCAGACTTGCGGCCCTCGAAGACGCAATCCCCGTCCTTGAAAGGGTGGGCGAAGGCGACCTCACCCAACGATTGTCGACCGCGTCGCGCGACGAGATTGGTCAAATGGCCGACGCGCTCAACGGCGCGCTATCCCGCATGGGCGAAGGTCTTCGGTTGGTCAGCGAAAACGCCCAGGAACTGAGTCGTTCATCCGACGGCATGGCCACGGCCAGCCGGGACATGAGCACGTCGTCGTCAGCCGCCAGAGCCAGCGCCCAACTGATGCGCGCCAAATCAAGCCAAGTTCGAGAGAATGTTCAGGTGGCCGCCACCGGTGCGGACGAAATGACCGCATCCATCGGTGAGATTGCGCAAGCCGCCAACGAAGCCGCCCGCGTGGCTTCCGCTGCCGTGCACACCACAAGCGAGACTCACGCCCAAATCGCCAAGCTGGGTCAAAGCAGCGAAGAAATCGGAGACATCCTCAAAATCATCACGGGCATTGCGCACCAAACCAACTTGTTGGCCCTGAACGCAACCATCGAAGCCGCCCGAGCCGGCGAGGCTGGAAAAGGATTTGCCGTGGTGGCCACCGAAGTCAAAGACTTGGCCCGCAAAACGGAATTGGCGACCGAGGACATCGCCAACCGCATCGCGGCGATCCAAAGTGACACCACAGTGGCCGTGGCGGGGATTCGTCAAATCAGGGACACCGTCGAGCAAATCAACGGCATCCAATCGACGATCGCAAGTGCCGTGGCCCAACAAACGGCCACCACAGCCGAGATTCGCCGTTTCGTCATGGAAGCGTCAGACAGTGCAGGCGACATCAATGAAGCGATGGAGTCCATGATGCTTTCGGCCTCCACCACAGAAGAAGGCGCAGACAACACTCAACGGGAAGCCCGTCAAATGGCCGCAATGTCGACTGAAATGCTCGAAATGATCGAGCAATTCAAGGTCTGAAAAAAGGTTTCTAAATGTGTCTTTCTCCGTAGCAGCACCAATGCTATTCATTATGGAGCGCGCCCTGCGCACAACAAACGCTGACCCCCAGAAGGACCGGAAATGAAGATTCTCATCGTTGACGACAGCCGCGCAATGAGAATGATCGTGAAACGAACCCTGCGCCAAGCCGGTTTCGGGGACCACACCATGGAAGAAGCGTTCAACGGTGCCGACGCCTTGAACAAAATCGACGCGGCGCATCCCGACTTGGTGCTCTGCGATTGGCACATGCCAGAAATGACCGGAATCGAACTTCTTCAAACCATTCAGTCATCCAAACGCAGTGTCCGCCTTGGGTTCGTCACCAGCCAAGGAACCCCCGACATGCGGAAGCGGGCCAAGGACGCAGGAGCCCTGTTCCTCATCGCCAAGCCCTTTACCGTCGACGCTTTTCGAGAGACTCTGTCCAAGTACCTCAGCGCCACCTGACTCTCGGCGGCGGAAATCCGTCAGACCCAGCCTGCGCCTACAACTTGCGCGCAATCACGCGATACTGACTCGAATGGTGCATCCTGCGGGCAATCGGATTCAGCGCGTGATCCAAGACCGCTCCCGCCAACACAAAGACACCGCCAGGAATCCAGACCAGGGCATGAAAGCACCGCTGAAGCCAGGAGGGCCGTGGGCGCCACGGTGCTTCCAATGACGGCGCCCATTGCCGAACCATATTGGTGAATGAAAGCACAAAATCATTGGCCGTGTTCGCCCGACCTGTGTGCCACTCAAGCGGCTCAAAACCCGCTTCACGCAGCAAAGATGCCATGTTGATGGTCGTGGCAAACTGGATGTGCTGTGGCTGGAACCAGGGCATCCACCATCGACCCAACAACGCCGCAAACGGGCTGTCCGGGTCGGGGACTTCAATCAAAACGACGCCCCGGGTTTTCAAGACAGTATGCGCCGCCTTTAGTTCGGCCCTCAAATCCAAGGTGTGCTCGAGGTAGTGGCACATTGTGACGGCATCGAAGCAGTCACTCAACTCTGTTGCAGCGTCCACAAACAGTCCCTGGTGCGCTTGGTCCGCCCACCCTCGGGCCCGCGCAATGGCCGCGCCGTCGCCCATATCCAACCCCTCCAAGCGAACCCCTGGCAGCCGGTCTCGGATGTGCGCAAACAAGTGACCATGACCGCAGCCCACGTCCAACCACCGCTCAGGAGCGCTGTGCTTGGTCACCATGGCCAAACGGTCTGCGTACAGTTGAGTTGTCGCACCGAACACCATGTCGAGGGCGTCTTCGCCCAAACCGTCGTAAAAATCGCGGTAATAGAAGTCCAGGCCCTCCGTCGTCAAACGAGGGTTTTGGAACCGGTAGCGGCAATCGCGGCACCGATCCACACTGAAACGTCCCGGCTTCCCTTGGTACAAATCGGGCAAACTGAACAAGGTCGTCAACCGATCCGACCCGCAATGCGGACAGACCTGAGCCTTCGGCAGGAAAAACCGGTCTGTACCCTCCGCCATCAACGCCTTGTACACCGGACGCAACGCTTCTCTTTGGTCGATGGCCGTCCCCTTGCCTCCGAGCAACCGAAGCCACTGCCTCAAGTCCACCGCGATCCGCAGCAAACCTTGCAACACGGACCAACGCACCCGAATTCGGCTGCGTCGGACCGCGATGGGCTGTTGGATCAAATGAGCCAGCAATGCCAGGCTGCCCGCCCATGGGGCCATCAGGGGTCCCACCACCATCAAAGCCGTGACGAGGGGAACACCGAACGCCACCGGGGCCACCGAACCCCCGAGCTTTACGCTCAGAGCACCCGAATCGAAAAATGGGTTCTCTCGGAGTGCGGTCAACCCGGGAGCCACCGCAATTTCATGAGGCCCATCCACGCGTCGACGCACTTCTCGGGCCATCGAAACAAACGAAGCCAGGTCCGGAGGTTTGCCCGAAAAACCCAGCGACTCCACCACAGAGCGCGGCGCAACAAAGGCGTGCATGCCGGTGTCACCAGGGCGGATCGAATCGCTTCGATGAGCCTCGAGGTCCACGTGGCAGCCCACACTCCACACGGTCGCCAACGAAGCGTTGCCAGGCACCAGGTCCAAGGCAGCGAGCCCATGCGCCTCCACGTGCGCAAGAGCCGACCGAACGGTCGCTTCCGGCAACTGCACGCCCGGAGCGAGCACCCACACCAAGTCGTCGCGGTCCTCCGCCTCGTCGGGCCGCAGAGCAGGCAATGCAGCCAAGCGCGAACCCACGCGACGCGCATCCAGCAGCAACAGCACGGTCAGGAGACCCCAAAGGACTTCGGTCCAAATCACAACTCTCTCCGCATGGCCCGCTTTTACCATGCCTGCATGGCCGCAGAGCCACTATCCGGTGACGAACCACCAAAAGGACAAGGCCAGCGCAGCCGAGAGCGCGACCTGCCCCCACCAGGAAACGCCAAATACCGGGGGTAAATTCGCAGCCTCGGGCAAGGTTGCAGACTTGCTCGGTGTCAGAATCGACGGGTCTTGATCACCGGTCACCACCAAGTCCGCACTGGGCAACAAAGAGGTTCCTTTCATTTTCTGCCGCTGCACTTCGACGAGCTTGGGAACGTTCGCTTGGGCGTACCGACGCAAACTCTCGCCCCCAACCTCTTCGCTCAACTCGATGCACACATCGTGCACTCGGTCCGGCGGTGGACGATCGATTGGATCCATCGACAGCATGTCTTGAAGCAACTCCTCCAGCCGACGCCACCACACCGCCCCCCACCGGGGGTCGCGCAGGGCCTGAATCTGCGTGTCTCGGCCGGCATTGAACTTGTCGGAACGCAACGGCAACCGTTCCGCTCCGCCTCCCTTCAACAATTCCATGAGCGTGATGCCCAACGCAAACACGTCCACTGCACCGCTCAGATCCGAACCCAACCACTGTTCAGGCGCCATGTAGCGAGCGGTTCCAAACTGCACAGACTTGGTCTGCCCTTCTCGATCAAAATCGGCGCGCGCGATGCCAAAGTCGAGCACTTTAACGGTGCCGTGTCGACTGATCAGAAGGTTGGCGGGCTTGATGTCCCGATGGATCGCATTGAGTGCACGACCGGTGAACGGACTGATGGTCGTGACAGCTGCATGCAGCGCACTGGCCGTGGCCGCCACCGCTTCAAGGGCTGCTCTTGGTGGAAGCGGTCCGGCCCTCATCAACCGGTTGGCATCCACGCCGGGCACGTACTCCATGAGCACAGCCGGCCGGCCGTTGATTTCCAGAAGGTCGAATACTTTGACAATGTGATCGTGATTCAACTGCGCCAACAATCGCGCTTCGTCCCGCTGACGCCCGACAATCTCAGGATTGTCGCCCAAATCCTCATTCAGTATTTTCACGGCAAGCCGTTGGGCAAAGTTGCCACGACTTCGGACATCCGCCAAATAAACGGCACCAAAGCCGCCTTTCCCCAAGGCTTCCACAAAAGTTATGCGCCGACGCTCGGGTTCGGATTGTCCAACTGACTCCATGCTCCAAGGCTACCAACTGAGGTCTGCGTTCCAATGAACCGTTTCTCCCTCAAAATACCGCCGCCATGCAATGACGTATTGTCCTGTTTTGACTTTGGTTTTCAAGACCCAACAGATGTTTTTGGACGGACGTCCTTAATGTCATTTCCAGTTCATTTATTGACGCTCCAAAAGTCCACATACGATAGGGAGGAGAGACCATGACGACCAAAGAAATCCTGCTCCGGCGAAAAGACATCCCCGACGAATGCGTCGAGGAACTCGTTGCGCGCGCCTCCGCGCTGCAGGAAGAGGCCCAAGCGGCCACCACCGGACACGCCAGCGAAGCCGAAATCACCCGGGTCGCAGAAGAGTTGGACATCGCTCCCGAGTACGTGAACCAGGCCATCGAGCAATGGAGGGGTGAGACCGAGACTGGGACCATGGATGAAACCCAGGTTCGAATCCGAAGTCGTGGCCAAACCATGATGCGGTGGATGCTGGGCGGACTCCTTGTCACCACCGTCATTGGGGCCGCACTCACCTTCGCCAGTGTCTCCATATTTGGCTGGAAAGGCCTAGCCGGGGTGGGAACGGCCGCCGCCGCAGTCCTCGCCTTTTTGTCTTGGCTTTTGGGTTGAAGGACCCCTCGTGAGCGCGTTGAAAACCGCATTGGTTCTGCCACCGCTGTCGCAACTGAACACCCCGTACCCGTCCATCGCGTATTTGGGACGGTGCCTTCGAGATGCAGGGAAACCGTTCACTCTGCGCGACCTCGGGTTGGACTTGGCGCTCAGAATTTTCTCTCGTGACGGACTGCGCGCGATCTTTGATGAACTCGAAGAGCGCGAAGACCTGCCGGAACCCGCATGGCGAGCGGTTGCCCTTCGGCGACACCATGAGCGCGCCATCGGGCCTGTCATTCGGTTCTTGCAAGGCAAGGACCGTACGCTGGCTTCACGGGTTCTCGAAACGTCGTTCTTACCCGGAGGCCCACGCATCGATCGAGCGGACCTCAGCCGGTTTGGAGAGCTGAGTGTCGACGATGCCGCGCGGCGGCTGTGCACCCTGTACATTGAAGACTTGGCCGACCTCATCACATCCACCATTGACCCCGGCTTTGGGCTGGCCCGCTACAGCCACCACCTTGCGACAGGCCCAGTCTCTTTCGACCCCATCCAATCCCGACTGGACGAGACTCACGTCATCGATGCCATGCTCGACGAACTGACGGACGAATTTCTTGACCGCACACGCCCCGATGTGTTGGTGCTTTCCGTCCCGTTTCCGGGCATGCTCGTGGGCGCCCTGCGCATCGGACGACGGGCCAAACAAGCCGGGATCCATGTGCTGATGGGTGGAGGCTACGTGAACACGGAACTCCGCGCCGCAACCGAGCCCCGCCTGTTCGCATGCGTCGACGCCCTGACACTGGACGACGGCGAGGGGCCCCTGCTGGCCATCCTTGACCACTTGGAGGGCGGCCCGGACAAGCGCCATCGAACCCTGACGCTGGACGGCCCAATCGAACGCACCCACACCGACACCACGTTTGTGCAAGCCGCGTGGTACGGCGACCTCCCGCTGGACAACTACCTCCAGTTGGTGGATTCCGAAAACCCGGCTCACCGGCTCTGGTCGGACGGGCGGTGGAACAAAATCACACTCGCCCACGGGTGCTACTGGAAAAGGTGCGCGGTTTGCGACGTCGACCTGGACTACATCAGCCGGTTTGAGCCGGCACGAGTCACGGCCTTGGTGGACGCAATGGAAGAGCTGGTGGCCGAAACTTCGCAGTCCGGTTTCCATATGGTGGACGAAGCCGCGCCTCCGCGCGTCATGCGCGACTTGGCGATCGAAATTCTGGCACGGGACCTCACTGTGTCCTGGTGGGGAAACATTCGATTCGAACGGGCCTTCACTCCCGACTTGGCGAGGCTGTTGTCCGCCAGCGGCCTGATTGCCGTGACTGGGGGCCTGGAGGTCGCCTCGGATCGACTCCTGAAGCAGATGGACAAGGGCATCACCGTCGAACAGGCGGCCCGTTCAGCGGCGGCGTTTCGGCAAGCGGGCGTGATGGTGCACGCCTACCTGATGTACGGCTTTCCAAGCCAAACCGAGCAAGAGACGATCGACGCGATGGAGGTGGTGCGCCAAATGTTCGAGGCGGGCATTCTTTCGAGTGCGTTTTGGCATCGCTTTGTGCTCACCCGTCATTCCCGGGTGTTTGCCGACCCCTCGGCCTACGGTGTGACGGTGCCTCCGCTGCCGAAGGGGCCGCTGTTTGCCACCAACGACATCCCCCACCTCGACCCACACGGAGCCAACCCCGACCGGTTTGATGACGGCTTGGTGCGCTCTCTTTCTTCGTGGATGACCGGCGCCGACCTGGACCAACCGGTTCATGCGTGGTTCGACTCCCCCATGGCGCCGACCAAAGAGCACCCAAAACGAATCCGACAGGCACTGAAAAGCGAACCCAAGACCGGCGACCGACTCTTGTGGATTGGTGGGGACGTGCTCGAGGGGCCGGAAGGCCTGACCTTGCACACACCCGACGCAGAACGGGTGGTGGGCGGGCGCCCCGAAGAACGGCAGTGGTTGTGGGAAGTCATCGACGCGGCGCAACCCGAAAACGAGCCGTTGCTCTTGTCGGAAGCCTCGGCGGCATTCCCAGGGGACTGGTCCCGATACCAGCGCCGGTGGGAACAAGTGCGCCAAGCGGGCATGCTGCTCGTCTGAAGAACCCAATGGGGCTACAATCGCGCAACCTCGCATCGGAGCCCGCATGACCACCAAGAACACAGACCAAGCCAAACGCATGGCAGAAGCCCACCTCCACTTCCCCCAAGGGGTCGCGGAGAATTACCGGTACTGGGGCGATGAACAAACGGTCTTTGTCGAGCACGTGCAAGGATGCCGCATCACCGACTGCGACGGCAAAGAGTTTGTCGACTTCCGTCTGGGGTACGGACCGATCATTTTGGGCTACCGCGATGCCCGCGTCGATGGCGCTGTGATCAAAGCCATCACCGAACTGGGCACCATCTCCGGCTTCTCCACCCCGATGGACGTCGAAGTCGTCAAACGCATAAAATCGCTCTGCCCCAACATCGAAAAGATGCGATTCGCCAACTCCGGTACCGAGGCGGTCATGGGTGCGCTCCGCACAGCCCGCGGCTTTACCGGACGGGATCGCGTCGTGATTGTCGAAGGCGGTTTCCACGGTCTCACCGACGAAATGATGTGGAAGAGCGACGTAGAGGGGTGGTCGGCCGACTCAAACACCGATCCCGCAGTCATCCCCTTCGGGGCGGGAATCCCGGCACAGACCCGCGACTTGGTGGACTTCATTCCCCTCAATGATTCGGAGGCCTTGGCGAACCTGTTTCGCGCAAAAGGCGACCGGATTGCCGCCGTGCTGCTCGAGCCAATCATGGGAAATTGCGGCAGCATCTCAGCAACCCCGCAATGGCTGTCCGAACTGAAACACACATGCACCCAACACGGCAGCATGCTCATCATCGATGAAGTCAAAACCGGTTTCCGCGTTGCCCCGGGTGGAGCCCAAGCCTTGTACGGCATTCACGCGGACCTGACCACCTACGCCAAAGCCATGGGGAACGGCTACCCCGTCGCTTGTTTTGGGGGTCGCGCCGACGTCATGGACACCATCGGGGCCGGAGGGGGCGTGGTTCACGGCGGAACCTACACCGCCAACCTTGTGGCCCTTTCGGCCGCCAATGCAACCGTTGGAATTCTCGCTGACTCCAATGCACTCAACACCGTCGACCGGGTGGGCGCTCAGATTCGCGACGTGCTTGGACGGGTCTTCACCGCAGCTTCGATAGAGCACCGGTTTGCCGGTCCACCCTCCATGTTTGGGATTCACTTTGGGGATCACGTTCCGTCGAACTATCGGGACTGGAAGGCCACCGACTCGGAACTGTACACTGCGTTTGCCTGGCGACTCATCGAACACGGCGTCATGCTCGAGCCCGACTCGCGCGAACCCTGGTTCATCTGCGAAGCCCACCAAAACGTCGACCTCGGGTGGCTTGAAGACACGGCCACACGAGCCATGCAGGAAGCCAAGGACGCCCAATGAGTGGGTCGCTGACCCATTCCCGCATCACCGCGGACACCATCATCATCGGCGGTGGCTCAGCGGGGTGTGTGTTGGCCAACCGGCTCAGTGAAGACCCCGCGCACCGGGTTGCGGTGCTGGAAGCCGGGCGGCCCGACCACAAGTTGGATTTCCGCATTCACATGCCCGCAGCGTTGACCTACCCGCTCGCGAGCCGGTTTTACAACTGGTGGTACGAGTCCGGTCCAGAACCCCACCTCAATGGGCGTCGCGTCTACCAACCCCGCGGGAAAGTGCTGGGGGGCTCCTCGACCATCAACGGCATGATTTTCATCCGAGGAAACCCCCTTGATTTTGACCAGTGGGCTCGCCGTCCAGGGCTCGAAAAGTGGGACTATGCCCACGCATTGCCATACTTCAAAAAGCTCGAGAACCGGCTGATTGGCGGCGACGACTACCGCGGCGATGAAGGCCCCCTGAGCCTGACCACACCGGAGTGCAACAGCCCCCTGTTCGACGCGTTTTTTCGGGCCACGCAGGAGGCCGGATACCCGTACACCGAAGACGTCAATGGGTACCAACAAGAAGGCTTCGGCAAGTTCGACAGGACCACGCTTCGGGGCCGCAGGCACAACGCCGCGCGAGCCTACCTTCACCCGGTCATGCACCGCCCCAACTTGTCGGTGCGCACCGGCACCTTGGTCCGCCGAATCGTGTTCGAAGGCACCCGGGCTGTGGGCGTCGAAGTGCAGAAAGGACGGCGCACGGAAACGCTGTACGCAAACGAAATCATCTGCTGCGGTGGGGCCATCAACTCACCCCATTTGCTGCAGCTGTCGGGGGTCGGTCCCGCCTCTCTCCTCGAATCGCATGGCATTCGGGTCGTCCACGACAGCCCTGGCGTCGGAGAAAACCTGGAAGACCATGCCGAAGTCTACGTTCAGCACGCGTGCACCCAACCGGTGAGCCTGTACCCGGCGCTCCAGTGGTGGCGTCAACCGTGGATCGGCGCGCAGTGGTTGTTCGGCCGCACAGGCATCGGCGCCTCCAACCATTTCGAAGCGGGCGGATTCATACGCAGCAACTCGGAGGTTTCCTACCCAAACGTTCAGTACCACTTCTTGCCAGTCGCGATTCGATACAACGGGACAAGTCCCGTGAAAGGCCATGGGTACCAAGTCCACGTTGGGCCCGTCCGAAGCGACGTCCGCGGTCACGTTCGAATGGTCAGCAACGACCCCACCGGCGCGCCCGAAATCGTGTTCAACTACCTGTCCACCGAACAGGACAAAAAAGAGTGGGTCGAAGCCATCCGGTGCACGCGAAACATCCTCAGTCAACCCGCCCTCGCCCCGTTTCGCGGCCCCGAACTTGCGCCGGGCCCAGAAGTTCAAACCGACGAGGAAATACTGTCATTCGTCCGCAAGGAACTCGAAAGCGCCTACCACCCAAGCTGCAGCTGCAAAATGGGCACCGATGCCATGTCGGTCACCGACCCTGAACTGCGCGTTCACGGCACCCAAGGCCTTCGGGTCGTTGACGCGTCGGTCATGCCTGCGGTCACCAATGGCAACATCTACGCACCGGTCTTGATGATTGCCGAAAAAGCATCGGACCTCATCATGGGCAAAGAGCCCTTGCCGCCCATCCACCTGCCCACCCATAGAACAACCGGTCATCCATCATGAATCGAGCCCCGACCGTGCGCGTTTGGCGCACCCGAATCCTGACGACCACGTGGCTCTCCTACGCCGGTTTTTACTTTTGCCGAAAGAACTTCGCCATCGCGAAGTCGTCGCTGTTGGACACTCTCCAGATCGACAAATCCGATTTGGCCCACATCGTGACCGCGTACTTGATGGCCTACATGCTGGGTCAATTCATGACCGCATTCATGAGCCGAAAAGTCGCGACTCGGCGACTGCTGTTGGGCGGAATGGCCATCACACTGGGCTGCAACATCGTCTTCGGCTTCACCACCTTAATGGGCCCGTCCGGCTATTGGCCGCTGCTGCTGTTCAATGTGGTGAACGGCTTCGCACAATCCACGGGTTGGCCTGGAAACGTGGGCGTTCTTGGGAACTGGCTCTCCCGCAGTGAGCGCGGCGGTGTCATGGCGCTGTGGGCAACCTGCTACCAACTCGGGAGCATCCTGGCCAAAGCCTTCGCCGCCTTTATGCTGGCCATCGCCAGCGCAGCCTGGTCGTTCTGGGGCGCCGCCATTGTGATGCTGGGCATCTGGTTGTTGTTCTACCGCTACCAACGAGACTCCCCGGAAGAAGCCGGTCTCGATGCGTTGGTCGAAGAAGTGGAGGTCTCGGAAGCGGAAGCGGAAGCGCTGGGCGATCCCGACCGGATCCCCGCCCGCGTCATGGCTTCCATCGTCTGGATGGGCAGCGTCTACTTTGTCTTCAAGTTTCTCCGTTACGCGCTGGATAGCTGGACCCCATTGGCCATCAATGAGCTGTTTGACCTACCGGTCGCCACCGCTGGTTACATCTCCACAGCCTTCGATTGGATGGGCTTCTTGGGTGTCATTTTTGCCGGGTGGGCCTCGGACCGCCTCTTCAAAGGAAAACGGACTCAGATTCTTGTGCTGATGACTGTGGGGATGGCCTGTTCGTTCGTGTTTCTTGGGACGATCGGAACCGGCTCGGTGTGGTTGTTTGCCATTGGGTTGGCCCTTTGCGGGTTCATGCTGATGGGGCCAGACTCTTTGTTGTCCGGTGTGGGCGCCATTGATGTCGGCGGCAAACGCACCGCTGTGATGGCGGCCGGACTCATCAACGGCCTCGGTTCAATTGGGCCCGTGGTCCAAGAAGAAGTCATTGGCTACCAACTGGACCATTACGGATACGACGCCGTCTTCAGCACCCTCATTGCCGTCGCCGTATTGGGCGTGGTCGGAACGCTCGCCCTGGCTGCCCGCTCTCGCCGAGGAAAGTCCGACCTTTAGCCACCCCACAAAGAGCAGCCCCCGAATGCTGCTGGGGTTTGGGGGGGGAGTAGCAGCACCCGGGGACTGGGGGATGTCAGATCAAGCGTTTTCAGGCAGGCAACGCTCGCTCAATGACACGGCGCACAGGCACCGAACTGATGAGCGCGATTCGATCGTCGCCGCGCTCAAGGCGGACGACAGAGTTGTCGCGGTCGATTTCTACGTATTTCTGGATGACGGCGGTGATCTCTTCCTGCATCGCATCAAGCTGCGCAGGAGTGAGGTCCACCTGATCGTGAATGAGCAACACCTTCAGGCGCTGCTTGGCGTCTTCCTTGGAGGAATCCTTTCGGTTCAAGAACTTGTTGAGAAGGTCCGTCATTATGCCACTCCCTGGGCAGCACCAAAGCCCATCCAGCGCTTCATGGTTCCCCAAACGCCATTTCCGCCGCTGAAGTCCAGCTCCGGAACATTCGGTTCGCCGTTCATTCTGCGACCGATGCGGCGGAATGCTTCGCCAACGACGCTCGACTCATCGAACACTGCGGGCACACCGCGGTTCGCCGAGATGATGATGTCCTCGTGATCGGGCACGATTCCAAGCAATGGAATCGCGAGAATCTCAAGGATGTCTTCCTTGTTCATCATGTCACCCTTGCTGACCATCTTGCTTCGGTAGCGGTTGATGATGAGTTGAGGTTCGGGGAGCTCCGCGGCTTCCACCATTCCGATGATGCGGTCGGCGTCGCGAATCGCACTCACCTCAGGGGTGGTCACGATGACCGCGCGGTCCGCGCCAGCAACGGCGTTCTTGAAGCCTTGCTCAATGCCCGCGGGGCAATCAACAAGCACGTAGTCGAACTCTTCTTTGAGTTTGCCGACCAGTTCCCGCATTTGCGCGGGAGTGACCGCGTTTTTGTCGCGGGTCTGCGCGGCCGGAAGGAGGTACAAACCCTCCGCTCGCTTGTCACGGATGAGGGCCTGCTTCAGCCGGCACTCTCCTTCAATCACGTGGACCAGATCGTAAACAATCCGGTTTTCGAGGCCGAGGATGACGTCCAAGTTGCGAAGGCCGATATCGGCATCCACAACAGCAACGGTCACACCCTGCATGGCCAGTGCCACACCAAGATTGGCTGAGCACGTGGTTTTACCCACGCCGCCTTTTCCAGATGTCACGACGATGCATTCGCTCATGGGTTGACTCCAGGTGGAGGGAAGGCGGCCGAACGGCCACCAGGAAGGTTCAGGACGGCAAGCGACCCTGATAGGAACCGATTCGAATCTCACCGCCTTCTACCCAAGCAATCTCGGGGTTGAAGGCGCGAGCAGGTTGGCGACCGCGACCCAAGAGACTCGAAAGCCCCCCGACCACGTCGCCCGAAAGTTTGGCGAAACCCTGAGGCTCCTCTTCCACCGGAGCCGGAGCCGCGGTGGAGAAGCCAATGTGGTCCGCAATGCGCAACTGGGGCGCACCAAGGTCAAAGCTGATGATGACCGCACGCGCATCGCCTCGGGCGCCGGCGTGAGCCAAGCCGCGAAGCGAGCCGAACACCGTAATGTTTCCGTCGGCTTCGATGTGCGCGCCGGCGTTCACATCGCCGTACACCATGACGTCTCCGGCGAACCGAATGGTTTTGCCAGACCGCAGTGTCTTCTCGAGCACCATCAAGCGTCGACCGCCCTCGGCCGGCACAGGCGCACCCAACTCGATGATGTCCGTGGTCTCCACTTCAATCAACTCATCGACGCCGCTCAAATCAGCGTTGAGATCGAGGCTCGGCTGATCGACCAGAGCAATGACTTCGTGTTCGACGGCGTCATCGTCTTCGGGGAGTGCAACGGCCGCGTTCGGGTCCAGCGACTCCATGAAGTCTTCCGCCAAGCGGTCCACCATCTCGGAGCTCAGGTCTTCGGGGCCTTCGTCGCCAATGTAAATCTCTACGACTTCCTCTTCGCCGCCGTCCGAAGCCGCGTTGAGCTCGGGGAGGTCGGCGGGATCCACTTCCAGATCAGGGACGTCGGTCGGCA
>Ga0115012_10000468_pt1 | contig 22926 bp, 22 predicted proteins | sample TroAtlMetagenome_FD_88706 | JGI IMG/M metagenome (GOLD analysis project Ga0115012, IMG submission 88706) | Marine eukaryotic phytoplankton communities from Atlantic Ocean - Tropical Atlantic ANT10 Metagenome | ecosystem: Environmental > Aquatic > Marine > Oceanic | place: Tropical Atlantic...
CTCCGTCACCCAGCCATTTAGCGATTCTGATTCCTTTTCTTGATGCTATCTCGCGGACAATAGCTCTAAATGTGTTTATCTCCTCCAAGGCTGCTTTATCTCCCATGAGATCGGTGAACCGAGTGAACCCAGATAAGTCAATGAACGCGAAAGTTCGATCGAATCTGTCCTCGTATGTGTTTTCAGTCATCATAGGTCCATCTCCGAAGTTAGTTGAATCAGATGCTTCATACTGTGATTAGCCATGGTTTCCTTTATCATTCCTCATGTGCTTGTTGAACAGGAGTTGTTTCAACATGCTGCTTTGTCTTAAAGGCTACGAATGAAATACTAGCAATGAGAACTGCACTGAACACCCAGATGTTGATTCTTAAACCGGCGAGTTTACTAGCTTCGTCTATACGCAAGGCTTCAATCCACAGCCTTCCAATAGAATAAAGAGCGAAGTAGACCCCTATCAAAAGACCATTGGCAACTCTTCCTGATTTAGATATCTTAATCAATGCGTATACAACAAGGAGATTCCACAAGGACTCATAAAGGAATGTGGGATGATATGTGTCCTCAGTTAGGTATTCACTCGGTCTCTTTTGCTCCTTTATTTCAAGACCCCATGGAAGATCGCTGGGACGGCCGTATAGTTCTTGATTGAAATAGTTTCCCCATCTCCCTATTGATTGGGCTAGGGGTAATGCAGGTGCTACGGCGTCGAGGACTTTTCTGATATCCAATTCATGTTTCCGGCAATATACGAGGGCAGCGAGGATTCCCAGAATAATGCCTCCGAGGATACCCAAACCCCCCTTCCAGATTTGGAAAGCTTCATCCCAGTTTCCCTGAAATCGTTTCCAGTCAGTTATCACGTGGTAGAGGCGCGCTCCCAAAATGCCTGCAGGGACACTCCACATCGCTATGCCAGAAGCGTGTTCCTCGCTTATTCCGTTAGCGACAAATCGCTTTCCCATTAACCAAACTCCGGCGATTACTCCAAAAGCAATCATCAAACCGTACATTCTTAGAGTGATTGGTCCGATATCTAACGCCCCCGAACTTGGACTCGGTATTGACATGAACATTTTGTGCTACCCCAATCGTTCGGTGATCTTATTGTAGCAACTTGCAGACACCCTGCTTGTTTAGGGCTACCCTTGGCTAGATATGAGCGACCAGTTGAGCATACATAATCTGATTTATAAATACGCTCGCCTGGTTGACGGTGGGAACTTTGACGGTGTAGGAGAATTATTTAGTGCGGGAAAGCTTGTTTTCTTAGATGATATGAATGAAACTGAAGTTTCGGGAAGTGAGAATATTACTTCGCTATATGAATCAACGACGCGTCGCTATGAGGATGGTACACCTAAGACGCATCATGCAACTTCAAATATTGAGCTTGAAATTACGGGAGATATAGCTTTTGCTACCTCCTATTTCACCGTGTTCCAACAACTTCCTGATTTTCCGCTTCAAGTGATTATCGCCGGATACTACCGTGATGAGTTTAGTAAGCAGGATGCTGTATGGTCCTTTACCCGTAGATCTATCAAAGTCACGTTAGTCGGAGATACATCTCGCCACCTTTTGATCTCCCTCACATGAGCGGGAAACTTGCGTAAACTGTATTAATGGTATACATTAAAACTACATGGCACGTAGTGCTCAAATAATCCTCGGGAACGGGTGCAACTCCCAGCCGGCGGTAGAGGCGCCCTGCGCCAAGCCCGCGAGTCATTTGTTTCAATTGACTGATTTGGTGAAATTCCAAAGCCGACGGTCAAAGTCCGGATGGGAGAGGCTCAGGTATTAGGCGCAAGCCTTCAAGTTCTCCTGTCAACCCAAATGATAGGAGATAGATGTTTACAGGAATCATAGAAGAAGTCGGAATTGTAAAAGAAATCACTCCCTCCGGTTCTGGAGTTAAAATCACATTAGAAGCATCCACTGTCCTTGAGGATATATCCATAGGGGCATCTATAGCTGTGAACGGCTGTTGCCTCACCGTTACTTCGTATGACGAATTATCTTGGACAGCTGACGCAGTACCTGAAACGATGAACAGGACTAGCCTAGGGACTCTGAGTCAAGGAAGTAAGGTTAACTTAGAGCGCCCTCTGAGTTCTGATGGGAGATTTGGTGGCCACGTAGTTCAAGGTCATGTTGATACAACAACAACAATCATTCAAGTACTAAATGAAGATGATGGATCCTTCAGGTACGAATTTGAGCTTGGAAAAGGCTGGGGTAGGTACGTTTGCGAAAAGGGCTCAATCGCAATTGATGGTATTAGTCTGACTGTTGCGTCTGTAGCGAACGACACCTTCTCCGTAGCGATAATCCCTCATACGTGGGAAGCAACTAATCTGAATCAGAAAGCAAAAGGCGATATCGTGAACATTGAAGTTGATATTCTCGCTAAATATATTGAACGACAGATCACACATTACGACAAGGAAACAAACTTAAATGCCTGAATTAAGCACTATAAGAGAAGCAATTGACGCAATCGCTGCAGGGAAATTTGTAGTGGTAGTTGACGATGAGGATAGAGAGAATGAGGGAGACCTCATTATTGCAGCCGATTTAGTTTCTGATGAAGACATGGCATTCATGGTCAAATACACAAGTGGTGTTGTTTGTTGTGCAATTACCAATGAAAGGGCTGATTCACTTCACCTACCACTAATGGTTGCAAATAATACAGAAGCTATGGGAACAGCATTTACAATTTCTGTAGACGTCGCAGAAGGAACAACTACAGGTATATCAGCAAGCGATAGATCACTTACCTGCAAAGCATTAGCAGATCCAGCTGTCGCCGCTAGCGGTTTCGCTAGACCTGGACATGTTTTCCCTTTACGAGCTCGGGCAGGGGGTGTCCTGAAGAGAGCAGGGCATACCGAAGCAGCTGTTGACTTAGCTACCATGGCAGGGTTGGCACCAGCAGGAGTGTTGTGCGAAATCGTCTCAGATGATGGCACTATGGCTCGCTTGCCCGAACTAGTAGAATTCGCAAAAACCCATGAGATTCCAATAATATCTATCGCTGATATGATCAGGTATCGGAATCGCCACGAAAGGCTCGTTGAGCGTTTCTCGTCGGCGAGAATACCCACCAAATATGGGGATTTCTCTGCCCATATCTATAGAAGTTCATTAGACGAGGTTGAGCACTTAGCTTTTGTATACGGAGATTTAAATACTGATGACCCACCTTTAGTTCGTGTCCATTCCGAGTGCTTAACAGGTGACGTCTTGGGGTCACTTCGTTGTGACTGTGGCTCGCAACTAGATACAGCTATGAGGCTCGTTTCAGAAAACGGAAGCGGAGCAATCATCTATCTGCGTGGTCATGAAGGTCGAGGAATAGGCCTCGGTCACAAAATGAGGGCCTATGCCCTTCAAGACGAAGGCTTAGATACAGTTGACGCTAACGTCGCCCTAGGCTTTCCCCCTGATTCTCGAGAGTACGGGATCGGTGCTCAAATTATCGCTGATCTAGGAATTCAGAAAATGAGAATCCTAACCAACAATCCCAAAAAATACGGTGGCCTGCAGGGGTACAATTTAGAAATTGTGGAGCGCGTACCGCTCATAAGCGGACTAAACCCAGAAAACGTGAGGTATCTAAAAACAAAAGAAGAGCGAATGGGGCACCTAATGGATAAGTCAAATACTTCAACGGACCATTGATATGAATGACGAAAGCGTAAACAACACACCCTCAAGGTCTTTACGAATTGGAATTGTGGCTGGAAGGTTTAACAAAGAAGTGACTGATAGATTGGTTGAAGGGTCAGTAACCTATCTTCAATCTCAGGGAGTTGGTCAGGACTCCATTGACATGCATTGGGTTCCCGGTGCCTTTGAAATACCATTCGCATGTAGCGTTATTGCGAAGAACGCAAACGTTGATGGAATAATAACCCTTGGAGCAGTTGTCCGGGGAGGAACACCTCACTTTGACTTTGTTGCTGGTGAGTGCGCAAGAGGAGTTCGCGAAGTCAGCATAGAAACTGGCATGCCGATAGCTTTCGGAGTACTTACAACAGATAATTTGGACCAAGCCTTGCAGCGATCAGATATTTCTTATGTTGACCATGATGGCTCAACTGGAGATAAAGGGTCTGCTGCAGCCGCTGCAGTTATTGAGATGATTGACTTAGTCAGAGCACTCAAGACTGGAAGTTAACAAAACTGCCGAATTCTCTCCAAGCTTCAAAACCCCATCATGCAAACTTGCTTCTCCTACTAAAAATACCATGGAGAAACTCTCAGTATCTAAATTCATCTGAGAGGGTTCATCTCCAACGTTAAGGGCGCACAGAAGGTGAGACCTCAAAAACGAAATAATCGGAGAACCTCGAGAAGATAGCCACCTGAAATCAGAATAAGGATCTAACCATCGTTTTCGGAGCTCAATCAATCTTTTGTGAGCTGCAAGAATTGAGTTCTGATCGGACTCCTGATGCTCAACAGTATCTTCGGGGAGCCTGTTTCCCACTGGAAGCCAAGGCTTTGCGGCAGAGAACCCAAAGTTGCGTTCGGCATTCCAGGGTATTGGAGATCTGGCACCATCTCTACCATCGGAGTTAATCTCGTTCCTGAGGGCTATAGGGTCAGTCATATCTTCAGGTTTGACTTTGATACTTTCTAAACCAAGCTCATCACCTTGATACAGAAAAGGAAGACCAGGCAGAAATAAAAGTAAAGTGGCATACGCCAATGCTCTTTGTTTCCCCAAATCCCCACCTCCGAAACGTGTTGGTGCACGCGGATCGTCATGACTGCTCAAAGCCCAAGATAAATCCTCAGGTGCAGCATCAAGAGCGTCCCGAAATGTGTCCCACATTGGGTCAGGAGACCAAGGAACATGCATAGGCGCGAAGTAGAAAGCTCTGTGAAGAGCATCTTTTGACGATACATACCGACTGACCCTGTTAGGGTCATTGTCTCTTAGGTACACTTCACCGAGAAGCAACGCATCATATTCATCGGCAATTTTTCTCCAGCGTTGATAAATCTCAATGTTTCCAGCCTGATCTAGGTCATATCGATGATCGTAAGAAGCGAAGATTTCACGCGGACTCATATCGTCACGCAATCCGAACCGTAATGGATTATTGGGCATTAGCATATTTTTAACAAGGCCTTGAGCTACATCAATTCGGAATCCGTCAACTTCCCTATCCAGCCAAAATCTTAATATCTCATCAAACTCCTTAACGACGTTAGGGTTGTTCCAGTTCAGATCAGGTTGTTCAGGAAGAAATAAGTGGAGGTAATACTGACCAGTTTCTTCGTCAAACGTCCACGCTGGACCACCGAAATGTGATACCCAGTTATTGGGTGGACCTCCATTTTGCGATGGGTCCCGCCAATGATAAAACCCTCTCCTTTCACTGTCCATGGACACCCGTGAATTGACGAACCAGTCATGTTCAATTGATGTGTGATTAGGAACCAGATCTATCAATACTCGGAGGCCTAACCTATGGGCCTCAGACACAAGGTAGTCAAAATCATCCAAGTTTCCAAAGATCGGGTCAACATCACAATAATCTTTTACGTCATACCCGAAATCTGCCATGGGAGATGGGTAAAAGGGTGAAACCCACACCAAATCAACTCCTAACCGAACTAGATAGTCTAGCTTTGACGCTAAGCCACGGATATCGCCAACTCCATCCCCATTGCTATCGGAAAAGGACCTGATGTACACCTCGTAGCCAACTGAATTGTCCCACCATCCTGAATTAGCTTTTTTATTCATGACATCCAAGACTCTTTCTCTAAAGCCCATATACCGTGTGGTTCCTCAGGATAGTGAGAGAGGATCTTCAGACCAACAAAGACGAAACCTAATCTTTCAGCAACAGCCAGGGATGGGTAATTATCAGGAAGAATAGTACTGAAGAGACAATCCTCGTCTAGATCTTCGAATGCATACCTAATAGACTCTTTCCCAGCTTCTGTGGCATAACCCAATCCCCACTTGTCCGGATGTAGTGCCCAGCCAACTTCAACCCCAGGCCAATCATCGCGTTCAGGGTTATGCAAGCCCGCTCTTCCTATAAAAGTTCCTGATTCCTTTTCTTCTAGAGCCCAGTGTCCAGTTCCTCGAAGTTCCCACTGGCCGAGCCAACAAGCCATTTCAAACCAAGCTTCAGGTCTTCCCTTATGATCAGGGAAGCGCAGACTTTCACGCAATTCAGGTGTACCCAGCATCGCTGCATAACTATTTAGATCCTCATCACGGAATGGCCGCATAATCAGCCTCTCAGTTTCAAGCGTGGGGCAGGAAGTCACTGCTTAGCCCTGTTCTTCTAGATCAGGTTCCGAAATCTATGACAGCACGCACGACTTCACCTTTTTTCATTGCTGTAAAGCCATCATTAATTTCATCTAAAGTGATCGTGCGAGATACCATTTCGTCAAGTTTAAGTCTGCCGCCGAGATATAGATCACAAAGGTGCGGCATATCAACTTTGAAATTATTTGAGCCCATTATTGAACCCTGAAGGCGTTTAGCCGATAAGAAAAGGTCTGCGCCAGGTATTTCAAGGTTCACACCAGGAGGGATCATCCCCATAATGGTTGCTAAACCTCCGGCCCTAATCATACCGTAGGCTTGTTCAGCAGTCTGTTTAAGACCTATGGCCTCAAAGCTATAGTCCACCCCGCCGCTTGTGAGTTCGAGAACCTGCGCTACGGGGTCTCCGTCATTAGGATTAACTGTATGAGTAGCTCCTAATTGTGTCGCCCAATCTAACTTTTGTTGTTCCAAGTCGACAGCAATGATCTGCCGGGCTCCGGCTAAATGAGCACCTTGAATAGTTGATATTCCAACTCCCCCGCAGCCAACGACCGCAACGGTTGAACCAGGCTTAACCTCTGCACTTCGAAAAACAGCACCAACCCCCGTTGTTACTCCACATCCGACCAACGCTGCTCTATCAAGGGGCATATCATTACTGATTTTAACGACTCCGTTTTGATGCACGAGCATCTCTTCACCAAAAGAACCTATGCCTGTGAACTGATTGACTTCTGCGCCATCATGATCGGTAATTCTTGGCTGGGTTCCTGGTTGGCGACCTTGAACCTGTTGCCTCTCAGAGCAGATATAGCTATGCCCTGTTAGGCAACGGTCGCAGTAACCACAGAACATGGACAAGCAGGTAATAACATGGTCACCTACTTGGATACCAACGACATCCTCGCCAACAGCCTGAACAATTCCGGCTGCTTCATGACCCAATAGCATCGGGTACATCGCCAGCATTGACCAACTCCCATCTATGAAATGGAGGTCACTATGACATAGTCCCGATGCGACTGTCTTTATGAGTACTTCATTACGGTCCGGCTTATCAATGGTTACATCTTCAACCGTCAGGGAACCACTGTCGTCTCTCAGGATTGCTGCCCTCATCAAAACTCCTTTTATTGATGTTTGCACTTTAGCGCAATATTTGAGTTGGTAACAGCGTCTAGAGAACCTACTTAATCGACAACCTTAAGTATTCTCTCAACAATAGATTTCAATATCTCGGGACTTGTGGCAAAGTTAAGACGCGCAAAGGCGTTGCTTTGTGGACCGAACTTACTTCCGGGCTCTAAAGCGACTCGACTTTCCTCAAGGATAATTTCTGCTGGGTCCTGAGAAATATTGGTGTTAGAAAAATTCAACCAAGCCAGATAAGTAGCTTCTGGCAAGTCCATCAATATCTCCGTGTCAGCAAATGATTTAATTAAGAAGTCTCTGTTCTCATGCAATTGTTTCAGGGTATTTTGAAGCCAAGGTTCACCAGCCTCCCATGCAGCAACCGTAGCTGCAGCCCCAAAAGAACTTGGTTTACCAAAGTAATGCTCAGGAAATGCTGAAAGTTTCTCTCTGATTGATTGATCCCCGATGTGTGCTACCGAACATCTAGCTCCTGCAAGGTTAAAAGTTTTGCTTGCGGACCCTACTGTAACCGTGCGCTCTCGAATGTCTTGCCCATACCCCGCAAGAGATATATGCGATTTACCATCGAATATCAGGTCGGCCCATATTTCATCACTTATTACTAATAAATTGTGCTTGATTACGACTTCACTAAACTCTTCAATTTCATCCTCAGAAAAGATATGTCCAGTCGGGTTATGTGGTTGACAGAATAGAACAACTTTGATTTCTGATTTAGCTAATTCGTTGAACTTCTCCATGTCAATCGACCAGCCTTCCTCTAGCAAAGGAATATCTATTAGCTTACGTCCTGCATTGGTAACCGCCTTGGCAAAGGGGTGATAGACAGGTGAGAATAAAGCCACTCCATCATTTAGGTTTGTGTGCAAGACCATTACAGCTTCAAGTGCATGCATTGAAGATGTAAAAACAACGCATTGGGCCTCGGGTAGTCTAAGACCGTCACGGTTGGCGATCCAATTTGTCCAAGCTGGTATCAGACGTTCGATATGGTTGAATTTATAGCCGAAGTCTTTAAGGTCCACCATTTCTTTTAAAGCTTCATAGGACACATTTGGAGGATCAAAATCCATATCAGCTACAAATGCCGGAATTATATCTTTTCCGTACTTGGTCCATTTCATTCCCTTTTTAGAGTGCAATCGATCAAGGTCTATGTGCAATGGGTCATTCATTAGAATACTTTCAGTGACCGCATTCTATTATTTGTAAAATGCTAGCTACAGCCACTGGTAGATCCGCAACTTTGGCATGTGAAACAACTACCAGACCTCTGCATACCTGTTCCACATTGCATGCAGAATGGGGCGTCGTAGCTGATGAATTCCTTATCAACTTGGATTTCTTGGGATGGGGGGTCTGGAAGGATATTGACTTGTTGAGCTGAGGCTTCTGCTACCTCCTCCACACCCGGCAAAGTTGGCTGCATTCTCTCATCGCTGGTGACTATGTTTAAAGATTTACGTCTTGAAGTTGGCAAGTACTCTACTGCGAGCCGTCGAAAGAGGTAATCAATGAGGCTTGAAGCTATTCGCAATTCGGGATCATCGGTGATTCCGGCAGGCTCAAACCTCATTCCAACAAATGCTGAAACATAAGCGTCTAATGGGACTCCATATTGCAAGCCATGGCTAACAGCCATTGCAAATGCGTCCATTATTCCAGCCAAGGTACTCCCCTGCTTGCTGACTCGAATGAAGATCTCCCCTGGGCGACCATCAATATATTCGCCTATGGTCACGAAACCCTTACAGTCAGCCACACGAAACTCAAAAGTTTTGCTTGAACGAGATCGGGGCAAGCGCTCTCTTTGAGGGCGCGCAGCACTAGCTCCAATAGATTTCGCAATGCTAGTTGGTGAAGTTCCTTCGCTACCATCAACAGTCAAAGGCTGGGCGACCTTGCAGTTATCTCGATAAATCGCAACCGCCTTTATTCCAGACTGCCATGCTTCCTTGTATAAATCTTGAACATCATCTACTGAAGCAGATTGTGGAAGATTTACGGTTTTAGAAATAGCTCCAGATAGAAATGGCTGGACAGCCGACATCATTTGGATATGACCCAATGGTTCAATCCAATTATCACCCATAGAACAGGCAAAGACTTGCAGATGCTCTTTCTTGAGGTGAGGAGCTTCTTTTACACTTCCAGTTCTCTCTATACAGTCAATTATCTCATCTCGTTGTATCAAGTCGTACCCTAGTGTCTCTAACGCTCTTGATATCGTTTGGTTAACGATTGACATTGTTCCACCGCCAACTAAGGTCTTCGTCTTTTTCAGACCAAGGTCGGGCTCAATTCCTGTTGTGTCGCAATCCATCATGAAACTGATAGTTCCTGTTGGAGCAAGAACAGAAACTTGTGAGTTACGAACACCACTTTGTTCAGCAAATCGTATTACATTACCCCATACTTCAACAGCAGCAGCTCGTAACGCAGGTGGGACTGCCTCGTTGAGAGGGATATCAGCGATTGCTTCTCTGTGTGCATTAAGCACAGACAACATAGCCTCTTTGTTTAGGTCATATCCTTCAAACGGACCTAATCTCGCAGCAATCTGCGATGAGGTTTTATATGCCTCCCCCGTCATTATCGCAGTGATAACCGCTGCCAGACTCCTTGCTTCATCAGAATCGTATGCAAGGCCTAACGCCATTAACAAGGCGCCTAGATTTGTATAGCCAAGACCCAATTGGCGGAACTTTCTGGCGTTATCACCTATCGTTTCTGTGGGGTAATCGGACGGAGATACTAGTATTTCTTGAGCTGTGATCATGATTCGCACCGCATGCCTGAATCCATCAACATCAAACTCATTATCGCCGTTCAAGAAACTCAATAGATTTAATGAACTTAAATTACACGCCGAGTTATCTAAGTGAACATATTCGCTACAGGGGTTACTCCCATTGATACGCCCACTTACTGGGGTCGTGTGCCACCTATTGATAGTGGTATCAAACTGTATACCGGGATCGGCGCACTCCCATGATGCTTGAGCTAACTGCTCAAACAGATCCTTAGCTTTAATGACTTTTACTACTTGACCGGTGGTTCTAGCCTTTAATTCCCAATCTTCATTATTCAGAACTGCATTCATAAATTCGTCAGTTACGCGAATGGAGTTATTGGCATTCTGGTATTGCAAAGAAAACAGGTCTTTCCCATCAATTCCCATATCAAAACCTGCGTCGGTTAGTACGCGAGCCTTCTTCTCTTCTGTAGCCTTAGCCCATATAAATTCTTCTATATCGGGATGATCAACATCTAGCATTACCATCTTTGCGGCGCGGCGCGTCGTTCCTCCGGATTTAATAGTTCCAGCGCTAGCATCGGCCCCTCGCATGAAACTCACTGGACCGCTGGGTGAGCCTCCGCCTGAGACTTCCTCTGAGCTAGCTCGAATTCGACTTAGATTAGCCCCAGATCCAGATCCACCTTTGAAGATTTTTCCTTCCTCAACATACCAGTTGAGGATGCTGTCAATAGTGTCATCTACGGACAGAATAAAGCAAGCGCTACTTTGTTGCGGAGTATCCGGTACACCAATATTGAACCAAACAGGAGAGTTGAAAGATGCCTTTTGTAATAGCAGCAGCGACATCAACTCATCAGCAAAAACACCCTTTTCATCATTACTAGCAAAATATCTACCTTCGTCACCCCAGTTAACTATCTGGTTCACGACACGATTCAAAAGATCTTTGAGTGATTTTTCCCTATGTTCAGAATCCAGCGCACCCCAAAAGTATTTCTGAGTCACTATGTTACTTGCATTGAACGACCAGACAGTCGGGAACTCTACATCCTTCTGTTCAAATACAATTGAATCATCTTGCCAGTTAGTGATGATCACATCTCGTTTTTCCCATTCGACCGAAGTAAATGGATTTGATTCTCCATCAGTTAGGCGTCTGCTGAATCCTATTGCTGGTGATTCTCTATCTTCTTTCATGTTATGTGTGCCTCTTTGAATCTAATTTATGCGAATGTTGTGACGGACCTGCTCCAAAGACAGGTTGGAAGTGCTTTTGAATAATTTTCATTTTGGAACTTCCAAACAGATAGATGTGCAAGTAGTAAACAAAGTTATCTTTTGCATTTCTATCTGCCACCATTCCGCCAATAGGCGTTTAGATCCGTCACTGAAAAGTAATCTAGCTAAAGTGGACTGTGGATTACTATAGGAATTCAATGGGGATTTCTTTGTGGAAATACTTGTGTTTTTTCCACAGGCAGAAGAGGAGATACGACTATTAAAGCAAATATTAACGAACTCCGAGAAATTTATCTCAGTGATAGAAGAAGTCATAATGACAATAAGCCTTGGGTTATGTTGAACATGATTGCCTCATCAAACGGGTTAGCTACTCTTGATGGCCTCTCGGGGAAACTTGGCGGTGCCGAAGATCGAGAGCTGTTCAGGACTTTGAGGGGAATGGCTGACTTTATTTTAGTTGGACTTAAGACAGTATCAGAGGAAAGGTACAACCCACCTAAATTAGATGATGCAGTGGCTGCGTTTCGTAAGAGTTCCGGGAAAGACAGATTACCTCGGGTAGTAGTAGTAAGTAACAGTTTAGAAATTGATCCGGGAGTTCCTCTTTTCGCATCAGAACCGTACTCGCCTATCTTAGTCACTTCTGAATCCTCTCCGTTAAAGAAAAGGGAGAGTCTTGCAAAAAAATATGACATTGTCTTAGCTGGAGAAGAGCGGGTTGATTTCAGGAAAGTTATTAATGCTTTGACCGAAGGAAAGGGAGAGATTGTCTTAGTAGAAGGCGGCCCTTCTATCAATAAGCAGTTAGTTGCTGCGGACCTCTTTGACGAATTATGTATCACTGTAAGCCCTTTCCATTCAAATGATACGAATGGGGAAATGGTTACGACAGACAAAAGCTACCCTGATGGGGATATGGAGGAAACAAGAAGGGTTATAGTAAATGATTTTATCTTTTATCGCTATCTTCGGAACCGATGAATTCAAATAAATCTCGCTAATCGTTGACTCATTCAAATATTTGTAATCAGTTACTTAGGACTAACTTTTGCCCAATATATAGATTGCTTCCTCCATTTAATTCCGCCAGCCGATCAATGGTGTCTCTGGGGTCTCCATCCGCATCAAACGTCATAGCTATAGACCAGAGAGTGTCACCGGACTGAACGACATAAATTTCTTGAGGAGCGTTGGGAGATATATCCGCTCCTACTATGTCGTTATTCAGCCCGGCAACATGAGCTAATACTGTCCAAACAAGTGCGCCAATGATAGAGAGAATAAACCCTGCTACTAGTCTGCGGATTCCATATCGACGCTTAGGGTATTGCACAGAAGTAGGTGCATTAAATGGGGAGTCGTCTGGAGTGTTTGCGTAAAAATCAGAATTAGGGGTACCAGCGTTAAAGATAAAATGATCGTTGTAGCTATCTTCTACTCTGGGATTGAACTTAAGTGTATTTTGCATATTCTGATCCTCTCAGATCGATGTGACATTTATTTTTTTTCTAATTACTTGACACCGAACAATTGTTCGGCGAACATTAGTTCTACGAACATATGTTCACTATATACGAACATATGTTCGATTACAACCGTGTAATTTAGTCTCCGGAAACTCGAGGTGTTTTATGTCCAGTTCAGAACCAACCCCCCGCCAAAGGAAAATTCTTGAATTTATTGACCAAACGATAAAGGAGAATGGCTTTCCACCAACCGTTAGAGAGATAGGCAAAGCGGTAGGGTTGAACTCCCCTGCAACAGTTCACACTCATCTGAGCACTCTCCAAGACCGCGGTTATATCCGTCGAGATCCGACAAAACCCCGCGCTATTGAAGTCCATTGGGATGCCGGCTCCGGAGCTATCATCGACCGAAGACCAGTCACCCACGTCCCACTGGTTGGGGATGTGGCAGCTGGGACGGGGGTTCTAGCCGCTGAAAACATTGAAGAGGTTATGCCCCTCCCTTCCGACTTTACTGGAGAGGGAGATCTCTTTATGCTTCGCGTTAGGGGCGATTCAATGATCGAGGTTGGAATTCTTGATGGTGATTTCGTTGTCGCTTCAAAGCAGCCAACTGCCAACAATGGAGATGTAGTCGTGGCCGGAATACCTGATGGCGAGGCAACAGTAAAAACCTTCAGCCGGAATGGCAACCAAGTCATTCTCTCCCCAGCAAATTCAACTATGCTTCCGATGGAATTTTCAGAAGAGGAGATAGCAATTTACGGAAAAGTCGTTTCCGTTCTCAGAAAACTTTAAATACCCTCAGCGACAATCTGCTTCAATGCTAGATAGCATTGATCAATCGATGAGCGCTCTACTTGTTCGTTGCTTGTGTGAGCCAAAGTAGCGTCTCCGGGTCCAAAATTAGCTGCTGGTATTCCTTTTTGGTCAAAGAAAGCCACGTCTGTCCAACCTAACTTTGCTTGAACATCAAGCTGATGCGTCTTAATCATTGAAGATAATATTGGATTAGATAGACCAGGTTTAGCTGGAGGCGCAGCATCTACTAATTTAAGTTCATCTTCAGGTTCCATGAACGGTTCCAGTAGATCCCTAATCTCCTTCTCAGCGATATTGAGATTCCGGTCAGGGGCCACACGGTGATTAATTGTCAAAGTAGTCGAATCAGGGACAACATTCCCTGCAATTCCTCCTTCAACTTTCACTACTTGCAATGCTTCCCGGTATTGGCAACCTTCAATTACTGGATTTCGGCTTTCATAGTCTGCTATCGCAGCCAGTACTCCTGATAGCCTGTGGATCGCATTCCTTCCCATCCACGGCCGAGCCGTGTGAGCTCGTTCTCCTTTCAGTTCAAGAGTGAATCTCATTGTACCCTGACATCCAGCTTCAATATTGCCTGAAGTTGGTTCGCCAAGGATCGCTAGATCAGCAACAAGCAACTCAGGTTTGTTAGCTTCTATTTCAAGCAATCCGTTGTGTTTATGTGCTACTTCTTCACGAGCATAAAAGACATATGTCATATCCACAGCGCTATCTTGAACATTGAGGGCGAGAGAGAGCATAATAGCGATTCCACCCTTCATATCGGCAGACCCTATTCCCCAAATAGAATCTTCTGAAAGCCTAATTTGATGATTTCCTTGCGCTGGAACCGTATCAGTATGACCTCCCAATAGGAGTCGCATACCTTTTTTATCACCTGTTTTAGCAACTATATTGTCACCAATTCTAGTTACATTTAACCACGGAGCTTCGGATAACTTATCAGCAACAAAATCTACGATTTCTCTTTCCTTGAAGCTTTCTGAAGGGATACAAACTAGCTCATGTGTCAATTTAAAGAGATCAGTTAGTTCAGTCTTTTCTTTCGACATACAAATATTGTACTTGTTCTTTTAAGACAAATGCGCATGAATTCTATCCTTGAGCAGGGTGATGACTGCTTCTGGTTGAACTGCAGCAATGCGGATATTTTTTGAACAATTCGATCCAAAAAAATCTCCTGGAGTGACTAGTACACCAAACTCGGCAGCGAGTTCAGAGATAATATCCCAACAGTTAAGACCATCCTTCTCTGCCCATAGGTAAAACGCACCCTCAGGAATATTCACTGAATAACCCAACATCTCGAATAAATCCGTAAGCTCCGTAAGCCTGCTTCTATACACTTCTCGCTGCCGGTCCACATGGGTATCATCATTCCAAGCAAGTGCTGATGCAGCTTGGACAGGACCTGGAATCATCTTCCCGCTATGTTTTCGGACCTCACTAAGCCAATGGACGATATCTGGATCACCGGCATAGAATCCGGCTCGAATGCCCGCCAAGTTTGAACGTTTGGATAAAGAGTGGACTGCGACTACCCCTTCCCTACCATGATGCAAGATTGTCGAAGGTTCTTGTTCCCAAATAAATTCTACGTAACACTCATCGCTGAAGATAGGGACATCATTACTCCTTCCCCATTGGACTAAAGATTGAATATCTTCCAAGACACCAGTTGGGTTACATGGTGAGTTAATCCATAGGAGCAGAGCTCTTTCTACATCTTCTTGATCCACCTTTGAGAAATCAAGTCTTAATTTGCTGTCTACTGGTACTGGAACTGCTCGGCAGCCTGCCAATTCTGCACCCATTGCATATGACGGGTAACTAATCGCAGGATAAAGCACTGTATCCTTTTCTGGTGATTTTAGTCGAAGGTCATTTGGGACAGAAGCGACAAATTCTTTTGTCCCAATGCATCCCGAAATACTCTTCGTAAATTCAGGCTGAACATTCAGTCTCCTCGTTAACCAAGCTCGACATGCATTGAGGTATTCTTCTGAGCCAGTGGACTTTGGATAGCTTCTTTCGGTTTTGGAATTCGACAGCATTTCCACTACATTCTGCGGCGGAGAATCGCATGGTGTCCCGACAGAAAGATCGACTAAACCGCCCTCATGCCTTCCAGCAATTTCACTGTGGGGTTTCAAGAGGTCATATGGGTATGGGGGAAGTTTAAATTGTTTCACCCGTTTCCCCCCTTATGTGACTCCGAAGCCGAGCTTGCGCATACTCGTCTAGCCTAGCTCGCATGACAAGTGCATCGCCCTGAACGTCTTCAATGAGTACCTGAGCTTCGCGATGAACTTGCGCTATCAAATCACCTCTTGATAGCGGTATTACTAATTCATACACCCCAAGCTTCGCACGGAGGATATCACTGAGCTTTGAAATCATCTTTTCAACCCCTTCACCCGTTTTAGCTGAGACTTGAACTGCTTCAGGGTAATCTAAAAATACTGATCCTTCTCCAGCTACGTCTGCTTTATTGAAAACAATCAATTCTGGCAACTCTGCTGCCCCTATCTCAGCGAGTACCGTTCGCACTGCAGCTATATCCTTACTTGCATCTGGGTTGCTTCCATCAACCACATGTACGAGAAGGTCAGCTTCCGCTACTACGTCCAAAGTAGTTTTGAAAGCTTCTACTAGATGATGCGGAAGGTTCCGAACAAAACCGACAGTATCGCTCACAAAGATTCTTTCTCCCCCTGGTAACTGCAGTGCTCGAGTGATTGGGTCAAGCGTTGCGAAGAGGCGGTCAGCAACGAGTGCGTCATCATCAGATTGAGTTAGGCGGTTAAGGAGAGTTGATTTTCCTGCATTGGTGTAACCGACAATTGCAATTGATTGGTTGACAGACTTTCGCCTACGTTTTGATTGATTTTTTCTCGCCAGACGAATTCCGTTTAACTGCTTTTGTAAGTAATGAACTTTTCGCACTAGTCGCCGACGATCTACTTCCAGCTTAGTTTCCCCTGGACCCCTAGTCCCTATCCCTCCACCTTGCTGACTTAAAGCTATGCCACGACCACGTAATCTAGGGAGCAGGTATTGGAGTTGCGCTAGTTCAACTTGAGCTTTTCCCTCTGGGGTGCTTGCATTCTGAGCGAAAATATCAAGAATAACTGCTGTCCTATCTATAGCTGATCGCTTAAAAGCCTTTTCTAAGTTATTCTGCTGAGCCGGTGAAAGCTCATCGTTAAAGACAACAGTGTCTACATCGTGACTCTCGGCTAGTTCATATATTTCTTGCACTTTACCTCGCCCTATGAAGGTGGCAGGATCAGGTGATTCCCGTTTCTGAACTACATGGTGGACTACGTCAGCCCCTGCTGTTGATACAAGTCTCTCTAATTCGGCCATTTGAGCAGCGATGGATAGGTCCTTTTCATTATCTGTGTCCAAACCCACAATGATTATTCTTTCCCGAAAAGACCGGTCGATGAACCCTCTTTCTTCACCTCCGTGATCTCCGAATCCACCTCTATGAGAGTCTGGTGGAATCACTGAGCGACTATCAGACACCTAGGTCCACCTCATAGTTCTCTAAAAATTCTGATTCACCTGTAAGGTACACGTCATCACTTTCAATTTCGATTAAGGCTTCACCTCCGGTCATCTTCACTTTAATTCTTTGGTCAACTAATCCCCAGCTTTGAGCTTTATAAGCGGACGCGACGGCACCGCTCCCACACGCTTTCGTTACACCGACTCCTCTTTCCCATGTAAGCATTGAGATTGAGGATCGGTTGATGATCTCTATGGCATGGACATTGATTCCCGTTTCGCTACAGGCGTTCTCTACGGATTCCCCGAGTTCAGCAATATCTGTTGATCCTAAGCTCTCAAACAAAATGACTATGTGAGGGTTTCCTACATTCACATATCCTGCTTTTCTGGCTGCTGGGCTTACTTTTTCCCTTAGATCATCATCAGTTAGGTCTTGATCTAAGCCAGGAATACCCATATCTGTTCGGATAATTGTTTGATTTCCGTTTATATGCTTGATTTCCGCTTTTCTCTTTCCTGCATCGGTGTGAATTTGAATAATTCTATGACTCTCTTGACCAATATAAATATGATGGGCAAGACAGCGAAGCCCATTACCAGAGATTTCCGCTCGCGAACCATCGGAATTGAATAAAGCCATTTGAGCGTGAATACCCTCCTCTTCTGAAGGCAAACTGAAGATTAAACCATCAGCACCTGGACCTTTTGTATAGTCGCAGAGAAGTTTCGCAACACTGCATGGATCTTTCGGTAGTGAGCTGACTGAGGTGAGAAGAAATTCGTTTCCTAATCCGTGAAATTTTTTTATTTTCATTCTCCAAGTACCTTTAAGATCTGCGGTAATGATTCGGCTACATCGTTTCGTATATCAATCCAGTTTATTCTCGGGTCACGACGAAACCATCTTTCTTGTTTTCGTGCGAACTTTTTCGTATCCTTGATCGCTGTCTCAACGGCTTCATCTAAGCAACATTCTCCCTTAAGATACTGGAACAAATGTTTATACCCCAATGCTTGAGAAGCTGTCCGAGATAATGGATCTTTACTATTGATAAGCCTTTCACATTCATTTAAGAATCCAGATTCCATTTGGGCATCAAATCTTGCAGTTATCCGCCGATCAATTTCAGCACGTTCCCAACGCAAACCAATTATTTTATAAGCGCTATCTCTATAGACTGAAAGGCCTGGCCCATAGCTGGAAAACTTCATTCCACTTCCTATAGTCACTTCAAGTGCTCGTATGATTCTTCGTCGATTATTTGGCTCCATCCGTGTGGAAGCGAGTGGATCCAACTCTGTTAGTTCCTGATAAAGCTCCGCTGTATTGGGATTGGACTCAAGCTTTTTACGAGTCGTGAGATATTGCCCTGGAATATCTAACTCATCAATGATGCTTCTTAAATACAATCCTGTGCCCCCGACAAGCAGAGGCAGCATTCCCTTAGTCTCTATTCCGTCAATCGCGTTCTGGGCTTCAATCTGAAACTGACTAATCGTATATTCCTCATGTGGTTCAACAATATCTATCATATGGTGGGGAGTTATTGCCTGTTCTTCCTTTGTTGGTTTTGCAGTTCCAATGTCCATACTTTTATAAACCTGCATTGAATCAAGCGAGACTATTTCAAAATCCCGCACTATTTCGGCTATGGCCATCGCTAGCTTTGATTTACCTGAAGCCGTTGTCCCCACGATTGCTAATCGGGGGTTTGGAATTAACTTCGTCACCCTGCGACCACAGGAATGCGAGTTTTTATCCTGGGCTTCTCAACTATTTCAAGCAAGCTACCCGAAAGGTAGTTTGGTGTAGCTTCTTCAACACGCGTTATCGCTACTGTTCCAACGGGAAGGTCCGCCGCTGAGAAGTGTATAACTTTATTCTGTCTCGTTCGACCGGTGATTAACTTATCATTTTTCTTGCTAGGTCCCTCAACTATAACTTCCTCTTCCATGCCTATTCTTTCGCGATGTTTAATTAAACCTGAACGTTGTATCACCTCTCGAAGGCGTGAATATCGATCTTGTACTTCCTCTTTATTACAAAACTTTTCATGCATTTCAGCGGCTTCGGTTCCTGGTCTAGGAGAAAAGATAAAAGTAAAAGCACTATCAAATTGAGCTGCAGCTGCCAGTTCCAGCGTGTCTTCAAAATCCTTGTTGGTCTCCCCTGGAAAACCAACAATAATATCAGTTGTAACGGCTAGGTCGGGAATAATCGCTCTTGCCTTTGACAGTTTTGAGAGGTAGCGCTCTGCTGTATATCCTCTGTGCATCTTTCTGAGTATTCGATCGCTACCGGACTGAACGGGGAAATGGAGATGCTCACAGACACTTTCTGTTTGCGCCATTGCTTTCATGACATCCTCCCTCATATCTTTTGGATGAGGGCTGGTGTAACGGACGCGTCGAAGCCCCTCAATATTTCCGACTTCTTGAAGCAAGTCGGCAAACAGCGGGCTTGCAGATCTCTTTTCTCTAGCATTCCACCGCGCCCCAGCCAGAAGTAAATCATCTGCTCGCGGCTCTTGCCCTCTTAACTTCACAGTAATATCTCGCCCATAACTATTTACGTTTTGTCCCAGTAAGGTAATTTCAAAAACACCATCTTTAACCAAACTCTTAGCTTCATTCAACAAGTCATTGAACGGCTTACTCACTTCCGGACCTCTTACTTGAGGGACTATGCAAAACGCGCAGGAGTTATCACATCCAGTTTGAATCGTGAGCCATGCTGCATGATCCACTTCCCGACGGGTAGGTAGCGGTTCGCTCGCTAAAGTATCAATATCATGTGGAACAGGGTCCAAGATTTCAACAATGGGACCATTATCGCTTGCTATTAAAAGGTCAGTTACTCGTTCGAGATTATGGGTACCGAAAACTACATCTACATGAGGGGCTCGATCGCGGATCGTCTCTTGGTCTTTTTGCGCCAAACAACCTCCGACCATAATCTTCTTTAAAGGGTTCTCTTCTTTGAGTTTCTTCAAATTACCTAAGTGTCCGTAAAACTTGTTATCTGCATTCTCCCGAATACAACAAGTGTTGATCACCACGACGTCGGCGTTCTCAACCTGAGATGTACGAGTGAGCCCTGCAATTTCAAGTAGCCCAGCAATACGCTCAGAGTCGTTTTCATTCATCTGACATCCATAAGTTTGGATGGTGTAACTTTTACTCATCTATCTAAGGGTAGAGGAAAATAACCTCTTCAAATGAAAGTCTGTTGAGAATTTAGTCCTCTATTGAAATTGGTTCATCGTCAGCCGATGTAAACGAATCATCTTCGTTGCTTGGATTCACGATTGCCCAGATTTTATTTTCAATTTCCATCATGATTTCTGGATTATCACTTAAGAAAGATTTGGCATTTTCACGACCTTGACCTAGCTGTTCTCCTTCGTATGTATACCAGGCTCCAGATTTAGTAACAATATCCATCTCAACGCCAGTGTCAAGAAGAGAACCTTCACGGCTAATTCCTTTTCCATACATGATGTCAAATTCGGCTTGGCGGAATGGAGGAGCGCATTTGTTTTTAACGACCTTCACTCGTGTTCTGTTTCCTACAATCTCAACGCCAGATTTAAGCGACTCTATTCGTCTGATATCTAGTCGAACTGAGGAGTAGAATTTCAATGCTCTACCGCCAGGAGTTGTCTCCGGAGAGCCGAACATAACACCAATCTTTTCGCGAAGTTGGTTAATGAATATGCATATAGTCTTTGTTTTATTGAGATTACTGGTCAATTTACGTAGCGCTTGTGACATTAAACGAGCCTGAAGACCAACATGACTTTGACCCATTTCTCCTTCTAATTCAGCTCTTGGAGTCAAAGCAGCAACCGAATCTATAACTATCACATCAATTGCGCCAGACCGAACCAATGTGTCTACTATCTCGAGTGCTTGTTCTCCAGTATCAGGCTGCGAAATTAGTAATTCGTCAACGTCAACACCGATAGACCTTGCATATACAGGGTCCATTGCGTGCTCAGCATCGATGTAAGCGCATATACCACCATTCCTTTGAGCTTCCGCTACCACATGGGTTGCGAGAGTTGACTTTCCGGATGATTCAGGGCCGTAAATTTCTGTTACCCTTCCACGCGGAAGTCCGCCGACTCCAAGTGCTAGGTCAAGAGCCAATGCGCCTGTTGGCACTGACTCGATATTCATAGTGGCTTTCTCGCCCATTTTCATTACTGCGCCTTCGCCGAATTGTTTTGTTATTTGGCCTAGTGCTAGATCTAGAGCTTTTTCATTATCCATTTTCTACCTACTTTTCTCGGTTCTATTGAATTGGTTTACTTTCGCACCTTAATTTGGGGGTGTGACACTATATTATTACATTAGTGTAATTACGAACGTCTGTTCGGTCAATGGTATCAGTAAAAAACTTTGATGGCATTAGAATTGGCGCATATCTACTATTCTTTGCCCAAGGAAGGTGTATTTTGCATTACGAGAAAAATGAGGAAGAAATCCGTGAGCGTCTAACGGATGAGCAATATTTTGTTACTCAGCATGCAGGGACGGAACGTGCATTCACAGGGTGCTATTGGGACACCAAGGAAGTTGGACGTTACCATTGCGTAGTTTGTGATGCTGAACTTTTTGCGAGTGAGACAAAGTTTGATTCAGGGACTGGTTGGCCAAGCTTCTTTGAGGCACTTGGGACTAGCACGGTTGAAAGGAAAATTGATAGTTCTCATGGGATGACACGCATTGAGGCTCTTTGTGCCAACTGTGGAGCTCATTTAGGTCATATATTCAACGATGGTCCACCACCAACTGGGGAGAGGTTCTGTATGAATTCTGCCTCGCTTAACCTCAAGCCGATTGATGGCTAAGAATAAACGGAAATAATCTTGAAGTCGTTTCTTATGGGGATGGTTATCCTAAGCATCACCCATTTACCTTTGGCAGCCTGTGCATCGGATGATGGTCCACCTGCAGTTGACCCCTTGACATCATCTATAAACATGGATGATGCTAAAGCACCAGGCGTTGACGAGACCATACGCTTTCGCACTGAAGATTCTGAGGACCTTTGGGGTTCTGTATTCGGGTCTGGGGAAATTGCGGTAATTTTGACGCACATGCGTGGCCGAGATCAGACCTCGTGGTTTCCGTTCGCTAGATTCATAGCTGAATCTGGATATAAGGTTTTGACATTTGACTTTCGCGGGTACGGAAAATCCACTGGAATAAAGGACACGAGAATGGATCGAGACCTTGAAGCTGCTATTGCATACATGAGAGCGAAGGGCGCAAAACAAATTGTTCTTATCGGAGCTTCTATGGGTGGAACTGCAGTTATTGAATTAGCTTCTGAATCACAAGTGCAGGGAGTAGCCGCACTTTCCCCTCCAGCAGAATTTGGGAGGATTAATGCGCTAACTGCCGTTGAGTCAATGGTGATTCCTCTACTTCTCATTGTTGCCGAAAATGACTCTCAATATTATTCAGATGCAAGGAAGATAGAGTCTGCAGCAGCAGCTACCCAATTTTTAATAGTTAAGGGGCAACAGCATGGCACTAATATGATTGCCGAGCACAGAAATGAAATTTTTGCCAACCTTTCAGCCTTTCTAGATAGATGGACAGACGATAAGTTATTGACGACTATTCAAACGGAG
>Ga0115012_10000470_pt1 | contig 22843 bp, 20 predicted proteins | sample TroAtlMetagenome_FD_88706 | JGI IMG/M metagenome (GOLD analysis project Ga0115012, IMG submission 88706) | Marine eukaryotic phytoplankton communities from Atlantic Ocean - Tropical Atlantic ANT10 Metagenome | ecosystem: Environmental > Aquatic > Marine > Oceanic | place: Tropical Atlantic...
ACCAGAACTAATTCCACGCACAGACATATCAGCAACCATACTAGAAGCCTGTGAAGAATAAGCATTAATTCCTAATTTTAATCCCCATACTTGACCACCAGATGGACCTGCAATATCAGTAAATACAAGATTACCCCAATTCATTGTGGTAAAAGCACCACCATTATTCTCAATACGCAAATAATAAATAAGAATTCTCTGATTCTTATTTGTAGTATTAGTATGCGTGAATGTTCCTGCTCCGTTGTATACTGTTGCTGCCATAATTTTAAATTACCTATTTTTTATTTATTAACTGAGGGGTATATTCCAGTACTTAGTTGTAAAAAGTCCACTACTACCACTACTATTAGATACGCCTCTACCTGTAGCATCTACCCATTGAGAGCTATTAGCATCCTGATAATATACATGTAATCTACCATTTTGAGAGTCCCACCAAAGATCTCCGTCAGAAGGAGTAGATGGGGGTGTATCATTAGTAGTTACACTAGCACCACTACTGGGAGCATCAACAAATGATAATGCAGTTCCAGCACCATTTACCTGTAACCATTTATTAGCAGTCAGACCATTGGGTGTATCTAATAAAGAAGTAAATGTATAATCAGCAAACTCAATACCATTACCTGCTGAGTTGACTTTTAATACCTTATTAGCAGTATAAGTTGAAGGAGTATCAGTTAAATTAATAAATGAAGTTGTAGGAGCATCAGTAAATTCTAACCCATCAGGAGTGCTATTAACCTTGATATATTTTCCACCTTGTCCAGTATAAGTTGAAGGAGTATCAGTTAAACCTGTAAATGTAGTAGCACCACTCTGAATTGTAGTTTGTAAATTCCATGTAGTTCCATCATAAATCCAAGTCAAACCGTTCTCGGTATGACTATCGCTAGAAGAAGGACTATTTGGAAAATTTATTGCCATATTAATCTTCTGTTATAGCTACAAAATTATATGTAAGAGCATTAACATTTATATCTATTTGTGAAGGAATCAGTACAGTAATTTTTGATCCATTAGGTATCATCATTTCCGTTGGAAAAAAACCTGCGTAACTACCATATGCATTTTGTGCATTGCTAGTACCTGTTTTATTAAATGCAAGAGATTTACCTGCATAGAAACCTGCTTGTGATGAATAATGAATGGTATCAAGGTCTTGACCATTCTGATGTTGAGGATTAGAGGATGGACCAATATACAATCCAAGTTCAGAAGGATGAGTATTTCCTACTCCAAAGTACATCCATACTATCCTTACATTTTTACCAGTATTGTTAGTATAAAGAACTTGGGTGTGAGTTGCTCCAGTACCCTGCAATACCCCATTATATATTGTTGCTGCCATAATTTTAAATTACCTGTTTACTATTTAGAAAGGCATATTCCAATTTTTTGTTTGGAATAATCCAGCATCTGAGGTTTTAGCCTTGTTAGCCCATACTGTTCCATTATACTCTAGAGTATCACCTACTGCTGGATTGTCAAGAGTAACTGTTAGTAATTGACCACCCATGTATGTTAAATTTCCATTACTAATACCTACTGAACGTACTACATCATCCGCACCCACAAACTTAATACTATTATCTGATAAGAATAAATGTCTTACTTTATATTCAGCATTACCAAGATCATAGTCCTCATTTGATGCTGGAATTATATGTCCAGTACTAGTAACATTCCATCTTCTAGTTCCATTTGTTTCAAAAGAAATAGAACCAATACCAGAAGCATTGCTAGTATCATGAACTTCTACTCTAGTATCACCCTCTTCTATCATATCCGCTATTGGATAAGACGCTCCTCTACCAGAAATATCTACCCATTGAGAAGTATTAGCATCTTCATAGTAGACATTTAATCTAGCATTTTGAGAATCCCACCAAAGATCTCCATCATTAGGACTAGTTGGAGCAGTATCAGAAGTAGTTACATTAGCAGCACCACCACCTCCACCAGAAGAGCTAGTTACACCTCTACCACTAGCGTTTACCCACTGAGAACTATCTGCATCCTCATAATAAACATTTAATTGACCATTAACAGAATCCCACCAAAGATCTCCATCATTAGGACTAGTTGGAGCAGTATCAGAAGTAGTTACATTAGCACCACCTGATCCACCAGATCCAGGAGGACCAGGAGGACCAGCAGAACCTGGTGGTCCAGGAGTTCCAGCAGGACCTGGAGGACCAGCAACAGTAGAAGCAGGACCAGGAGGTCCAGCAGCACCTGGAGTTCCAGGAGGACCAGCAACAGTAGAAGCAGGACCAGGAGGACCAGCAGCACCAGCAGATCCAGGAGGACCAGGAGGACCAGCAGCAGTAGAAGCAGGACCAGGAGGACCTGTCAATCCTTGTTGTCCAGCAGGACCAGGAGGACCAGCAGAACCTGGTGGTCCAGCATTTGTATTACCACCACCAGAATTAGCAGTTACCCATTGTGAACTATCTCCATCATCATAATATATGAATAAATCACCAGAATCAGCTTCCCACCATAAATCACCACTAACAGCGTTTAATGGAGGAGTATCATCAACACTAACAGGAACAACTGTTATAGTTGCAGCAACACCAGGATGTCCAGATGGATTTTGAACAGATACTTGAGCAGTAACCGCAGCACCAACAAAATTTAACTGGTTAATACTATTGGCAGCACCAACTAAAGACCCTTCATCATATACACTAAGAGCACCTGGAATTAATCCACCACCAACAGGAACCCAATATCTTTTACCCTCATTACCAGGAACAGCAACTAATTGAAACTGAGATCCAGAAGGAACAGGATCAGTAGTAGCAGGATCTCCTAATGTTGGTTCTGCTTGAGCAAGACTTAGATACTTATGTCTATTCGGATCTAACTGACTTGGAGGATCCTTTTTTACTCTACCACTAACATACTTTGGCATAATTATACATTACTATTTTCTAGAATACTTGCTGTCAATTCCATTTGTAATGGAGCAACAAATCCACCAGAGTAAGATTTTCCAACATTAACTCTAATTGATTCATTAGCAGTAGCAACAGCAACTGTCAAAGTAGCACCAGAAGCAGGATCAGTTGCTCTAGGATATGAATGTTCAGTTGCATTTAAATCCATTGTACATGTATAAATTAAAGAATCATTTGCTATCTTTATAGTATCATTATTAGCTAAACTATTAGCACCTATAGTTAAAGTCGCCTCACCCGTAGATGGATTGTAAGTCGATCCATAAACATTAAACTTTGTTCCAGATAATACACTAGCAGCAGTAACTACTTCTACAGCGTTTGGTTCACCCCTAACAAATGTATGTACTGCTGGTTGATAAGTATGAACATTTCCAATAGCACTACCAAGAACAGCAGAAAATGTTTTAGATGTTCCAACTTGATCAACAATATGATCAACAACATAAGATTGTTGTGGATCTGGGAATATATTTGTTGTTATTCCAGTATATGCGTTGTTACTAACAGAATTAGGAACACCACTATTACTTACAAATGTATGAGCAGTTGTATTTGTAGATGGAACAGTATCAAGAACTTGTACAGTAGCAGTAGTTCCTGTAACAGCAGAAATAGTTAAAAGTTTACCACTAGCAGGGTCAGTTGCTCTAGGATATGAATGTTGAGTAGCACCACTATCCTCAGTACAGGTAAAACTCATTGCGTTATCTTTGATTTTCAAATATTCACCAACCTGAAGTGTATGAGCTCCCAAATCTAATACAAGAAGACCTGTACTACCATCATATGTTGTATTATTACCAGGTGTATAAGTTGAACCACAAGTGAAATATATTCCACCCATAGTTATTGGATCACCAGGATTAAAATTATGCTTGTCATAACACATGACTGTAGCAATTCCAGTTGGTTCATCATAATCAACCCCAGTAATAATACCAACGTTCTCTTGATGACCTCTTACATATAAACTATCAGCAGTAATAGCAGTTTTCTCTAATACCAACCTACCATCAACTAATATAACAGCATCATTTGGAGGTATTTCCACCTCTTTCATCACTCTTATATCTCTATCATTTCCAGTACCTCTTGACAATCTCTTCTGCCAAAAAGTAACCAATGGATATGTACCAACTCCAACATTAGCAACTTGACAATACAATAATAGTGAAGTAGTTCCTGTAGGAACCTCATATAATTTCTGTACTCCAGGTGCTACGGGAACAGCAATATTAATAAACTTATTTACTGGTGCTATTGCCATACTATCTTAACGCTAATATCAGTGGTGTTAATTGTGCTTGTATTGCTCGGTTGAAATCCCTTCCTCGTATTGTAGATGTTGTTTGATCAATTGTCAAACCATCACCAATTCTAAAATTACCTTTTTGATCCGTACTTGTAAATGGAACTTGACCCCCATTAATAGCAACTACTTCATTTTCTGGTACTGGTTTTCCACCTTGGAACGGGTTAGCTGTATTTATATTCGTACCTGCACCTATGTATTCAAATGAATGTGAACTGGTTATAATTCTACTCATTCTAACCATCTCTATCTTTGTATTGTTAGCAATAGCATAAGGAATAAATTCATTAAAAGTTATTGTAGTTTTTCCTGCATTTGGATCTGGTGTTACAGGAGTTTCAGTTGCTTCATCAATTGTAAATAATATAGGATCCATATCAACTTCAGCAGTTGCTGACCCACTACCAGATATTGTAATTACACATTCTTGCTCCTTAGTGTTATCTCTAGTAGAAGCATCATTATTTACTGGTAAGAAATTTCTACCACTAGCAATAATATCAATTGAAGTGATTGTACCAGCAGCACTTACGTTAGGCGAAAATTCGGCAATAATTGACTCAGGTCCTCTAGGCAAAGTGGCAGTAACAAGTGGTGGAGAACTAGCAGTATAATCACCAGGATTACCACCATTAGTAACTCTTACATTTCTAATAAATTGTAATGGTTTAGTTACTGTTCCATTTATTGATGGTAAAACATCATTATATTGACTCATATCTAAATGGAAATATGCTGCCTGACCATCGAATGGCGTTCTTTCCCGTCTAGTAGGACTATTAAAATCTTTACAATCTTTTATAGAAACTCTATCAGATTCACCACTAGCAGCAACATCTAAAGTTCCATCAAACTCAACATCACCAACACCATCAGCAACTAATCCAAAATTACCGAATGAGGAATTAGAGTTTGTTAAATCACACTGACCACCACTAGAACAGAATATACCTTTATCACAACCGATAGTAAAAATAGAAACTAACTGAGCATATCCATTATTTGTAATTGATACACCAATACCTGCCTCATTATACTGAGTAAAGGCATCACAAACCATGCTCTTTAAATCCTGCCCTAAATCATTAGTTCCTGTATAAGCAGCATCAACATGATCACCATTAATTCTCATACCAATACTACCAGTCATAAAGTTAGTACAGTTCCTAACATACGGACTTCTATATCTACCAGATGCTCCTTCATTAGCAGGTCCAACTGCAGTATACCCACTAACTGCTTGGAATGATGTTCCAGCATCAATATCAGTCTGTGAAGGTGGAAAAGCAATAGCAGCACAATCTGGATGATCTTGAGATATTGTAGTTCCAGAGAAATTCAAGTTTTCAACTAAACATGCATTTCTTACATGGAAAACATCCCTATTAACATTATTTGGAATTACAGTAACCAATCTTAAATCTTCACCCGTTATAGTTACTCTTTCTCTTAAACCTATTGGATTAACCTCAGTATAAGCACCAGAACGAACTTTAATTGTATCTCCTGGTTGTGCTATGACTGCTGCTGCAGCAATAGTTAACTTAGCATCGCCTTCTAATAATCCACTATTAGTATCATTACCATCTTTTGTGACATAGATTATATTTGTTGTCTCTACACCAGAAGGTCGCCACTCAACACCAGTATTACTAGAAGATAATCTATAATCATTTTTAGTTCTAGAAGCAGAATATCCTGTATCGTTTGCTTTATCAATTAACTCACTTTCAAGTTCTAATGTTCCAATTAATTTTGTATTCTCACCTACATTCAAATTCTTATTGATACCAACACCACCAATAACAAGAAAAGCACCAGTATCTTTATCAGTTGATTGAGTGGTATTTTCTACTTTAGTTACACCACCAATATTAACTTGTTTTACTACACCAACACCACCATCAATTTGAACTGATCCAGTTGTTGAAGAAGTTGAATCTTGAAGATTATTAGATGTAATAAGACCATCAACATCAACTGAATTATTAAGTGTAGTAACACCGTCTACATCTAAAGTAGCATTTAATGTAACCGCACCATCAACATCAAGGTTTGCATTTAAATCAGTATTTTGATCTACTTGAAGAGTTTGTTTAAATGTAACCGCACCATCAACATTTAATGTTGTATCAAAATCAACCGCATCTGAAACATGAAGTGTTCCAGTAACATCTAACCAAGTATTTGGATTATTATTATTAACACCAACCTTGGTCATCCTATAAATGGCAGCATTAGTACCTGTTCCTTGATGACCCCACAAATCTGAAGATAATATTCTCGCAATCATTGTAGGATTTTGTGGATCAGGAATAGCTCTTACAGTATCAGTTCCTACTCCAGCACTATTCTCCTGTCTAAAGTTTAATGTTGTATATAATTGAGCAGCATTATTATTAGGTAAATAAACACTTTCATCTTGAACATACATTCCCTCCAAACTAAGAGGAGATGCTTGTACCCATCTAATTCCATTACCATCTCTATTCAAATAATATCCATTTACACCTGGAGAATCAGCAGAGTCAATGATATTTCTATCAATCTTTATTGATCCATTTACATTGATCTTTATTATACCTTGAGAACCTGGTGTATAGTTGGGAACATTACCAGGACTTAAAATACCAAGACCAACAACTCCCTGAGAATTAACTACAAATACATCACCAGTATCGCTACTTTCTGGAACCGAACCGACTTGGAATTTACCATACGGAACTGTAGTTCCAATACCAACCTTAGATACTTCAAAAGCACCCGTATTTTGTGTATCGTCAGTAACAATAAAGGAATTTAATCCAGAACCAATCTGCAATTTACCATCAGGAATAGTAGTTCCAATACCAACTCTAATAATTCCAGAAGCATCACTAGAAGGATCTTTATCCTTTTTTACAATCGTTATTCCTGTAAACCCATATCCAATTTGTACCTCACCAGCAGGAACAGTAGTTCCAACACCTATAGCACCATCATCTGTAACAATAAGAGCAGAATATAAGGGATCGAATGGTTCTATTGGATCAAGACCTTCTCCACCAACTGCTACTTGGAATCTACCTGCAGGAAACGTACTTCCTATACCAACTCGACCAAAAGGTTGATCTTGTCCTGGTTTTGATTTTGATATAGCAGTAAATACTGTTCCAGCAAGACCAACATTAAGTCTATGATCTACTGTTAGATAATCAGTATCTAATTCAGCATTTATAGTGACATCATTATTAAATGTAGATTTACCAGTAACATTGAAATTACCAACAGTTAAATTTTCAAGTTCCTCTACACTTAATCCAACATTATTAGCATATAACTTACCGTAAATATAAACATCATCAGTAAACTCTGATACCAGAGTTATTACATTCTTATTAGAATCTTCATATTGAGGATCATTTGGGAAAATATCAGCCATTAAGACCCTCCTAAATTATCGAGAGCATCTGATAATCCACTAGTAGCTTGTTGAAGACCACTTTGTATAGCACCACTATTTGCTGAAACTTTTTCAGATAACTTACCTATTGTATCACCCAATCTATCTTCTACACGACCAAGTGAATCTGCTAATTTAATTCCACCTCCAGTTGGAATCATATCAGTAACCTCCGTTCCACCAAGAGCATTTTTAAATACCTGTCCCATAAATGTAACATCCCTTGGAGTTAAATTTCCACGCAATGCATCACAATCTGCCACATTAGACTTCAATAAAATTCTATTCTTAGCATCTAATTTTATATTATTTCCTGCTACCAAATCAATATTTTCATCAGCATCAATAACTATATTTTTACCTCTAATTTTAACTTCACCATTTTTTTCAGCAGTTATCCATACATCACCATTCTTACTAACAATTTGAATATTAACTCCACCAGACTGATCTTCTTGACCACCAACCATTTCAATACATTGGTCATTATAAATGTGGTATATTCCACCATTGGACATACCAACTGTACTCTTATCACCAGATTCAGTTTGAGCAAATAAATCATATGTGATAGTACCATTCATCCCCATTTGAGGATTTCCTGTCTCTATCCTAAAATGGGGACCAAATGTAGTAATCTGCCTTTGTTGCCAATTCTGATTCTTAGCTGATCTTTCTGCCATATTTTAAGTTCTCGTAATAGTTATTTATCTTAACCAATACAATCAATAACTTGCTTAACTTCACCTTGATATGAAGGTCTAGGTTTCAATTGAGGTTTCAGTATTGCACCATATCCAGTCTTAGATTTTATTTTCAAATTTGGTAAATCTGTTATCTTCTTAGTAGTTGTTAACGTACCATCAGGTGGAATTACATTTACGATTCTACCCTCAGTATCAACATAAACAGTATACTTATTACCATCATCATCAATTACTTCATCATCAGGATCATACTTAATTCCAGGATTTACAGGAATAACATGGTCAATTACATATTCTGTAGAATCAACATCGGTATTATTGTCAGGAACAGGATAATTCTCACCCACAGAAACAATATAAATGTCAGTTACCTGTTGATAAGTAGGAGAAGTTTCATCTTGATCAACAACTGCTCGTGCTACAGCACCATATCCTTTGTTACACTTATCAGTTATTTCAACATATGGTGGAGTAATATATCCAGAACCACCACTAACCAAATCAATACCAATTAAACTTCCAACTGCTTCTGCACCATCACCAACAAGATCTCCAATTATAGCTTCACCTAGTGCTTGTGTCCCACCACCACCAAAAATATTTATTTTTATACCAGCACAATTTAATGGAGGACCAGCATAACATTCACCTAATCCACTCTTAAATCCAGGATTACTTACACTTGGATTTAAGAAATCAAATACTCCTAATGATCCAGTTGCGACACTCAATTTTTGTGCTCCAGAAACCAAAGATTCTACTAATCCATCAGCAGCATTAGCAACTTTTAAGATCTCATCAACAGCAATACTAACAGAATTTTTAGCACCTTTACCAATTGTCCATTCAGCAGTTTTAGCGTTATATGTTGGTTTTACTGTGTCACATGTAACTGCATTTACTAACCCCATTAAACCTTCTGCTTTCGATCTAAGAAATCCCCCTAAACTAAATCCACCCAAAATCTTACCAACTCCTCCCATGAGTGGTCCTAAAGCACCTGTAATTCCACCAATAATATGATTCATCAAACCACCCATAAACTGATCAGCAATACAACTCACAAAATTTTTAACATTATTAACAATACCATCAAGTAAAGATTTAATAGCTTTACCAATAGTACCCATTATTTTACCAGCAATACAAGGTAAAGCTTCTTGTATTGCACCAACTGGACCTATCATTGCTTTCTGAGCATTAGTAGCAGCTTGCTTTGCATCAGATTTACTTTTAGTAGCAGCAAATATAGCAGTATAAACATTTTTGTATAGTTTATTCACCCCACCATTAAGAGCATCTGATAATCCACCACCATATAGATTACCAAGCATATTTCCAATAATACCAGTAGATAATCCAGAAATCTTATCTGTTACATTTCCAACTAATGAATCAATTTTACCAGACACAGCACCTAAAGCATCAGCCGCACCACTAGTAATACCTTTAAGTTCTGATACTAAATTACCAACTTCACTATTAATTTTCTTCATAGTTGAAGATGGATCTGTAGACGCAGCAACAATAGTTTGACCAATAGCCTTAGATGGTGTTCTAACATCATCTGGAAGTTCTTTTAATAAAGTTTCTGAAACATGCTGTGGAGATTTTTGAGACTTGGTATTCATCTCATTGGCTTCACTGTTTACAATATTTCCACCATCATTAGTAACTTTACTAGTAAATCCTGTAAATGGTTTAAAAGGACCAGCATACTCACTACTAGGAGAATATACAGTATTACCAAGAACACCCATAATTATAGGTTGTTGAGCATCATCACCATCTAAGAAAAATCCAACTACATTATCACCAGGTGATAATGCTACACTATTTGCTCTATTTCCCTTTCCAGACCCATCAGTAGTACCTAACATGGCTTGTGCCCAGGGTAGATCTTCATCTGGTAATTCAACTATACTATGAGGATGATACCCCATAATACGAACCTTCACCCTATTTCCCCATCCTGCACCATTTATTTGATCTCCTTGAGCTTCTTCTGGTGCTACTTGTCCAGTCCACCAACGAAAACCATCTCTTCCTATAAAATTACTTTTTAATAATGAGTCTTCTATCATTTGTCTTGAGGTCCGAATGTATCTTTGATTAATTCTAATGATGTAAAAGATCCAGCACTATCAAAATGATGGCATAATGCCTTAATCATATATAGACCACTTTGCTCCTGATCAATCTCTTTAGATTCTTTATTAGTATCAACTTTAGGAAATTTACATTCAATAACATTACCAGCCTTTAAATTAGTATTTGAAGGTATGGTCATTGATAAAGTTTGAGTTGTAATTAAACCATATCTCATCATTGCTTGAGATTGGGTCTTAGAAGGATCTGCATTTTTTGCTGTAGAAACACCTACTTCTATAGTTCCAACATCCAAAATAGCAGTTATATTACGACTAGGTATATCACCTAATGTTTCCGAACCTTCAGCATCTACTTTTGGTAATTTAACCTGTTCACCTAAAGTAGCTGCCTTTCCAATATAATCAGAACTTTTAAACAAACCCTCTTGATATGGCGTATATTCAAAAGTTAAAGGATTTAAAAACATTCTATGACTACAAAAAGATCCTCTCTTTAATTTTTTAATTAAATCTTGATTTCTTTTAGTAGCATATTTAATAATATTATAATCATTATTAACTTTACCACCCTGAATGACTTCCTGATAAGTATATGCATTCTCAAACTTTTTAGATGATATTAACGCATCAACAGATTTAAAAACATATCCATCCTTTGTTTGGAAAAATAAGTATCCAGCAGTAGCACCTTTTCCTTTAGCAGTTCCTGGCACCGATTTTGATGCCAACCATGTTATAACAGTAAAAGGTTTTCTCATATTACCAATAAATCCATATGGATTCTCAGTAGCTTCTACATCTTTATCTTGAATCTTATCAGATTTCAAATATTTCTTAATTATATCCTTAACAGTTTCAGATATAGGAGAAGATGATGGATATTTACATCCAACTCTTGACGTTTCATTGGACAGAGCTTCTCTAGAAAATAAATTTAAAACAAAAGTCTCAGACTCTGTTGTTTTTATAACATTGTCTATACTAGCAACCCTAAAATGTTTTTTTGTATCACTATCAAAATCCAATCCAGGATTATCCTTACTATTACTTCCAATTTTTAACTTAACAACTTCACCACCCCTCAATGGAAGACCATTATAAAGTGATTGCTTTTTACCGTCCTTTCCTGTTATAGTATTACCAGTATTACTAATTAATAATTTAGCAGAAATTGTAGGCGAAAATACATCTTCAAAATATTGAACTGTTACTGTACCACCACGTATATCAGCAGACTTTGAGCCATCTGCTGATATTATTTCAATTTTGTCAAATACTGAGGGATCTTTTGCTGCCATTACGTGTAAGAGAGTTCTAAATCTTGTATGATGTTAATAATATTTACACCATCAACTGCTTGGGGTAATTCAAGTGGCGGTGGTGGAGGTGGTGATGGTGGTGATGATTGTGATTGTGGTCTTGAAGAAGATGGAAGCATAATAACAGGTCCTGTTCTTTCCTTCTTAATAGTCTCAGAAACTGAAGGTTTTTTCTGAACCTGAATAGATTCACTAGACTCCACACCATCAATAATTGGTTTAATTTCCTTTGGTGGTATTGATGTTGTATTATTTTTTCTTGCATTTCTTGGTCCAAATATATATTGCTCTTTTAAAGCCTCATCCTGATCATGGTAAATAACACCATTCTGTTTTTCCTTAAGATCTTCAACTGCTTTCTCATATTTACTTCTATCTCTTCTTCTCTGTCTTATTTCATCTTTAGAACTACCGCTTGTAGTAGTCTTATTAAAAAAAGAATCCGTACTTAATTTATTATTTGGTATGATTGTTCCTGGTTTATCAGCAACAAATAACTCTGGACCCTTTTCACCAACAATACTTGTTTTACCAACAACAGGACGACCACCATCAGCAAACATATCAAAACCACTGTCATTTATCCATTCTTGATATGCAACCCATTCTGGGTTTATTTTACTTTTTTGTTTACCCCTCTTATCTTTGAAAAATATCTCCTTCTCAGGAGTATAACCATTTTCAAACCTTCTTGCTAAAGGTTCTGTTTTATCACTTGCTATTTTAGAATCAAAAATCTCATCATCCTCTTCTTTCTGTTCTTCCTTTACATCCCTCTTAACAGTTTCAGATATTTTCTTTTCTTTTCTTTTCTCTACTTTTTCCTTATTATCCTTTGCCTTCTCTAAAGTTTCGACAATAGGATCCTTTGATTCTGTTTTAATTTTTGCTGGTTCTTCCGTTTTTTCTGGTTGCTTTGTTTCTTTATTATTTGATTCAATTTTTGGATCTGATTTTTGATCTTTAGTGGTTTCTTTATTTTTTACTCTATCTTCTATATTATTAAAAAAATCAAGACCAGTAAACTTATCATCAAATAATTGTTCTAAAGAAGATTGAAGACTGGAAAATACACTAAATGTATTATCATTTAACTTCTCTTGTTTTTTTTGTATTTCAGATTCTTCTTCCGATAAATCAAGACCTTTTGTTTGTTGTTCTATTGTTTTAAGATTTTCTCCAAAAGTAGTAAAATTCTCTAATTGACTATCAGTATAATTTCTAGCACTATTAGAAAGTTTAGAAATATTATCATTTAATTCTTCACCACCTTCATTGATCTGTTTTCCATTCTTAAGAAGCCATCCAGTTAAAAGAACAGCAGTAAAATCCAACATTCTTCCAAGAAATCCCTTAGTACTGTCTGTTGTGACTTTACCACCATATCTAATAGCACCACCAACTTTACCTGCTTCTATAACACCCTCTCTTTCCTTTCTAATTACAGACTCTCTTCTTTTGACAAAAAATGATTCTTCATCAGATATAACCTTTCTTAAAAATTTATTATCTTCTCTTGTCCTCTTTATCATAGAGGATGCTAACTTATTAGATTCTACAATACTACTTGAAAAATCAGTAACTGTACTGTTTATAGTCTTAAGACTAATGCCAGAAGTTAATAAAGTCTTTCTAACTACTGATATAGACATATTATACAGGTGTTAGATTAAATTGCTGATATGCATGATAAACATATGTATTATCTGGATTAATAGCACCTATCATTGGAGTAGATTCTTGTGATGCAGTTCCAGGTAATACAGAACCTCCTGTAGAATTAGATGTTCCTTCATTACTTTGACCCCCATCTGAAGGTATAATAATTGGTTCTTCTTCAGGTAAAGATGCTAATTGCTCCGACACTTGAGGAGATCTTTTAACTGATGTAATATTCTCACTACTACCAGATTGTCTACCACTTAATGGAACATTAGATAAAGAGTCTGATGAATCTCCTTCACTAGAACTCTCTTGTCGTATTAATTGAGTATAATTTTCCTTAAACTTTTCCGAAAGATTTTTTTCTGGATTCTCAACTTCCTTTGGTTTCCCCCTAAACATCCTAGTAAACCAATTACCCTTTTTATTATTAGTTTTAGGTTGAGATGCTAATTTTGAATCATTAGCTTTCGATGGTATAAGTTCAGTTTTTGGTTTAACTTGTTCGTTATCAGATGCTTTAGCATCTCCACCAAACAATCCACCAAATATTCTACCGAAAATAGAACGATTTTCTTTTGGATCAGTACTTGTATCAGGCTTATTATCCATAAATTCATAGTTTTCAGTATTAAAAACTTGATCTTCTGGATCATTAACAACAGCATCCCAAATAGACAACCCACCAAGAGCCTGAAGAGAACGTTTAAAAACCTTTACAAAACCTGCTACAGGATTCCATATCCCAGATGTTTTACTCATCCTAGACATTCTCACAACAAAACTAGAGAGAATACCAGTCATCCCCTTCCAACCAAATTTTATTGCACCAATAGTAAAGGCAATTTGCCCTATAGTCCTTAGTACTTTAAAACCAATTTTCTTTTGAGCTTCTGTATTTTTATTAGCTACAGCATCATATGCCTCTAATGCTTGATCACTTAACCATCCAAAAAATAGTACATTAAAAGCACCTCTAAGTTTACTTAAAGTACCCTGCACCTTTGATCCGATTTTATTTACTGGAGAAATTAAAGCATTTTGTATTTTTTTCTCAATAGTACTTTCTTTTCCTTCTCTTAATCGTAATGTTGCTAATCTTCTCTCTCTTTCAAATTCAGCATCAGTTCTTTGTCTCTCTAACTGAGATCTAACGTCTAAATTACTTTTTACTACTGATAGAGAAAATCTTAATTGATTAAGTGATTGTGATACACCACTAAGTTGTTGAGAAACACTATTTAAGGATGCTGTATTCTGACTTAATAAATTTGTAGTTACTGGATCAGGTTGAGGTGGTGGTATAGCACGGCCACTAAACAAGCTAGATGATACAGTATTTCTTACTGCTTGTATTCCTCCTTGTATTGGTGAATTAATTGCCATTTTGCTGTGCCTTTAAATTTTCCTCTTCAATATACTGTTGTAGAAGAGCAAGATATATCTCTCTTTCCCAAGGAATCATATTTTCTAACTCCGTTAAGCTATATTTATGATGCTGCATCAGAGCAAAGTTAATTTTATAGTATGACGCAAGATCCTCATGTGCCATACTTACCCGAAAAAACTTTGTAATCCCTCCAATAGTACTTCATTTTCAACGTTTGTATTTGGATTAGTAACCTTTACTATATGTGATAACTTGGGCATAGTATCAAAAAAACTTTCAACCTCCTTAAATTGTTTAGTATTCAACTGTTCAATAAATTGAGTTAATTCTTTCTTAGTGCAATCAGAAGCTGCCCATGACTCCTCTTCAGAAAATACCTGCTCAATACAAGAAGATATCAATTCAAAAGTATCATCAACACTTATATCTTCATTAGAATTAAAATTAGTCTTAATAAATTCATTTAGAGATGGATATCTCATTCTTAAAATATATTCATCATCTAATTTAATATCTCTAGAATGTTTATCATTTTTCTGAATTTGTATATCATCTAGATTGATAGTTGCTGGAACTTGAGTAGTACCATCGTCTGGACAAGTTACCATAACTTCAACTTCCTCACCCACAGATTTACCTCTAATGTTGAGAAAAATATATTCAATATCAAAAGTAGAAAGACTTTCTACTTTCACCCCTCTAGTTAAAATACAAGATTTTATAACATCTTTAACAGCATTTGCTATCTGTTTACTATCTTGACTCTCCATAGCAAGAATCAATACTTTTTCTTCCTTAACTAAAAATGGTCTAAATTTTATTTTCTTTTCAGTCGAAGGGATCACCAATTCATAAGAAGGTGTCGCAATTTTCGGTAAAGGCATAATATGCTCAATTCAGTAATTTTATTTATAGCACTATACGGAGAAATATTTGTATGGATTAGATACATCCATACTACCATCATAAAGATTGACAAAATCAGCTTTTCCAGTTGGAGAATTTAAAAGTGCCACCTGTCCAGAGACAGTAGAACCGTTATTTTGAAATTGTCCTTTACTCAAACTATCAGGAACATTCGTTGATTTTTTCCATACATATCCATTTGGTTCTTTATTTTCATCAGTGCCGTTATTAATAGATATTGATGATGATTCACCACAGATATACCTATCATAACTAAAATTACAGGTTGCTTTTAATACCTGAGAACGTTGATATGAAACTCTAGTAGAACTTAAAGATAATGGAAATAATCCAATAAATTTATACTCAATAAACTGCCTATAATTTTTTTCAAATTTAACTATTTTAGTTTCGTTTGATTTATAAAGTTCTGGATATCTCATCTTAAAATGATAAGAACTTGTAGCAGCAGAATTTGGATTAGCACCACCAATATATTCCATCCAATGCTCTAAAAATTTTAGAGTTTTATATTTATTATCAACATAAAATTCTAATGATATTTGAGTAAAATTTCTAGTGTGAGCAAATCTTTCAACAACACCTTGATAATTACCAACAACATCAACAGAAGCAAGAGCACTTCCTGGTAATGAAGCACTACTACAAAGCATTCCTATTTGATCACCAACAAATCTAAAATCAACCCCCTTCCTTCTAAGATGATGCCCTAATGAATATCCATCATTATTAGTATGTGGAGGCAGACTAAATTTTACCAAATAATTAGAAGTTTGTGCAACATTCTGAAATGTAGGTAATATCTGCGATATTTTCTTTGGAATTGGTGCTGGCACTCTAAATAGTCTTACTATATCATATCTATTTAGATGGCTTATTCAGGAAAGTATTATCCAAAATTTGCCCATAAGTATAAAGGAGACCCTACAAGAATAACTTTTAGATCATTATGGGAAAGAAAATTTATGAATTGGTGTGATAAAAATGCTAATGTATTAGAATGGGCAAGTGAAGAAATTGCAATACCTTATATATCTCCCGTTGATAATCGTCAGCACAGATATTTTCCAGACTTCTATATGAAACAAAAAGAAATTGATGGAACTATTAAAAAATATATTATTGAAATAAAACCCAAAAAACAATGTAGTCCACCAAAAAAACCAAAAAGACAAACAGCAGGTTATATAAAGGAAGCATATACATATGCCGTAAATCAGACAAAATGGAAAGAAGCAAGAGAGTTCTGTGCTGATAGAGGTTGGGAATTTAAAGTAGTCAATGAAGATCAACTTGGAGTTAAATGAGTAGAGTTAAAGAGATCCGTGATAATTTAATAGGAACAGAAGATCCTGATGATCTGATGTTGGAAATTATTGGTGTCTTAACTGAAGGAGGAAAGGTTCCTCAAGTAGGAAAGTTCTATGTTTTTGTATATAATCCAAAAACACCTAATATAAGGTATGACCAAAATCCTCTAGTTGGTGTAACTAATGTATATGAATGGGGATTTAAAGGAATCAACTTTCATTGGAACGATCATAGAAATTATACATGGAATGAAGTACCTGGTGGTCTATATGAAGTGACTGACAATGAGTTAAGTGATCTTGACGGTATTCCTTTTGCTAGATTTCGACTAAATAACTGAAAAAGTAGTATTTTAGGATGAATGATCCAAGAATAAATGATAGTGGTATGGATAGTGAGAGTACTCTCACTGATAATGGATTAAGAAGTAGTATACCTACAATGTCATATCCTTTGGATAGAAGTCCAGATGATTCGGAAGATACGTTCTTAATAAAATGTTTAAAATATACTCAACCTGAAGGAGGAAAAACAAAACTCGCAGTTACTGAGGGTGAAGGAGGTCCAGTACTCGCCTACGATCAATTAGGAGATTCAGAGAATCCAACTATAAGATTAAATAATTTCGATACTAGTGGTTGGATTAATGATAGAATGACTGGTCAAAGTGATGAATCTTTTTCTGATGGAACTGCTGGATCTTGGAAAGATGATATACAATATTACGTAGAACTACCAATACCACAACAAATAAGTGATACGACTTCAGTAACTTGGGGAGCTGATACCATTAATATGTTTGAGATGGCTGGTGTTACAGCAGCAATGAATTTGATGGAAACTGGTGGTGCAGGTGCTTTAGGTGCTCTAAATCTTACCAATCGAGTACTTACAGAAAAACTTAATATTCCAGGTATGAGTGATGGAGTCCGAAATGCATTTAGAGCAGCAGTTGGTGGTAAATTAGTAAATGCTTTAGGATCAAATATAGATCCCAATTCTATTATCTCTAGGGCAACAGGACAAGTTATGAATGGAAATCTTGAATTATTATTTCAAGGAGTTAATTTAAGAACATTTCCTTTCGATATGACATTTGCTCCTAGAAACAGAAAAGAAATGTTTCAAGTGAAGAAAATAATAAGAGCATTTAAAAAATCAATGGCAGCTAAAAAAGGAATGGGAGGTGTAGGTAGAACAGGATTATTCTTATCAGCACCAGATTTATTCTTATTAAGATATCTAAGAAGAGGAAAAGATCATCCATTCTTAAACGTATTTAAACCATGTGCTTTAACACAATTTAATGTTAATTATAGTGGAGCAGGTACATATGCAACATATGGAGATTCTACACCAATTAACATACAAGTTAGAATGACATTTAAAGAAATTAATCCTGTATACAGTGAAGACTATGATGATACAGACTTAGCAGGTAATGGAGTAGGATTCTAATGGCATACTTTAGCGAACTTCCAAATATATTATATCAATCACCTTTAGGTCATAAAACAGGATCTGGAGATTATATAGTAGTAAAAAACTTATTCAGAAATGTAAAATTATTAAATTATCTAGAATCCAACTCACATATATTCAACAAATATGTCATAAAAGATGGAGAAAGACCTGATACACTAGCAAAAAAAGTTTATAATAATTCTGAATATGATTATGTCGTTATATTATCTGCCAGAATTACTAATATTAGAGATCAATGGCCATTAGATAATAGAAATTTATATGAATATGCTAAAGAAAAATATGGTATTGAAAAATTAAACGAAGCTAAAATGATAGCTGGTAGAAAAGTATATGAAACAGTTGAAGTTCAAGATAATAAAGGAAGAGTTATTATTCCAAAAGGAATATCAATAGATGAAGGATTTAAAATAGATGGTCCTGATCGTAGATATAATGGTGGAAATTGGGTTGCTATTAGACCAAATGGTAGAGTTAGTATCACAGGCACAACAATAGGTGGTAATGCATCAGCATTATTAAATACTGTAGCCATATCATTATCAAACTATCAATACGAAGTTAATGAAAATGATAAGAAAAGAAATATTAGTATATTAAAACCATCATATCTTCAAATCTTCTTAGATGACTTTAGAAGAATTATGAGATATGATAGAAATTCACAATATATTAATCCCAAATTAATGAGAACAGAAAATACACGTTTAGTTGAATAATTAATTATTGTGGTTGCATGAAAAATGCAACAGCATTATCACTGTTTTGCCCCCACTGCTGATTACTACCAGAACCACCAGCAGGTCCACCCATCCAATGCATATTGGTGTGAATACGAGCATTACTTATAGTCCAACATATTGGAGCACTACTAGAACCCCATATTTGGTTCTGCCAAGATCCATTATAGTTATGATCACTTACCCAATAACTACCATTACCACCATGATTTCCATCTTGAGAGCATAATGTTCTACTCTCATAGCTATATCTCATAATTTCATATCCAGATCCATCATTATCATGATCTAAGCACAAATCATATTGTCCAGTAGGGTCTTGACTTGTTCCCCAGTTAGGAAGAGTATCACTACCAATATACTTAAATATCATACTACCTTGACGGCTATTTAAGAAAGCATCGCCAGGACTACCAGTAACCCTTAATAAGAAGTTTTTATGACTTATATTATTAATAAGAGAGGATGCTAATTTTCCTGCTTGACTGGTGTTTATTTCAGAATCAATCCAAGTTCCAGCTGCATTCATTTCAGCAGAATTCATAACATCATTATTAGCATTCATTTGAGCAACCTTTATCCATCCACCATCACGGAAAATACAATATGTTTGAGATGTAGTTGTACCATCAGTAATCCAATATTTACCATTATCGGATGATGTTTTACCAGCTGCAAAAGTACTCCAATCTGTTGAAACGTCTACAGGACTACTTGACGATGAACCATCACCACCACCAGTACTAGTATCATTAATCGTTATAGCAGGTGTAGTAGCAACTAAATCTGTTTTAGCAGCATCTGTGTATATTCGGAAATATATTGTTTCAGTTCCTTCTGTTAAAGTATCTTGTAAAAATTCTACTTGTACTTGAGCTTGATCGGTTGCAAATTGACCAACTGTAGATAATGATAATGACAATGAAGCAGTCGTTAAATCAGAATCACTAGAAGAATCCCAATACAATTGAGTACCAGCAGGTACATTCTCAGTATTACAGTAAATGACAGGAGTATTATTTTCATTTACTGTGTACATATTACTAGTTGCAGTATATCTTGGAGCATTAGGATCAAATTTTGCAACTTTTGTTACTAAATTTTGAGAATCATAATTTACCTCCCAAACATCACTCACACCACCAATAGTCTCAGTATATCCAGTAACTAATCCAACATTTCCTGCATCATATACCATATTACTGTAAGCCATAGATCCTAAATCTATTGCTGTTACATTATTATTAGCATCTGTTGTAATACCAGATGATCTATCATAAGGTTCGGTAGGACCTAATCCTCCTCCACCTTGACCTTTATTAAGGTATAATCCAATATATCTTCCCATATTAGTATCCTGTAGGTGGATTTGCTCCCCAACTTATATAAACCAGTCCATCACCACCAGCACCCATAGCATTATTTGATTCATTGTGGCCAGCTCCACCGCCACCGCCACCGAAGGCTCCACCGCCTCCACCACCAGCGTTTTGTCCTTGTCCTACTCCTTTATGTCCACCACCAGCATTGTCGGCATATCCACCACCATGTCCACCATCAAGAGGATAGGCATCAGGATATCCTTGTCCAGTACCACCACCATAAGCTCCACCAGGACCACCGTATACACCAGCGTTAGTACCATCAGTACCTCCACCACCTCCACCAAATGCTCTTGTATATCCTAACTGCTCAAATTCATATATTACGTTAGGTCCACCTTGACCACCATCGCCACCTTGACCATTATCTGATCCACCGCCACCGCCACCGCCAGCGAAGTAGCTTCCTGCACCACCATTAATAGCGGGACCATTATCAGCACCACCGCCTCCACCACCAGCACCACCATTAGTACCAGCAGCATTTGGATTTGTTGCATATCCATACTGAGATACTGGATCATTAGCATAAGGAGATCCTGCACCACCTGTTCCGTTTACATCACCATTAGATCCTGTACCGCCACCGCCACCATTATTACCAGTATTTCCACCATTACCCCAACCCATACCACCAGATCCAACTATTGTTATACCTCCAGGTCCATTAAAGTCAGATTGTGATCCATTATTTCCATTAGAACTATTAAGTCTTGCTCCACCAGCACCAACATTCAATGAATATGTTCCACCAGATACTAAATTATTCCAATATTTCATAGCAGCACCACCACCAGCACCACCACCTGAACCGCCACCGCCACCGCCACCGCCAATGACGATTACCCTTGCTTTTGTTACTCCAGCAGGTACAGTCCAACTATAGGATCCAGGAGTATAGAAAGCAGTATGTGAGTAGTCTGCTAAACTACTATCAGTAATAGTTACTGTTGAGGATGTACCAAGTAACTGACTCAATCCAGCATCAGCATAAAGTTTAAACTGAAATGTCTCATTACCTTCTGTTGAAACATCTTGTGCAGTTGTGAGAGAAACTTGAGCAGCACCACCAGAAGTAGTAACTGTTCCAGTAGTTGTAGCACCCGTAAAATCAGCACCAGTTATACCAGTACCATCCGCTTTCCAATAAAAAGTTCCATCTGGAACATCTATTGTACTTATATTAAATGTTACAGTACTATTTTCATCAAGACTAAAAGTAGAAGGAGTTATATTATATGCTGGTTCTGGATGTGCAGGTATTCTTTCAACAACAGTGTCTACTAAATTCTGTGAAGTATATGTTATTAACCACCCTTTCTTATTTCCACCAAAATCTTCATTATACCCAGTAACCAATCCAACATTATTATAAAACATCTGCGTATACTTAACATCATCTAAAGTAACTTCAGTTACATGGTTACTAGAATCCGTAGAAATACCTGATGATCTAGTAAATGGTTTTACAGGACCTAATCCACCACCACCTTTACCTTTGTTAGTCCACAACCCAATGTATCTTCCCATTTACCAGTATAGAGATCTACTTCATCTATTTATTAAACATAAAAAAAGACCCACCCGAAGGTGAGTCTTCCCAGTATTCAGGCTCTCTTGGATCATCTTTCGGATCCCAGTAGAAGAACTTCATTTGGGATAATCGACAATGTTTAAGAGGCTTGATTTTCATTAACTTTCCGCTAGTTTAGCAAAGTATGATAATGCGTCATCATCTTCATCTGAAGATGCTTTAGATACAGATTCTACTGTCTCAACAACAGGAGCAGATGCTCTCACATCTTCAACTTCTTGCTCTACAGTTTCAGCATCGTTACGAACTGGCTTGTTACCAAGAACATAACCAAGACGAGTCTTGAGTTCATCATAGGTTTTAAACTGATCATTAGCAACTAGTTCTGCTAAGGAATACTCCTTCTTCCAGATTGCTTCCATAGCATCGTCATCATCTAGTAAAGCACTAGTGGCAGCGAACTCAGAAGAGTCATAGTTACGATAACCAGCAACGTTCTTTGCCTTCAACTTGAAGTTAGCACCTTGCCAGAAATCGAATGGATCA
>Ga0115012_10000471_pt1 | contig 22838 bp, 12 predicted proteins | sample TroAtlMetagenome_FD_88706 | JGI IMG/M metagenome (GOLD analysis project Ga0115012, IMG submission 88706) | Marine eukaryotic phytoplankton communities from Atlantic Ocean - Tropical Atlantic ANT10 Metagenome | ecosystem: Environmental > Aquatic > Marine > Oceanic | place: Tropical Atlantic...
CTCCCCCCGAATACTGGCATTATCTTCTTGTACGACAAAACCGCACACTGCATTATCCTCTTCACTTGCCCGACTTAGATTGGAGGTGCGGGCTGTCGTCCCCCGACTCATCTTCACTTGCTTCTCGATCAACGCCAACTGAAATTCTTTCCTTTGACGATTCACCGCATCTTTGTAGCTTTCTACCTCAACATCCAAGTCGTAGATGCCATCGCCATTGGAATACCCTTGATTTAAAACATCCAGACAACTTTCTCCCAGCGGACACAGACCATTGCTGTCGATAAAAACGTTTACGTTGTTGTCGTCACAGTCGGTTCCACCAGGAGCTTCGGTCTCCGAATCGTGGCCGTCACCATCTTGGTCAAAGTCCGAACCACCATCACAGTCCTGATCAACCCCGTCGTACCAGACCTCGGGCACATCCGGGTTGATTTCTGGATCTCCATCGTCGCAGTCATCGCCACCGAAGCTACTCGAGTCGTGGCCGTCCAGGTCTTCGTCGTAGTCGCTCAGGCCATCACAGTTGCTGTCGATCCCGTCGTAGAAGTCATCCTCAGCGCCTGGGAACGTGCCGGGCTCGGTGTCATCGCAGTCAGGGCCACCGACCTCACTCGCATCGAAGCCGTCGCCATCAACATCTGTGAGATCTCCGTCCTCACAGTCTTGATCCAAGCCGTCATAGGGAACCTCTGTGGCACCCGGGAAGATGCTGTCGTCGCTATCGTCGCAGTCGTCGAAGCCGTGAACGGCAGAGCCGCTGCCGTCCCCATCCTGGTCGTAATCCCAGGCCCCGTCACAGTTCTGATCGATGCCGTCGTACCAGGTCTCTGTGGCGTCCGGATTGACGAGGGCGTCGGCGTCATCACAGTCTTCGCCGCCGTGCGCCACCACATCAAAACCATCGCCGTCTTGGTCGTAGTCAGACCCGCCGTCGCAATTCTGGTCAATGCCGTCATACCAGGTCTCCGGAGCCCCAGGGAAGACAGACGCATCGGTATCGTCGCAGTCCGGCGTGACTGGATCGTCGGCACGGAAGCCGTCGCCATCGACATCGGTGAGGTCTGAGCCATCACAGTCTTGGTCGATGTCGTCATAAGGAACCTCTGGTGCCCCCGGATAGATGCTTGAATCCGTGTCGTCGCAGTCTGTACCGCCCGTACCCAGTGACGCGAAGCCGTCGCCGTCGGCATCGACACCGTCCACTCCGTCACAGTTTTGGTCGATCCCGTCACCAAACGAGTCGCTTGCTGTTGGCAACACCGACGGGTCGGTGTCGTTGCAGTCTTCCCCACCGAATACATCCCAGTCGAAGCCATCGCCGTCTTGATCGAAGTCTGAGTCGCCTCCACAGTCTCCATCGATGCCGTCGTACCAGGTCTCTGTCGCCCCGGGATACACGCTCGCCGACGTATCGTCGCAGTCTGGTCCACCCACTTCTGACGCATCAAATCCATCTTCGTCCACGTCCACGAGGTCTGCACCATCGCAGTCTTGGTCGACCCCGTCGTATGGGAGCTCGATCGCTCCGGGGTAGATTCCGGCATCGTCGTCATTGCAGTCCGTCAGATCGTAGTGACCATCGCCGTCGCCATCGTCGGCGTCCGCGTTGGGGCCGCCGTAGGCGCCCATGTCCGATCGGGTGCCATCCACATCGACAATGCTCGGGTCTCCCGTGTCGATGCACGGACTGCCCACGAACAGGTAGAGGTCATCGTTGTCTTCGTCACCATCGATGCTGAAGTCTCGGAAGAGGGGCTCTCCCGAGATGTTGCCGCTTCCGCCGGTGGGGTCGGCGAGCGTCCCGGTGTAGTCACCACCCGAATTGTTCCCAACATCGGAGTAGTAGAAGTCAGACCCAGAAGCCGATGAGGTGTCCCCTGCGTACAGGCCACCGCCGTCCTGACCCGACCACGCGATGTTGTTGACGAATGAAACCGTGGCGTTGTCCAGGTGCAGGTGCGCACCGTCATCCACCGCCGTGTTGCCCGCGAAGGTGATGTTCAGCAGTGTCGTCTGCTCAACAGCATCTCGGATGTGCATGCCACCGCCATCGCCGGCGGTGTTCTCCGTAAAGATACAGTTCTCGACCAGGCCAGCGCCCGCGGCGTCGTTGTCGTAGATGGCCCCTCCGCGCCCAGAAAGGTCCGCAGTGTTGCCGTGAAAGACCACGCGCCTGAAGGTGTACTCATCGTTGTCGTCGAGCTGTACTGCCCCACCGTTCCCGTTCGGTGCACGGTTTCGGAGGAAGGTGCTGTCCTCAACGGTGACCGATTCACCCTCTTCAGCAAAGATGGCACCACCATCGTCCTCGGACTGATTGGACTCAAAGCTGCTTTCAGTGATCGCCAAAAAATGACCCGGATTGACCGGACCGAAGGCCACCGCACCGCCCGACCCAAGGCTCGTCGTGTTGTCGTCAAAGCTGCACTCACTGACGGCCAATGAGGCCATCACGTCTGCAGCAATCGCTCCGCCGTCGCCGGTCGCTGCGACATTGTTCTGGAACTGAGTGAGCGAGATGGAGACCTCGTCATCCGGCTGGTAGAGGTAAATCGCTCCGCCAGCCTGCTCCGACTCATTCCCCTCAAAGACTGCGCTTGTGACCGAGATCTCCCCGTCTGTGAACACACGGATGGCGCCCCCATCCTGGGTCGTGGCCGCATTGTCAGTGTAGGTTCCACCGACATCGGTGAACGAAGACTCCCCGCTGACATCAACGGCTCCACCACGGTCGGCCTCGTTGGAGTCAAAGTTGCAGCCATTGCAGTTGACCTCGGCGCTGCTGCTGGCCCTCAGACCACCACCAGCCCGACTCGCGACGTTCCCCTCGAAGGTGACATTGGTGAGGTTGGCCGAGCTCCCGTCCGTGATCTCGAGTGCACCGCCGTTGTAGGCCCTGTTTTCCTGGAAGAGCAGATCCGACCCCGTAAAGGTCGACGAGTCCTCAAGGTAGAGGGCACCTCCTGAGTAGCTGGGGCTGGCCGCCTCCGCCTCTGAGACACCACCACCAATCCAGGCGATGATGCTGCGGTCTGTGGCAAAAATTCCCAGGCCTTGGGATGTGTCGCCTGTGGGCTCTTCAACGCTCACGTTGCTCAGGGTCATGGTTGACCCATCAAGAAACGCAAAACCACCTGAGTACTGCGAATACGGTGCGGTCGACGTCGTATTGACCAGTGTCACGGCCGCATCGAGCACATAGATATTGCCACCGTACTTACCGGCACTGTCCTCGAAGGTCGAGTCGGTGATGGTCACGTTGGCGCCTGCGGCTGCATACAGATCAGCTCCGCGGGCACCCTCGCTGTTGGAGAACTCGATTTGATCAAAGGTGGGTGAGCCGTTTGAGACGTAGATCGCACCGCCCCAGCTGGAGTCCCAGTCCCCCGCCCCGTCGATTCGACAGTTCGTCACCACAGGAGAGGAGTTCACGATGTAAAACGCTCGCTCATCCGTGGGCGGCAGGATGGTGAAGCCCTCCAAGCTGCCCAACTCTCCCTGGTCGTAGATGATGACCGCAAACCCCGAGGTTGCCGGGGATATGGTCGTCACGGCAGGACCAGAGGTCGCCACGATGTCGAGGTCCTTCCCCGAGAGATCAATGTTCTCTGTATACGTCCCCGGGGCGACCTCAATCGTGTCACCCGAGGCCGCAGCAGCAACCGCAGAGGAAATGTCGGCGTAGGTCCCAGAAGGGCCAACCGATAGGGTCGCAGCATGGGCCGCGTTGCTCAATACGAGTGCAGAAAACAGCGTCATCATCAACTTGGGGGCGTTCATAGCCTCATCGGCCTGGAAAGAAGAGACTTGAGTAACAGGGGCACTTCTCTTCTCGCGCGTGTGCGCGCGTGAGGAGTTCATTCGGCTTCCGTCCCCTGCTCTTTCTCAGCAGCCATCTTCGCGTAGAGGTCGCGCTTGGGCTTGAACCGAGATGCGGGGGCATCTGAGGACGTGTCAGCCATGCCGCTGACGAGTCTGCCGCCGACCTTATCCATCAGACGAGTCACCGCCTTTCGAGCGAACTTAGCGGCGATTCCTTTCTTTGCCATGGGATGCTCCTACACATCAGTGTGTAGCACGCTCAGACGATAGGCAACCTTCCCAAACACAGACTCTCCACCATCGAACGCCGAGGACTTCGAAGTGCGGCGATCATCCAGCTGAAAATACCAGATGACAGGTCATCACAGGACGGATCAAAATACCTGAATATCGGCACTGATAAGGCGGCTGGAAACGGTTAGCGGGGCTTACCAAATTTCGCTGAGGGCCACGAGGCCATTCGCATCCAGCCGGAGTTCAACATGCAGATCACTCTCCCTGACGGTTCAATCAAGTCCTTCGATGGTCCAACGACAGGCACTCAAATCGCGGAGAGCATCGGCCCAGGCCTGCTCCGGGCAGCGGTCGCCATCGAAGTCAACGGCCAAGAACAAGACCTGGCCACCCCAATCACAGCGGACGCGTCAGTCAGCATCCTTACGCTGCGTGACGAAGCCGGCTTGGATGTCATGCGTCACACGATTGCGGCCCAAGTCCTCGCGAGAGCGACACGAGAGCTCTTCCCGGGCTCAAAGCTCGCCATTGGCCCGACTATCGCCAACGGCTTCTACTACGACGTCGAGTTCACCGCGCCCATCACGGACGATGACCTGGGTCGGATTGAAGAGAAGATGCAGGCCATCATCGCGGAAGAGAACAGCATCACGATGCGCCGCCTGCCACGCGCCGAGGCCATCGCCCTATTTGAGGCGCGCGACGAGCCCTACAAGGTCGACATCATCGAGCGAACAGAGGGACAGGACGACTTTCAGATCTACTTCCAAGATGGAACAGACTTTGTCGACCTCTGCCGCGGCCCCCATCTGCCAAGCCTCAGCCAAATCGGCGCCTTCAAGCTGACTAAGCTCGCGGGTGCCTACTGGCGTGGGGACAGCAACAACAAGATGCTGACTCGAATCTACGGCACAGCCTTCAAGGACAAAAAGGCGCTCAAGACGTAACTGAGCGACCTCGCCGAAGCCGAGAAGCGAGACCACCGCGTGATCGGGAAGCAACTCGGTCTGATCATGTTTCACGAGTACGCTCCAGGTGCGCCGTTCTTCCTCCCGAAGGGTGAGATCCTGTACCACGAGCTCTCGGAGGCCATGCGGTCCCTCTTGGTGGATAAGGGCGGCTACGTCGCGGTTCGGACCCCACAGATGTTTGACTCCAAGCTCTGGAAGACCAGCGGGCACTGGGACCACTACGCAGACAACATGTTCTCTTTCGGCGCGGATGAAGGCGAGGTCGAGCCCGAGGTTCAAGATGAGCGCATCATGGGCCTCAAGCCGATGAACTGCCCATCTCACATGCTCATCTTCGCCGCACAGAAGCGCTCCTACCGTGAACTTCCGCTGCGCATCTGCGATCAAGGCGTCCTTCACAGGAACGAGGTCCGCGGTGCACTCGGAGGCCTCACGCGCTGCCGACAGTTTTGTCAGGATGACGCCCACCTCTTCGTGACCGAGGAGCAGATAGAGCCAGAGGTCACCGAACTCCTGGCCCTCGTCGGAAAGGTCTACAAGGCGTTCGACATGGACTTTAAGGCGAAGCTTTCCACCCGCCCTGAGAAGAAAATGGGGGACGACGCGCTATGGGACCAGGCCGAGAAAGCTCTCGAGAATGCCCTCAAGAACAATGGCCTCGAGTACGAACTCAAGGAGGGTGACGGAGCCTTCTACGGACCAAAGATCGACTTCGATGTCGTCGATGCCATTGGCCGGGAGTGGCAGTGCGCAACCATCCAGCTCGACTATCAGCTCCCCGACCGCTTCGAGCTCAAGTACGTCGGTAAGGACAACGAGGTCCTGACACCCGTCGTCATCCACCGCGCGATCTTCGGTTCGCTGGAGCGGTTCATCGCCATTCTTATTGAGCACTATGCGGGCGCCTTCCCAACCTGGCTGGCCCCTGAACAAGTTCGTGTTCTCACCGTTTCAGAGAAGTCGGCAGCGCATGGCGAGGCCGTTCGTTCGGCGCTGGAGGCTGCAGGCGTTCGAACACATCTGGACGGGCGTGACGACAAGATCGGCTTCAAGATTCGAGAAGCCCACAATGCAAAGGTGCCCTGGATGGCCATCGTCGGCGAGCAGGAGCAGGAAGACGGCACCGTCTCTCTGCGATTGCGCACAGACCTGAGGGGCAAAGGCATAGATGCCACCCCCTCCGTCGAGAACTTCATCGACCTCGTCAAGCACCACGCTCAGCGTCCATTTTAGGAGCTCCGATGCGCATCCTTCAGTTGCTCTTCATTCCAGTCCTCGCCATCGCACTGGGAGGTAAAGCTCAGGCGAGCTGCGTCCACCCGCTGGCCAGCGTCCAGACCCTCATGGACAACCTCCAGACCAGTGGCGAGTGGAATCCGAAGGCTGCGGCCGAGTGCTTTCCTCAGAATGAGGATGTCGAGAAGACTGCGCTTCATCTCAAGCAGGTTCTGGACGCGCGTGGGCTCTACATTGACTTCGATAAGGTCCCGACGGATCCCGACTACAAGAACAGCCGAGACGAGCACAAGTGGGTCCTGCATGACCGCATGCCCAAGGTCTACCTGAACAAGACCGCAGACCGCTGGACGTTCTCCGAAGAAACGGTCCAGGCCGTACCCGCCATGTACGCCAACTCATTCTCGGGCATCGCGACCACACTTCGCCGGACGCTGCCTCCCCCGTTCCACAGGACGCTGCTCCTGGGCCTGATGGGTTGGCAGTTCGTTCTGTTCGGCCTGCTGGCCTTCCTGTCATTTTTGGCCGGCCGAGTCGCCCACTCGCTCCTCGAGACTCAAGTCATCCGTGTCGCCAAGCGACTGAAGATGGACATCTCGCCGGACCTCGTCGGGCGCATGCAGACCCCGCTGACGTGGGCAGCAATGGGCGCAGTATTCATGGTCGGCATCCCAGACCTGCAGTTGGGGGCGCGCTCAGCCGCCTCACTCAACTTGTTGGCACAGGCTGCGCTGAGTGTTGCCATCATGGTCGTCTTCTTGCGCCTGGCCGACATGGTGAGCGACCTGTGGAAGATCAAGGCCGAGGAAACAGACACCAAGCTCGACGACCAGCTGATCCCGCTGGCCAACCGTGCCGTCAAGATCGTGATCTGGGCGCTCGGCCTGCTGTCGATACTCGACAACCTCGGCGTCGACGTAACGAGCCTTCTGGCCGGTGTGACCATCTCTGGTCTGGCCGTCGCGCTCGCAGCCAAAGACACCGTCGAAAACCTCTTCGGCTCGATCATGATCTTTGTCGATCGGCCCTTCCAGATCGATGACTACATCGAGGTTGGAGGAATCAGCGGCACGGTCGAGGAGGTCGGCTTCCGCTCTACACGTCTTCGCACACCGATAGGGTCGATAGTCACGATACCTAACGGCACGATCGCGTCCGCCAAGGTCGACAACATGGGTCTTCGGAAGGCTCGTCGAATGCGCTTCAACCTCGGCTTCACGTACGACGCCACGCGAGACCAGATCAACGAGTTCTGCACGCGAGCCCACGCCGTCCTTGAGGCGGACGAGCGCATTGTTGACGGTCACGAAGTCAGCATGGTCAACTTCGGGGACAGCGCCATCGAGGTGATGGTCCACGCCTTCGTGCTCGAGGCAGGCTGGTCACACGATCTCGCCGTCAACCATGAGATACGCATGACGATGTGGGAGCTCGCAGAAGACATCGGCCTGGGCTTCGCCTTCCCGTCGCAGAGTGTCTACGTCGAGTCCTTGCCAGCGTCGTCCTGAGGCGCGTACTTGATGATCGGGACGCGGCGACCCTTCCAAGCCGCAGTCCCCCGCTTCGCTCGAATGCCTGAGTGGGCCAGCAGCGCCAACAGCATGACCACAGCAAATGGCTGCGTGGGGCCATACTTGGGATCCTGGCCGACCTGGATATCGAGCCAGAGCCGAACGATCTGGACCAGTGCTGAGATTCCACCACCCCAAGCAGTCCACTCCACACTCCCGGTGTAGAGCCCCCAGGCCAATAGGAGGTAGGGCACCAGAGACATCCAGGTCACAAAGACCATGACGATGCCGAGATTCACGAGCGAGTAGCGCATGCCTGCGTACATGTTTTTGGTCCAGCCCTCCCAGAGTTCCGCGAGGTTGGTGTACATACGACAAGAGAATAGGTCGCGCATGAAGATGAGGTTGTACGGATATCCAGCACCCTTGATGGCGCTCGCCATCCCCACATCATCCAGGACATCGGTCCTCACTGCCCCATGACCACCGACGGCCCTGTAGGCATCCTCCCTGACGAGAATGAACTGACCATTGGCGAGCGGCCTATCGTCATCATTCTCGGGATCATTGACTCGGTCGAGATCATTTCCCGCCATGATGAGCCCCGCCACGACGGGCTGCAGTACCTTCTCCCAGAACGTCTCCATCACGAGTCGTCCAAGCCCACTCACCATCCCAAGTTCGTTCCTGGTGGCGTGCCCAAGGGTGGCACTGATCGCATGTGGATGCAGCGTGACATCGGCATCGACAAAGAGCAGCCACCCGGGTGGATCACTTGACTCGAGCAGAGCCTCGGCGCCTCTCTGGCAGGCCCAGGCCTTCCCGAGCCACCCCTCTGGCAATGGGTCCTGTCCCCCATCAATGATGGTGAGGCGTGGGTCGTCAAATTCCGCCAGGATTTCACCCGTACGGTCGGTTGATCCATCGTTCAAGACGACGACCTGGATGTCCTCGTGGTCCTGTTCCAGAATCGACTTCACCAAGACACCGACGTGCCGCTCCTCATTTCGAGCAGGGACCACGACGCCCACGCGGACCAAACCGTCGGGGCCCGCGGACTCCTCATCCGCACGGTATCGATCATCTTGTTTCGCCCTGATGGCACGCACGAGGGCACCGAACCAGAACAATGCGAGCGTACCCACACAAAATCGCGCAACCCAAATCACTGTGTCTGCCCCATGTTCAGCACCATGTTCCACTCCCCCTCATCCACCGCCAAGATGGGGTCCTTAAGCTGCCCTTCAGGGGCACCTTCAGCGACCCGATGAGCCCTCAGGCGAGCGTAGTGCCCAGCCTCTAACGTCTGCAATACGGGGGCAGCGATCCGACCTGATCGCCGCTTCCCTGCATACTCAACATTCCGTTCAGCCAGCGCCTCATCGAAGTCTACCGCCACGCGTGGAGAGATATTTTTCCCTTCAATAGCAACAACATAGGACGGAACATCTCCACCACGAGCGAAGACTGTAAACCCCGCGGCATCGATCCCAAGCGCTCGCATCGCGGAGGACACTTGACCAGCAGTCACGCGCTCTCCCACCCGGTTGAGATAGCGCCCCGACTTGCCCACAAACCGCACCAGGGGGGTCTGTCGACACCAGCCCACGACCTCCACCTCATCGGCCATATCGTACCGGACCAGTCCTGCACTCGTGGTGATGACGAGGCGGGCTCGCTCTCCTTCTTCGAGCTCCCAGCACCACTTTAGGGATCCGTCTTCACTCAGAAACTCCATGACGGACCCACCCGTCCACAGCACCGAACCTGGCCAATCATGTCGCAAAGGAAAGGCAAACGTCCCCTCGCTCGCGGTCACACCCAGCTCTCTGATGGGAACATCAGGGAGAACGGTCCTGAGTCGCTGAGCGAAGTACTCCGCAGGCCCGTTGGTCCAGCAGTTGACGGACGCGAGATTCCAAAGGCTAGCGGGCTCGAGCACATCGGGGACATCAGCCGGCTTTAAACTCGCGCTGATACGAGATCGGAGATCGGGCTCAAGCTCGGCTGCGGGACCATGGCACAGTGTCCCTTGGATAATGTCTGCATGCAGCGCATCGGCCCACTCTTCGAGTCGCCGAAAAAGGAGCAGCAGCAGTGAGGGATTGGCCGTCGTGATGGACCTCACGTCAGCCCCGCAGGCAAAGACCAGTGCGACGTACTGACGCACGACTGGGTCTGCAATGAGTGAGATGGCCTCTGGGACGACATACCGCTTCTTGAGCCAGCCGGGCTGAGCCGCCCGAATCCGTCCAGTGTTGCTACCGATCGGTAAGCCACCACTGCTTCGGCCGTGAACCGCAGGAGAGACCATGGTGAAGGCCTGTCCACTGGTGAGCGATTCGTGATCTCGTATCAATCCCAAGGTCCACAGTCGCTGTGCCTCCTGAGTCCGACGCGCCCAGGCCTTGGTGACGGGTAGGTGCTTGGGGCTTCCGGTTGTGCCGGAGGTCTCCAACAACATCGATGGTCGCTGTCGGGTCAACACCCTCCCCTCGCCAGCAGCCACCCGGTCCAGCCAAGGCTTGAGCTCCGCATGCGACCGAATGGGAACAGCAGCGCGGAGGTCTTCGAGTTGCCGAACCTTGTGGCCCTGATGGTCCTCTAAAAATGCGGTTCCACGCATCCCCTTGAGGATCTGCGAAAACCGCCTCCTTGTGGCGGCCTCAGGATCATCGAGATCGCGCAAAAAGCGGCGAACAAGACCACCATTGACCCATCGCATCAAGCGGTAGGGGCCATGTCCTTCCGGCCCAATGCAAGGTTCAAAGGTTGGCATTCGCAGCCGCTCCTTGGTTCAACGCTAACGCGCGAGGGGCGCAAGCAGCGTCACTTGGTTATCCAAATCAACGATTTGCTCAAGGGTACCTGATGAAGACTGGAGATCACGTCCAAGATGGAACCGGCCGCGCCTTCCAGGTCGGCCAACTTCTCGGGCGCGGGCTGTGGGGAAAGTGCTACCTGGTCAGGGATGAATCTGACGCCAGCGAGTGGGTTCTCAAGGTCCCGCTCGGCGACGACGACCTTCCCAGAGACCCTCCTCGTCTCGCAGAAGTGTGCCGCGAAATCGCTCGTGAGCAAGGACGTCTGCTTGAGGAAGCACAAAACGCAGCACTCGTGAGTGTGTCGGCCCGTTTCATCGCAGACGACGGGTCGCCAGCTATCTTGATGCCTCGGTACCCAGAAACCCTCGAGCGCCGCATGGCCGACCATGCGGGCATGGACGAAATCTTGAAGGCCTTGACGGCCGCGCTTGATGCCCTTGGAGCGCTTGCTCCTGTGATGAACGTCCATGGTGGGCTGAAGCCCTCGAACATCATGATTGATGCCGATGGTCAGGTCCGCCTTATGGATCCCGTCACCCCTACGCTGAGGCGACACCTTCCAGTGCTGGCTCGTCGCGATGGCTACCTCGGCGATGGCTACATGCCCAAAGAGGTCAGAGACGCAGACGGAGAGCCCACGCTCACGCGGTCTGCCGACACCTATGCAGTCGCGATGTGCCTGTACCGCGCCTCAGGGAGTGAGGGCGAGGACGGTGATTCCAGCCAACTGCCGGAAGACGGGCTTCAAAAGGGCGAGGTTCAAACCCTAAAGGACCGGATCCACAACAGGCTCAAGCAGGAACCATCCAACCCACGGTTCCATGGACGCTTGGCGGACAGAGCAGCCGCCATCGTGAACCGTGCGGTGAGCGTGGAGACCAGCCCGTCTCCCCCCTACCGGTTCAACAAGCTTGATGAGTTCGCTAAGCGCCTATCTGAAGTGACTGCACTCGTTCACCCGACCATCGCTCATGTCGGAAAGCTCATCCTCAATCGGGCCCCTGGCAATGCCGCATTCGGGACCGATGAAGAAGTACGGTTTAGCTGCACGGTTGGGGCAACTGAGGGCGTGGAGACACACGAGGAGATCGCCGCAGGCATTGCGGTGTTCGACCAAGAGCGCGGCGAGCGCCTGCGCAACGTCTCGTGCGCGTACACAGTGGACCGTCACCCGTCTGGCCGTTTCCGGTTCAGCTTCCGCGTCGCAGATCTACCGCCGGGCAGCTACCTCGTGCGGGTTGCATACACCATCCGTGACTCTGGGCACGAGCCTGTCACGGCGGAAGAAGGCTTCGTGGTCAACGCAGCCCCTGGCTACGTACCCCCACGGACAGAGACCGAGCGTCAACCCATCACGATGGACGTTCCGACACACACTGCCGAGCCTGCGTCAGACGACCAGGAGCGAACCGTGACGGCTGAGCTGCACCCGCCAGGGCTGGATGCTTCGGAGCCTGGCACTGCAGCCAACCAAGGCGCAGCAGAAGTGACGCCCCTGCACCCCCAACCCGCGCCTGCACCTGCACCCGCACCCGCACCCGCTGAGCCGTCGTGGACTCCCGAACCTACACCTGCTGTACCGCTGCCCATACACCATGAGCCCACACCCGCTCAAGGTCAGGTTGCTACCGAGCCTGAAGATGATGAGCCGGAGTACCAAGGCGCTGGCCGCTGGAGCGAACTCCCGCTGCCAAACGCTGGCCAGACCGACATCCCCGAACCAAGTTCTGGGCCAGAGCCCCACCGGACCGTAGAGCCAGTAGACCGTGGTCCCATCGCTGAAATGTTGGTCCGAGGCGTTGCGCTCATTCGCAGTGATGCCTACACACTCTTCCTGGGTGCAGCCGGACTCATTATTCTGATCTTGCTTGCAGCACTTTGGCTGCTACCACCTTCCTAAACACCGGTGAAAACCCCACCGTCGGGAGTCCTCATGAACATCGACATCGCCAGCCAGTCACACGCCGACTCCGCTGCTGAACTCTTGGCCGTTGCCGTCACAGAAGACAACATGGCCCAACGTCTCGCTGACCTCAATGCAGCATTCGATGGCGCCCTGCTCAGCGCGCTCGAGAACGACGAGTTCAAGGCCAAGGCGGGAAGCAGCGCGTCCTACCCTGGCTTTGGAAAGATCGCGGCTGGGCGTCTGCTCATTGTTGGACTCGGTGACGGTGGCACAACAGCCATCCAGCAGGCTGCAGGTGCGGCAGGCAAGGCTGCTCGCGCAACTGGAGCCACGACCGTCGCCCTGGATATGGGCGGGATGAACGCGGACCAGACGCAGACGGCCGTCGAAGGCTTCACTGCAGGCAACTACAAGTTCGACAAGTACAAGACTGGTAAGGACAAGAAGGCAGGCGCAAGCCACCTCACCCTCATCGGGGGCGTTGATGAAGCGGGCGTCAGCCGAGGCCAAGCCGTCTCGGGTGGACAGAGCCTGGCCCGAGACCTCGTCAACGAGCCGGCCGACGCCATCTACCCCCAGTCTCTCGCTGACGTGGCCCTCGGTCTCGCGAGCGACCAGCTCACCGTGGACGTCTGGGACGATGCAAAGATCGAAGCCGAAGGTATGGGCGGCATCATGGGCGTGGGCCGAGGCTCAGTCCGTAAGCCACGCTTCATCCACATGAAGTACACCCCGAAGGGCACGCCCACGCGCAAGATTGCCCTCGTCGGCAAGGGCGTCACCTTCGACGCCGGTGGCTACTCCATGAAGCCGAGCTCAGGCATGCAGACCATGCGCTGTGACATGGCCGGTTCAGCGGCAGTCATCGGAGCAATGCAGGCCATTCGCGACCTCGCTCCTGACGCTGAAGTCCACGGAATCGTCGGCGCAGTCGAAAACCTTGTCAGCGGAAATGCATACAAGCTCGGAGACATCCTCGACATGTACTCGGGCAAGCGAGTGGAGATCCACAACACGGATGCTGAGGGTCGCTTGGTCCTCGCCGATTGTCTCCACTACGCCAGCCATCTGGGTGTGGACACCATCGTAGACCTCGCCACACTCACGGGTGCAGCCGTCGTCGCGCTTGGCGACCAATACGTCGCGATGTTCACCAAGGATGATGCCCTTCGCGATGCCCTGAACAGCAGCGCAGCCGATGCCGGAGAGCGCGTGTGGCACATGCCGCTCCCCGACGACTACAAAGCCATGCTGAAGGCCGAGTGGGGCGACATCAAGAATGTCGGCGGACGCGCAGCAGGCAGCATCACCGCAGCCCTCTTCCTGAGCGAGTTTGTATCGAACGCCAGCTGGGCTCACCTCGACATCGCTGGCCCAGCGTTCCTTGACTCGGGCTTCAAGCACATGGCCCCAGGCGGGACAGGTTCTATGGTGCCGACGCTGGCCCGCTGGATTGCTGGCTAGTCTCCGCGACGGCCGATTCCAACGACAAAGAATTCGACACTCTCTTTCCGAACCGCCTTCGGCTTGACCCGCTTGGTCTTACCGAAGTCGGCTCGAATTCGTGTCACCAAGTCGGACGCATCCTCGCCCTCGAAGACTTTCACAACAAAGTGTCCGCCGGGGCGAAGCAGGCGCGACGCCAAGACCCTCGCCTGCTCGGCGAGCTCGATCTGCCTCACATGGTCAGTAAACCGATTGCCAGAAGTTGCGGGTGCCATGTCTGACATCACCAGGTCGGCTCCACCCCCGAGGGCATCGCGCAGTTCGGCTTCGGGAACATCAAAGACGGACCCCACGAACTGTTGACCGAGGTACCCACCCACCTCGGTGAGATCAATTCCGACCATCTTGGTGTCGGGTCCTCCGACACGCTTCACATAGTTCGACCAACTTCCTGGTGAGCACCCAAGGTCGAGGACCGTACCGTTGCGTGGCACGATCTGGAATCGTTTCTGAATCTCCTCGAGCTTGTAGACGCTTCGCGCGGCGTATCCGTCCGACTTGGCCTTGCGCCCGTAGTGGTCTTGCTGACGCCTGTGTCCCACATTCCCCTCCGACGGAAACATTTGAGTGTCGAACCTGCATTTTGCGCACCCAGCTATCGCGGGTGCACAGATTCTTCAGCTATAACCCTCACTGGTCCCCCCCACAGACCGCACACGGACTCCCTGACTGAGGTTCAACGATGCGCATCCACACGCTCTCCGCCGTAATGACTCTCCTGATCGCCTGCTCCGACGCCAAAGACGGTGACGGGGAGGCCGTAGACACAGGAGGAGGCGAGATCACCGGATACGATGACGCCGACGGTGATGGCATCATCGACGGGCACGATGGGTCTGGCGATGCAGATGACGACGGCGTCCCAAACTACCTGGACACAGACTCGGACGGTGACGGCATTCCCGACGCGATCGAGTCGGGCGACAGCGACATCGCCACCCTGCCCATTGACTCCGATCAAGACGGACTGCAGGACTTCCTCGATACCGACAGCGACAACAACTGCATCTTCGACTCTGAGGAGGCAGGCTCCGGCGACGAGATAGCGGACTCGGACGGCGACGGTGAGTACGACTTCTCCGATTCAGACAACGACGGAGACGGCATCTCGGACATCCACGAGATCGGTCTGGACTGTGGCATCCCCGATAACGACGCAGATGGCATCCCGAACTACATGGACATCGACTCTGACGGCGACGGCATCGGCGACAAGTTCGAGGGCGGAACCTCCGAGTGGGAGGACGATCCCCGCGACACCGATGAGGACGGCACACCCGACTACTTGGACGACGACTCTGACGGTGATGGACTGTTTGATAGCGAGGAATCGGGCGTCACCTCTCCCGAAGAGGAGCCACGCGACACGGACGCAGACGGCGACTACGACTTCGCCGATACCGATGCAGACGGTGACTCCCTCCCCGACTGGGACGAAATTCACGTGCACGGGACCGATGCCTACGACGCGGACACGGACGGCGACGGCTACTCAGACGGTGGAGAGATCGCCGCGGGAACCGATCCGACCGACCCGGGCAGCATCATTGACGGAATCTACGTCGAGGTACCCGAGCGAACCGGAATCGAATCCAACTTCGAGTTCGACCTACGAATCCAGATGGGCGACGTCGCCTTCTTGCTCGACACCACGGGCTCGATGTCCGGAACGGCCAACGCAATGGCCGCCGAGTTCTCATCAATCGTCTCGGCCCTCAACACCCTCATCCCGGATGCCGAGTACGGGTTTGCGACCTACGATGACTACGCCTACGCCGGATACGGCTACAGCAGCTCCGGAGACAAGCCTTTCATCCTCAGACAGCAGATCACGGACAACACCGCTGCGGTCCAGGCCGAGCTCTCCGGTGTTCCGATCCACTACGGCGGTGACGGGCCAGAGTCCGGTATGGAGGCACTCTACCAGGGAGCCAGCGGTGTGGGCTACGACCAGAACTGCAACGGAATCTACGACTCTGCGACGGATGTAAAGCCCTTCTTGTCGGCCGCTGACGACGCCTTCATTGGCGCAGGCGGTCAGTCCTACAACAGCACAGACTCAGGCGGCGGCTTCATCGGGGGCTTTGGCTTCCGTGACTACGCCCTCCCCGTCATGGTCTATGCCACCGACAACTACCTTCGGGATCCTGAAGACGGGTACGGTACGCCGGGCGGTTGCCCCATCGACGCCGGATCAAGCGACGTCATCGACGCCATCAATGACCTCGGCGGATACGCAATCGGCATCAGCACCAGCTCATGGGGCTCGCTCCCTGAGCCACAGATGGAGATGCTCGCTGAGGCCACCGGAGCCTTGGCAGATACCGACGGCGACGGCGTCGCCGATGACGTGCTGGTGTTCGACTGGACCGGCTCCTCGGCCGCATTCCGAAGTACCGTCGTTGACGCCATCGAAGACCTGATCAACTCCATCCGCTTCTCACGGGTCGAGCTTGAGGTTGAGGGCGACGAGTGGGGCTTCGTGACCCACATCGACCCCCCCTTCTACGACAACATCGAGCCCTCAGCGGGCATCGATGCGCTCGACTTCACCCTCAACTTCCGTGGTGTTATCGCGGCAACGTCTGAGGACCAGCTCTACGCGTTGACCCTGAACGTCATCGGGGATGGCGATATCCTCCTCGACACGCTCGACATCATCGTGGTCGTTCCGGGAACTTCATTCTGAGGTAAACCTCATATATGTCGGGCGTTTTCGCTTGATTCCGAAGGGTTGATAGCGGTACTGTGAGTCGTGGGCTTGGGTGGCCCGCCGTGGAGGTACTGTATGGGACCGAAGTCTTACACTTCTGTCGTTCTGGCAATCGCCCTGATGGGCTGTTCCCCTGTGAAGGGCCTGGTAGACGGCGGGTTCGGCGAGATCGGCGACGATCTGATCGACGAAGAAGGCAGCGAAGGGGCTGTCAATAACGATGACACGGGGTCCAACTCTGACGACACCGGTGTGGATGACCTCACGGATTCGGACGGCGACACCATCCCAGACGTCGAAGAGGACACCCCCTCTAATGACGACGGCAGTGATGCGGACGCTGACGGAGGCAGCAGCGACGACGGCATCGACACCGACGGTGATGGCATCATCGATAGCGAGGACCTGGACTCCGACGGCGACGGCATCCCCGATGCCACTGAGGCTGGCGATGACGACCTCACAACCCCTCCGGTAGACACCGACGGCGACGGTACGCCCGACTATCGCGACGATGATGCGGACGGCGACGGGATCTCGGACAGTGCCGAGGCGGGCGATGGTGACACCCCAATCGACACCGATGGCGACGGCACTCCCGACTACCTCGACGATGACTCCGACGACGACGGTATCCCAGATGCGATCGAGGGCGGCGACGACACTGATGGTGACGGACTCCCCGACTCCATCGACACAGACTCGGACGGTGACGGCATCCCGGACACGGATGAGGACGGTCCAGATTCCGACGGAGATGGCACCCCCGACGAGTTCGACACCGACGACGACGGCGACGGCATCTCGGATGAGGAAGAAGGCACAGGAGACTCGGACGGCGACGGCACACCAGACTTCCTGGATACCGACGCCGATGGCGATGGTATCCCTGATGCCGATGAGGGAAGCGGCGACACCGACGGTGACGGAGTCCCTGATTATCTCGACGACGACTCCGACGATGATGGCATCCCTGACGCCGTCGAAGGCGGTGATGACACGGACGGAGACGGCCTCCCCGACTCCATCGATACCGACTCGGATGGCGACGGCGTCCCCGATGCAGACGAAGACGGACCCGACTCCGATGGCGACGGCATCCCGGATGCTTTCGACGACGATGACGATGGCGACGGCATCTCCGATAGCGACGAAGGCAGCAGCGACACAGACGGCGACGGCACCCCCGATTACCTCGATGACGACTCGGACGGAGACGGCATCTCTGACGCCGACGAAGGCGGGGGCGACACCGATGGCGACGGCATTCCTGACTTCATCGACGACGATTCTGACGGCGACGGCATCTCAGACGCCGACGAGGGCGGCAGCGACACCGATGGCGACGGCATTCCAGATTCGACCGACACAGATGCGGACGGCGATGGAATCTCAGACGCCGACGAGGGCGACGGCGACACCGATGGCGACGGGACTCCAGACTTCATCGATACAGACGCTGACGGCGACGGCATCTCCGACACGGACGAAGGCAGCGGCGACACCGATGGCGACGGGACGCCGGACTTCATCGACGATGATGCGGATGGGGACGGTATCTCCGACGCGGACGAGGGTGGCGATGACACCGACGGAGACGGGACGCCGGACTTTGTCGACACTGACGCTGACGGCGATGGCATCTCGGATGTCGATGAGGGCAGCGGCGACACCGATGGCGATGGCATTCCAGACTTTCTCGACACCGACGCTGACGGCGACGGCATCCCAGATGAGGTCGAAGTCGGATCAGATCCCGATTCACCCGTCGACACGGATGGAGACGGAAGCCCGGACTACCTAGACACCGACTCCGACGGCGACAGCATCGGCGACGAGTTCGAAGCGGGCTCAGACCCCACATCCCCCGCCGATACCGATGGCGATGGCGATCCGGACTACATGGATCCAGACTCCGATGGCGACAGCATTCCTGACAGCATCGAAGGCGACACGTCCGGACCAGGTGACGAGCCCGTCGACACAGACGGTGATGGCATCGATGACTTCCGAGATACCGACTCGGACGGCGACGGCCTCAGCGACACGATTGAGGGCGGAGGGGGTGTCGTCGACACAGACGGCGATGGTGACGCGGACTTCCGAGATGAAGAATCAGATGGTGATGGCATCGGCGACACCTGGGAGGCGGGTGACGATGCAGACAGTCCAGCTGACACAGACGGTGACGGCACTGCCGACTACCTGGACGATGACTCAGACGGTGACGGCATTCCCGACAGTGAAGAGGGTGACGTGTCTGACCCAGGTGACGTGCCACGCGACACCGACGGCGACGGTACGCCCGACTACACAGACACGGACTCGGATGGTGATGCAGCATCCGATTTTGAAGAAGACGGTACGGTTGGGTCTGACCCCTACGACACAGACACAGATGACGACGGCGTGACCGACGGCGTCGAGGTGTCGGCTGGTACTGATCCCACCGACCCATCCTCGACGACTGATCTGTACGTGGAGGTCGAAGAAGGCGCGGTCAGCGTCGAGTACACATTCACCATGGAGACCGAGCTCCAGAATGTGGACATCGGCTTCCTGATCGACACAACATGCTCGATGGGGTCCACCCGGGCAGCGATGGCCGCTGAGTTTTCAGGCATTGTCGACCAAATCGCCGACTCTACGACCACTGCCCAATACGGCTATGCCACGTTCGATGACTACAACTACGGCAGCTTTGGGTATGCGGAGCATGGCGACACACCGTTTAAGCTCCAGCAGCAAATCACTTATGACTTCGCAAGGGTCCAAACAGCCCTGACTGCGACACCTGAGCATCACGGCGGTGATGCCCCAGAGTCTTCAATCGAGGCGCTGTATCAGGCCACAGCAGGAAAAGGCTACGACCAAAACTGTGACGGCATCTTCGACCCTGAATCAGATGTTCTCCCCTTCTTCGCGTGGGAAGGAGACGTGTTCAGCGGCTCTGCGGACAGCGCGTGGACACCAGATGTACCGGGTGGTGGGCCGAACGGAGGCATGGGATTCCGAGACGACGTTCTCCCCATTCTCATCTACGCCACAGACAACATGATGCGTGACCCCGAGGCTGGATATCCCTCTCCGGGCGGGTGTCCTGATGACGCGAACATGTCTGATGTCGCCGAAGCTGCCGAGACCATCGGTGCACGGCTCATCGGCATCGCATCCGAGGACACGCCCCACTGGGACCAGATGGAGGATCTCTCCGCGCTCACGAGCTCGTTCTACGACTCCGATGGCGACGACGAGGCAGACGCGCCCTTGGTCTTCCACTGGACCGGCGCAGATTCAACCTTCAGGGACACCATCGTTGGTGCCGTCGAGTGGCTGCTCGGGGGCGTGCAGTTCGATCGCGTCCACCTTGAGGTCGATACGGATCCCTGGGGATTCATCCAGACGGTGACGCCCGAGGCCTATGAAGACTTGACCATCGGGGTCAGTGGTGAAGAACTGGAGTTCACCATTACGCTGGACGGTGTGGTACCCGCGCTGCCAGATGATGCCATCTACCCAGTGACGTTGAACGTCTACGGTGACGACACCACCTTGCTGGCGACCGAACCACTGATCATCGTCGTACCAGGCATCTTCTAAGGCGACCCGCAATCGGTTAGGCTACCCTACGACTTCCCCACTTCAGGACCCGCAATGAAGATTCATACGCCCTCAGTACTCGTACTATTGCTCGCCCTCGGCTGCGCTGACTCCAAGGACGGGTCCAGTGAAGTCACCGATACCGGTGAGCCGGCCATCACGGACTACGACGACGCCGACGGCGACGGGATCATTGATGGTCACGACGGGACTGGCGACGCGGACGATGACGGTGTCCCCAACTACATGGACACTGACTCTGACGGCGACGGCATCCCCGACGCAGTCGAAGCGGGCGATGGCGACATCGCCACACTCCCCATCGACTCGGACCAAGATGGCCTGCAGGACTTCTTGGACACCGACAGCGATAACAACTGCATCTTCGACAGCGATGAGGCCGGAGAGGGTGATGACATCGCAGATTCCGATGGCGATGGCGAGTATGACTTCTCCGACTCGGACAACGATGGCGACGGCATCTCAGACATCCACGAGATCGGCCTGGATTGTGGTATCCCAGACAACGACGCAGATGGGATCCCCAACTACATGGACATCGATTCTGACGGCGACGGAATCGGCGATAAGTTTGAAGGCGGTACATCCGAGTGGGAGGATGACCCCCGAGACACAGACGAAGACGGTGTCCCAGACTACCTCGACGATGACTCCGACGGCGACGGCCTCTTCGACAGCGAAGAGTCAGGTGTCACCTCTCCCGAAGAGGAGCCTCGGGACACCGACGCGGACGGTGACTACGACTTCGCCGATACCGACGCAGACGGTGACTCACTTCCCGACTGGGACGAGATTCACGTCCATGGGACTGATGCCTACGACGCTGACTCGGATGGCGACGGCTACTCGGACGGTGGTGAGATTGCCGCGGGAACCGACCCCAGCGATCCTGGGAGCATCATTGACGGCATCTACGTCGAGGTACCGGAGCGAACCGGCATCGAGTCCAACTTCGAGTTCGATCTGCGCATCCAGATGGGTGACGTGGCGTTCCTGCTGGACACCACATGCTCCATGAGTGGCACAGCGAACGCCATGGCGAGCGAGTTTTCAGCCATCGTGACCGCGCTCAACTCCCTCATCCCAGATGCTGAGTACGGCTTCGCAACCTACGACGACTACGCATACGCAAGCTACGGAAGCGGTGGCGCGGGCGACCGCCCCTTCATCCTGCTCCAGCAGGTCACGGACAACACGGCCGCTGTTCAAGCTGAGCTGTCAGGCGTCAGTATCCATGCGGGTGCAGACGGCCCCGAGTCGACCATGGAGGCGCTCTACCAGGCGGCACGTGGTCTCGGGTATGACCAAAACTGCAACGGCATCTTTGACTCTTCAACCGACGTGAAGCCATTCCTCGCCACGGCAGACGATGCCTTCAGCGGTACTGGTGGTCAGTCCTACAACAGCACAGACTCTGGCGGTGGATTCATCGGCGGCTTCGGCTTCCGCGACTACGCGCTCCCCGTCATGGTCTACGCGACGGACAACTACCTCCGCGATCCAGAAGACGGCTACGGCACACCAGGCGGATGTCCGCTCGATGCTGGCTCGTCTGATGTTGTCGATGCAATCAACGAGCTCGGTGGCTACACCGTCGGTATCGCATCCAGCTCATGGGGCAGCGGTCCGGTTGGCCAGATGGAAACCCTTGCCGAGGCAACAGGCTCCATGGCCGACACGGATGGCGATGGTGTTGCAGATGACCTGCTCGTATTCGAGTGGTCGAGCTCATCAGCGGCGTTCAGAAGCACAGTCGTTGATGCCATCGAAGATCTCATCAACTCCATCCGCTTCTCTCGGGTCGAACTCGAGGTGGAAGGCGACGAGTGGGGCTTCGTGACCCACATCGATCCTCCCTTCTACGACAACATCGAGCCCTCAGCTGGTATCGATGCACTCGACTTCACCCTCAACTTCCGGGGTGTAGTGGCTGCAACGTCAGAGGACCAACTGTACGCGCTGACACTCAATGTCATCGGCGACGGGGACATTCTCCTGGACACACTCGACATCATCGTTGTCGTTCCAGGAACGTCTTTCTAAACGACCACTGAAAATAGCACTTCCCTCCTCACCCAGCGCGCGTATATTCGCTTGCTGGTGAGGCCAAGTACTTGGTACTCTGTGAGCCGGGAGATGCGCGTGGGTCTGTGCTTTAAAACAATGACGACTGTGGTGGTCGCAGCTGCACTAGCGGGGTGCGCGACACCCGTTCCAAAAGATGACGCTGGAGACACTGAGGCCGCGCTGCCAGACGGCGGGCTCCCCTCGGATACCGGCGAGTCGGGATCGGTCATTGACGACACAGACACCGACCCGGGTCCGGACGATGAGACCGACTGGTGGACTGATACGGGACCAGATCCTGACTGGACCGACTCTGACGGGGACGGCATCGCGGATGAGGACGAAGGCGAGGGCGACACCGACGGCGACGGAATCCCCGACTACCTCGATGAAGACTCTGATGGTGACGGCATCCCCGACCGC
>Ga0115012_10000472_pt1 | contig 22791 bp, 23 predicted proteins | sample TroAtlMetagenome_FD_88706 | JGI IMG/M metagenome (GOLD analysis project Ga0115012, IMG submission 88706) | Marine eukaryotic phytoplankton communities from Atlantic Ocean - Tropical Atlantic ANT10 Metagenome | ecosystem: Environmental > Aquatic > Marine > Oceanic | place: Tropical Atlantic...
ACAAAGCAGTATTAGAGGCAGGAACAACACAGGCCTTGGTTGGTGCATTTATAGATCTATTACAAGAAGACTACGGAAGGATTAAGGATAGCAGGTGTTTCTTCATAGGACCTGATGGACACTACATACCACTGTATGAAGGACAAACACCAGACAAATAGAAAGAGGAGCCGTTTGGCTCCCCTAATCTTAACGTTTGGCTGTGTAGGTTAAACCTCTATAGATGAGCTTTACCTGTTTCTTAGCCGTGTCTTGCTCTTTAGTGCGAGCTTGTAGTTCAACTGGACTCATTTGACTAGTCTCTAATTACCTAATTCCCGTTCCATAATTAGGCTTCATGCGTCCTATAGAAGGATGAACGGAAGTAGAGACTAACAGATCTGTAGTAGCTATAACTACATTTTAACACTTAGTTAGAAGATTCCTGGTATTACTTGACCAGTGAATACATAAGCACCTAAAGCTGCTACGAATCCCATCATAGCTAGGCGACCATTGAGTTCCTCTGCAATGTGCATTGGATCTCCTTCGTGATTGTGATTTTCCATGACTTCAATAGCAGGTTCGTTGGCAAAGATGTTTTGTTTACCGTATTCGGTTATGGTTGGCATTAGAATTTATACTTAGCTCCAACTTTAGTTGAGTAGCTGTTGTCTACATCTTCTGCTGTTTGAAGAGCTATCTCTCCATAAACGTCTAACTTACTAGTAGCAGCGACTGAACCGCCAAGCTTACCTGATACATTAGTGTCATTATCACCAGCTCCATCAGTAGCTGAGATGGTAGGTCCTCCTTGTATGTAGTAAGTTGCAGTGTCGTTGCCTCCTTCATAGCCAATATGCAGGTCCGTATTTGTAGATTTGTAATCTGATCCAGTGAAACTTGAGTTGGCTTCAGTGTTTAAGTAAAAGTTACCAGCAAGGGCAGGAGCTGTGCCTACACCTAGCAGGGCAGCTAGAGCGATTGCGAACTTCATAGTATGTAATAAAACAATAATCTAAGTATACCTGCTCATCCCCAATTGATTGTCCTCTTACGTTCGGTTGTCACCAATTGGGGTTGCTTCTCCTCTCTTTCCTCTTCCTTTTCCTTCTCTACCTTAAGTACCTTAACGTCCTTAACATTCTTAAGCTTGTGATACTGCATTTAAGTACTACTTCTAAAACCACACTTTAAACGGTAAAAGGCCTTTCTAAGTAGACAACTTAGAAAGTGTCACATAAGGACTAGCTTTAAGTTCGTCTTCCTCCTTACTGTTTGGAGGTCCTTTCAACTATCACGCTTTTAAACATGGCATCAACAAAGATTAAAATCAGAGGAACCTTAACTGGATGGATACCTTCATTCCATGAAGCACCTACTTGGAAGGGAGATCCTTCTGACTTCAGGTTAAGAATAAAGGTAGAGGGTAAAGAGGCTGCTGCTTTAGAGGATGACTTAGCTACTAACTACCAGTCTCTATGTGATTGGTATACAGATAAGAGTGGTAAGAGATCCTATTTCGGAGAGCCTTGGGATATAGATGGAGACAGTATCATTATTCGTCTCTGTGCCAAGCCTAAGTATGAGGAATTTCCTTTCCCTGTAGTAGATGGAGAGCTAGAACCATTAGATGATTCCCTTGAATTAAGAGAGGGGTCAGAGGTTTTAGTTAGCTGTGAGCTTAAGAGCTATTCACCTAAGAGTCCTAAGGGTGGTATGAGGATAAGACCTCGTGCTATTCAGATCCTTAGTGCTGTTACTGCTGAGGCAGTAGACAAAGGTGATATAGATCTAGAGAATGAATTTGGTACAACTGACGGCTTCAAGCAGTCAAAACCAAACGTTCAGAAAAAAGCTGCTACTGTAACTAGCGAAGACGAAGACTTCTAAATTATGGCCCGACGGTTTCACAAGTATGGACGACGTACTAGAGATGGATTCAGGTCGGGCTTTGAATCTGAAGTAGCTCACAATCTCAAAGAACTAGGGGTTCACTATGAATACGAAAAACATAAGTATGACTTAGTAATCCCTCGTTCTTATACACCAGATCTTGTTTTAGCTAACAATATCGTGGTTGAAATTAAGGGCTACTTCGACAGTGAAGATCGTCGACTTATGAGGGTCTTCAAGGAACAACACCCTGATGTAGACATTAGGATGTGTTTCCAAAACCCACACCAAAAATTGAGTAAGACAGCCAAAATGACTTACGCAATGTGGTGTGATAAACACAACATTCCTTGGTGCAAGGGACCTAACTTGCCACGTCGCTGGACTCTGTTATAGTTCAGGTGGTAATTGGAAGGGTTACCCGAAAAGACTCCAAGGAATGATCCCCGACCTTGGAGTTTTTTTAATGGGACAAGCTGAAGAACTAATCTTTCTTATGAAATCTATTGACGAAGTAGGTATCAAGAAGAATTGGGGTAAAGAGAAACTTGAGCAAGTAAAGCAGGATGCTATATGGGACTATTACAACACTGAACAAAAGATTCACAACACCGATACTCATCATCAAAGGAGGGATCTAAACGATGACGGTAATCCACGGTCCATGTCCTAGATGTGGCAGCAAGGACAACCTAGCTATCTATGAAGATGGACACACCCACTGCTTTGGTATGGGGTGTAGCTATCGAACACCACCTGACTCTTCCTTTCCAATTCCTATGACTACAACTACTACAAAAGAAATTGAAACTATTTCTGGTGAGTATGTAGACATCACTAGCCGTAAGTTAAAGGCTGATGTATGTAGAAAAAGTACATACTTCAAAGCTAAGCACGGTGGTGAAGCTGCTTATTACTGTCCTATCTACAGCAACGACAGGGTTCTCACTGGTTACAAGATAAGAAAGAAGAATAAGAACTTCTTAATGCAGGGTTCTAACCCAGACAGTACCTTCCTCTTCCAACACATGTGGAGTGGTAACAACAAACTTCTTGTAGTTTTTGAAGGTGAGTATGACGCACTTAGCTATATGCAAGTGAGACCTAACTGGCCTGCAGTAAGCCTGCCTAATGGTTGTGAGTCAGGTAACAAGGTATGTAAGGCTCAGCTAAGTTTCCTTCAATCCTTTGAGACAGTTATATTCTGCTATGACGCTGATGCTGCAGGACAGAAAGCAGCATTAAGAGATGTCCAGCTCCTACCACCCAGGCAGGGAAAGATTGGAGTTTTAAATGGTTATAAAGATGCTAATGAGGCTCTTCAATCTGGAGATACTAAGGCCATAGTTAATATGGTATTCAATGCTAAAGAGTATGAGCCAGATGGTATCATCAACGCATCTAAACTACTTGCCTCTGTACTTGAAGATCCTAAGGTAGACAGTGTTGAGTATGGCTTTCCGTTCCTTGATGACAAGCTTCACGGCCTACGACGCTCAGAATTATGTACTATCACGGCTGGGACTGGGCAAGGTAAATCAACTTTTGTAAATGAAATCGCTTACAACCTCGCAGTTAATCAAAATCAGAAGGTTGCCGTCATATCACTTGAAGAGAACAATCTTAGAACTGCAAGAAGATTTGTCGGTATTAACCTTAATCACCCATTACATATTGACCGTGGAGATTTTACAGATGAACAAATTGAACAAGCATTCCAGGCAACGCTCGGTAAGGGGAACATCTATTTCTACGACCATTTTGGGAGTCTTGATTCTACCGTTCTTCTTAATCGGATACGCCATTGTGTTAGTGCTTTGGATTGCAGCTTCATTATCTTTGATCATTTATCGATTCTTGTTTCGGGTATGGAACAAGCTCAAGATGAACGTAGGGCTATCGACCAAACGATGACTCGTTTAAGGTCATTAGTAGAAGAAACAAATTGTGGCATGATCCTCGTGTCACACTTAAGAAGACCTTCAGGAGATAAAGGACATGAAGACGGGCAACAGACGAGTCTATCTGGTCTTCGTGGTAGTGCAGCTATTGGTCAGCTCAGCGACATTGTCCTTGGCCTTGAAAGGGATCAACAGGCCTCCGATAATACTGAATGTCGAATCAGAGTCCTCAAAAATAGATTCAGTGGCTGGCTTGGTTTGTGTGGAAGTGTGAAGTATTATCCAAAGACTGGCAGAATGTTACCGCTGGATGATAATGCTGTAATCACAAATGACTTTGTTGAATCCGACTTTTGATGTTCATCTTAGAAAGATAAACAAACTTAAAATCTCTGCTTTTGCTGCTACTGAAAAAGCAAAGCGTATCCTTTCTACCTTCTTTAAAGCAAATGACTACGTGTACACCTTTGATGAGTCAAGAATCAAAGAACTCCTCAAATACTGCCTTTCTAAAAAACTCACTGTCCATATCGATGAGAGTATTCGACATAGAGACAAACGCTCTAAGGATTGAAGACATTACAGAGATTCACTGTTGTGTAACTGGTACTCCTAGTGGCGAGACTCAGCTTTATACCGACCCAGAAGAGTGGCTATTTGTATTAGAGAATGCTGGAACACTTATTGGTCACAATATTATTCAATACGATATACCAGCAATACAGAAGCTCTATCCAAGTTTTAAACCAAAGGGAAGAATTATAGATACGTTGATATGTAGCAGGATGTTTTGGCCTGACATATTAGAAATAGATTTTAAGCATAAGTGGGAAACTATGCCTCTTAAAATGTATGGACGGCATAGCCTAGAAGCTTATGGTCACAGAATGAAACAATACAAAAAACATGCAGATATACAGGATTTTTCAAAGTTAACTAAAGAATTAGCAGAGAGGTGTGTTTGCGATGTCGAAGTAACAGCTACACTTTGGCGTAGGCTGCAGCCTAAGGTTGACTCGCATCCCTTAGCGGTTGATCTTGAGATGGAGTTTGCCACTCTTATCTCTAAACAGGAGAAATCTGGCTTCGCCTTTGATGTTAAAGGGGCATTGGAGTTAGAAGCTACGATTGTCGAACAACTGAATACTATTGATGAACGATTAAGACAGAAGTTTCCGTTCATTGACGGGGGTATCTTCACTCCTAAGCGTGATAATCAGAGCCGTGGGTACATAGCTTCTTGTCCTATGTCACGATTAATTCCTATTAATCCAAACTCACGAGATCATATAGCTTGGGTTTTAAAGAATCATCTGAAATGGAATGCAGAAGTCTTCACCGAAACTGGTAAACCCAAGATCGATGAGACGATTCTTAAGGAGATTCCTGGGGCAGAAGATTTCGTATCTTTCTTAACGCTCCAAAAACGTCTTAGCCAATTAAGTACTGGCAACAGTGCTTGGTTAAAACTAGTTAGCAAAGACAATCGTATTCACGGAAGCGTGATTACTGTTGGATGCGCTACTCAGAGAGCATCACACGTCCATCCCAACATGAGCCAGGTTCCTGCCGTTAGGTCAGTCCTGGGATCGGAGTGCCGAGCTTTGTTTGGACCTAACGTACTACCTTTGTCAATCCCTAAAGGGCGATTAAGTAAGCGAGGTTCTAGGGTAGAGGGTCTCACCAAACAGGTGGGCTGTGATTTATCTGGGATCGAGGCTAGATGTCTCGCTCATATTTTGTGGCCCTTTGACGGAGGGAAGTTTGCACGTGAGGTCATTGAGGGCGACGTACATTCTGCTAATCAGAGGGCCGCAAATCTTCCCACTAGGGATGATGCAAAAACATTTTTCTACGCCCTAATCTATGGGGCTGGTGCAGAAAAACTAGGTAAGATCACCAATCAAGATGGAAAGAAGCTAAAGCGTACCTATTACAAAAATATGCCTGCTCTAGCTGAGCTAACTAAAAGAATAACATCAAAGGCTGAGAAGGAGGGAAAGATAAAAGGATTAGATGGAAGACCTATTAAGATAAGGTCTCCTCATTCAGCACTGAACTTCTGTCTCCAATCAATGGGAGCGATCCTATCTAAGGCCTGGTACATCATTTGTTATGAAGAGATTAATAAAGCAGGTTATATTTACGGAAAAGACTGGGCATTTCTAGCTCACGTGCATGATGAGATCCAATTTGCGGTTAAAGATTCTATTGCTGAGGATGTGGCGAAGCTTGCAACTAAATCGTCAATCCTCGCAGGCGAAAAGTTTAAGATGCGAATTGCCATCGAAAGCGAGTATAAAATCGGTAACAGTTGGGCAGAATGCCACTAAGCTTTGTAAGATTTGCCTTGAATTGAAACCACGTGATGATTTTTATAAGACTAAACCTACGTGTAAGGAGTGTTATAAGGTAGAACAAAACAACTATCACGCATTAAGGAAGAGATATAAAACTCCACCAATTGGTACTCCTTGTGAATGTTGTGGTAAGCACGATGAAAGGCTTCATTGGGATCATTGTCATAACACTAAGGAACATAGGGGGTGGCTTTGTGGTAATTGCAATACTGGAATAGGAAAGCTAGGTGACAATGTTTCAGGTGTCCAGCAAGCCTTGGATTATTTAGAAAGTATGAGTAGCTTGGAGGATGCAGATATAAAAGGAGACTTATGACATGGCTCATTGTTGACGCTGACATGGTTCTCTTCAAGGCTGCTTGTGCCTGTGAAGTAGAGATAGAGTGGATGCCAGATATCATCACTACTCACTGCCCTGTAAGAGAGGTAATGATGTTAGTAGATGATGTGATAAGCCTTAAGAAGAGTCAAGTAAAGGCTCGTGATGTCACACTATGTTGGACTTCTCCTGATAACTTTCGTAAGAAGGTAGACCCTACTTACAAGGGTAATAGAAGGGCTACTAATCATCGCATTAAACCAGTTGGTTTTAAAGAGTGCCGTAGACGAATACAAGAAAGATACCCATCTGAAGAATGGTACAAGCTAGAAGCCGATGATGTTATCGGAATTTTGGCAACCCGTTATCAAGATAGAACACCTATTATCTGGTCTGGTGATAAAGATCTAAACCAGATTCCAGGCTTTCATCTTAATGATGATGGCGACATTGATCTAATTACTGAGGAACAAGCTGATGCATTTTTCTATCGCCAGATACTCTGTGGCGACGCTGTCGACAATTATCCTGGCTGCCCTAGCGTGGGACCGAAAACAGCAGAAAAGCTCATACCAATTGAACGATTCACACCTACCTCCGCATGGAGAGCTGTAGTCAAACAGTATGAGAAGAAAGGACTTAGTGAGCCTTATGCCTTGAAACAAGCTCGTCTTGCACGTATCCTACGGGACACTGAGTACACCTTTGATGAAGTTAACTTATGGGAACCTCCGATCCTACCAACCCTAGTTACTACGGATACGATGAAGCCGTAATCGAGTGCATTGATTATATTGATAGTCATGCTTTCGATTTTCTTGAAGGAAACGTAATCAAATACGTTACCCGTTACCAAGATAAAAATGGTATTGAAGATTTGAAAAAGGCTAGGTGGTATATTGACCGCCTAATCAAACGTGAAGAAGGTAAGGTTAAGCCTTATGATTCTTCTTTATACAAATCTATCAAGGAAGCTGATGACAACGATCTCCAACTCACGCCTCGTTCAAGACTGGATGAAGAGTGCTGGGCAACTAGTGACACCTGACCAAGATCTAGATGCTAACATTGGTCTTCAAGATCATCAGATGACTTACATTGAAGAAGAATTTTATGAACTTCTTCACGCTTATAACAATCTCGAACGTTCAGATGTTATTAAAGAAGCAATAGATTTAATCTGGGTAACCTATGGGTTGCTTCACATCATGGGAGTAGATACAGACCAAGCCTTTAGTAAGGTAGCTGAATCTAACCAATCTAAAATTCCTTTCACCTATAAGGACGGAAAGGTACAAAAAGGACCTAACTACCAAAAGCCTGACTTATCAAAGCTATGAAACTTAAAGAAGCCTATACCTCACTTGCTATGACTGGCAGGGTTAAGAGCTGGTTGCAAGATTCTACAAGACGCTATCCAGTCAGTTGTACAGTCATGGTCATTGACGACACAATGGATGAGTCAGAGGACTCTATTGAACAATCTTTTATCTTTGCATCTAAAGCACTTCGTTATGGCGCAGGAGTCTCCCTTCACCTCTCAAACCTCAGACCAAAAGGTACAGAGAACAAGCACGGAATGGTTGCTAGCGGCCCTTGTGGATTCATGGAGATCTACTCCAAGTTCAACGAAATCCTCAGACGTGGGGGACAGTACAGAAATGGGGCGATTGTTGCTCATTGTGACTGGGACCATAGCGACATTATTGAGTTCATCAATTATGATCGTGCTCGCATACCGTGGCTTAAACGCTGCGTCAACGTTGATCCAGATGTAATCAATAAGCCTTCTGTAATGAACGCAATTATGGAGGGTGCTCGTAAGGGTGATATCTGGCTTGTTAAGAAACAGTACGATTCAGAAGGTGAGAGAATTTATCACAATGTATGTCAAGAAATTCTAATTAAATCCAGGGATACCTGCCTCTTAAGTCATATAAATCTAGCTGGTACTAATAGTGTTGAGGATCTACCAGAAGCTTTTGTTAAGGGTATGGAGTTTCTTTGTGATCTTTATAAAAGAACTGGAGTTAATAGATCTGGTATATACCGTAAGAAGGATAATCAGGTAGGTCTAGGTGTACTTGGTCTATCCAATCTTTTAGCTATTGAAGAAGTATCTTATAAGGATTTTGTATCAGCTTTAAGACGTAAGAACTTAGGTGTTAATCCTGGGGAAATTACAAAAGCTGATGCTATTGCTATCGCTATTTATCAGGGTATGAAAGAAGCAGCAAAGATAGCTGAAGAGAATGACATGACTAGAGCCTTTACTGTGGCTCCAACTGCTACTTGTTCTTATAACTATGTAGATAGAGAAGGTTTTACTACAACCCCTGAAATTGCTCCTCCTATTTCACGAGAAGTAGATCGTGATAGTTCTACTCTTGGTGTTCAATCTTATAAGTATCATCCAAAGTGTGAGACTGCTGAAGAAGTAGGTTGGGATACTTTCTTTGAGTTGAATTGTGAATGGCAAGTCATGATGGATAAAACCAAGAAGGCACACGCTATTTCTATGAATTGGTGGTCTGACTTAGTAAAATTTGACAGACAATTTATGGCTAGATGGCTAAATTCTCCGCTAAAAAGTCTATACTATTCTTTACAGGTCATGTCGAATACACAGGATAAAACAGATGTGTATTCTGCCCTAGAAGACACTGATGTTGATAAGTATCTCAGTGAAATTTTGACCGAAGATAAAGCCCCCAATTGCGATTGTGCAGAATGAGACAACACCCATATCAACAGCTTCTAGCAAGGAAGCGTGTTTGGACACCAGTGCGTCCAACAGCAGGAAAACTGAAGGAAGGCTCTGAAGAAACTATTAAACGTGCTCTTGCTATAAGGCATCTTGAATTGCCAGTAGGGGCATTCATAAAGGAGGCTCTTGAAGACATCCCAGCTCTGTCTAGAGAGCTACTGGAAGACAACGTGAGAGATGAGGATAGACATGACATAGCCCTTAACTATATTGCTGAGGCTCACGGTGTAGATGAGAAGGCTGAAGCTGAGGCTTTTAGGCTTCAAGCAGCTTGGGATGCTCATCCTGACCACACAGTATTAAAGGCTTTAACTATTGAGAAGGCTATATTCTTTGTGTTATTACCTTTCTTCCGCTTTAATGGAGATACAGGATTAAGAGTAACTTCGGCTGATATAAGCCGTGACGAGACTATTCACGTCAGTTCTCATAGTCTTGTATGTAAAGAGCTAGGCTTAACAGCTAGTCCTTCTTTAGATAAACTAAGGAAAGCTACTATTAATTGGGTACTCCAGCCTTTAGGTAATTCTGAGGATCGCTATCTAAACAAAAAGTTTTGGTTAGATCAGAGTGATAATCTTATGTACCGTGGTAAGGCTGAAGGTCTAGCTGATACAAAGAGAGCTAGAGTTCCTGCTTTCTTTGAGACTAGCAATTCCGATTTACCGAGTTACGCATAATGGGTTTTTTTAAGAGACTTAAAAAATTCGTAAAAGGTGGTATTAAAACTGTTGGTAAGGTAGTAGGGAACGTTGCTAGAGGCGCTAAGGATGTAGTAACCACTGTAAAGAAACAAGTTGATAAAGTTGTAGAAGAAATATCGGGAGCTAGGCTTCGTAGAGAAGCTGCTGAAGATTTACAAAGAGCTGCAAACGAACAAGCTGAAGCTCAAGCTGCCTACGATAAACAAGCTGCTGAGGTTAAGAGGCAGACAGAAGAGCAGAGAGCTCAGTCAGCTCAGGCTGCAGCAGCTCAAGCTGCAGCTACTCAAGAGGCTCAAACTATAGAAGCTGAAACTGCGGAACAAACTAGACTCGCTGAACTTGAAGCTAAGCGTACAACTGCTTCTGGTAGAGTTCAAGCTCAAATAGATGCAGCTACAGCAGCTAGACAAGCTCAAATTGCAGAACAACAGGCAATGGCTGATATTCCTGAAGATGAAGACGACACAGGAAGACCTGCAGTTACAAGAACACCTATAGCAACACCTGTTCCTGGTGGTTATGGTGGTACTGAACCTGGAGCTATTAATCCAACTGGTTTGAATATATGATCCCAACAATTGATGAGCAATTAATTGAATACTTAGAAGAGGCCTATCCAGATAAGGCTCCAGATATTAGTATGGAAGAGAAACAAATATGGTTTAATGCTGGACAGGTGGCGGTTGTACGTCATTTGAAAGATCAGTATAGACTACAAGAAGAAACTAAGTACAACTAAATATGGCAGAACCTATCTCAACAGGAGCCGCTATTTTAATTGGTGGTCTTATAACTGGTGGAGCTACAGTTTACGCAGCTCAAAAGGCTGCTGCCAACGCTAGAAAAGCTGCAAGACAAGCTAGAGAGGATGCACGTTTAATGCGTGAGCAATCTGATAAAGAGATTGCACAAATGCAAGCGAATGCACAACAGAATCAATTACAATTTGAAACTAATATAGCTGAGACTAGGAGGAAAACTCAGTTATCTATTGACCAAGCTAATCAAGCTCAACAGACAGCACTTAAATCAATAGCACAACAGCGAGGAGCCTCTCAACGAGCAATACAACAATCAAATTTACAAGGTAGAATCCAACAGCAGCGTCAAGCTCATAACGTTGGTAGAAAATCTAGAAAGAGAGTTGGTACACCTAGAGCTTTAAGAACTAAAGTGGAGACTAACTCTGCTTTAGCTATGGGAGGTGGTACAGGTGGCACAACTAAATCAGGTACTGGCGGTCTAAATGTCTAAAAACACAGCTCAGGCTCTTTATAATTTTTTGGAGCCAGAGAAATCTATTTACCTTGATAGAGGTATTGAGTGTAGTAAATACACTTTACCTACTCTTATTACTGAGAATGATAAGAGCAGTGGAAGGAATCTCTATACAAAAATTAACACTACTTACCAAGGTCTGGGAGCTAGAGGTGTTAATCACTTAGCGAGCAAACTTTTGATTGCTCTTCTACCTCCAAACCAAGCGTTTTTTAGGTTATCTGTAGATGATATGAAGCTCCAGAAGGAGCTAGATAACTATAAAGAAGTTCAATCACAGTTTGATCAACAGCTTTCTCTAATGGAGAGATCTGTTATGAGAGATATAGAGGAGTCAGGAGATAGGACTGCTCTATTTGAAGCTCTTAAACATCTCATTGTTAGCGGTAATGCGTTATTATATATTGCTGAAAATGGTACTAGAGTCTACCCTCTCAAGTCTTTCTGTTTAAAAAGAGATCCAGAAGGAAATATTTTAGAAGTAGTTATTAGAGAAGAAGTTAGTACTGATGTTTTACCTGAAGGTATTGCTCCTAAGAATGGTGATGGTAAGTTTGTAGATAAAACTACTTTCTTATTTACTCATGTTCAGTGGGATTATAAGAAGGATAAATGTACTTGGTATCAGGAAGTTTATAGCGAGAAGATAGGTAAGCCAGGCTCTTCTCCTATGGATAAGTGCCCATTCATTCCTTTACGTCTATTCCGTGTAGCACATGAAGCTTACGGACGTAGTTTTTGTGAAGATCTATTAGGGGATCTTAAGTCTCTTGAATATTTATCTAAAGCAATTGTTGAAGGTTCTGCAGCAGCAGCTAAAATAATCTTCTTATGTAATCCAAATGGAACTACACGACCCGATGCGTTGGCTAGAGCTAGCAATGGTTCTATTGTGGCTGGGAATCCTAATGATGTAGCTCCCCTGCAAATGAATAAGCAGGCAGACCTTACGGTTGCTCTTAATACTATTGCTCGTATAGAACAAAGACTTAGTTTTGCTTTCTTACTTAACAGTGCTATCCAGGCTGGTACTCAAGGTCGGGACCGAGTTACTGCTGAAGAGATCAGGATGATAGCCCAGGAGCTGGAAACAGGATTAGGTGGAGTATATTCCATACTCTCTGTAGAACTGCAACTACCTATGGTTCATAGGAAGATGGCACTGATGGAACGTGAGGGTCGTTTACCGAAATTACCGAAGGATATTGTGAAGCCTAGAATCACAACTGGATTAGATGCTTTAGGTAGAGGTAACGATAAAGTTAAATTAATTGAATTTATTCAAACCCTAGCTCAGACCTTAGGTCCTGAGGTTATGAGTAAGTTTGTTAATAACCAAGAACTTATTACTAGACTTGCAGCTTCTGATGGTTTAGATACTTACAAGCTTATAAAATCTGAAGAAGAGCTAGTGGCAGAGGAGCAGCAACAGGCTATGATGATGCAACAACAAGCTGCAGGGCAGGACCCACAAAATGATCCTGCAAAACAAGCAGCTCTTATTAAAGCAGAAAATGACTCAATCAGGACGGGACAGGAAGTTGCAGAGGCCCAAGCAGGACCTGCAGCCTAAAGTTGTAATCTCAGAGGAGGTAGACATTGCACCTCCTAAACAGGAGAATGAGATAGAACGTCGTATTAGAGAATTGAAAGAACAGAAACCTCATATCTATGAGGACTATAAAAATGCTATTAAAAGTCAGAAACGTGCCACAATAGGCCCTGACTTATCTCTTCGTATAGGCTAGTTATGGAGTTAAATTCAGGCGATGGCGCAGGTACACAAGAAACTGGGCCGTATAACGAAGCGGATCTCGCAATACTCAAAGAGGGTTCTGAAGCACAACCTAAAGAGCAACCATCTCAAGAAGAACTTATCGGTGGTAAGTTCAAAACTGCAGACGACCTCCTTGAGGCTTACCAGGCACTTGAAAAGAAACTTGGTGACCGTTCAGGCTATCAAGGGAATGAAGAGGAATCTCAAGAGGGAACAGAAGAGACTGAGGCGAAGACTGAAGATGTAGATGATGGTGGTGGCCCTATTACTCAAGAAGAGGAACAGGCTATTTTGGAAAGTGTAGGAGGTAAAGATGCCTTTTCCAAGATACAAGAATGGGCTAAAGGTGCTCTTAATCAAGATGAGCTAACTGTCTACAATAGGGAGGTTGCTAGTGGAGATTACTTCAGGGCTAGGAATGCGCTTCAATCTATGGCGTTTGCTTATACCGAAAGTAATGGCTCTGAACCAGACTTAATAGGCGGGAAACTAACAGGTCGTACTACTGATGTATTCAGATCTAATCAAGAAGTTATCGAGGCTATGAACGATAACAGGTATCTAAAGGATGATGCTTATACCAGAGATGTGGAAGAAAAGCTAGGACGTAGCGATGTATTAATGCCTAGATAAGGACATCTGTACTATTATTAAGGAAGCTTAAGTATTTATATTGTTGCCTCTGAGGAGATAACAGCAGTGGTGTACTAAGCATTAAGTAAATTTAACTTTAAATCGATGCCAGATTTTTCGAGCATCTCTAGGTTAGGTGGCATTAATGGAACCCAGTATAACGCTGGGGCTGCCGCTGGTAACTATGAAAAAGAGAATGCCAACTTTATGAAAATCTTCTCTGGAGAGGTCCTAACGGTCTTCAATAGAGAAACAATTTTCAAGGATCTTACTCAAAAGAGAACCATCTCCTCAGGAAAATCCGCTGAATTTCCAATCACGGGTCGTTTTTCGAGTCGCTACCACCGTCCAGGCGATTGGATAACAGGCCAGGGTAACAAGGGGATGACAGGAAGCAAGATTATTACTATTGATGATCTGCTTATTGCTGATGCTTCAATTTATGATCTTGATGAAGCCAAACTTCATTGGGATGTGAGGAGCATTTATAGTAAGGAATTAGGAAGAGCTTTAAGTAGGGCCTATGACCAACGTCTAGTCCGCACACTTCAAACAGCTTCCGAGTCTGATGGACGTGTTAAGGACTGGGATTCTAAGAGATTCCAAATCGCAGGTGGTACTGTATCTTCTGTTGCAACTGCCACAGGTGTTGTAACTATAAGTGCTAACTTCGCAACTGCTGAGCTTTCATACTGGGCTGTTGGTGAAAGTGTTTATGGTGAAGACTCAGGTGCTTACGGTGTTATCACTGCAGCTCCTACAAACGGTAACGCTGTATTCACAATTAGCCCTGTTGGTGCTATCGGTACTGGTACTGATGCAGTCTTCAAGGTTGGAGAGCGTCTATTCGTTCTTAATTCACTTCCAGGTGGAACAGCCATAACAACAGGAACACTTAGTGCTACGAGAGCTACTCGTGGTGATGAGATTGTTGAGCACTTCTACTCAGCTTGCCAAGCACTTGACGAGAAAGACGCTCCTCGTGAGGGTCGTGTCGCAGTGGTTGGTCCTGGTGCTTACTATGACTTGATTGCTTCTTCAAGAGCTATCAACACTGACTGGAACTCAGGTGGTGGTGAGAACGGCTCCTTCAAAGGAAACAAAGTTCTTAGTGTTGCTGGCTTTGATATCAAGGTATCTAATCATCTTGGTGACAACGCTTACAACTCAGCTCGTCAGGGCTACATCGGTCAAGCTAACCAAGCTGCTACAACTCGTGGTGAGCGTCCTAACTACATCAATGGTAAGGATGGTTCCGACGGGTCTGCAGCATCAGGTACTAACGACTACTGGCAGGATGAGCAAGGCAACACTTCAAGTATTGCTAACTTGTTCGCTCTTTGCTTCACAAAAGAAGCAGTCGGCACAGTGGCTCTTAAGGACTTGAACATGCAGATGACAGGTTCTGAGTACAAAGCGATGACTCAGTCCACCATGATGGTTGCTTCCTATGCAGTTGGACACGGTATACTCCGTCCTGATTGCTGTGTAAGCATCAAGCATGATGGCACAAACCGCTGGTAATTAATTCTCTAATTACGAATACAATAGGGGGAGGCGTAAGTTTCCCCTTTTTGTTTAAATAATGGCAACTACAAAACTACAAGCAGTAAATACTCTTCTATCCATTATTGGGGAAGCACCAGTCAACTCTTTGGTCCCTCCTTTAACTGGTGATACAAGTCTTGCTGACAGTGTTCTAGATGAAATAAGTAAAGAAGTCCAGGGTGAAGGTTGGTCTTGGAATACTATGATGTATGATTCAATACCTATAGATGCTAATGGGCATAGCACTCTTCCTAGTAATACTCTTGCTGTACGGTTTAATCCAGTATCTTACCCAACCCAACGGTTTGTATTAAGAGGTATAAAGTTATTTGATCGTGTTAAGAACTCTTATGATTTAAGAGGAAGTTTAGGAGTAGCTTTAACTGGAAGTACTACTGATTTAGTAGCTGAACTTATAGAAGAATTAGATTGGGATGATTTACCTGAAACAGGTAAGCGTTACATAATGATTAGAGCTGGAAGAATCTTTTCTAATAGAGCTATTACTTCAACAAGCATCGAAGCTTATACTCAAGAAGATGAGGAAAATGCAAAACAGATCTTAAAACGTACTGAAGATATGGCACAAAGTTATAACTTTATTGCTGGTCCTGACGATTTATACGATGGTCGTGTGAGAACTACTTTTGGTCCTGATATCCTTAACCGCTAATGTCTAAAGAACTTTTTAGTCAAATTATTGGTCCACTAAATAAAGGAGTGAACCAACAGGCAGATAGCTTTGTTTTACCAGGCTTTGCTAATACGCTTGAGAACGCTAACTGTGACCTTGTAGAAGGTCTTAAGAAAAGACTTGGATCAGTTCCAGTAAAAAGGATTGATACTCTTACTAAGAATGCAGGAGGTAATACTTTAGTAGGTACGATTAAGTGGGACGAAGCTTGGGTTTATGTCTACAACAGAAGTACTGATGAAAGATTTATATTAATTATTGCTGATGATAGCAGGACTGTTACTAAAACTGTTACCACTGTCAATAACTCTGCAGTGGTTACTGTAACTTCAGGCGGTGTAACTGATTTATTTGTTGGAGCTGTAGTAAGTGGTACTAACATTCCTAGTGGATCAAAGATTGCTGAGATTGGTGCAACTACCTTTACTCTGGATAAAAACGCAACCGCATCAGCTTCTGGTATTACTGCCACTATTGAATCTAACTACACCTTTGCTGCAGGGGTATCCAATGTAGAACCTATTAGTGGAACACTGCCTGAAGTGGTTCCTGTAGAACAAACATTTACAAATGTAACTAACACTAATCTTGAATACCTTAGAGGATCAGGTAGAGCTAGAGATAGGTTCAGAGCAACATCATTTCAAGACTATGTTTTTATAACTAATATCCAAAAGAAGACTGGTTATGATAGTACAGAAGTTTTAACAAGATATAATATTGGATCTATTAGTTCAGCTTATCAACCTATAAAAGCTCAAGTATGGGTAAAGCTAGTTGATTACAACACTAAGTATTCAGTTGATATAGAACTTGATGATGGAGATAAGATACGTGGTCATTATATGACTCCAAGTCTTACTGACGCTGCTGGTAACTCAAACATAGTTAGCTCTGCCACTATTGCAGAAAAACTTGTTACTAATACAGATACTGTTACAGGCACAACAACCAGTGGAAATTCCACTATTACAAGTGTCAGTACTACTGCTGCTACTGGTGATATATGGAAAATACATGGACAAGAACTTGTCACTGGTACAGGTATACCATCTAATACTTTTGTAGGTACCGTTGATACATCGGCTGGTACATTTACTCTTGTTAATGAAGCAGGTGCAGCAGTAAACGCAACAGCTAATGGTGCTCAGACATTAACCATTAAACATGGTATTGATGACGTAGATATACATAACAAACTAACTTTCACTGTTCAAGATTCTCAAATCTTAGTTGGATGTGCTAGTGCTTCTAGATATATCAAAAGCTTTGTAGCCTCTGATGCTAGAGGTAATAGTTTAATGGCTGGTTTCTCCAGTCAGGTTACTTCTATTGTTGATCTTCCTACTACATCTTGGGAGGGTTATACGGTACTTGTAGCTCCAGATGGTACAGCGGATAAGAGTTCTTATTATTTAAAGTTTAATGCTGAGAACACTACTGTTGCTGGTACTTATGGTAGAGGTACTTGGGAAGAGTCAGGAGGCTGGGGAGCTAGAGGAAAGTTAGATGACAACACTATGCCTCACTCTTTTGTTTATTATAGAAACGATAACGGGTTAGTAAGGTTTACATTCCAACCATTTAGTGGCAGTAATTATACAGATGGTTCTACTACTATTGCTATACCTGGATGGGTTGAAAGATTAGCAGGTGATGAAAATGAACAGGAAGGTCCATCTTTTGTAGGGTTTACTATTAACGATGTTGTGTTCTTTAAGAACCGTTTAGGGTTTATTAGCGGAGAGAACGTAATACTTAGTGAAGCTGGTTCTTACTACAATTACTGGCAACAATCAGCTTTACAAGTTATAGATAATGATCCTATAGATTTAACTGCTGTTAGTAACGACGTTGCTGTACTCAACTACGCTTTACAGCAACAGGATGAATTAGTTCTATTTTCTAATGAAAACCAGTTCAGACTTTATTCAGGTGACAACGTAACCTTTAGCCCTGAAACAGCTTCTGTAGGTAGGATTAGTTCCATCACTATGGAGTCAAAGGTTAAACCTCAACAGGTAGGACCTCAAGTAATCTTCCCAGTTAGAGAGGGTGATTTCACTGGGATGCATACCTTCATCACAACAGACAGAACAGTAGGAATTAACCTGGGTCAAACTGCTGTTATTACAGAGACGATACCTAAGTACATTCCTAAGAATATAGACTCCTTAGCTGTTAGTAGAACTGATCAGTATCTAGTAACCCTTAGTGGTGATGATCCAGATGCTTTATATGTATATCAATTCTTCTGGGAAGCTACTGGTGGCTCTTTAACTAACAGACAGAACGCTTGGTCTAAATGGACATTCCCTAACAAGTCCATACACTGGTGTGACTTTGTTGAAGGTACTCTGTTTACACTAAATAAGTACACGGAGAATGGTTCTGTTAAGTATTACCTCGAAGGTGTTAACGCTTCTAGGCCTCCTCAAGATGAAAAGGATTTATTCCTATTAGATAGGACTTTATCTAGTTCTATTACTACAGACTTAGGAGCTGTGACATTCACCTATAGCGGTCTTACTAATAAAACAACAGTAAATCTCCCCTACTACACTGTTAACCCTAGTCAGTTTGTCATCATCAAAGTTGATAAAACAGATGTTAACGAGGCTGCGAAACGTTGGATCGTGGCTCAATCTATTCCTGCGGGGGTTAATAGTTTTGTATGCGATAGCTTGGGAGACTTTAGTGGTGCAAACGTTTCTTGGGTCTTTGGGGAAAAAGTTACGTTTAAGTTTACTCCACCTCAGCTCATGCCCTATAGCAAAACTGCGACAGATAACACTTTTATTGGTAATCGTACTGGTCGCCTTCAGTTACGATATGTGGATGTTTACTACAATGATGCACGATACTTCACCATTGACATAACTCCTGATTTTAGGGCTAAGAAAACTTATGAATTTGATAGGAGAGATCCTCTCAATGCGAACATCGTGTTAAGCCAAGCGTCTGACTTTAGTGAAAGTAAATTTAGAGCTTATATCCAAAGTAAGAATGATCAAGTTACAGTAGAAGTAGTAAACGACAGCATTGATCAAGCCAAGTTCGTTGCTTTAGAATGGACTGGCTTGTACTTTGATGTAGCGAGGAAGTACGGTTAATGAGCAATTACACAGGTGGGTCAATCCCAAAACCCAGTGATTATACGAATAGCAGTTCGGGTGCGAGCAAAGTTAGCTGGTCAACGATTGCAAAAACAGACAATATTAAAGATTTAATAAATACTGGTCCTGATATAGCTAGTAAGAACGGTTTCATGTCTCCTGGCATGACCACACTCATGAATGCTGGGTTCAATATTGCATCTATGTACTTTGACCATCAGTTTCAGAAGTATGAAACCGAACGTCAAAACGCTGTAGCAGAACAACAGTACTACAGAGCAAAGCTTAATAAAGAGAAAGAGAACCACCGTAACTATGAAGTAGATCTACGGAATTGGTATAGAGATACAGACTGGGTAGAGCAACGTAGACAATACGAACAGAAACGTAAAGAGCTTCAAGCTGGGTATAAAGGAGAAGTAACTGTTGCAGCTACTCAGAACTTTGAAAGAATGATTGCCAATATTGAAGGTAGGTTCTATGAAGAAGAAGCTAGAGATATTGTCCAGATGGATTCTATTAGAACTGAATTAATATCTCAAGCAGTTAAAAAGGTAGCTTCAGGTCAAGCTGGTAGAACAGTTAAAGCTTTAGGTAACCAGTTTGAGCAGCAGTGGTTAGCTAACCTTAGTAACCGTACTATTACTCGCAAGTTTAGAATACAGGATAAGGAGAATCAAAAGGTAGCTGCAGACACAGCTAGACAGAACACTACTAATGCTGTTCAGTTCTATACACCAACACCTCTTGCAGACACTGTGAAACCTATGATGCCTCTACCTGTTGAAGGTGTTGCACCTACTCCAGCAATTCAAGCTGGAGGTTTAGGAATTAAGATAGCTCAAGAGGGTTTTAAAGCCTATCAAAAATATGTTGATGCACAGCCTTCTTATGAAGGTGGTGATGCTCCAAAACGTCAAACAGTTTCACTCGACAAATGACAAGTAGCGGTGGTAGAAACCAGTTCCAAATAACTCCTAAGAGATCTCAATTTGAGAACTTAGCAGTTACTCCTGAGAAACCTACTCTCCCAGGAGCACCAGCTCAACCAAATAAAGAGCGATACCGAACTGGTGGACAGTTATATGATAAATCTTCTTTTCAACCAGATAGAAGATTACAATCTGCTGTTGATGCAATAGAAGCGTTTGTAGATCCTCAGACTGGTGGCTGGACTAAAGCTCAAGAGACACTTCTTCAACATTGGAGAACAGAATCTAAAAAGATAGCAGATTCAGTAAGACAGGCAGATTCTTGGTTGGAGTCTGTTGATGCTGCTACTAAAAATGCACAGTCAAATGCTGAAATAACTAAGCTTTTAGAAAAGAAGAAAGAAGTTGAATTAGCTAAACAGAATAGGTTAAACGATAATACAAACGCTTTTTACTACTGGGATGCTGTTGCTTACGATGCAGGTAGAGATGCTGCAATTACTTTAAGAGATATAGGTGTTAAAGATTTAACTCATATAGCTTCTTTACCTGAAACTGAGAGAGGTTTATATATTCAAAGACTTGCAGCAGGAGCACTTAAAGGATACGAACATATACCTTCAGCAGCTAGAGCAGCGAGAATAGATCCATTAATGGCTGCTGTTACTGCTGAGTTAAAAGCAGAAGCTAATAGTAAAGCTAGAGAATTTAAAAATGATATAGATAGACGTACCTCTACTCAAATGCTTAGAGGATCAGTTAGTGAAGCTTCTAAATTAATCTTTGCTGATAAGGATGGTCCTCAAGTAGTTTCTGATATAAGAACAGGAATACTTAGACAAAGAATGTTCTGGATGACTGACCGTGGTTATAGCGGTAGGTATGCTACTGAACAGTTATCTTTATCAATCCAAAATGGAGATCTATTTGCAGATGTTGCAGGAGGTACAGATTCAAAAGGGAACCCTATAGGTGATTCTTGGGATGATTGGGGGCAGCCTGGAGTAGGTATAGATGCTTCTTATTTTCTTAAGTCTTTAGATGGGATGAAGGTTCCTGATGGTAACGGAGGAATGATAAACCTATTAGATGCTAGAGATTCTGAGAATATATCTATAAGAGATAGGATACAAGAGTACGGAAAAGTCCAATCAGCGAAATATACAGCTCATCTTAAAGCTGAAGAAACATCTTTATCTGCAATAACGAAAAACTACAAACGTGGAATTATAAATACGTCTAATGACTGGAATGCAGCGAATCCGAATGCTACTTACCAACAGATAGAAACTCAAAGAAATAAGGTAAGAGCTGCTATTAAAACAGAAATGGAGAGTAACGGTACTCTTAAAGACTTATTTGGTGCTGGTGATATAGAGACTATGTTAGATAAGGCTTATCCTCTTGATCTTATAGATACACCTCCAGTTTTAGAGCAAGACATATTAGCAGCAGTTAATCGCTCCATTTGGCACGATAATGACACGGAGATCCCTCCAGACATCATGGAGCTGATGACAACAGAGGATGGTAAGTATTATTCCGTTTATAAAGATGTTCGTAAGCTATATAGAACAGCAAATGAAACAGCTTTTAAAAATAACAAAAATAAAGTAAACGAAATTGTTAAGCAAAATATAACCAATTTAAAGAACCAGTTACCTGTAATACTAAGGGATCACGATGGTTTAAGCGCTCTATATGCAGGTACTAATGAGTCTAGAGCACAGGCAAAAGATTTAGTAGATGCTGCAAAAGCTAAAATATTCCCAATATTAGAACCTAAGTTTGACGAGCTTTTAAGAAATAACTATGTAGCAGCTTTAAAAGCTAAGAAAGATATCAATAGTCAAGTAGTTCAAAAGGAGATATATAACTCAGCCCTTAACGACCTTAAGAATGATCCACTTTTAGGTGATATTGACTCATGGATTGTAAAAGTAAAAGGAACTAACCAGTGGAAGCTTAGAAATACAGCTAGACCAGACGGTGTAGTACTAAGTTACCCTAACGGTAGGTTTGTACCAGGACAGATAAATACACCAGGAGCTGGTGGTAATAAAGCTAATTTTAATTATAACGACAATGGTTTAAGCGCATCACTGTATTTCCAAGGTGAGTTCGTAGGACCAAACGCTAGGAAGGACTTTGATGACTATACAAGAGAAACAATCCTCTTACCAGAATCTCACTTAAAAGCTTGGTCACACGCACGTACACTTCTCGCTCAAGGAAAGCCTATACCTGAGGGTCTTATTACTAACGATATGAGAGAGACTCTAACTAATTTAAGTAGTAGAGCTACTAGCGGTGCAGTACAACCTTGGGAACTCTTAAAAAGATCTAATGAAGTCTTCTATGGTAATACAAAAATGTTGTCGTATGATCTTAGTGATGAAGACAATAAGAGCATTTATCAACAGTTAGGTTCTTTAACAGGCTCAGTTAGTGCTTCTAATAATGCTGAAGATTCTACAGATGTTTCAAGTGTTACAGCTAAGCCTATGACAAGGCTTATATATGGAGTAAATAACTACGGTGTAGAAGTAGCTATAACTAAAGGTAACGACCAACAGTTTGGAAATGATGTACCTACACCTGTAAATGGTGAGATCATTGAGGTTGATAATAATCCTATTGATGGTAATTTCGTAATCATCAGAACGAATAGTAAATCTGATTACAACGCTAAAGGTGACTTAGTTAAAATATCTAATTTAGCTAGTACAGATGTAGAAGTAGGAGATGTGGTAGAACCAGGAGAACAGATAGGTTTACAAGGAGATGATACAGACCTTGACAGTGGAGAAAGATCTTCTACTGGTCAAATAGTTTCTCCAGGGCATCTAACTGTTCAGATATTCCAAGGTGATACTGGAGAAGTAGG
>Ga0115012_10000473_pt1 | contig 22782 bp, 23 predicted proteins | sample TroAtlMetagenome_FD_88706 | JGI IMG/M metagenome (GOLD analysis project Ga0115012, IMG submission 88706) | Marine eukaryotic phytoplankton communities from Atlantic Ocean - Tropical Atlantic ANT10 Metagenome | ecosystem: Environmental > Aquatic > Marine > Oceanic | place: Tropical Atlantic...
CCGCCCCGAAGGACGGCTTTTTATATGGCTCCCGCTCGCAGACTTGAACTGCGGACCCTCTGATTAACAGTCAGATGCTCTAACCAGCTGAGCTAAGCGGGAATGCGAATCGGTGTTTATCTCGGCTCCCGCCTGCGTCAAGCCTTTGAGATCCGACGCCGGCCGATGAGCGGTATGGCGACCAAGAGAGAAAAGAGCCAGGAGCCCGCCTGAGGGGAGGATGCGCAGCCGCAGCCGTCCTCGGTTTTGTCGGGTGTACCCGTGTCTTCGTCGCCATCGCCGCCGCCGTCGGCGTCGCCATCACCCGGATCATCCGGCGTAGTGCCGTCCGCGTCTGCCGTGCCGTCACGATCCGCGCAGGTCTCCGCAGCGCCGTCCGCGCAGTCGAGGGCTGCCGCCTCACGGTTCAGGATCTCCAGCACGTAGGCGCCGGCACCGAAGCCCAGCATGGGCGTGGGACCCGCGTACACACCGGTCTCGGGGTCCATCAGTTCGGGGATCTGGAAGTTGTTGAGGTAGGCCTGCTGGGTGACCCAGTCCTCGATGGCCGAGGCCTTGTCCACCTGGCAATTTCGCCGGTACAGCTCGGCCATGCGCAGGTCCATCACCAGCCACTCGGCCTCGTCGTACAGGTCGCCGTCGTCGTTACGCTTGAAGCCGTTGCCGTGAGGTGCCATCAGCGTGGCCTCCCAGTTGGCGATCGTCGCATCCGCAGCCTCGGTCTGAGCGGACAAGAGGCCCATGTTGAAGGCCTCGACCGCCGCCAAGTCGGCCGCTTGGCTCGGGTCTTCATCCGCGTTGCCCAACAGACCGAGATCGGGATCGACCAGGACATCACAGATGCCGTCGATGATGTCCTCGGAGGTGGCGAGGTAGCGGTCCTGCTCGGTAGCTGAGACGTGGTGGCTGTGGATGTCGCGAAGGCCCGCAGCCGCCATGGCACTCGTGTAGGTGAACTGCTTCTCGTTACCGTTCCAGTGTCGCTCCCAGATGCTGGAGTCCGCCTGAATGAGCCCGTTCTCGTCGACGGCATTCACCAGCGGATCGGCCACACTGGCCCACACGTCGACCATGTCCGTCACGGCTGGGTCGGCGCCGGCCTCAATGGTCTCGGCCAAGGCCCACAGGGTGAGGCCAAAGTTATCGAGCTCGATGTTGGGGCCCGTACCGTCGTCATCAGACCACTCGGTGCCGTCGCCGTACATCCGGCAGACGCTGAGGCCATAGTCGCTGCCCACCTCGTCCACATAGCCGCCGGCCTTGCCCTGCAGTGTGAAGCGGATGGCCGCCTCGGCCTCCTCCCACTTGCCCGCTCGAGCCAGTGCCGCTGCGGCATAGGCCTGGTCACGGACCCAGGTGATGTTCCAGGCGTGGCTGAAGTCCTCGTGGGGAGCGGTCACTGGGAACGACGCTGGGATCTGACCATAGGCATCGCCCTCTTCGGTCACCTGAGCCATCTTTAGGAAGGCCAGGCTCTGCTTGAAGACGGCGTACTCGTTGTCGGAGACGCTTGCGGGTCGGGGAACGGTCACGTGGAAGGTGTTCCAGTAGCCGCCTTCCTTGTTCACCCAGTTCTGGGTCGCGACGCCATCGGTCCAGGCCTCGCGCTTGCTCACCACCTCGCTGGGGTCGCCGCCGGCAAAGAACAGGCCAGTCACGTCGACCCAGGCTGTCGACTCTGCGGGGATGGTCACGGTCCACTCAAAGCCGCCGACCTGGTCGTTGTTCAGCCAGGGCTCCTCCTCCGTACCGCAGCGGCCGTCGTAGCTGCTCGGGTTCGCGAAGGCGCCGTCGCAGGTGTAGCTGCTCGTTGGCGTGGTGGTGTGGAACCACATGCCGAGACCGGTCGTGGTGCCGACCTCGACCAGGTCCGAGCCGTTCGACCAGATGGCCTCGTTGCCGTTCATCGCGCCCTCGACATCATCGCCGAGGTGGACGTTGTGCAGGCTGTTGACCGTCACGGTCTTCTCAGTCTCCGCGAGGTTCTCGAGCTTGAGCATCTGGATGTAGCCGGGGTGCCCCAGGTCCATGGGCGCCCAGACCCACTCGCTGACCCTCAGTGCTGCGTCGTCGCGACGGACGATGCTCATCACACCTGAGCCTGGGAAGTGGTAGCCGAAGCCCAGGTTGGCCGTCAGCCACTCTCCATCGAGGGCGAAGTAGGCGTCGTAGAGGAGGTTTCGCACTGGCTCAGACGCTGGCGTCTCCTGCTGGTACACGCGATCAGTGAACGTATCGATGACGCTGTTCGCCGGATCCTCGCCGTTGAAGACGAGCACGCCGCGGCCGTTGGCGCTGACGATCTTGTTGTGGGAACGCCCAGGCGACGCGGCCAAGGCAGAGGCGAGGAAGAGTAGGGGTAAGGCCATCATGCGGGAGGTCTATCCTCTTGACTACCGGTTGAGCACCGATAGGTGTGAAGTGCCTGAGGAGGCCTGATGACGCTCAGACTCGCCGCATTGCTTCTGCTTGTCACCTCTGGCTGTGCTGTCATGCACTCCACACAGCTTGGAGACATCGATGCCGACACGGTGATGTCCAGCAAGCCGTTCGAGATCAAGCTGTCGGCCGTGGGTTTTGATGCCCAAGAGGCCGCTGAGACCGCGGCGGCCATTGCCGAGCTCAGCGGCGGAAGCGGTGATGCCTTCAGCACCGTGGGCGACATCATCTCCCTGTTTCAGACCGGTCCCAAGACGGGTAAGCCGGTCTTCACCGAGAAGTACTCGGACAAGATCATTCATGAGCTGCGGACGAAGTGTCCCAGCGGACGCATTACCGGCCTGACCATGGTCCGTGAGACCGCCGAGTACCCGGTGGTGAGCGGTGAGATCGTGAAGGTCATGGGCTACTGCCAAGGAGCAAACTGAGATGAGACGCCCCCTGCTTATTCTCCTCGCCACGGTCTTCTCGGGTTGTGTGCACATGCACTCCCTCTCCACAACCAGCGTCCCCGTCGACCGCTCCAAAGAAGTCGAGGCCAAGGGCTACCGCTTCATCTTCTTGTTGCTGAACTTCGACAATCGCTATGTGAACAAGCTCACAGAAGACCTCGCGAAGCAGTGTCCAGGTGGTCGCGTCGAAGGCATTCTCACGAAGACTGAAGGGATCACGTACTTCCCTGTCATCGCCCACGGCATGAAGGTCACAGCCAAGGGCTACTGCGTGAGCGGCTCATGAGGAGACGTCTCGCCATACTGCTGACAGGCTTGCTCTCTGTGGGCTGTACGCACGCGGTCCACATCAACCACACGAGCGACTTCGTGAACACCAAGCCGCTCGGTGAGTGCCGTCAGGTTGCCGCTAAGACCGATCAGCAGGTGTTCATGGGCTTCGTCGGGCAGACTGACTACGTCGACGAGGCCTACAGCAAGCTGAAGGACCAGTGTCAGAGCGGTGTGATCACCGGAATCCAGACCCGCTACAGCACGAGCCACAACTTCCTGTCGTGGAAGAATGAGGTCCTGATGCGTGGCTACTGCGTCGAGTGAGCCCAGCCCGCTCGGCGGGACAAGAAGTACAGCGGCACACCCACGAGCAGGGCAATGCCACCCTTGATCAGGCGGCTCGGATCCGAGTTGGCCAGCAGCGTCAGGCACAGCACCACCGTGAGGATGGGCAGCACCGGTCCGCCGGGAATTCTGAAGCCGTCGCCCGGCCCAAGGCGCTTGCGGAAGACCAAGACCGCCAGGCAGGTGGGGATGTACTGGGCGAAGCGGGCCACCACGCCGAGCACGGCGAGCTCGACGAAGGTACCAGAGAGGCTCAGGCCGCAGGCGAGCAGCCAGGTGAGGCCGATGGCCATGCGGGGGGCGCCCGTCTTTGGATCCGTAACGGCCAATGTGGGCGGTAGATCCCCGCGCTCAGCCATGGCGTAGAAGCGTCGCGGATTGACGAGGGCAGATCCGCAGTTGGTGCCGAACACGCTCAAGCAGATGCCCACCGCGATGAGCGTCGCACCCGCAGGGCCCAGGAAGACCGCGCTGGCTGCAGCAACAGGGTTTGCGTGTCCTGCGATGCCGTCGAACGTCCCCACCGCCACGCCGAAGATGCCCATGTAGACCACGGTCACCACCGCCATCACGATGAAGAGTGCGCGGGGAACGTTGCGCTGCGGGTTGTCCATCTCGCCTGCCGGGACCACCAAGGTCTCGAAGCCAGCGTAGGCGTACAGCAAGAGCATGGTCGTGTCGGCCAGGGGTGCTGTGCCGTGGGGGGCAAAGGGTTCAAAGTGGGCTGGCTCGATGAAGAACAGCCCCACCGCGATGAACAAGGTGAGTGGGATGAGCTTGGCCACCGTGAAGAACTTCACCACCGCCGCACCCCAGTGGGCCCCCATGGTGTTCACCAAGGTCAGGCCTGTGATGACGGAGAGCGCCACGATGTTCTGGGTGAGTCCCTCCGACGCTGCCGGCCAGAAGTGAGACAGCACCAAGGTGAAGCCATTCGCGAGCGCCGCCCACGAGATGATGGCCACGCAGCAGGTCATCCAGCCCACCTCAAAGCCAACGAAGTCTCCGAAGGCCTCCCGGGCGTAGACGTAGGCGCCGCCTGTGGCGTCAAAGCGGGCGCTCACCTCCGCAAAGCACAGGGCGATGAGGAAGCACAGCACGCCGCCCATCAGCAAGGCCAGGCCCGCCGAGGGGCCCATCATGCCGGCGGCCTTACCCGGCAGCAGGAAGATGCCCTGGCCGATCACGCCGTTGATGCCCAGGGACACCACCGTGGCCAGTCCGAGGCTGCGCTTGAGTGTCGATGACTCGGTCATATTGTTGGGCTAAACCTCATCTTTTGCCGGTGATCTTCCGTTAGAATGGGAGACAATCAAGCGAAGGGAGTGGGGTGAAGTTGCACCGTACCATGGGCGTGTTGGGCGCAGCCGTCTGCTGTGTGGCAGCGATGATGAGTGTGCTGCCTCTGGCCCATTTCTATGACCCAATCTCGTTCTTGTTTGTTGTCTTTGGCACGCTGGGCGTGATGATGGCCACCCATGGTCGAGACTCCGTACAGGTGATCTCGGCATTCACTGGCTGGCTCTTTCGGGCCGACGACCAGTACAGTCCTCAAGAACACCTACAGATTGCCGCCAAGGCCCTAGACTTTGGCGAGTTCGCGATACTGACGGGCGCGGTCGGGATGACCATCGGGCACGTCCAGATGCTCCAGAACATGACCGACCCCAGTGCGATCGGTCCGGCGCTGGCGGTGTCGATGCTCACGCTCTTGTACGGGGCCCTCCTACACGTGCTCATCGCGATCCCGCTTAGTCGGCATCATCTGCAGCGGGCGGGGGCTGAGGCTGTGCGCTTTAGGCATCGCGGACCCGGACTCCGGATCCTCGGCGTCATGGGCCTCAGCTCAGGAATAGGATTCTTCGTCATGCTCTCAGCGATGGGCGGCTTTTAGTATGGAGGTGTCGTCGTGAACGTGATTGCAGCACTGGGCTTGTTGGCCGCCGTCGGCGTGATGATCTTCGGCATCTTGCTGGGGTCGCCGTTGGCCATATTCTTCGACGTCGGTGCCCTCTTGATTGTGCCGTTCACGACCGTGCTGTTGCTGGGCGCAACGTATGGGTTCGGTACAGTGTTCAGGACACTGGGGTCTGGATTTCTCACGCTGTATGCGTCACGTCAGGACCCTGCTGATCCCGCTGAGGTACGACAGCTCGAGGCGGTGGCAGAGAGTGGCATCAAGTATGCGACGCTCACCGGCTTCATCGGCACACTCATTGGCCTCGTGAGCATGTTGGCAAACCTGGAGGACCCGACAGCCATCGGGCCGGCGATGGCCGTGTGCTTGCTCTCGGCCTTCTACGCGGGGGGCTCGATTATGCTCGTGTTCTATCCGCTGGCCAGGCACGCCGCGCAGCAAGCGCTCGCCATCCCAGCGGAGCGCTGACGGATCAGTCCTCGATGACGTCCGTCTTGGGCTCTTGTGGCACCACTGGGGCTGCGGTAGGTGCGGCCAGATTGGCGACTGCCGGGTGTACGCTGTCGACCAGCCGGGAGCGCGCGTCGTCCGCCAGCGGGCCGTCGAGCGCCAGGGTCGCGAAGCGAACGGCAGCGGGCTCGGGGACCTCATCCAGCATGCTCAGGGTCAGCAGTGCCAGGCCTTTCTTGCTGGGGTCGACCACCCACGCATCGATGTCGGTCGCCTTGGCCTCGAGGTGGTCGCTCAGGATGCACCGGGCGGCCCTGATGCCCGCCCATGGCGGCTGAGTCGCATGGTCGACAATCCAGATGAGATCAGAGGCAATGTCCTGGGAGAGCGCGGCGAGCGCTTCGCAGGACGGCCCATCATCGCGAACCTTGAGGGCGTCGTAGAGTGCGCGCTGCTCTGCCGTGGGCTTGGGTCGGACGATGGGCGTTGTGGCCTCAGCCATGCCGGAGAGAAGAAGCAGGGTGGTGATCATCGGGCCTCCTAGAGGGTGCCGGTGTAGCGGTGCAGGATGCCCTCTTGGACGAGCGAGAGCTGATCTTGTTCGATGCAGCCGTCGAACTCGCAGACGGGCGTTGGAAACATCAGGTTCGTGCCGAGTGCGGAGACACACGCGCCCTCAGAGGTGCAGTCCGGGGTGTCATCGCAGGCATCCCAGGTACGCCAACTCTGCTCCACCGGATGGAACAGGCCCATGTAGTGACCCACCTCGTGGGCCATGGTCTCACCGAGGATCGTGATGTCAGTGTCCTGGAAGACACCATCTGTGCCCGCGCTGGCGAGCCAACTCACCACCACAGCGCTGCGTGTGTTCGCTGTAAGTGTGCCCGGGATGGCACCCGCCACGCCCAGGTAGTCCGTACTGCCGCGAATGGTCTCGCCGACAATCATGGTGAGCTCGTCCTCGTAGGAGTCCATCACCAGATCGTAGATCTCCTCTGAGCCCTCGCCAGGGTAGGGCAGGTTGGCGCTGAAGTCGCTGGTCTCGGTGGTCACCACGGGAGTCAGACCGTAGGGTGCCCAGATCTCTTTCCACCGCTCGATCCCGGCGTCCATGGCGTCTCGAACTGCAGCGATCTCACCCACGCCCTCTGCATAGACCAGGCGAACATTCACTCTGCCGTTCAGGAAGTCGTTGTCGTCCTTGGTCTGGACGGTGACCTTGATCGTTGAGCCGGACTGGTAGCGGCCCTCACTGTTCACAGCGGAGAGCACCACCCTCCACTTGCCCGGTTTCACCCTGGCATCCTCGGCACGAACGGGCCAGTTGAGGACCATCTCGGAGGAGGCCGGGTAGATGGCTGAGGTGAGGTTGGTATCGGTCCCTGTCCAGTCCGACCAGAGCAGTACGGTGTCACCATCCGGATCGATGATCTCATCGACGGAGACGAGGTGTTCACCGTCTGCGGTGATCATGAAGGCGGTCTCGACGCTGTCTACGTCCACCTCCACCGTGGCCACTCCAGACTCGGTCACCACCTCGCCCTCTTCGGTCAGCAGGGTCGATGAGTCGTCACCCACTTCCTTCAGCAGGTCACAAGCGCCCAGCAGGCTCAGCAGTAGAATCGCACGCATGGTCGGCAGTATACCGACGGTGCTCAGGAACTGTATCGATTGAAGCGGCCATCTCGGAGAAAACCGATGAGCCGTAGTCCGCTCTCTCGCGCCAATTCCACCGCCAGAGACGACGGGGCACCGACCGCAGCGACGGTGCTGATGCCGGCCATCAGCGCTTTTTGGATGATCTCAAATCCCGCCCGTCCACTCACAAGCAGGATGCGGTCGTCGATGGGAACGGCGTCGCGTCGCAGGCGCCACCCGATGACCTTGTCCACCGCGTTGTGCCGACCAATGTCTTCGCGACTGACTTCGAGGTGGCCCTTGGCCGTGAACAGGCCGGCAGCGTGAAGTCCGCCCGTGTTCTCGAAGACATCTTGGGCCGCTCTCAGGGTCTGGGGAAGGCTCATCAGGACGTGATCGTCGATGTCGATTGGGGCGGAGAGTGGGGGTGCAGTCTGGCGCAGTCGGTCGATGGTGGCCTTACCGCACACGCCGCAGGAACTCGAGGCGAACATGACGCGATCGGCGGCGCCTCTGCGGGCGGCAGGAACGCCGGTCGCCAGGACGGTGTCGACGGTGTTGCCTTCGGGGGCTGAAGGGTCATCCACGTGTGCCAGAGCGGTCAGATCATCGGGACCATCAATGACCCCTTCAGTGAAGAGGAAGCCTGCAGCCAGCTCCAGATCATGCCCTGGTGTTCGCATCGTGATGGCGACCGGTCGTCCCTCGATGCGAATCTCGAGTGGTTCTTCTCTGGCCACGCTGTCGGAGACCTGATGGACGCCGCTGGCGTCCACCCTGGTGATGTCAACCGGGGTCGAGGCCTCGCTCACATGGCCTCGATGTGGACCGCGGCGTTGTAGTCTGGCTCTTCTGAGCGCGGGTCCATCTCGAGGGGGATCACTGGGTTGCACTCGGGCCAGTAGGCCTGAACGACGCCCGGCTTGATCGGCATGGAGCGGAGTCGAGCGTGCCACTCACCGTGGTCATTGTGGACCCGAACCCTGGCGCCGTCGCGAAGGCCGAGGTTGGCGATGTCGCCTGGATTCATGAACAGATCGTCGCGGTCTCGGCCGCCCTGGAGGTGGTCCTTGGACTTGATGATGATCGAGTTGAATTGCTTGCCACGCCGGGTGGTGAGCATCCACTGACCCTCAGGCGCCAGGCGGGACGGGGGATCGAGGACGGTGAAGCGTGCTCGCTCGTCTGGCATGTTCTTGAAGCCATCAGCACACAGGTGAGGGCCGCCCCATTGGACGGAGTCGCCCGCCTTACGAAGCGTCTCGATACCCTTGTAAACCGGCATGGTCTGACCCATCTCGTTGCGGATGTCTTGCGCATCTGGGTAGCCGAAGGCGGCCTTCAGTTCCGGGTTTGCTGTCATCACCACCTGGCAGGGGATCTCCCACTCCGGGCGAGCCTCGCCCACCTGAGGATGACCAGGGATCTCTGGACTGAAGCGAATGCGGCGCTCGGTGGAGGTCGATGTGCCGCCACCCCGCTGCTCGTAGCGGGTCTGAGCGGGCAGAAGGATCAGCACCTCGCCTGGGTCGATGAGCATGGATGCGTTCACCACGATGTCTTGGTGGATGCGCATGGCGACGCGGCCCATGGCCTCCTCGACGCGATCCGGATCGGGCATGGTGTGCAGCAGGTTGCCGCCCACGTTGTACAGGAAGTCGATCTCACCCGCGTAGGCGGCCTTCACCATGGGCACGGTCGAGAGTCCCTTCATCGTGGGCACCTCGAAGCCCCACAGCTCGCTCATCTCGGCGCAGGCCTCTTTGCCCACTTTTCGGCCACCCGGCAGGGTGGTGGGTGAGACGCCGCACTCGCCGCCTCCTTGTACGCCGGAGTGCCCGCGGATGGGAAGGATGCCGCACTTGTCTCGGCCGATCATGCCGCGTGACAGGTGGAGGTTGACCACCGACTCGACGTTCTCTGTACCGAAGCGGTGCTGTGTGAGGCCCATCGAGTAGACGGTCACGGCAGACTCTGCCCGTGCGAACAGCTCACCAACCCACTCCATCTCACGCCGACTCGTGCCGCTGATCTGCTCGAGTTCCTCCCAGGTGAGTGCATCGAGCTTGGTCTTGAGGTCATCGAAGCCTGTGGTGTGCTTGGCGATGAAGTCGTTGTCCTCTGCACCGAGGGCAATCACGTGCTTGAGCATGCCCGACATGAAGGCGATGTCGCCGCCAGCATTCACCTGAACGAAGTCATCCATCAGGCGTGTACCGAACACGGCCGAGACGGGCATCGATGGCACCCAGTAGCGCTCGAGGCCACGCTCGAGTGTGGTGTTGATGACCACCACTCGCGTCCCACGCTTCTTGGCCTCGACCAGGTACTTCATGGTCACAGGCTGGTTGTTGGCGATGTTGGTTCCGATCAGGAGCAGGAGGTCGGTGCCGACCATGTCCTTGAGCGAACAGGTGGGTGCGCCGACCCCGATGGTCCGCTTGAGGCCCGCCACGGTCGCTGCGTGACACAACCGCGCGCACAGGTCGACGTTGTTGGTGCCCATGGCCCGCGCGGCCTTGGTGAACGTGTAGTAGCTCTCGTTTGTGATGCCCTTGGAGCTGGCGAACCACCCCTGCCGCTCCGGTGGGGTGTCTCGGAGCGTGTCGCCGATGAGGGCGAGTGCATCATCCCAGGACACCCGAGAGAATCCCCGGTCACCGGGTCGGTAGACCATCGGGTAGGGCAGTCGGCCGAGGTCCTGCAGCTCCTTGTTCGACATGCGGCGAAGGCGATCGATGTCGGCCAATTCCGCAGGGTCGAGGGCCGGCTGGGTGTTCATTCTGAGAAGCTTCAGTCGACTGGTGCAGACATGGATGCCGTCGATCACGTCGTCGCGCAGTCCCTTGGGTCCCAGGCTGCAGCCATCGCAGACGCCTTGGTTCAGGATGCGCCAGGCGTACGCCAAGTTGTCCTTGTTTTCCCACATCACCTCGGCCATCTCGATGATGTGATGAGGCTTGTCGTGACCCAAGCCGAAGGGCATCGGGCTCGCGATGTTGTTCTCACCCTTGACCGGGGGGCCGACGGTGGGCGCGGGCAGATTGTCTGGGGCGTCTTTAGCCATCAAGCACCATCCTATCGCGCGAGGATGACGCTGAACCGCTGATCCCGAAGATCAACCATGTCAAAGTCAGTGAATTCAGCGCGCTCGAGGACGTCGCGCATCTCAATGAGGGTGTGAGAGCGACCATCAGAGGTGTACATCAGCATGGTGAGTCCGAACATGGCGGCGGACTCAGGCCTGGCCATCGTGTGGTCCAAGAACATGTCCTTGATGGCGAGTACACCGCCTGGCACCAGCGCCGCTCGGACGCGGGGCATGAGGGTGTCCATCTCCTCTGGTCCGAGGCCATGGACGATGTTGCTCATGATGATGAGGTGGTACGGGCCACCGAGATCATCCACCATGAAGTCGCCGGCACGGGTCTCGATGTCATCACCGTAGCGCTCCTTGGCGATCTCGCAGCAGATATCGCGGTCGAACAAGGTGACCTTGTGTCCCCCTTTGGCGAGGGCGTGCCCGTAGCGTCCGTGACCGCCACCCAGATCGAGTGCTCGGCCGCTTGGTGCCCACGGCAGCAGCAGACGCGCAAGCTCTTCTGCAGACTCACCTGAGCGCCTGTAGAGCATGTCCATGAAGGCGCGGGTTTGTTCGGGGTTGGATCGAACGACACCGCCGCTGGTGACCTTGGAGCGGCCGTCGGGATCGCGAATGGGTCCGCCGTGCTCCAAGACCGTGTGGAGTCGCGAGAGGTCCTCGAGTCCAGAAGCAGACGAGGCAGTGGGGAACGCCCCCTGCGCCATCAGCGTCCGCGTGGACTTGGACAGTGCCCACGCGGTGGTGCCATCCGGCTGTGGGTGGCGAATCAATATCCCCAGGTGCGCCAGGATGGGCACCGTGTTGCGCAGGGCTGATCCGTTGAGGGGCAAGTCGTCGGCGAGCACGGGCTCGCCGTGGCTCAGACGCTCGAACAAGCCCATGCGTGCCCAAGCGATGATCACAGCCCATGCACTCGCACTGCGCCGCAGGGCGTCGAGATCGCCCTCAGAGTTTATGGTGTCCATGAGGCCTCCACGAGATGAGGCCCCCGTATCCGGTTCTTAGAGCCAGTTCGATGGAGAGTGGACTGATTGGTCCGGGCTAATGACCTCAAGCCTCTCGTTCAGGTGGTACACGCTGGGAATGTAGCCATCGGCATCGAACAGATACGTCGGGTGTTCGTAGCTGCTCGGCCTCGGAACAGCGAGGACTGGGACGTCGTCAAAGTCGTACTGCTCAGCCCATTCCTGGACGAAGGCCAGGTCGGGTTCGCCCCCTTGGCTGTTGTTTGCTGTGATGAGCTCGATGATCTGCAGGCCATCGTCTCGCCACTCGTCCTGGATGGCTTGAACCTCTTCGGCCAGACCTCTGCAGGGCCCACACCATCCGGCGCTCACGAGGACCATTACGTGCTTTCCGCAGAAGCTGTAGAGGTCCACCATTTCTCCGTACTGGTCCATGAAGGTCATGTTGTTGGGCACATCGCCCATGGCCAAGGATGGCCACTCGTAGGTCTCGCCACCTTGGGTGATGCTTGTGGTCCCGGTTGCGCCGGTGGCCTCAGGGGGTGTGTCACAGAAGCCGACGTTGTACCCGCCCTCGTAGGGTCGGCTGTACTCGTAGTTGGGATTGGTTCCTGCCGCGTCTTCTTCGGCATTGGTGAAGCCGTCGCCATCATCGTCAGCAGTTGGGTCGCTGCCTGTTCCATCGGTGTCGTTTTGGGTCATGGTCCCGTCAGGATTGACCGTAAACGGGGCAGGCGGAGCGCCGGCAGAGTCGTCTTCAAAGCAGCCGGTAAGGACCAAGAGGGAAGCGAGTAGTGTGCGGGTCATGGGGTCTCCTGGGGGCGCAGGCCCTTGTGGTTCGTCAACGAATAGATGAGAGCATTTTACAGCCACTGACCGAAAGGTGCGATCTAAACTGCCAACCTGATGTGATGGTTTTGTGATGGAAATTTAAAACATGCCAATAAACCATCCTTAAAACTTGAGTATCGGCTTTCCATCTCCTCCATGGATGGGGTCATGATCGGTGGTGTAGTGCGCGGGAATCTCCGCGGCGCGTGAGAACAGGTTGCCCAGCATCTCGTCGAGCGTGGACATGGCCCAGCTGGTCACGAGCCCATCGGGCACCACGCCCCCGATGGTTGTGCGTGCTTGGTAGACGATGAGTGTTCCGTCGGCGACGTCGATGGCGAGCCATCCACCGTCCAGTGTGGGTGCCCACAGTGCCTCAGGATCATCCACCTCAGGCGCCCGGTGGGTGCTCAACGACCATGTCCGAGACCACACTTGGTTGGTGGTCGCCCGAGCAAGCACTGGGTCGTTCTCGATCTCAATGACCCATTGTCGGTCGTTCAGTGGCCAGGGCAAGTCGAGTCGTTGGTACAGGAGCTTTCCGCCGGACTGGCTCGTACCCAGTCGTTGCTCGGTGAGGCCATCAACCATGGTGTTGTGGATGTCATCGATGATGGCCACCCAGACTGCGGCCCTGGAGTGAGGCGTCCAGGCCACACCGATGGCGCGGTCAGGTCCGTCTTGGCTGAGTCTGCGCTTCGCCACACCCCCGGCTGCCACCACAGAAAAGTCCTCATCGGAGAGGAGGATGGGGGCCTTGGTGTGTGCGGTGATGGTCACGTGGTGATCGTTCCAAACCTGTGCCAACTCGCCAGCATTGGGCTGGGCCAGGGCAGATTGGCAGAGGAACGTGGCCACGGAGAGCATCATGGAGCGGTACGATGAGGGTGCGATTCGACTCAGGATTCCGCTGAGTCGACCGATTTAGCGTACACGATTCCTGCGCATGCCTCGGACAAGCCTTGTCAGATTCCCCAAAACGACCGCCTCGAGATGGCCTCTTTGGCCGGCTATTGGCGTGGTGGGCAGCATGGACGTCCACGGTCTTTGGGGTACGGCTGACGCACCGGATCACCCGCGAGGAGGCCAGCTCAGATGTGGTCCTCCCAGGTCTGCCACCACCACCCGGGCGCATGCCCGCTCCGCGGACCGTCCAGCAAGCACGCGAGACGGAGGCCAGACACAGGCTGGGGCAGACTCAGCCTCCGGCGCTGGTGGAACACCCCCCCGTCGACGAACCAATCGCCCCATGGGCTGCGGGTCGTGTGGCCCCACATCTCGATGCAGATGTGGTCCGACCCCACTTGATGGGTGTCCTCTTCGAGTATCAGGATCGGTGCCAATCAGAGGCGGATAAGGCATTTTTATCTCGCCTGATCAGGCAGTTGGGTACGGACCAAATGGACCTGCCACCCTTTCCAGATGTGGCGTGGCAGCTCGACACGCTGCTGCGACTGGGTGACCCACCCTTGGTTCGGGTGGTGAAGCTGGTGAGGCGGGAGCCTGCGCTTGTTCGCCGGGTCTGGACTCAGGCCTGCTCGGCATTCTATGCCCGTCCACCGAACAGCCTCGATCACGCCGTGGCCCGGATCGGATTCGATGCCCTGTGGCGTATTGGCATGAGCGCTTGTCTGTACTCCGAAGTCTTTCGGGTTCGGGGCTTCCAGGCTGCGGCTGATGAGGTTCGGCAGCACGGCATTGTCACAGCGGATGTCGCGGCCTGGATCAGCGGTAAGAAGCTCGGCGCTGTCTACCTCGCGGGACTGCTCCACAACGTGGGCAAGCTGCTCATCTACAAAGCCGCGGGCACTCAGAAATCCGTCGGTGTGCCATCACCTGAGCTCGTGGAGGAGGTGGCTAACGAGGTCCATGCGAGCATAGGCGTGCTGGTCGCGCACGCATGGAAGCTCGGTCCAGAGGTGGCCGCAGGCATCGGCTTCTACCACGACCCCGCGCAGGCTCCGCCGGAATACCTCGATACAGCGCGTCAGGTTGAGGTCGCCAACATCGCCACCCACACCGCCGTACTCAGCCGACAAGGTCATGACTGCGGCGGACTCATGGCGCTGTTGAATTTGGACGGTCCTCAGTTCGATGTGGCGCGAACCATCGGGAAGGCTCACGAGATCCTGGATGGTCTCGAGACGCAGGCGGACGCGCCGGTCCTGGATGTGGCTCCGAGCGAGGGCAGCTAAGCGGGGAGATCCTCGCCGGCGTGCACGGCCTTCAGCAGCGGCGGCAGTCGTCGGATGAGTTCATCACGTGTGGCGCGGAAGGCTTCTTCTTTCTCGTCATCAGGGGCGGAGGCGGGATCTGGGAGCGGCCAATGCAGGTGCTTCTTCTTGCCGGGCAGGATGGGGCACTGCTCTTCTCGACAGAGGGTCACAATGACGTCGATCTCATCCATCTCCACTTCGAACATGGACTTGGAACGGAGGCCCTTGTCATCGAAGCCCTTCTCGTTGAGGACTCGGCGAACCTGAGGTCGCACATGAGTGGGCTCAGAGCCCGCCGACCAAATATCGAGTTCTGGTGCGAGGTCACGGGCAATGCCTTCCGCGAGCTGGGAGCGAGCGGAGTTGGCGACACAGAGAAAGAGGATTCCAGCCATAGCGGCCCTCTAATCCACCTTGGGTGCCAATCAAGTGCTTGTTAAGGGTGCGGCCGGAGGCCAAGGAATGAGACTGATTTTTTGGACATTACTGATGGGGCCAGCGTGCGCTGAAGGCGAAGCCACCAAGGATTCGGGTGACGACGCCTCAACGGATGGCGGTGCTGCGTTGCCCAACGATGATGACGGTCAAGCCGACACGGATGATACCGGCGGCGGAGAGGAGACGGGCGAGCCCCAGACACCGGCATACCTGCTGCCTGGCGACTTCAGTGGTGAGATGGAGACCACCTACGTGTACTCCGGCTCGCTGGGGGGCTGGGATGACAACTGCACTGGACCCATCACGCTCTCGATTGACGAGGAATTGGTCCTGACTGGCGAGGGTGACTGTCAGTTTGAGGCCTGGGGTATGGGCTTCCTCATCGAGGGTCAGCAGACTGACGCCGCGATCGAGGGGCTACTGATCTCAGACAATGCCCTTGGACGGGTTGAGACGCCGTTCACCGGAACGCGCGACGAGACCACGGTCTCGCTCACATTTGACACGGTGCACGAGACGGATGGAGAGGCCGTGCAGCTGATCGGCACAATCACAGGGACGGTTGAGCAGTGACAGAGCTCACAGATCTTGTCCTCGGCTGGGGCCGGGTGGGTCTGTTTGGCTTTGGGGGAGGTCCGGGGATGATTCCCCTGATGCAGGTGGAATGCGTGCAGACCCAAGGCTGGGTCACTGATGAGCAGTTCCTCGAGGCGCTCGCAGCGGCCTCGGCGCTTCCTGGGCCCATTGCGGTGAAGATGAGCGTCATGATTGGTGCACAGGCCGCGGGTGTACCGGGTGCCATCGCTGCACTCGTCGGGGTCGTTGTTCCGGCTGTGACCTTGATGGGCGTGCTCGCTGGTTTGTTGATGCAGTTTCGCCAAGCCCCGGCGGTCAGTGGCGCGATGCGCGCAGTACAGCCCGCTGTGATCGGGCTCTTGGCGTGGACGGTCGTGTCTCTCGCTCCGGACGGTATCCGCAGCCTACATGGCGCATTGATCGCTGGCGGAGCGCTCGTGGCGCTGATGCTCAAGGTGCACCCTGCAGTGGTGATTGTGACCGCCATGGGGCTCGGTGCGCTCTTTATGCGGTAGGGTGTCGGCATGCCGAGTCCATTTCCAGGTGTGCCACCCGAGCAGCGGGGCGAGGTTCATGTGTTGGACCACACATCTGCTGTGCTGGATGGAAATCCGTTTGATGATCCTGTCCGACGGGATCTCTTTGTGTACACGCCCCCGGGCTACGACGCCTCAGCGGCTGCCTATCCAGCTGTGATGATTCTTCCCGGGTACACGGGAACCGGGGAGAAGCTCCTGGCCCGTGGCTTCACTGACATGTCGATTGCCACGCGCATCGATCGCCTCATTGCTGAGGGCTGTCCACCCTTCATTGCTGTGATGCCTGACTGTATGACCCGCTTGGGTGGCTCGCAGTATGTCGACTCCGCGGGCCTCGGCATGTACGCCAGCTACCTCGTGGAGGAGATCAGAGGAACCGTCGACGGTGGATTTCGGACCACTGGCAAGTGGGGCGTGACCGGCCACTCGTCTGGAGGCTTTGGGGCACTCCATCTGGCGATGGCTCACCCAGGTGCGTTTCAGGCTGTGGCCTCACACGCAGGGGATCTTGGCTTTGATCTGGCCTACCTTGGTGACGTTCCAAAAGCAGTGAGCGCGGTGTCGGCCCGCGGCGGGCTCGAGGCATTCCTGGACGGCTTCTGGGCGCGGAGGAATCACTCCGGCGGTGACATCGCGGCCATGATGTTGCTCTGCATCTGCTGTGCGTACCTACCCGACCTGGATGCCAAGCCGTTGCCATGTCGGCTGCCTGTCGATTTTGAGACCGGTGAGGTCGACTTCTCGGTGCTCAAGGCGCTCACGGCTCTTGATCCGATCCAGCGCATCAGCAACCCTGAAGAGCGCGTGGGCTTGGCGGGGCTCGACCTGCTCTTCATCGATGCGGGTCGCTTTGACGAATACAACCTTCAGATCGCGGCGCGACGCTTTGTCGCCCAGCTCGAGCACCACGGCATTCCGCACGTTCACGAGGAGTTCGACGGCGGACACCGCGGCATGGCTTGGCGCTATGGGGTAAGTCTGTCGATGATAGCGGAGGCCCTCAAGTGACGCGTGTGTCCATCATTGCTGCCATCAGTCTCTTCGGCTGCAAGACCTTCGATGCGGGTAAGTACGCGCCCGACCCTGGGACTCCGCCTGGGATGGACCTGGATGTGGACACCGGCGAACGCTCGGACGACCCCTTCACGGACATCGACTGCGAGACATCACCCCTGGTGAACTGGGCGAACTTTGGCGAAGGGTTCATGATTCAGAATTGCAATGGCTGTCACGCTGCGACAACGCCTGAGCGCTACGGGGCCCCAGAGTTGGCGACGTTCGACACGGCTGAAGAGGTCTGGTTGCAGCGCGCATCGGTACTGTATGCCGCGGGTGGAGACGACCCTCGGATGCCACCCAGTGGTGGGACAACCGATGTTCAGCGCATGAAACTTGCCATCTGGATGGAGTGCGGAACGTTTGGGGAGTGATGGGGATCCTGTTCCACGTTTTTGCCCAGCTTTGTGACATAATGGGGGACTAAAGAGTCCCGCTGCGCTGTGTGCGTCTGCGTCGGCTTTTGCGCTTCAATGCGGGGAGACCATTTCTGATGAACGTGTGGATGCTGGTGCTGATCGCGCTGGGCTGCGGCGATTCTGCGACGCCGCCGTGTGAGCCAGGCTTTGTCAAAAAGCAAGGCCGTTGGTGTGTATTCGATGAGGTCGCGCTGGGTCTGACCGAGGGAGACTCGGATCCCACGGGCTCGGGTAATGGTGACGGTGATGGCGGCATAGGGGATGGACAGTCTTCCGATGAAGACGTCGATGAGTATGTCTTTGATCCCGAGGAGCCTGAGGTCAGCCTCGACCTGACGGAGATCGAGTGGGCCATGGAAGAAGCCATTCGCATTGTTCGATGGATTGATCCCGGCAAGATGCATGATGCCTATGATCAGGTAGAAGCCGACGGCGACGAAAATTGCCCGGACTACGACGAGGAGTACTACGACGAAAACCAGCGCTACCACTGGCGTGATGCCTGCTCAGTGGGCTCCGGTGGCTCGTTCGCTGGATACGCGTACTCGAACTACTACGGCGAATACACGACCGATAATGAGTTCTACGATTACGCGGGCCATGCGTACTTCAGGGGTTCGGCCCGGATTGAAGACAGCAGAGGCAACACGTTCGTGGGCGGCGGGACGTCGAACTACTACGAGCGACTTCGGAACGCGACCGGGGACCGGACGTTCTACCAGAACATGAGCGGCAACTACCGCTTCGACGACCCCAACTACTTCGGCACATGGTTGGCGGAGGACATGAACATCTCGCTGTACCACAGCTCGACCATGTACATCGATGACGGGGATCACTTCGGCGGTGGCTTCGACATCTTTTGGAATGCCTCAGTCTCTGGCATCGTCGGCCAGATCAACTCACTGCGGCTCTCGAACATCTACATGTACTCAGAGAACATCGGGTCCATGTGTGAGATCGAGCCTTCCGGCAGCATTGCGGTCCGAGACAATGACGGAAACTGGTACGAGGCTGAGTTTGACGGGCCGAAGTACAACGACGCGGGCGCCTTCCCGCCTGACTGTGATGGCTGCGGAAAGGTGTACTGGCGCGGCGAACTTCTGGGCGAGGTCTGTCCTGACTTTGGCCTGCTTGTGAACTGGGAGGAACGACCATGGTTGTAGCCCTTTCTTTGTTGTGGATGGGGTGTGCTCAGCAAGAGACACCGCCTGAATTGAATCATCCTGATGAGGCCGAGGAGGAGGTCAAGGACATGGGTCCTGACCCCATCGCTCAGTTGTTTCGGGCGAGCCTTGACCTTCGAGGTGTTCGTCCCACCATGGACGAGATTGATCGGGTCGATGCGGATCCCGAGGCCTACGGTGATCTCGTCGATGAGTTCTTGGATGACCCTCGCTTCGAAGACCGCATCATCAACATGTATGCCGAGGTCTTCTTGACCCGCGCGGATGGCTACAGTGTGAGCGCCGCTGACTATGGCTTGAGTTCTTCGAATCAATTTGAATTTGTGCGCTCCGTCGGGGACGAGACCCTGCGAATGTTCGCCCACATCGTCGCCAATGAGCTCCCGCTCACCGAGCTCGTGGTGGGCGACTGGACCATGGCCAATGAGCTCCTGGCTGAGATCTGGCCCATCGAGTACCCAGACGGTGCAACAGGCTGGGCGGTGTCTCGCTACACCGACGCCCGCCCGGCTGCGGGCATCCTGGCCACCAACTCATTCTGGTGGCGATACATGTCGACCACGTCGAATGCCAATCGAGGCAAGGCCAACGCGGTCAGCAAGATCCTGCTGTGCAACGACTACCTGAGCAAGACCATCGAGTTTGACCGGTCCGTGAACCTTCTCGATGAAGATGCATTGAATGATGCGCTGAAGACCAATCCTGGGTGTGCCACCTGTCACAACAGTCTGGACCCCCTCGCGAGTTTCCTCTGGGGCACCTACTACACCGACTATCGGTCCCCATCGGATCTCAAGTACTACCACCCTGAGCGTGAGCACCTGTGGCAGAGCTACGGTGACATCGAGCCGGCCTATTACGGGCAACCGGGCGAGGGCCTGGGAGATCTTGGTCAGTTTATCGCGGCGGATCCACGCTTCATCGACTGTGCGGTTGAGCGTGTCTTCGAGTTGCTCTCTCAGCGCGACACGAGCTTGGACGATACCGCTCGCATGACCGAGTGGCGCAACGACTTTGTCCAGTCAGACCTCAACATGAAGACGCTGTTCAAGTCGGTCCTCTTGGATGAGGGGTACCGCTCGACGACGCTGGGTGATGGGCCCAAAGCGACTCGCAAGATGGTGACTCCAGACATGCTCGGTGCGCAGGTTGAAGACCTGACTGGCTTTGTGTTCGAGTCTGGCGGTGTTCCGGTCCTCGAGACGGATTCCGGCGGGCTGCGGACCCTCGCGGGCGGCATCGACGGGACCAATGTCACGAGGCCAGCCACTCAACCGATGACGACCTTGGTGCTGGTGCAGGAGCGCTTTGCTCAGGCCGCAGCCAACCATGTGGTGGCCCACGATCGGGACAATCCTGACGAGGCGCGACTCTTCAGCGACATCGACTTCCACGAGACGCCGAAGAATGGAGAGCCCCAGATGGTGGCGCAGATCCAGTCTCTCCACCTGCGACTGTTCGGTCGCCATGTGGCGGCAGATGGGCCTGAGGTTGTCGCAAACCTCGCGCTCTGGGAAGACCTCTATGAGGTCAGCCTGACCATCGAGGATGCCTGGGCAGGCCTGCTCACCGTACTCCTTCGCGACCCTGACTTCCTGTTCTACTAAGAGAGAAAACCATGCTGAATAGACGTGACTTCCTTCAGTTTACCGGACTCTCTGGCGTGGCCTTGGGTGCGGGGATGGTGCCATTCCAGGCCCTGGCTCAGAGCCAAAATCACCTCAACTTTGTGTTTGTCTTCAACGGGGGAGGATGGGATCCGACCCGTGTGTTCGCCAACTGCTTTGAGCAGCGCGCGGTGGACATGGAGCTCGACGCGGGCATCAGTCAGATCGGAGATCTGAGGTGGGTGGACCACATCGATCGTCCAAGTGTCTCGACTTTCTTTGAGCGCTACCACTCACGCAGCACCATCTTCAACGGCCTGCTCGTGCCCTCAGTGGCGCACGGTACTTGTCGTCGCTTGATGATGACAGGCACCACGAACGACGGCGCCAGCGACTGGGCTGCCATCATCGCAGGAGAGAGTCAGATCAGCCTCTCGCTACCGCAGATGGTGCTCTCTGGGCCGAGCTACCCCGGTCAACACGGCACATCGGTCACGCGTGCCGGTACCTCGGGGCAGCTGGATGCGTTGTTGTCAGGGGAGGTCCTCGAATGGTCGGACCACCACACTGAGCGACCCAGCCCGCGCATGGAGGACAGAATGGACTCCTACCTGCTGCGACGGGCGGCGGCAGCGGTGCAAGAAGCAAACATGCCCAAGGCCAAGGAACTCTACGAGGCCTACGAGGCCAGCTTGATTCGTGGTGTTGAGTTGAAAGATCTCAGAGAGGTGATCAACTGGTCAGCGAGTGGTGATCTGACGGCTCAGGGCAACCTGGCTGCGCAGATTCTCAGCCTCGGCATCTCGCGCACGATCATGATGAACCACGGCGGTGTGGGCTGGGACAGCCACACCAACAACGACAACACTCAGTCTCAGAGCTGGGAGTCGCTGTTTGGCGGTCTCATCGACATGGCAGATCGGTTCTCGACCCTTCCGGGACGCGGCGGCGGCAGCCTGCTCGACGAGACCTGCATCGTGGTCATGAGTGAGATGGGCCGTACGCCTGCCCTCAACGGCAATGAAGGAAAGGATCACTGGCCTTACACCTCCGCCCTTGTCATGGGACCTGGACTGCAGGGCGGTCGCGTCATTGGTGCCACCGATGAGTTCTACTACGGAGAGAAGATCGACTATGACTCCGGCGAGATCTGGCACGACGGTCAGGATCTCACGGTCGGAAACCTTGGCGCCACACTGCTGGCCTCAGCGGGTGTTGACTCCCGAGACTATCTCCCAGGAATGGCGCCCGTTTATGGTGTGCTCAAGTAGACCGTCTAGTCCTCACACACGAGCCAGTCGTAGCTGTGAGAGCTGTCCCAGCATCGGGTGTGTCCGTGGAGTTCTGGGTCGCACATCGAGCACGACCACCGACGGATACCGCTGAATCCGCTCGATGACCCGTTCACACAGTTGGGGTCATCAACTGTGACGGTGTAGCCGCCCCAGGTTGCCGTGCCGCCCATCGTCGTGTTGTTCTTGGTGATGATCCACGTGTGGGTACCGTCACGGTCCGCGAGCGTGGTGATGGTGTTCTGAGCATCTCCTGCGCTGTCCGGAGTGAACCAGTTGAGGCCTTTGTCCTCACAGAACGAATTGTAGTCGGAGAGCCCTGCGGAGGAGTCGGACTTCCAGACATAGACCTGGCGTCCATCGTAGCTCCATGATGTCTCCAGACCGCTGACGTCGATCTCCGATTCGCAGGTGGCACTGCAGCCGTCTCCGCTCACGGTGTTTCCGTCGTCGCAGCCCTCAGATGGATCGACGATCCCATCTCCGCACTCCCAGCAGGCAGGCTCAATGGCCTTGCAGCCGTCCATGTCTGCGCAGTCGATGTCACCGTCGCAGTCGTTGTCGAGGGTGTCGAAGCAGTTCTCCTCTGCATCTGGGTACGACATCGATGAGCCGTCGTGGCAGTCGCCACTCGTGTCTGAGAAGCCCTCCGGAGAGGCACAGGCCTCGATGGTCTCGTCTTCAGTGCCGTAGCCGTCGCCGTCCATGTCGACGTAGTGCGTGACGAGGGTGAGGCCGTCGTCCAGGCTGCCATCGCAGTCATTGTCGATGGCATCACACAGCTCATCCGCACCCGGGAAGGTGTCGGGTCGCGCATCATCGCAGTCGTCGCTGGACGCCACGTGGCCGTCGACGGGGTCGCAAGATTCGACCATTACCGTCGCGTCACCGTGTCCGTCGTCGTCTGCATCCAGGTACCAGGTCGTCATGCCGGCAGCATCTCCGTCATCGACCAGTGTGTTGCAGTCGTTGTCGATGCCGTCACAGACTTCTTCTGCGGAAGGGTAGACGTCGTCCGTGGTGTCGTCGCAGTCACCG
>Ga0115012_10000474_pt1 | contig 22778 bp, 24 predicted proteins | sample TroAtlMetagenome_FD_88706 | JGI IMG/M metagenome (GOLD analysis project Ga0115012, IMG submission 88706) | Marine eukaryotic phytoplankton communities from Atlantic Ocean - Tropical Atlantic ANT10 Metagenome | ecosystem: Environmental > Aquatic > Marine > Oceanic | place: Tropical Atlantic...
CCAATGGGAAAGGAAATAAAATGCCCATTGGTGATAGGTTGGCAGCCTTGGCATTATCATTACGAAATGACAGACGTACTGCTATGAGTGTACCTTTATTAGCTCAATTCTTGGTTTGTAAGAGAGATTATCTTCAAGAGGTAATTGTGTTTCAAGAAGAGGGTATAATGACTGAAATCGATATGGACCAGATGGAGCATTTCTATCAAATGGAGCAACATGATGCTAATGGCTTAGATATAATTGAAGATGATGTCGATTTCATTTGTGAGAATCCACCATTCAGTGATTTTGATGAACGATATATTGATCAGCCTGAAATCGATGACCAAATGTGGAAAGAGATGCAAGAACTCTTTGAAGAAGGTCAAGAGAAAGAAAATCAAGAAACATTTGATATCGAAAATTTCATCGATGCTTGGGAAAGACAGGATGATAAGTACCATGATGGCAAAAGAGACTAGAAATCCTTAGTAATCTCTCTTCCAATAATCATTCTTTGAACTTGAGATGAACCTTCATAAATTTGCATGACCTTTGCTCCTCTCATCAATCTTGATACCGGGTACTCTTCAGAATAACCATATCCTCCAAAAATTTGAACTGCATCTGTTGAGACTTCCATGGCTGTATCTGCAGCAAATCTCTTTGCATGTGCTGCTGATTCTGTATTTTTAACTCCTGAATCTGATTGTGAAGCAGACTTCCAAGTTAGCATTCTTGACGCCTCGATTTTGGTCTTCATATCCGCTAGCATGAATTGTATTGCTTGATGCTTATGCAAAGGCTTTCCAAATGTCATTCTTTCATTTGAGTATTGAAGCGCATGCTCGTAAGAGGCTCTAGATAGGCCAGTTGCATGAGCAGCAATATTTGGTCTACTCAAATCGAATGCTTTCATGGCATTCATCCATCCTCCCGATTCTGTTTCTCCGATTAATTGGTCAGCTGGAACCCTTACATTATCAAAAACAATTGAGCGTGTATCTGAGCATCTTTGACCCATATTGGTTTCTTTTTTACCTAGGGAGAAACCTTCAGTATCTTTTTCCACGATGAATCCTGACATACCTCGATAACCCGCATCTGGATCTGTTTTAGCGAGGACAAAAAAGAAATCAGAATGTCCTGCACCGGTAATCCACATTTTTTCTCCATTGATTATGTATTCATCTCCATCCCTAATCGCTGTAGTCTTACAAGCTGCAACATCAGAACCAGCCCCCGGTTCAGTGACGGCGTATGATGCTAGAGCGCCTTCTTTAGCAACCATTCCTAGCCATTTCTGCTTTTGGTTTTCAGTTCCACCTGTAATTATTGGAGCACAAGCTAGAGCGGTTGCATATGCTGCTGTAGCAAAACCAGGGTCTCCCCATGCTAATTCTTCATTGACAATCACTTCTTCCATGCAACCTAGGCCTGGACCTCCATATGCTTCAGGGATATGCAAATTGAGTAATCCCATTTCATGAGCTTTCATGATTGCCTCTTTTGGATATAAGGCTTCATTATCCCAATGTTCGGCATTTGGTCTAACTTCTTCAACTGAAAACTCATGAGCAAGTTCCTTCAACATCTCTTGCATCTCATCTAACTGAAAGTTGACCATGTGACGCCGAAGGGGAAGTAGGTTAAGATTTAATGGTTTGAATAAACAATCTAGAAACCTATACGCCTAAGATGCTCGCATATCGCTAAGAAAATTAAGTAGAAGGAGATTAGTGAAATACCTTCCCAACGCTTGAATTTATATGATGTACGCATCATTAGTAAAGCGGCTAAGGTACATATTACAGCAGAAGGAAGGATGAAATAAATAATCATATTTACTCCATCGGGAGTAATAGTCAATGGACTAATTATTGCTGCTGAGCCTATTGATAATAGTGGATCTGTAATGTTTGAGCCAATTAGAGTCCCAATGGCTACACCTTGACTCTTACGAGCGGCCATCAACGCAATTGTTAATTCGGGTAATGAGGTACCTAGACCTGAAACAGTTGTACCTATTACTGAATGAGGTACTTTGAGTTTGTACGCTATTTCACTGGCATAATTAACTAAGTGATGAGCTGCAAATACAGCGAGAGACAGTCCAATAATCACCATTACAAAATAAGCAGTGCCAGTCCAACTTATTCCTTTTAATTCATTTTCTCTGCCTTCCTCTTCCTCTTTTTGAATTACTTTTCTGTTGTATAATAGCCAAGTAATATAAAATAAATAACTGAAAGAAAGGAAAAGACCCTCTAGACGAGAAATACTGTATTCAGTTAGCAAGAATAAAGCCAATAATAATAGAGACAGCATCATGACTTGACCATCTCTCTTTAGCCAGGATGGCCTAATCTCAAGACCTCTTGAGAGAGCCACAATTCCAAGTATCAAAGTTATTTGAACAAGCACAGAACCAAGAATTCCTCCTATGGCAAAGTCGGCAATCTCAGGATTATTTGAAGAATCCATAGCAGCGGTGCTTGTGACTAAAATTTCAGGTAGCGATGTCCCGATTGAAACAATTGTCAGGCCAATTACTACCTCTGGAATACCACCTCTTCTTGCCAGACCTTTGGCGCCTTCAATAAAGAAATCAGCTGATACCACAAGTAAACTCAAGGCTAACAGTAGTATAAACAATGTAATTGGAAGACTATTGGAACCAAAATTAGAGGAAAGTGTTTGACTGCCAATAATCCCAATAAATAATGCTGCTAAAATCAGAAGGGTATTAAATTGTAAAAGTTGGGGGATTCCCATCTCTTTCTGCCCCCCCCCCATGACTTTACGATGTAGGCTTACTTATTCACGGTTATCATTGAATATATGAAATATTTAGAAAAAAGCATTAACTGGATTCAATACCCAGTGCTATGCTGAAACGCTTGGGGGCTGAATTCCTTGGAACTGCTTTGATGGTTTCACTAGGTTGCCTAAGTGTAAAATTAGAATTGTCTAATTTTCTAATCTCTTCAACATTTGGAATTGCAGTATTTATCGCTATCTTATTCCTGAGAGGAACGAGTGGCGCACATATAAATCCAGCAGTCAGCATAGCATTCTATAGAAGTAACCACTTAGAGAAAAAAGCACTCTTACCGTATATCTTAGCTCAATTATTAGGCGCACTTTTTGCAGCGTTAATTGTTGGACAATATGGCTTTACAAGTTTCAATGTCGACATTGAATATGGAATTATAATTGAAATTTTCATCACTTTCTTACTAATGATGGGAATTTATTTCATAATATCGAAAACAGATAATACTCCCTTAGTCGCACTGTGGGTTGGACTAGTCGTTGGCTTGCTTGCATTCTTTTTTGGACCGTATACTGGAGCTTCAATGAATCCTGCAAGAACATTTGGTCCGAATTTGATTTCAGGCGAAATCAGTTCGATTCCAATATATTGGATAACTACAACCATTGGTGCAGTACTGGCTTCAATGTTGTATAATCAGTTAGAAAAGTCAAAATCAAATTGAATTTTAAATAGGGTATTAATTGATAACTAAGAATCGATTAGCAGATTTATGTCCGAGAAGCGTGTCTTGAGGAAGATGAAGAAACTCGCCTCAAGAATTAACGATCAAATGGAAACTGTTCGAGATATTATGGAAGACCTCGAAATTGAATTTGAACTTCTTCAAACTCAAATCTCAAAGCTTGAAGCAAAGAAGGGAATGAAAGCACAAGAAGAAGAAATGGAAGTCATTGTTGAAGAAGAAGAAGAAAATGAAATCATCGATTTAGAAAATACTTCATCTGTAACAATAAATCAAAAGTTCTAGAAATTTCTAGGCTTAAAGTTCTGATAAATTATATGCTAGGTTTGCTGCAATCGCATCACCTACATCACTACAAGAAGCGTTTCCACCCAAATCATAAGTCAATAATTTGCCTTGTTTGAGGTGATCTTCCACACTCTTTTCAATAAGTTTTGAAACTTCTAGTAAACCTTCATCTTGATTTCTACGTCCTAACCATTCTGTCATCATTTGAACAGAATTGATTGAAGCGATTGGATTTACCTTATTCATTCCAGCATATTTTGGCGATGAACCATGTACTGGTTCGAAGAAAGCATGGTCATCCCCAATATTACCTGAACCAGCCATGCCCATTCCACCTTGCAAAATTGATGCTAAATCAGTTGCAATGTCTCCAAACATGTTTGAAGTAACCACCACATCATAATGTTCTGGGTTTCTAGTAATCCATTGTGTGAATGCATCAATATATCCATAGTCGGTAGATATAGAAGGATAATTGCTAGCAACTTGATCAAAGGTTCTTCTAAATAATTGACAACCACGGGTAACGTTACTCTTATCGATGCAAGATACTTTACTGATGCCGTCAGATGGGGCTCCATTCCTTATTTGAGCAATCTCGAACCCCATTTTTACTAATCTTTCAGTTCCATGAGATGAAATTGGTCTAGGGTCGTAAGCAACCTCGCCTTTCAAGTCAGGGAAGTCCATATCGGGTATGGTGTAATCTTCCAGACCTTGGGCTCTGTTAGATGCTCTTTTCAATAATGAATAATACAAACCTTCAGTGTTTTCCCTTAGAATTGTCATGTCTACCATGTCTGGCTGCCATATTTGTGTGAATCTACCGTGAACCTTGTGAAGAACGCCTTGGAAAAGTTTTACTGGTCTAACATTAGCATATAAATCAAGACCGCTCCTCATACCTAGAATTACTGAACCCCCTGCTAAATCTCCATTAGGTAAGTATGAGCCTGGATGCCCAATTGCTCCAAGAAAAATCGCATCTGCCTCATCGCGACATAATTCAAACGAACCTTCTTCCCATTCTTTTCCGGTTTCCTTGTATAACTGACCTCCACATGGAATATCTATTTTTTCAAATCCGAAATTAGAATTTTCTGAGATTGTATCAAGGATTTTTGTAGCCTCAAGAGCAACTTCCCTTCCTGTTCCATCACCGGGCAAGATTGCAATACGGTAGTCGCTCATAGCCTTTGCCAAAGGTCACTGGTAAATGAATAAAACCCTCTATATTTTTATCACTTTTTGAGAGTTAAATTCTTTATAATGTCTCGACATAATTTTGTGACATGACTACTAATAACGATTACCAAACCATACCTGCTACAGAAGAAAATTTATCTTTAGAGCATGATATAAATCGATTCGATGAAAATCCACCAAAGCAACTTTCACAAAGACACCCAGTTATTGTCGATAACATCAAGGGAGTTGCATGCATAGGCTACCTTGGAACCTTCAGTACTCGAATAAATATCTCTCTGGAAAACGAACATCCCGAACTCGGCAAGGATTTTCAAACTAAATACTTCATGTTCACAGAGCCAGGACATGTTAACTGGGGCCACTATGGTCAAAGTTTTAAAATCCAAAAAATCGTAATTGATTAAGAATTTACGACTACTTTCAATACCTCGACCACATGATCTTTAGATGGTACTGTATAATTTTCTAGTGGGGGCGAGAAAGGTACAGGAGTATCGAGTGCGCCAATAACTGCTGGAGTAGATTCTAAGGCATAGAAGCATGATTCTAAGATACGACTTTGAATTGTATGTCCAAGACCACCATTCCATTGTCCTTCTTGAAGCACGACTAATCTACCTGTTCGAATAACAGATTCAATACATGTTTCAGAGTCGAATGGTAGTAATGTCCTAAGATCAATTATTTCAACCTCAATACCTTCTCTACTCAGTTCTTCTGCTGCTTGAATTCCAACATGCAACATAGCTCCCCATGTCACCAAAGTAACATCTCGACCACCACGAATGATTTCAGCCTTACCAATTTTGTAGCGTTCATTATTTTCAATAGAAGTATTTACTGATTTTGTATCCACTACTTGATTAATATTCTGACCCCAACCTGTCATTCCTCCTCTAAGGCCGTACAATCCAATGTGTTCTAACATAATTACTGGGTCATTTAATTCAGCAGCCTCGACAAGTAAGTCATATGCATCTTGTGGAGTTCCTGGCGCCAAGACTACTAAACCGGGGTCATTGGCAAACCATGACTCTATCATATTTGCATGGAATGGGCCTGAACGTGTTTTTGCACCAAGAGGTATTCTAATCGTCATTGGGCAGTCTGCACCCCAACGCCATCTAAGCATAGCTGCATTATTTATTAGAGCATTATATCCTAATGCAGCAAAACCTCCGAACTGAATCTCAACCATCGGTCGCATTCCTGATAAAGCCGCTCCTGTACCTGTATGGACGATTACTGCTTCACAAAGTGGCATATCAACTAACTTATCTGAATGACCTGCATTCTTCAATGAGATATTCATTCCAAATGCTCCAGCCACCTCCATGTCCTCTCCAATAAATACGCAGTCTTCTTGATATCTGTCTGCAATATCTGCCATCGCTTGTTGAATAGCTCTAGCATATGTCCAACCACCTTTTTGTGCATATTCAATACTTAACTTTCCAATTTCAAGCGGTGATGAAGAATATTGGTGTTCTACTCCCTTCAATCTTTCAAGGTGTTGAGAATGAGTATCTGCATCATTCAACGTTGTCACGCCCTTTGTTACTGTTTCTGGCTTTGGCCAATCCATTTCCATCAATTCTTTGTGATCTTGTTCGATTAGAGCCTTCTCTTGATTTTCCATATCTTCGATTAATTGTTCTTCTACACCTAGATTGATTAGTAATTCCCTATGTGTTGGCAAAGGATCTTTGGCTTCCCAGTAACTAAGTAAGTCTCTATCTACATAGCCTGGAGGAGTACCTGATTGACTTCCTAAATACAAATCATCATGGTGATGAGCATGCCCGCAACCCCTCATGGTTTCAACATGTATCAAAGTAGGACCTCCACCCTCTAAAGAAAATTCACGAGCACAAGCCACACTAGCATGCCATGCAGCAGGGTCAGAACCATCTATAGTCCAACTAGGGAATCCCATTGCTACTGCTTTATCAGCCCAAACTTCAACTCCGGATTGGTTTTTGGGAGATGTATCTAAGGCAATTTGGTTATTTTGAAGAATGTAAGTAATCGGCAGGCCCCTAGTTCCTGCAAAATTCATTGCCTCCCAAAATTCTCCTGAAGAAGAGGCGCCTTCTCCTATGCAAGCAACATGGAATCTACCTAGGTTCTTTCTCCATGACGCAAATGCAAGTCCTGTCATAGTAACACTTGCAATAGGCAGGGGTGCTGTAGGAGGCAACACACCTACATTCCAAGCCCCGATATGGAGGTCCCGACCACCAGCATCATCCCATCCACCGTTTTGATTGGAACCAACCTTTCCTAAATTTGCAGACATCACACCAATTGGAGTATCTCCCATTGCAAGAGCAAGTCCAACATCTCTAATCATAGGAGCTACTAGATCGCCATCATAACCATTCGCGGGAGTCGCACTGGAATCGGAGTTTGGATCTCGATTCAAGGCAGTAGCAACAGCAACAACGCCTTCTTGCCAAGTTGAACGGAAACCTTTGCCTCCAAATTTAGAACCATCAGGAGTTTCTATACCTTCAGAATAAATTTCTTTTAATGCCTCATCTAGATATCTTGTTCGAGTCATCAAGCGTTGCCATTCCAATCTTTGTTCGATGGTTACCGACATGTAGTGAGCAAGTCTCCTAAGCATAAGTTTGACATCAATGATAAAATGAGAGGCTCTTCGCTGAATATATTGCGTAAGATTGCGACGAGGAATTACTTCCATATCTTTCTCGTTTTCCATTTTATCTTCTATTTGAGCGATTACTGCTCTCTCTAATGATTCAGTTAGCCTACTGCTAAATTTATTCCAAGAGGGGCCTTCGAATTGTTTCGGTTCAGATTCTATAACATGATCCCAAATATCGCAAACCAGAGCGATACGAGATTCGTGTCTCTGAGCTATAAACATCAGAAATTCTTGGCGGGCAGCGTCGCTGTGAAGTGGTTGTATGAATTTTAATGGCCCACTGGGAGACCAATCCAATCCGAAAATCTCGGGTGCTTCACCTTGGGCCATAGCAGTCCCAGAAGTAGCCTACATACAAACACAGCGGGAGATTCAAAGATTCATTCTTCCTCAATAGCGTCATTTAGAGCCTTCATTGTAACTCTGGTTACAATGATAGTTGCAATTAGTGTTGCAATTATTCCAAGCACTAATAGAGCAATACCTAAGGGAGATTGCTGGAATCCTCCCATCATATCAGGACTCAATGCTATTGTTCCAACTGCAAGACCAAAGTAAGCATATGCCAGAGAATACACTATACTCGATAGAGTTGAAAGAATGAATACACGTATCGTTACAGGCCCTGATGCCATAATATAATTTAGCCATTCATCAGGAATAAGAGGAGATAGTCTCACCAATAATGAAATTCTCATGGCCTCTTCACCTATTGCCGCCTCTATTTTTTGAAGTCGATTATCACCGGCTACAATTTTTGCTATCGAATCTCTAAATAACCACCTTCCAAGAAGAAATGCTAGCAAACCTCCAACTATTGAGGCAGTGAAATTTATCAGAACAGCAAGCCAGTAAGGGAATAATGCACCCGCAGTCACCTTCATTATTGGAGTTGGTGCAAGAATTACTACACCAATTATTAAAATCAATGTGAATAGTAAAGGCGCTAGATTACCAAGACCTTCAAACCAATCCAAGAAGAAGGATATATCTTTTAGAATATTGAAAATAATTACTGACCAAATAATGAAGATTGTAACACTTATCACAAGTCTAAATTTTACAATATTACCATCTTGAATCGATATCTTCTCTTGTTTGAGCAAGGACATAGCCTTCACTCCTCTTCTGAATTTACTTCTTCGTCAATAGGCTCTTCGTTAATCTCTGGTAAAGATTCTAAAACATCTGATAACATTTGAGTTGCGTCCTCTATTTGTGTAATTAAGGTGACATCAGATACTGCACCTGGACGACCAAGACTCCACATTAAATCATGAACTACCTCAGTGGTCAACTTGGTTAATTTTAGTACTTCTAAATCAATACCGAATAATTCTTCATCTCTTTTTAGAGCAACTAAATCTGGCATCTCATCTAATATTTCATCCATTTTGGCAATTACTTCATCGCCCAGTGATTCCGCTTGCTTCTCTAAGATTTCTTCCATTGAAGTCATTCTAGGTTTCCTTGGTTTGGAGGGGCCTGCTCCACTGCCTAATGTTTTACCTCGAGACATATTTTCAAATGACGGCGCATCTTGATTTTGCTGTGAAGATTCTTTTTCCTCGGAAGGTAAATCTTCTGGAGATACATCTTTAACAAGATGATTCAGAGCAATTCTAAGTAAATTAGCCATCATGGATGGATCAAAAGTATCGTCTACTTCCAATCCTTCCTCATTCATTTGAACAAGAATTTCATCAATAAAACCGGGATTGATTTTTTCAGGACTAACTAGTCCTTTCAACATCGGTAATGCCCATGTTGAATCACCCATAAGCATGGATACATCAAAACTACCACCGCCACTATTTGGACCTGCTACATCTGCTGGAGGAGGGACGAATTGTTTACGTGCATGCTTGTTTAGTTGTTCGATTAGTAGAGACATGTCTATTGGTTTGGCAATTACTTCTGAAACTCCTGCTTGTGCCGCAGAAGTCAAATATTCTTGGCTAGAATTACGCGAAAGAATCACTATTCTACACTTGAAAGCAAATTCGGGGTCTGACATAAGACGCTGTGAGGCATCGATTGCATCACCTGACTTCCAATCCCCATCCATCAAAACTATTTCTGGCATTATGGCTAATGCTGTACCTTCTGCCTGTCTTAAAGTACCAGCTCGAGTTATATCGAAACCCTCTCTTTCAAGAGTATTAGCCAATAAAGTCCGTCTACCTTCATTCTCATCAGCAACGATTACCTTGGCCACATTTCCACCCCCCGATAAATGTCATAAATACCTTAAACATTTGAACCTCATGTATAATTCCAACCAATAGGACCGTAAAATGAGGATGATTTTAGATAACGGATTATTCTATGTCTTTTGGAGAAGATTGACTCCATGAAATAATCCCTCCATCCACATTGAATAGTTTATCACCATCAAATCCAGAGTCCATTAGTAATAATGCTGCAATTTGTGAGCGCATGCCACTTCTGCACAATAATAAGATATCTCTGTCTTTAGGTAATGAATGGGAGACAGATAATACATCCTCATGTGCAATTTGCATATCTGTGAAAGAAATCCTAACTTGTTCATATTCTTGCTTTGAGCGAACATCCAAAAGATATGGATTCCATCCATCGCCACGTCTTTTGACACATTCTGCCGGAGTGATGTTTTGGAACATATTGTTATGCTCAGTAGTACTTGGCTCTTCAATATCTCGGTCATCAGATTTTCAATCAATTTGACACCAACCCTCATCGACAAACATTGCCATGGACTTAGATAAATCTTGAATTTCTTCTCGGTCTTGGATTTTTCCGAAGTTTAGTTTGTTAAAATTCATATTTTCTGCATCATAAATCAGTAATTGACCAGATAGTATTTGGCCTATACCAGTAATCGTTTTTATAGCCTCAGTTGCTTGAATCGAACCTATAACTCCAGGCAATACACCCAATACCCCACCATCTGCACAAGAAGGTACACTTTCAGATGGCGGGGGGTCTGGAAATAAATCTCTGTAACTTGGACCACCATTGAGATTGAAAACGCTGACTTGACCTTCAAACCGATATATTGAGCCATATACCCAAGGTAAGTCAATAATACTACACAAGTCATCTATCAAGTACCTTGTAGGTAAGTTATCAGTTCCATCAATAACTATATCCCAACCATTTTGAAAAATTTCAATTCCATTTTCAGGAGTTAGCCTACATTTCCAAATCTTTACATCAACCTCTGGATTTAATTCATTAATTCGATTTTTTGCAGATTCAGCTTTATTTTGTCCTAAAACTGAATTAGAGTGAATCACTTGTCTTTGTAGATTTGATATGTCAACATCATCGAAATCAATAATTCCAATTCTACCTACGCCAGCCGCTGCAAGATAAAGTAATGCAGGACTACCTAATCCTCCTGCCCCAATTACCAAAATATTAGATTTGGAAATATTCTTTTGACCTTGTAAACCAATCTGCGGCAAAGATATATGCCTTGCATAACGATTGATGTCGACCATGTACAAGCCAGAGAGAACTATTTCATCAAAGCGCCGGCTTAAATCAAATTTCAATGGACATTCTCTTCAAGCCATTTTTCAGCATCCATTGCAGCTTGGCAACCCATTCCGGCTGCTGTAATTGCTTGTTTATATCTAGTATCTACAACATCTCCAGCCGCAAAAACACCTTCCACTGAAGTCATAGTATGCTTTTTGTGAACGATATACCCTTCTTCATCGGTTTCAATTTGACCACCCAAGAAAGATGTTATTGGCTTATGACCTATTGCAATAAATGCTCCAGTTGCTGAAATTTCTTCTGTAGAACCATCTCTTGGGTCTTCTAGAACTGCTCCTGTTAGACCATTGTCATCTGAAAGCCATTTCTTTATTTGACGGAAGGTTTTGATCTCTATTTTTTCATTATTTGCCGCTCTGTCATACATTATTGTAGAGGCTTTGAAAACATCTCTCCTATGAACTAGCGTCACCTTAGAAGCGAATCTAGTCAGGAATGTTGCTTCTTCACAAGCAGAATCCCCTCCACCGATGACTAAAACTTCTTCATCACGGAAAAAAGCACCATCGCATGTAGCACAAGTTGATATTCCCCTACCTTTCTGTTCTGCCTCACCTTCAGCATTCAACCAAATTGATTCGGCACCGGTTGAAATTATAATTGAATGAGTAAGATACTCTTCGCCTTCAAGGCTCACTTTGTAAGGTCTTTGCGATAGATCTACAGATTCAACATTTCTATCTTGAACTTCTAAACCAAATCGCTCTGATTGTTCCCTGAGTTGCATCATCATCTCGGGACCTCCAATGCCTTGAGGATAACCTGGGAAGTTCTCAATATCTGAGGTCAGCATTAATTGCCCGCCAGACATATATCCTGCAAACATTAGAGGTTCAAGCATAGCTCTGGCTGCATATAATCCAGCAGTATAACCTGCCGGACCTGAACCAATTATTATCACATTACGCACATCAGACATTTTATCGCCCACATCATAAACAGGTATTACTAGACTCTTGAACATTTACATCCAAGATTTAGAAAAATAGCGATAATTGAACTAATTAAAGCATTTTTACAACCGCCGAAACTGCTGCTCTTGCATGCGGTTCTAATCTCGGCTCGATATGTTCAGGTTCTGCTCCAGGCCCAATGATACCTAATCCAACTGGCTTTTCATGAACTAATTGTAATTCAATAATGGTCTTAATAACTGCTTGGCCCATTGCTAATCCGTGTTGAGTCTGACCTTTTTCGATTATCCCGAGGCATGCCACGCCGTTGATTTCATCGTCTGCCAAGAGACGGTCGACTGCAAGTGGCACTTCCATAGCACCGGGGACCCAAACTACATCTGTAATAGTTAGTGATTCCTTAGATGCTTGATCTTTAGCATATTCGAGCATCTGTTCGATTTCCTCTTTGTGAAAAGATCCACATACAATTGCTATTCTATTATTCATTTTATCATCTCATCACTTTTTGGCAATCATTCTTTCTACTGTTGAAACTATTGTTTGTGTAGTAGAATCTATTTCGATATTTACTGCATCTCCAATTTGTTTTGAAGCAATCTTAGTTTGCCTCATGGTTTCGGGAATAATATGTAGATTAAATCTTGAATTACTAACTTCGCCTATTGTTAAAGAAATACCATCAATAGCAACATATCCTTTCTCGAGTAGGTATTTTTCTATAGAAGGGGGCGCTAAAATAGATAAATCCATACCTTCACCGGATTCTGATTTCTCATTAACAATCCCTGTGGCTATGATATGTCCTGATAAGAGATGCCCTCCTATTTCGTCTCCAAATTTTAATGAACGTTCAATATTTACAGAGTCTCCTTTTTCTAATTGGTCCAAAGTGGTTCTAGTAAGAGTCTCTTGAATCACATCAAAACAAACAATATTCTCTTCAATTGAAGTTGCGGTCAAACAAACACCATCAACAGAAACACTTGCGCCTATCTCTAATGATTCCGTATTTGGAAGTCGTATCTTAAAACTCTTAATCGCTTGACCTTCAATTACATCGGATATGATACCGATTCCTTGAACTATTCCTGTAAACATTGTTTCAACTCACTTTTTTTGCGAAAGATCGAGGATTCTTGCTATTATCTTCCTGGTACCGTCAAGGTCTTCTGATAAACCTTCGACTCTGACAACTTCAATATCTTCATGCCCGAGTTCAGTTAATTTTCTTTTAATTGACTCCTCTGCATGTTCTTGGTCATATCCTAGAGCGATTAAATCCGGCTTTACTAAAGGTAGAATATCAAAAATAGGCACTTCTGGAGGGTTGCCAATAATTGCTTCATCTACAGGTTTTAGACCTTCTACCATTCTTCGTCTAAGGTCATGATTCGTTACTGGCTCATGTTTCCTTATACGCACTGTATCATCATGAGCAATTACTACTGTCAAGTGCTGACCCAGTGCTTTGGCTTGCTCGAGATAATGAAGATGTCCTGCGTGAAGGAGATCAAAAACGCCGACTGCCATAATTCGCTTCATAGTCTCGCCTCAAATCTCTGAATTCGATTTCACACATCATGTTATCGCAACTTACTGACCATTATTCAATGCGCTGATAATATCTACTCCATGTAAGAAAGGTATTCCTTTTTGCTTAGCCCATATTTTTGCATCTTCAACTGACAGAGCATTATCTCCATCAGGTTGAAGCATTTCTGCTCCAATTACTACGGGTGTTGTACCAGAAAGTCTAGCTAAGCCAACTGCTAATTCTGTATGTCCTTGACGAACCCTTAGGCCACCTTTGGCTTCTCTACAAACTGGAATATGACCCGGGGTTCTGAATTCTTGACCTAATGCTTTTTGGGCTTCATCTGTGCTCGCTTTCTTCAAAGATAACTCGTTTGATAGTTCTGCAAATCTCCTAGTTGTCAAAGCTCTATCTTTGTCGGTAATCCCAGTATATGTGTCTCTATGATTTAGTGAGAGAGTAAAGGCAGAACGGGCATCATATCGTAAATCATCAGTAATTAGTTGCTTCAATACTGTGTGTTGTTTTGTTAATTCAGGATGGGTGTGTAAATCCTGTAAAAATGGTAAAGAAAATAGTTCTCCTACTTCATCTCCAATCGCTAAGAAAAGTAAACCTCCACAGTCTTGTCTTAATTGGCGCATTGTACTTGGTTGAGCAAACTGAGCAGAGAATAACAGATCGGTCTCGCCCTCTCTCTTTTCCGAATCAAATAAACAGACAGGAAGGCCTCTTGAAAAAGCATCAATCGCAACAGATATTTCATCGCTCATGTTCATCGGTCGTATAACTTCTTCATGAACTGTCGCATATAACCATAATATGATAATAATGAAATTCGACGGTTTTTTTGAGCATTCTACGGAAAGGTGTTATGATAGGACGACCCTTGGGTTGAATCTGCGGGGGGTTGAGAATGCCAGTTAAACTAGGTCCAGCCGGTATTCCTTTATCATGTAAAGGAAGAACGATTGTCGAAGGAATGGACGATATTATTTCTCTTGGATTAGAGACTATGGAAGTTCAAACAGTACGAATGATTGCCCCTCAACATTTTGAACAATACTGGCAAGCAGGAGTTTTGGCTAATAAGACCAACTTTGAAATGAATATTCATGGACCTTATTACTCAGAACTATTAGGAAATAAAGTAGAGAGAGGACGCTCTCTGACCAAAATTGAAGCCACTCTACAAGCTGCCAAAACAATCAATGCAAGACATATTACTCTTCACGCCGGCCATTATGGCGAGATGGGCCGTGGTCGAGAAGCCAATGAACAACTAGCCAACGTTTTTTCTGGAATCGTCGATAGAGTTGCAGAAATTTGGCATGATGATGAGGATATTTACCCTGTATTCCCATGGTTAAAGGATGGAACTCCGTCTAAAATTGGAATTGAAACATCGGGCAGACAAGAATTATGGGGTAGTCTCGAAGAAGTATTGGAAGTTGTAAATCATGTTGAAGGTACTATTCCTGTATTGAATATTGCTCATATTCACTCTAGAGGGCATGGTAGGATGCGTACATCTGAGGATTATGGTGAATTATTTGACCAAGTTAGAGAAACTATTGGAACAAAGGAATTCTATTGTCACTTTTCTGGTGTTGAGCATAGGACAGGTAATGCGATGCATTATACTCAAATTAAGAAATCTGACTTAAATTTCGAGCCATTGGCAGAATTCATTGTTGAAGATGGTGGTTGGCTAGACATCACTCTGATTTCCGACTCCCCGCTTCTTGAACATGATGCTATGTACATGTTACAAAATATTGAGAAGTCACGTCACAAGCAACTGGAACGTAAAGCCCGAGAAGATCGCAGAAGGGCTCTATCTGCTCAAACTGGTAAATCCTTCGAGGAAATCGCAAACAAAGAAGTGGAACAAGCTAAACTACGCAAAGAAGTTGAAAACAATGAAACAGCGCCTGTTGAAGAAACTCCTAAGGTTGAAGAGAAAGTCGAAGAAAAGCCTGTTAAGAAGGGTTCAAAATCTAAGAAAAAGGATGACGAAAAAGACAAAGAGGAAGATGTCTTTAATTTCGAAGAAGACGATGATGACTTATTTTGAGCATCGCACCTAGTCATCAACTATCAAACCGCTTCTATTTGCTTCTAATCATCGGCAACTAAGATAAGTGAAGGGTTTAGCGTAAGGCTTGGTCATATGGCACATATTGCGATTTTGGGATTAGGCAACTGGGGGACTGCGGTTGCTAGAATGTGGTTACTTGATGGCCATAATGTGAAAGGTTGGACTATCGAACAAGAGGTTTATGAATCGATAACAATGGATCAGGTGAATAAGAAGTATTTACCCGAACATTCAGTTGAAGGTCTTGAGGTCACAATGCATATCAATGAAGCTCTTCAAGGAGTGGAAATTGTTGTTCTTGCTGTACCTTCATCGGTCATATTAGATGTGTTCGATGATGTATTGCCTCACTTAAGACCTGGACACGTGATAATCGATTTAGCAAAAGGTCTTGCTCCTGGGAAGAGATTAATTTCTGAAGCGATTCATAATAAATTGAAAGAGGCAAACATGAATAATCCTCTTGCTGTTGTTACCGGACCAACTATCGCTCCTGAAGCAGCAAGCGGGGTCATGACTACTGCTTTAGTCGCTAGTGAAGATGAATCTGTTGCCCAGAAATTGGCTAAAACTCTAACCACTCAAACCTTTATTCTTCATCCTGCCTCAGACCCTGTGGGTGCAGAATTATGGGGGGCATTCAAAAATGTCGTTGCTTTAACATGTGGATTGGTTGATGGTTTGAAAATTAATGGGACTCTTGGTGGTGATAATTTGAAAGCTGCTATTTTCATGGCTGGATTCAAAGAAGGTTGTATCCTATTGCCCCTTCTAGGGGCAAAAGCCGAGGTTGCATTTGGACCGGCCGGACTTGGAGATCTTTACGTGACAGCAACTTCACCATATGGAAGAAATAGAACCATGGGTGAGAAGTTAGGCACAGGATTAACATTAGAGCAAGCATTAGAAGAAATGCACATGGTTGCTGAAGGAGTTAGAGCGGCTAGAATGTTTATTCGACGTGCAGAGGATGAAAATATCAATACTCCATTCACTAAAGCGATCAATACCTTACTCGATGGGGACATCGATGCTGAAGAGTGTTGTAGAAGAATTGTCGCCCTAAACTAGAATAATTTCAGTCGGTGTTGTTTTGAGGGGGAACTACATCCCCACTAACATGGCGGATGATTTAAGCGAACTTGAGGCACGCTTATTCGAATGGATTAGACAATCTGATTTCCATACAATGCCTTGGTCAACATCTAAAGCTGCAAAGGCCTTCAAGGTCAAAAAAGATGAAATTTATGAAGCGGTTGCTGCCCTCACAAAAAAGGTACCAGACCGTATCCAAGTATTCTATAAAGAAGGGACTCTGCATATTGCTGCAGAATGATTTTTCTGATTTTGTTTTTTTCGTACACCCTAAATTATATCTACATGCGATATTAGGGGGGCCTAAAGTGGTACTATGAGTAATGCGATGAGAAAATCTGTTTTGATGATAATATTCCTGTTAGGAGCAAGTATTCCAGGATGTATATTTACTGATACTGTGGAATTTGATAAGTGCGAAGATAAAGACAATTGTTTGATTATTGCATTTGAAGCAAAAGAAGAATACAAGAATACTGAAGAAAGTCCTCAAAAATTAGCCGACAGATTAGAGGAAATTATGGGTGTTGAAATCGAAATATATCCTGTTTCTGGACCTGCTGCGACAATCGCTGCTTTGGAATTTGGAAAGGCTGATATTGGATTCCTAGATGGTGGTGCTGCGTGGCTAAGTTGGAATACGAAAGGTTTCCAAGTTCTTGCTGCAGAGCAAAAAGCTGACGGACGTGCTTACTATAATGCTGTAGCATGGGTTCACAAAGATTCAGATATGGCAATAGCAGACATGGAAGACGGCAATTCTACTAGAGCATTATCACTAATGGCTGGAAAAACTTCTTGCCATACTTCAGCATTAGGAAGTTCTGGAATGCTGCTCCCTATGGGATACATGATCTCAAATGGATATATCGAAGTACAGGGTGATGCTAATGAGATTGACTCATTGACCGATACGGTTAGAAAACACTTTTCTGAAGATTCAAGTATTCCAAATAGTGGCACCAAGTACTACAGATATATCGGTTCTCTGAGATGCTTAGCGGAGCACGAAGGAGGAAGTGCTACTGACTATATCTCGTTTGCAAAAGACCCTACGGTTCCTGATTACTGTGGTGAAGACCCACAATCATGGTGCTTTGAGGGAGATTTTACTTCTACTGAAGACTTCTATCCAATAGGAGGGTATGCTGAAAATGGAGAAATAAATACTCCTTTTGGAAGAGCACCTAGCCATCCTGTAATGTACAACCCTGACTACTTTACTCAATCAGAAGTTGATGCTCTCCGTAATGCGTTTAGTGTAATGAATAATAACTCAGAGGATTTAGAAATTCTTGATGATGTATTGAGTACTCCAGGCATGACAATTATCAACACAACAGACCATTTGGGGACATATGGAGATGCTGTAGAAGATGTTCCAGGTATTAGAGCTTATTTTGATGCTAAGATGAGTTCGTCTTCAAGTGATGATGATTCGTCAAATATGCTATTATATTTGGGAAGTGGAGTTATCGTGGTAGGCCTAATCGGGGCTATTTTCATGTATGTTAAAGGTTCAAAAGATGAGGAAGAAGAACGCACAGTTAGTGTTTCAAATGACTAAACAGTGATTTGATGAAACTAAAAGCGGTTTTCCTTTCAATCGTGATAGCCTCCAGTTTACTATCTGGTTGCTTTGGAGAAGAGGAAAGGCCTGAAAAAAGGTTCTCTTGGCCCGAATTTGAAGATATAAACTGCGATATATCGGATGTTCCGAAGTATCAATGTGAAGTATTTCTAGGTGGTTTTAATACTCCAATAAAAACTCTGAAATATCCAAGTAATGAAGAGTTATGGATCGCTGACTTAACTGGAGAGATTTATTCTTGGGATGGAACTAACCGAGAATTAGTTGGTAATCTTTCATCGGTAATTTCTACTTGCCATAATGAGCAAGGTTTGTTGGGATTTTCTTTTGTGGAATCAGATATTAATGAATATAAAATCTTACTTTCATATACAGAAAAAGTATCTTGCGATGGTCAAGAAGGAATTGCTTCTTCCATTCTTTCTGAAGCCTCAATTGTAAACGGGGTAATTGATGCCGATTCAATTAAAATTCTTCGGACAATCGAACAACCACATAGAAACCACAATGGTGGCTCAATATTAGCAATTGGAAATAATCAATTCTTGTGGAGTCTTGGTGATGGAGGAGGTTCTAATGACCCTGACCTAAATGGACAGAATAGGTCATCACACTTGGGTACAATACAATATTTCCAATATGAAAATAGTTCGATAAGCCCAATTCTTAATTCATATGGAAATGATTTAGATTATATCCTTCACTATGGATTAAGAAATCCATGGAAGTTTGATGTTGATGATTTAGGAAGACTTTGGATTGCCGATGTAGGTCAGTATTGCTTTGAAGAAATAAACATGGTCAACTTATTGCAAGAATCGAATTTTGGCTGGTCAGTTAGAGAAGGAATGCATGAGTTTGACAAAGAAAGTAACTGTGATCAACCAACTACCGAACCTCCTGAAAATATGACTGACCCGATTATTGAATACTCTCATGAAAATGGCAATTGCTCTGTCACTGGAGGTTATTGGATGGATTGGGGCCCGCCTTCGATACAAGATAGTTATCTGTATGGAGATTTCTGCAGTGGAACTATTTGGATTACTAAACAAGTTGATGGTAATTGGGTAGGAGAGGAATTAACAACTGTTGGAACTATGATAGTAGGATTTGGAAGAGGAATAAATGATGAATTATTACTTTTTAGTTGGTCTGGTTCAATATATCATCTCTATGAAAAGGAATGATTTCATTCACTTTCCTTAGCTTTATTTTTATGGTATTTTTCAGCCCATGAAGGTGGTAAAAATACTGCTAACCAAGAGGGTTTGTTGATATCTCCTTCATCTGTGACAAACGACCTGATGAACATAGAGAATAGATCGATAATTATCACTACTATGAAAATGACAACTAAGAATGCCATTACTTTTTGATATAGGAATAATTCCATGTAATAATTTAGATAATATCCAATTCCACCTGCCCCAACTAAACCTAAAACAGTACCATGTCTAACATTATATTCAAACATGAATAATAACTGACTTAGCAGGGTATTACTAGATTCAGGAATCACCACATTAGTTACAACTTCTGAATGTGTTAGTCCCATTGCCCTGGCAGCATCCAATGGCTCCCTATGCATTCCTTCCAATTCTTCATATTGTAATTTACCAAGATAACCGATTGTGTAAAAGGTCATAGCAAGAACGCCTGCTAAAGGGCCCAGTCCAAGTACTACAACGAATAATATAGCCCAAATAATACTTGGCAGACTTCTAGTTATTGCAAGAATGATTCTCACCGGGAAATATACGTATGAAGGTACTAAATTTTTAGCAGCTAACGTCGATAGAGAGATTGCTCCAATGAAACCAAAAATAGTGGCTACAAAAGCCATTTTTATGGTCTCCATCATACCTAAGTAGGCCTTTGAGCAAAAAAATCCAATGCTTACTTTACACTCTGGGTAAGTTTGGGCTTGTAACATCGACCAATCTGGAGGCCATAGAGAATTATTCCAAAATTTGATTAGATTTCCCCATCCTTCTGATAAATTACCCCAGTCGCCTTGAACTAAATCATTCAATACAACTATGCAGAGGAATAGTAGAGAAGAAATTAGGATAATCATCCTGGATATTCCCTTGTTCATTTTTCCACCTCTGGTGAAAAAATTCTTAGTTGATTATCTTTAATCTCAATTATTCTTGTTGACATTTTTTTAGCTCTTTCAATATCATGCTCAACTAGAATCATTGCAGCATCATTTTCTACAATGTATGACGTAAAAACTTCGATAATATTGTTAACATTATCTTGATCTAGTTCACTAAGAAACTCATCTGCTAAAATCAATCTAGGCTTCTGTGCTAATGTTCTAGCAGTTGCAACACGTCGTTGTTGACCTCCCGACAACTTTCTTATCGGTTGATAAATTTTATCAGAAATCCCCATCAGTTTGATGGCTTTTTTTACATCTATACTTCTCTGCTTACTCCATTTGAATAAGTTCCAGCTAGGAGTAGAACCTGCCCTAGCACCTAGATCAACATTGTGAAAAACACTTGCATGTCTAACTAATCCAAGTCTCTGAGGTATGTAGCCAATTCCACCTCTCTTAGGAATTTTCCTCCAAGTTATTTCACCATTAAGTGGCGTTATCAGACCTGCAATGACTCTAAGTAGAGTCGTTTTACCAAGACCTGAGGGGCCTACAATTGCAATTATATCACCTGATTCTACTTCCAAATCTATTGAATGAATTAATTCTTCTTCATACCCAATTGTAAGGTTTTTGAGAGACAAAATAGATTCAGGCATTTTGACTCCTCTTAATTTTCACAATCAGATTAATTCTCTAGCTTTCTTTAGTAAATTTATTATCTCTATTCTTACTTCTTCTGGCTTAATTCGCTTACCAAATGAATAGTAAGATTTGTGTTCCGGCTCTTGTGCATGCAATATTATTCCTCCGGGATCTAGGTCAATCATTTTCACACTTTTTGCTTTGATTTTACTTATTCCCTCACATATATCCAACATTGCATCTTCATGATCTTCATTCATATGTTCAATAGATTCTAGTTTAGAATTATGGAAATCAGGATCCGAGACCTCGTCAACGACCTCTTGACCATCAATCCAACATATTCTTCCGAAACCAGCGATATATCTTACTCTTTCTATTTCATTCATTTTCCAGAAAAAGAAATTATGAGTCTTAAGATAAGTTTCAGCATTAGGCACTCTGTGGCAATAACGAATCAACATGTTATCCACTTCCTCATCTGAAATGATTAAACTATTTTCGAGTTTTTTACTGGATAATTCACTGCTTCTAGATTCTGAAACAACTCTTGTAAAATTACCCATAATGCCAATCCGCCAATGTGATTGAGGATCTCCTTCTGGAGATGGATGTGATAAGAAAAGGCAGGATTTCGGAGATTGAAGTAAATTTTTGGTATGAGCCGCAATCTCGGCAATCAAAATATATGGATAACCATCACTGCTAATAGCAAATGGGACTATCGAACCATGCGGGAATCCCTCTATTCCTTTTACAGTTGAAATAGTACTCAATGTACCAAATTTAGAATCTTCTAACCATTGTGCTACGAATGATGCTGGATTTTCATTTCTATTAGCTTCATCATGTGCTAACTTTATTTCTTCGTTTTTACTTTCATCACTCATCTTAATCCACTCTTCAATTTATTTTAATCCATACTTGAAAATTTTGAAATTGTCTCTTCAATCCATTCTTCTGCATCATCTTCATAATCGACATCACAGTCAATCCTATCATTAATTCTTTTACCGCCTTTCTTTTCAAGTATTTCATCCCACTGAATTCCAGCCTCACAAAATAAGTCAAATGCGGTATCTCCAAGTGCCAGTACTGCAAAATTCACATCTTTAAGTTCGTCATCGTTAGCTGATTCTACTGCATCAAAAAGGTCAATTGCATTGTCTGGTTGTTCTCCATCTCCCCATGTACTACAAACTATAATCAAATTCTCACATGTTTTCAAATCTTCTAATTCTATTTCATCCATCCCCATCACTGTAGTTTCAAAACCATTGTCCTTTGCTACGTTACTTGTATCCATAGATAGAAGTTCCGAGTTTCCTGTTTCAGTGCCGTATATTATCATTATTTTCTTATCATCCATAATTATTCCTCCTCTTGTTTAACAGAGAATGTTTTATCTTTTACGTAAATCCGCATAGGGGAATCATCACTAGCTGAATAAATGTCACATGACACTGCAAAAACTTGTTCCATATTTTCATTAGTAATAACTTCTTCAGGTTTTCCAAAATGTTCGATTACCCCATTGTGCAATAAGATTATTTTATCCGCATACC
>Ga0115012_10000476_pt1 | contig 22667 bp, 19 predicted proteins | sample TroAtlMetagenome_FD_88706 | JGI IMG/M metagenome (GOLD analysis project Ga0115012, IMG submission 88706) | Marine eukaryotic phytoplankton communities from Atlantic Ocean - Tropical Atlantic ANT10 Metagenome | ecosystem: Environmental > Aquatic > Marine > Oceanic | place: Tropical Atlantic...
GCCGATGCCGATGCCGATGCTGACGCCGATCCCCCCGGTCCAGACATGACGCTCTGCTCACACGCGTACGATCCGGTGGACCTCGGTGGCTGGTCGAAGCAATACGATGCGGTGTTCATTGATGAGTCCGCGACCGCAACAGAAACACCCGGTGGAAAAGTGGCCGACTGGGGATCTGAGTCCATGACGGTCTGGTCGCGTCAGGAGGCCATCACCCGCGAGGTCGATGGCTCAGACGAAGTCATCTGGTCAGGACGAACACTCGTGGGCTGCGGCGCCGAGGGGATCCTGGGTATGAGCACCTTTGGCTGGGAAATGGACATCTCCTACGGCGAATACGTCTTTCCCGCGACCGACATCGCACACACCGCTCCACGTCGGTATCTGCCCCCTGTCGAGATGCTGGGAACCTTCGAGACCTGGGACTTCACCTACGAGATGGTCTACCCCTCCACAAGCCCTGCCTCGGCTGTGGTGAGCATCCCGGTGACCGGGACGTACCAAGACATGGGTTCCGAGACCATCGAGGTGGGCGGCGTGACCTATGAAGATGCGTGGCACATCCGCTCCGACTACACCATGGAGCTGACCGCCATAGGCGTCTTCACCCGCGACTACCCCGCCGAGGCGAACTACTGGTACGTCGAGGACGTGGGCTTGGTGAAAGAAGAGCACGTTGATACCGAGACCGATTCCATCATCCTGGCTCGCGAGCTGGTCGAGATGATCTGGGAAGAGCCTCTTCCAGGAGAAGAAGAGGAAGAGGAAGAGGAAGAGGAAGAGGACACTGGTATGGACGACACCGGCATGGAGGCCGACGCCGATGCCGATGCCGACGCGGATGCCGACGCGGATGCCGATGCCGACGCGGATGCCGATGCCGACGCGGATGCCGATGCCGACGCGGATGCCGACGCGGATGACACCGGTATCTAAACTCGGGTCATCACCCGCCAGTAGAAGCCATCCGAGCCATCAATGTGCGGCCACAGTGTCTGCGATGCTGTGGCCTTGAAGCCAGGTGGCGTCGGGTGCTCATTCTCACGTGAAAACAGTGAGCATGTCGCGTAGACGAGCATGCCCCCAGGGCGCACAAAGTCGGATGCTTCGAGCATGAGTTCGGCCTGAGTGCGGAGGTGTCGCTGGTCGGTGAGACCCCACCGGATCGCGGGATTCCGGCGCAGCCGTCCCGATCCCGAGCAGGGCGCGTCTACAAGGACCATGTCTGCCTGTGAGGGCTGCTCGACAACCACGGATGCACCAGCGCGACGGGTACGCTTCTTCAGCTCATCAAGGGCGCGTGAGCGAACATCAGTCGCTCGAACCATTACCCCGCGCGCAGCGAGAGCCAGGCTCTTGCCCCCAGCCCCTGCACACAGGTCGACCACGGTCATGCCAGGGGAGAGCGGTAGCGCAGCACACATGGCCTGCGAGGACCTATCCTGTACTTCAAAGAGTCCGTCACGAAAGGCCTGCGTATTCAACAAGTTGGCTCGACCGATAACCTCAAGGTGAGTCTCAATCTCATCCCCGAGCGTGGTCTCCACCCCTTCTTCCTTCAGCGAAGCCTGAAGCGATGGCCGGTCGGTCTTGAGGGTGTTGACGCGAATATCGACCGGTGGCCGACGATTCATGCACGCCGCCAGGGCTGCGGCCCCCTCAACGCCGAGGGTCTCCAGCCACTCTCCGGCGACCGGACCGGGGACGTTGAGTGCGGTCGCGAAATCCTCCGCCGGCGTATGTGCGTCAAGCGACTCGTAGCGCTCTCCGGCGGCGATGGCCCCAGCACCCTTGACCAGCGCCTCAGAATCCCTCGCCCCGGCACGCAGCAGAAGTGCCTCGTGACGAATCACGCCGTGTACCAGATCCGCCACCAGCCGGCGGTCTCGACTGCCTAAACTTCGATTCTTTCGAAACCATCGGGCCAAGTTGACGGTCGCAAAGGATGGGGCACGTCGGGCCTCCGCAAGACCGTCCACGGCTTGCTTAACGATCCAATCCCGTTCGATCGCCCCCAGCAAGGCCTCGTCGATCTCTGCAGGCAGCGCACTCCGAAGTAAGTCAGTCATGCCCGCCTGTAGGTCATCTCAGCGGCTGGCGCATCCTCGCCGGGTAAAATGACCGTGTACCGCAATCCTCCAGACCCAACGAAGAAGGTCAACTGCGGTGCACCCGGACCGGTGATCCATCGGAATCCATCATCTGTGGGCTCCACCAGGCTCGTTGTCATGCTCGCACGCTCAAATATCTGGATGGCCTCGAGCGCCTCAGATTCCACATTGAACCGGTACAGGGACCGGTCAGAATGCACCACCGTTCCGTCCGAGCCCATGAGGGTTTCCTCGACCTCGATCCAAGTGCCATCAATCAGGGCCTGTCCATGCATTCGGCCAGTCACCTTCTCGCCGTGGCACAGGCCCTCACCAACCCACTGGCCAATGAGACAGCGCACTGGCTCCAAACCAGCGTCGGCCCTCCGACCTTGGGTTGTCCAGCCATCATCCGTCATGTGTCGATCATGCCATGATCTGTAAAACCCTGCTCAGCCCCCAAGCGGGATCCCGACACGCGGGTCCCGACATGACTGAAGGCCACGAAGCACTGCCGCTTTCTCCGCAGTGCGATACAGCCCAGACCTCAACTGGAGTGGATGATGGCCTGGACACTGGGTTTTGTCGGATGCGGCGTGATGGCAGAGGTGATGATCGCCGGGATTTTGGAGGAGGGCCTCCTGGACCCTCAGCAAATCATTGCGAGCAACCGACGCGCGACAAGGGGTGAGTCTCTGGCTTCCAAATACGGTATCCAGACCACCACCGACAACCTGACTGTGGCGCGCGCTGCCGACGTCCTGGTCCTGAGCGTGAAGCCTCAGAGCCTCGCAGGTGTCATGCACGAACTCATGGGGCAGCTCGCCGAAAACACCATGGTGCTCAGCATTGTGGCGGGTGCAGGCATGCAGGTGCTCAGCAGTGGTCTCGCCCACAGCCGGGTCGCCCGGTGCATGCCCAACCTCCCCTGTCGTATTCGAGAGGGCATGACGGTGTGGGCCGCGCCTCCAGAGACCGATCCCGCAGACACCGCACGCATCGAGCAAATTCTCGGGGTCATGGGCGGTGTGATTCGTGTCCCCGACGAAGGCCATGTCGACATGGCGACTGCCGTGAACGGTACCGGTCCCGCCATCATCGCCCAGTTCGTGAAGGCCATGATGGAGGCCGCGGCCTACATCGGTGAGTCCCGATCCGTCGCCAAAGAGACCGTACTCGCGACCATGGTCGGTACGGCCAAGATGCTGCAGGACTCCGACACACACGTCGCCTCACTGATCGATGAAGTCACGAGTCCTGGGGGAACCACCTCTCGGGCACTCCAGGTGCTCAAGCAAGGGCGATTCAGCGCGGTCATCACCGACTCCATCGATGCGGCCTACCAGCGCACACAGGCGCTGGGTCAAGATCTGGAAGACAGTCTCAAACAAGCCGACTGACCATCACTTGCCCACAAACGAAGACCGCGGCCGGACAGCGAGTGCCGTCGAGCCGCGGTCAGCAGACCAGAGGTCAGGAGTGCTTAGGCCATGCCCAACTGGAGCATGCCAGAGCGAATCGATGAGCAGTCCCGAAGCCGAGTGAGGGCTTCGCGCTCGATCTGACGAACACGCTCACGAGACAGGCTCATCTCCTTACCGACTTCGCTGAGTGTGCGGAACTCGCCATCATCCAAGCCGTAGCGTCGAGTGAGAACGAAGCGCTGACGCTCGGTGAGGAGATCGTGGAACGCATCCTCCATCCGGTGAAGCTCTTGTGTGTTGATGGCCTCCTTGTCGGGCTGGGGGGCATCCTCATCAGAGAGGAAGCGATCCAGCGGGCGGGGACGGGGTCCATCATCGACAGGCTGCTCGAGGGAAATGGTGTTGCCCTGGCTGAGCAGAAGCTCGGCGCGCTCCTTGTCGATGCCAACCTCTTGCGCGAGATCTGCAGTGGTGTACTCAACACCAACAGACTCAAAGCGCTTCATGGCCTTGCGGAGGTTCCGGGTCTGCTCAACGGCACAACCGGGAAGACGGACCGGACGACCAGTGTGGTCGATGGCGCGGGTCATCTGGGCGCGAACCCACCAACGAGCGTAGGTCGAGAAGCGGATACCGCGGTCGGGGTCGAATCGCTTGGCCGCACGAAGCAGACCAATGTAGCCCTCTTGGACCAAGTCCTCCTCGTCCATGAATGGGCCAGCGAGCTTGCGGGCCTCGCCATGGGCGATCCGACGGCCGGACATGGCCAGACGCCACCGGAGACTCTCGGCTTGGTTCCATGATCGTGCTGCAATCTGAGCGTATTCCTTGAGCTCAGGATCCTTGCGGGACGCCTTGATCGTGGCCTTCACAGCCTCCTCAAGTCGATCAACGGCACCGGCACGGGTGCGCTCTGCACGGTCTGGGCGACGCATCAGGATGGAGTCGGCCTCGTCGATACCGGCAACAGCCTCACGGGCTTCCTGCTCGGCCTTCCGAATTTCCCGAGCCATCTGCTTCTCTTCCTCAGCGGTGAGCCGCTCAGTGTAGAGGGGTGAGGTGTCGGTCATCTTGGGCTTACGAAGTTGTGCGAGAGACATCAGCAATTTCTCCTGCGGTCAGCAGACGATGGGTTCAATACGTTTTGACTGGACTTCGATTGCGCGTGTTGCCGTGACTGGTTGGGCACTGTCGGCCCCTTGATTTTTTCCGGTCACGCGTGTCTCGGTGGTCCGGGTTTTCGCGCAAACCGAGGGTCGTGTCAAGACAAAATTGCGACGGAAATGTGACAAGTGCCATTTCGGCACCGTTTCGACGCATTTGGTGGGCTGGATCCCACCGAAAGCTGGCCGCTAACGGCTCACAGTCCGGCAGATGATCGCACGCGATCCAACGTTGCTCTCGCCGTAGTCCGTGCCCTGTCTGCGCCTTCTGCGAGCACCTGACGAATCTCGTCGGGATTCGCCATGAGGTGATCGTACCGCTCCCGAGCTTCGGCGAGTTGGGCGTCGACCACCTCGAACAGTGCTTGCTTGGCGTGACCATATCCCAAGCCTCCTGCCCGATACTGTGCGGCGAGATCGGCTTGCTGTTCACTGCTCGCGAACAATTTATACAAACCGAAGACATGGCAGGTGTCGGGATCCTTGGGCTCATCGACACCCTTTGAGTCCGTGACGATGCCCATGATCTTCTTCCGAAGTTTCTTTGGCGGCAGAAAGATCTCGATCGTGTTGTTGTACGACTTGGACATCTTCTGGCCGTCGAGTCCAGGAACTGTCGCCACGTCGTCGCGAATCTGAGGAGCTGGGATCACCAGGGTCTCACCGAAGAGGTGATTGAAGCGCTGAGCCATGTCGCGGGCCATCTCAACATGCTGCTTCTGGTCCTTTCCGACGGGCACCACATGAGAGTCGAACGCGAGGATGTCTGCGGCCATCAGGATTGGGTAGGTGTACAGCCCAATGTTGATTTCGCGACCCTTGTTCACGGCATCCTTGAACGCATGGGCTTTGTCCATCATCCCCTTTGAGGTGATGCACGCGAGGATCCAGGCGAGCTCTGTGACCTCTGGAACATCGTGTTGCGCCCAAATGACGCTTCGCTGAGGATCGAGACCCAGGGCAAGCCAGTTTGCTGCAACATCCAGGGTCTGCTGACGCAGCAACGCCGGGTCGCGCATGGTGGTCAGCGCGTGGTAGCTCGCCACAAAAAAGTAGCACTCCGCCGCATCCTGCATGGCGAGCGCGGGCCGATACATGCCCAGCAGATTGCCGATGTGTGGCATTCCTGTGGGCTTGATTCCTGTCAGTACGCGCTGCGTCATCCTGGCCTCCGAGCCCTCCTCTTCACTTGAGGTGCTACCATTCGCAAGGGAAATCGAGGAATCATCATGCGAAGCCTGTTCTTGACCGTACTGCTCACTGCCTGCAGCTCCACAACAAAGACCGAGTCGGTCGATGGGGACGTCCGTCCAGAACCATCAGACGTCGTCGACCTCGGCTGCGAGTCCGACGAGGACTGCGCCCCATACGAAATCTGCGAAGAAGACGAATGCGTCACCGGCGATCGGTCGGATGGCTTCTCGGACGCCGAGGACATCACCGCCAGTACATCTGATGCGGACAACGCAGTGTCGGGGCACATCAACGTGGATGGTGACAAGGACTACTGGCGCTACGTGTCATCAGGCGGCGACTTTATCCAGGTCACCATCGACAAGTCCGACATCCCTGAGGGCACCCCAGAAGACGCCCTGGTTCCCGACCTCTTCCTGACCCTGTACGATCCAGACGGTCTGGTGGTCACCAGCGCCGACGGCTACGCCAACGGTGGGACCGTCTCCGATGCAGATGCTGTGCTCTACGCATACCTGAGTCGTGCCGGTGACTACGTCCTTGTGGTCGAAGATGCGAATGCACGAAACGGCCGAGGAGCACTCAGTGGTCCCGACTATGAGTACCGAATGGAAGTACGCCAGCGGGTGGGCACAGACGCGCGGGAATCCAGTATCGAGGAACCGATTCGGTTCGACGGATCGGGCTCGACCGGCATCCAGATGACCACCACCAGCTGGCGTAGCGTGGGCGTGCTCATCGATGAGCCCGGACAAACCGACTACATCGCAGTGCTCTTCGACGAAGACAACCTCAACCCTGACATCGACTCCGATCCGGAGGGCGTGCCTTACACCTGGGCAGACGGTCTCTTCAGGGTGGATGGGATCGCGGACCTGAGCGGCTCGGATGCCACGCCGCTCGTGACCCTGCTGTCGCCCGAGGATTTGGAAGTGGCCACATCCATAGACGTGGGCCCCACAAACATCATGAAGTACCCAGCCCTCACAGCAGGGCAATGGATCATCGCAGCGTCTGACGCTGACGGCGGGGGTGGCCCCAACCACTGGTACTACCTGCTGCTGAATGCAAGCAACAAGGGTGACAACATCCCCTGGGAGGAAGAAGACAACGGTATGGCCTCATTGGCGACACCGATTCCGACCACCGACACGACCAACTCCAGCGGGAAGGCCTTCTCACAAGGGTCCATACAGGGCTTCGTCAATGAGGCTGGCGACAACGATTGGTTCAGTATTTCTGCCCCAGAAGATGCCTCAGGTGACAACGAGGAAGGCGCACCAGCGCAGTGGGTGGTGGTGTGTGCCAACAGCCACTTGTGGGGCGCCTCAACCAGCCCGAGAATCACGGTTTACGATGCGGATGGCTCCGTCTTGGGTGAGGCAGAGACCGATTCTGGTGCTGAGCCCAACGTGAGCATCGAGAACATTGAGATCTCACCGGGTGAGACCGTCAACATTCAGGTCAATCCCGGTTCAGACAGCACAGGGGCTGCGGACGAGTGGTACCGCATGAAAGTGTTCATCGCGAGCTTTGAGGTGCTCAGCTACGACGAGGGCGGCTACAGCTGTCCCTGAGCCCTACTTCGCAAGATTGGCCACGAGGGTATCGAGCGCATCTCTGTCGGGACTCGGCCGGAGGGCGTTGAGCGCGGTCCGGGCACGCCAAGACTGCTCTGCCAGCTGACGACGCCCTTGGCTGATCACACCCACGTCTACGATTCGGTCTCGCAGCTCGAGCGCGCTGTCTACGTCGATGACACCGTTTCGGAAGTTCATCCAGATCTCGGAAATTCTCGGATCCTCGATGGCGCCCATGCTCACTGCGTAGTTCGGACTGTGTTTCTGCAGCCTATCTTCGATGGCTTCCGCCAACTCCTCATCAGGAACCGCCATGACCGCCAAGTCATCCGCCATATGCCAGGCAACACCAGCATGTCGTCCGAAGCGTCCGAGCCCGCTGACCACGGCACGATCACCGCCGGCTATGCGGGCGCCTGATCTGCACGCGAAGTCGAACACCGCGCCCGTGTAGCCGGAGGCCAACTCTTTACACTCCTCGGGCGTGGCGACGCGACCTTCGATGCTCTGACTGAGCACGTGCCCATCAGCAATCTCTCTGAGCGTGTCAAGCACGTCACCAACCAGCTCGGGGGTTGGCGCATGCCGAGAAATCTCGAGTGCTCGAAGGGTCATGTGGTTTGCACCAAGCCAACCCACAGCGCCCAGCAGCTTCCGCGCCGCACGACGGCGACGTCCACCGGGCATACCCAAGGTTCTGTCGTGGACAATGATCGCCAGGTGCAGGAGTTCGGCCGCCACCGCGATGTCCTCTGTGACCTCAGCATCGGTCTCCACTGCGTCCTCACCGGCGACGTGCGCACGTGTGGCGCGCTCGCTCAGAAGCACGAGAACAGGGCGGACCCGAGGGATGCCTGGAGCCAGGTAGATGTGGGGATCAAAATCCTCAGGAATGCCAGGACCCACAGCGAGATCGACGAGAGCATCGTCCAGTCGCTTCAGCCGACCACGCAATTCCGATCCAAGACCATCGAGGTCAAGGTGAGGTCCAAGCCGGCTGCGAACACCCATCAGTCGCCGCTTAGTAGCCGCCCGTCTGCTTCCACGCGGCCGCGTTGGCCTTGACCATCAAGGCAATGCCAGTGGCGACCAGCGCCAGACCAACGAAGCCCTCGATCGGGACAGTGAGCAGCGGAAGCGCGTCCCATCCGAGCTGAGAGAAACTCGTGGCCACGTCACCTGCGGGTTGTTGGAAGCCCTTGGTAGCCAGGGTCACCATGCCCAGGCCCACGCTGAGTCCACCTGAGAGCCAGAAGATTGTCCGCATTACGTCTCCATTTCGTGCCTGGTCGAGCACCATGTGATCCTGCCCTAACCGGGCGGTGTGTCCCCCACAAACGGGTAGCGCCCCCGGCCCCAGCAGGGTACCACTGAACGGCCATTCATTTTGAGGAGTTTTCCCATGAGCGAAGCCTACATCATCGACGCCATCCGTACCCCCGTCGGCCGACGCAACGGCGCCCTCGCGGGCGTACGTGCTGACGAGTTGGCCGCCAAGACGCTCTCGGAGATTGTCGAGCGTACAGGCGTTGATCCCAACGCGATCGACGACGTGGTGATGGGCTGCGTGACACAGCTACACGAGCAAGGTGTCAATGTGGCACGCAACGCTGCGCTCATTGCTGGCTTTCCAGTCGATGTGACCGGCACAACCGTCAACCGCCTGTGCGGCTCGAGCCAACAGGCACTCAACTTCGCCGCAATGGGTGTGGCTTCCGGCCACCAGGACCTGGTGATCGCGTCGGGTGTTGAGAGCATGTCTCGAATCGCCATGGGCTCTGACATGTTCCTCCAAGGCGAGATGGTGATCCCCAGCCCGAAGATGAGCTGGAAGTACAACATCATTCCACAGGGACTCTCAGCAGAGCTTGTGGCCGCTCGATTCCAGCTCACCCGGGAAGAACTCGATGCGTACTCTTACGAGAGCCACCAGCGGGCTGCAGCTGCAGACGATGCAGGTAAGTTTGATCGCGAACTGGTCACCATGGACGTCCACACCGAGGAGCAGGGAGACTTCACCTTTGCGCACGATGAGGGCATCCGTCGCTCGACCACGCTGGAGAAGCTCGGCACCCTCAAGCCCGCCTTCAAGGAAGATGGCGTGATCACTGCTGGCTCCTCGAGTCAGATCTCAGATGGCTCCGCCGCCATCATGCTGGCCTCGAAGGATGCCGTGAAGAAGTACGGCCTGAAGCCTCGGGCGAAGATCACCGCGATGGCCACAGCGGGTGTGGATCCGACCATCATGCTGACTGCACCCATCGGCGCGACCCGAAAGGCCCTCGAGCGAGCTGGTCTGACCGTGAATGACCTGGGCGCCATCGAACTCAACGAAGCCTTCGCGTCCGTCGCGCTTGGCTGTGGACGTGAATTGGGCATGAACATGGACAAGGTCAACGTCTACGGTGGCGCCATCGCGCTGGGCCACCCACTTGGTGCTTCTGGTGCCCGCCTCATGACCACGCTGCTCAACGTCCTCGAAGAAAAGGACGAGCGGTACGGCCTCTCGACGATGTGCATCGGCTTCGGGCAAGGCATTGCTACGGTCATAGACCGACAAATCGACGCATAGAGCGGGCGAGGTTTGAGCCCGATGATTAGGGCTCAAACATGGATATCCGCGCACACTTCCACGGTGCCCACGGACGACTTCCGTTCGTCGGACACTTCAGCTTCCGGCAGCAGTTTGGCGATCTCGCCATTGCTGCCGCTGGAACAGTGGCGGGTCGAGCGGACCTCACGGCTGCATTCCGGGCAGCACGGGAGGTGGAGATGGTGCTGAGTGGGCTTCCTGCTCGGACAGCATCCAACCGTCACGACATGCTCAATATGGCGTGGTCGCTCATCAGTGACATCGATGCCTGCGACCTCGGCCCTCGTGGAGGAGACGATCTGTGCGTCCTGTTCGCTGCTGCAGACACGGACGGCATGGGCATCGCGGGTATGGGCCTTGGTGGCGTCTGGTCACTCGACGGAGCGCAGCTTCAGGCGCTCGTCACTGGTGACCACCCGCTGTTGGGCGGACCTGGACGACCCCGTCGCCTCCCGGGGGTCCTCACGCTCGACGAGGTCGTCCATACCGTCGTCGCCGTCAGCCACGACCATCCCGTCCCCACACTCTCTCCTGTGGGACTGCGAGCGCGCTGCGGAGTGCGAGCATGACGACTGTGGCCGACCTCGATCCAAAGCGGGACATGGAGCTCATTCGCTCGAGGGTCATCCATGCCTTCGAGTCGCAAGACGATATTGTCCCCTTGCTCCAGGATCTGGCTGAGCGGAATCCCGTGGCCCTCGCCGATCTCCTGGTCGGCGCAAAAGCGCCTGAACACGCCGACTGGGTCATGGCGACCCTCGAGGTCGTGGACCACCTGGAACAAGCGCTGGCTCCAAACGGACTCTATGGACGCCTCGCAGCCCTCCACCCGGACACAGCACACGCTGTACTCGCGACGGCTGCGCGTCGTCATCCTGCCGGAAGTTGGTTGATATCGATGTCGCGAAAAATCGAAGGTCAGCACGCTGGGAAAACACACCTCCTGGCCTGCCTCGGCCACCCAGCCTTCGCTCAGAACTGCTGGTCTCATGCTCAAGCCGGACACCTTCCTGGATTGATCGAGGTCGCCGCTGAGACTGGTCGCCCAGAGCCAGCAGCAGCGCTCGCCGCACATGGCCACTTGGACGCCACCGGACTCGCGATCGTTGAGACCTTGACCCACACACCAAACAGTCCAGTCATACCGATGGTGGCCGCCGTATGGGGACCCGATGTGACGGCTCTTCTCCACAGATGCCTGCCGCATCTGCGATCACGACGGGTGGCGCTCTCGCTGCATGGCCAATCAAACGGCTATCCTGCGTTTTCTTCTCTCCTGGACACCGTTATTCGTGCCATGGTGCATGCATGACCATTGAAAGCACATTCTGTCGGATCTGCGATTCACGCTGCGGCCTGAAGGCTGAGGTGGTGGACGACCGCTTGGTGACGCTCCAGCCCGACGAGGACGATCCTGTTGGCGCCGGATTCATCTGTGAAGCCGCCACCCAGAGCATTGCCGCAATGGCTGACGCAACACGGATCACAGAACCCATGAAGCGTGTGGGCGGGCATCTCCAGCCTGTGGGCTGGGACCAGGCCATCGATGAAATCGGCGGTGAACTGAGGCGAATCAGGAACACTTCCGGGCCCAGCGCAGTTGGCCTCTACCTTGGGCAGGACGTACAGCGCTCGACCCGGAATCTTGTTCGCAGTCTCGCATTTGGTGTGGGTGCAGGCACCAGAAACATCTTCTCCGAACTCTGTCTGGGTGCGGGCCCACGGCTTTGGATCGCGGAGCAGATGATTGGTCATGCCACTCCACTTCTGGCTGACGTCAGCCGCGCCCACTACGTCTTGCTGCTGAGCGGTGAGCAACGTGACCTCGGCTGGGGCCCCGTTGAGGCCGGAATGGGCCACGAGGCATGGATACAACACTCTCGCCGAACCAAGAAGACAAAGGTCATCGTTGCCGACCCGAGGACAACCGAGCTTGTTGGCACCATGGATGGGCACCTGCCCATCCTCCCCGGTACAGAGCCGTACCTCATGCTGGGAATGCTGCACGCCATCGTCACCGGCGGATGGGTCGATACTCAGTTCATCCGTGACTACACAGTCGGCTACGAACATCTGAAGACTGCCATCGCCCCGTGGACGGTGGACCGTTGCGCCGCACTGTGTGGCATTGAAGCAGACAAGCTGAGTGGAGTCGCACTCAAATTCTCGCGATCCGCCATGTCTGTGATCCAGCCCGCGGCCCACAGCTTTAACAACCAAGCAGGCGCACTCGGTGCGTGGGCGTGGATGGCCATACATGCGGTCACAGCCAACTTGCTGCGGCCAGGCGGTCTGTACGAGAACATCGGCGCAATCGACCTGTTTCCTGTGCTCAGTCAGATGCCAACCGAGCGGGCACCCACCACACAGATCACGGGGCATCCGTTACTGCTGATGCAGGCGCCCGCCACTGCGATGCCAGATGAGATCTGCGGTGGAGAGGTGAGCGCACTGATCAGCGTCGGTGGGAATCCAGTGGGCCGACTCGCCAACCCAGGGCGCACCACTGAGGCGCTCAGGCAACTCGAACTCTTGGTCTATATCGGTCGCACTGAAGACGAGACGGCTCAAGAAGCGGACTGGGTTCTGCCTGCCGCCCACTCGTGGGAGCAAGCCAGCCTCTGTCTGCACGACAACATTATGCTTCCGCACAAGGGCACGATGTGGTCCTCACCCCTGGTGAGTCCTCGTGGTGAAGCCAGGCCAGAGGAGGCCATCCTCACCGATCTATTTAGCGCCCTCAGGCCCGGCCTGCGCAAGAGCGCTTGGGGCGCCCACATTGGGCTATTGGGGCGACATCTCGCCACGACCGACCTGGCCCAGTGGGAGAATCGTGCCATCGACTGGGCTGATGATCTGGACCTTGAGACCCTCCCTGAAGGCGTACGTCGCGTGGTCATCGGAGACAGTGACCGCAGCACATGGCGCCCAAGTACCGATGACGAGCGCGTACACTTGGCCCCCGAAGCCATCTGTCGTCGCCTCAGCCGCCACGAGCCCACCCCCGTCAACGGCATGGTCATTCGCACAGCACAGGCCCGAGACCGGGCACCGGACGATGCCCACCGCAGGTCCCCGTACGACACCGTGATCGCCCAAGTTCATCCCGACTCCGGCATCAAGGAGGGTGCCCGGGCCGAAGTGAGTACGGGCTCCGGCAAGGTCCGCGTGACCGTGACACATGACGACACATTGCGCCCCGGCGTGATCGACCTTCCGTTTGTGGAAGGCACCGACTCACTGCGACTCTTGGACCCAGAAGCCTACGATCCGTGGACAGGATCACCCACCTTCGATGGTATTGCCGCTGAACTGCATGTAATATCTGAGTAATGTCACTCTCGATAATCGTTGTTACGCGTGCACTATGACTCGATTGGCCCTCGCATCCACACTGCTCAGTCTGCCCCTCCTTCTGGCGTGTCCTGACCCGCCACCCGACATCGCCCAAGCGGTCGATGAAGGTGGAAACGCTGGCTCAGAACCCCAAGCAAACAAAGGTGGTCCCGAGGGTGACCCGTCAGCCATGGATTTGTCCCCTGGTGGCACGACGCTTCTGGACATCTCCCAGGTGGTTCCGCAGCGAACTCAGGAAGAGCTCGCCGCCTCTGGTGAGACACTCGTGACCCTCAGCGGTGAACTGCGCGGAAATTGCGATGGCGGAACCATCCGTATTGATGTGATCGAGGTCGGGGTAGCGCACACCGACTCCGGTCCAATGGTGGGGCCAGTGACGGCCCTGTTCCCGGCCGAATCAGGTGAGTACAGCTTGGTGACTCCCGCAGGTAAGAGCTACCAAGTCTCCGCGCTCTGCGACATCGATAACGACGGGAAGATTGTCCAAGACAAGGACAAGCTCGCCCCCGGTGTAGCGATCGGCGAAATATCAGAGGACCGCGATCGAATTGATCTGGTCTTCCCGGGAGAGGGTGACGAGCCCGTTCAGATCGGCGATCCTAATGACGGCACGATGGCGCCCCCAGGAGACAACACCGCTTCTCTGCCGTCAGCAGCGGCTGGCGCCCGTGACCGAGATGAGGAGGCCCCCGTGCCTCCCCCGCCTGAGGAGGCCCCGCCTGAGGAGGCCCCGCCTGAGGAGGCCCCGCCTGAGGAGGCCCCGCCTGAGGAGGCTGGAGCGCCGGCTGACGGATAGCCAAACACAGGGCGATCAATCTCCAGCCATCTCCAAATAGTTGGACAGATCGCCCAACTCGGTTGGGTCGTCATTCACGGGGAGTTGATCCGCGGGTCGACCTTCCGACTCCCAGATCACCCCAGGCAGCTTTGGCATGCTCTCAAACGCACGGACCTCGGTCAGCTGTGAGCGCGGGTGAGTGAGGTGCTCGAGCAGCCCGACGCCCCCCCCAAGTCCGTTGCTGCTGGTACCGAGCCCAATCGAAGGCAGTCGAAGGCTCGCGGCGATTGTGCCCCTGTTGATGTTGAGCGCACCAGTTCGAAGCCGCTCTCGGAACTCATTGAGGGTGGGGCTTTGGCGATCGGTAAACAAGCTCGTCGAGATGCGAGCCTCGACTTGATTGTGAAGGGCGATGGCTTCTTGCCAGCCTTTCACCCTGTAGACCAAGAGGGTCGGTCCAGGCGGCTCACCAGCAAGTACAGGCGAATTCCGTTCCCAATCAACTCCGATGATGCACGGTCGAACAAAGAAACCCTTCCCGACCCCTTGAACAGGCTCAGGCGGCAGCAGCGGCGCGTGTCCCTGGCCAGCCATACTCCGCGCGAAGCGCCTGTAGCGCGTGCGAAGATTCTCCGAGATGACTGGCCCCATGAACACCGTAGGGTCAAACCCTGCCCCGACCTGAAGTCCGCGAGACTTCTCTACGATGCTGCCAATAAAGGCATCATAGATCCCATCCGTGACGATGACACGACCGGTTGAATTGTGCCGCTGACCTGCGGTGAGGAATGCACCGATCATGACCTCGTAGACCGCGCGATCAAGCTCGGCATCATCGAGCACAATCGCTGTACCCTTTCCGCCGCAGTGCATGATTCGCGGCATCTCCGGACGATCCTGTGTGAGCCGTGCCAGCGACTTTGCGGTGTCGTGGGCTCCGGTAAACAGCACGAGGTCAACGTCTGGGTGGGTCGCAAGCCGGGTGCCAACGACAGAGCCAGGACCCTGGACCATATTCACCGTCCCCCTCGGCAGCCGGCATCGATCCCACAGGTCGATGTGAGCCTGACCAACACCAGGGGTGAACTTACTCGGCTTCACCACGACAGCATTGCCCGCGAGCACTGCACTCGCGGTCTGCATCACAGCCACCATCAGCGGAAAATTGTACGGGCAAAGGATGGCCACCACACCCCGAGGCAGCTTGTCGGATCGCGCCCCAATCTCGTCGACCACTCGAGGAGCGAGCACGTCTATGCCATCATCGAGGAGAAGATCGATGCCACGAATCGTGGCCATGACCTCTTGGCGGGACTCCCACAGCGGCTTGCCCACCTCCCGAGTGATTCCGTGAGCCAGCGCCTCTTGGTGCGTCATGAGCTGCTCTCGGAAGCGGTGAACTGCACCTGCGCGATCGTTGATGGAGAGCCGGCGCCAGACCCGGTACCCCATGGCGGCGTACTCCACCGCATGGTCAACCGATCGCTCAGAGAAGGGAAAGCGTCCGAGTACATCGGCGCGATCGCTTGGGTTCACCCCATTGATGTATCCGTCCACAGCCTCCGGTTTCACATAGGAACCGAAGATGTAGTCGCCCTTCCTCAACAGTCGGCCGAAGCCCTCACGCACTGCCACTCCCATCCCGTGACACTGAGTATAGCCTGAGGCGGGGAATCCATGGCCGAGTTGCCCACCGTCCGCTATGTTTCGGGCCCGTCGATGGCATGGATGGTGACCCGATGAAAAACGTCTACAACAACGTCCTCGAGGTGGTCGGAAATACCCCCTTGGTACGCATGAATTCAATGACGGAGGGTCTCAAGGCCAACGTCTACGCGAAGGTGGAGTTTGTGAATCCTGGCGGAAGCGTGAAGGACCGCATCGCCATGCATATCATTGACGAAGCCGAGCGCACCGGTGCGCTCAAGCCCGGTGGAACGATCGTCGAAGCCACGAGCGGCAACACCGGCGCGGGCCTCGCAATGGTGGCAGCACTCAGGGGCTACAAGACCGTTTTCGTGCTCCCAGACAAGCAGTCTGAAGAGAAACGAGCCGCCTTGAGGGCATGGGGAGCAAGGGTCGTGGTGACGCCGACCAATGTGGAGCCAGACGATCCTCGGTCCTACTACAAGACTGCCGAGCGCATTGTCGAGGAGACCCCAAACAGCTTTTACGCAAATCAGTATCACAACCCGGCAAACCCCGAGGCCCACTACCGATCGACTGGTCCCGAGCTCTACGAGCAAATGGACGGCAAGATCGATGTCTTCATTGCGGGCGCAGGCACGGGTGGCACCCTCTCCGGCGTGGGCAAGTACCTCAAGGAGCAAAATCCAGACATCCAGATTGTTGCCATCGATCCGGTCGGATCTCTGTACTACGACTACTTCCACACCGGACAGCTGACCCAGCCCCACAGCTACCTCCTGGAGGGCATCGGAGAGGACTTCCTTCCGTCGACCATGAACTTCGACTACGTCGATGACGTCGTCCGTGTGAACGACCACGAGAGCTTTGTCGCCACACGCCAGCTCGTCGCCGCAGAAGGACTCTTCTGTGGTGTGTCTTGCGGTGCCGCGGTCGCCGGAGGTCTCAAGTACCTGCATCGCAACGACCGGGAAGGCATGAATGCCGTCATCCTGCTTCCCGATAACGGCAGCCGCTACCTCTCCAAGGTCTACAACGACAATTGGATGGAGGAGAACGGTTTCCTCGGTGACAGCATGTCGATGGGCACGCTGAAGGACCTCCTGTCCAGTCGCGGATCGCGCACACTCATCACGGTTCCCGCATCAAGTCATGTCACAGAGGTGGTGGGTCTACTCAAGCTCCACGGCGTCAGTCAGCTCCCTGTGATGGACGGCGACCAGCTGCTCGGCATCATCTCAGAGAAGCAGATCCTCGAGCGAGCCCTGCAGGGCGAGCGCGCGAACGCGACCGTCGGTACGCTGGCGCAACCCAACTACTGCACGGTAAACGCCCAGACAGACATCAGTGTCCTCACGGACCTCTTCCGACGTTTCAAGGTCGCGATCGTACTGGATGATGGCCAGCCCACAGACATCATCACGCGCATCGACCTCATTGATCACATCAGCCAGCGAGCAGGCACCAAGTCATGAAGATCGATACCCAAGCCATTCACGCAGGTCAGCACCCAGATCCCCAGACCGGTGCGGTGATGACCCCGGTGTATCAGACCTCCACCTACGCCCAGAAGCACCCTGGCGTTGCTGAGTGGGAGTACAGCCGAACCCACAACCCAACACGCACCGCACTCCAAGACTGCCTGGCTGCCCTCGAGGGCGGCAAGTACGGAGTGTGCTTTTCCTCTGGACTCGCTGCTGTGGACACCGTCGTGCGAACCCTCTCGCCAGGTGACCATGTCGTCTGCGGTGACGACGTGTACGGCGGAACCTACCGTCTGTTCACCACGGTGTTTGCAAAGGTGGGCATCAAGTTCAGCTTCGTCGACCTCTCGGACCCTGATGTGGAGATTCCTGACGGTACAAAGCTCGTCTGGGCAGAGACCCCCACCAACCCGCTGCTGAAGACCTCGGACATCCAGAGCTTGGCGGATAAGGCTCATGCAGCCGGCGCTTACCTGGCCGTCGACAACACCTTCGCCACCCCTGTGTTTCAGCGGCCCCTCAGCATGGGCGCAGACATCGTGCTTCACAGCACGACCAAGTACCTGGGCGGACACTCGGATGTGGTCGGTGGTGCGCTGATCACCTCAAACGACGAGCTGGCGACGCAGTTCACCACCCTGCAAAACTCCGTTGGCGCAGTGCCTGGACCGTGGGACTGCTTCCTCACACTGCGTGGCATCAAGACCCTCGCCGTGCGCATGGCCAGACATGATGAAAATGCCAAGGCCTTGGTCGCCTGGATGCGTGAGCGAGACGATGTGGCGAAGGTGATCTACCCGGGCTTCGGCGGCATGGTCAGCTTCGTGTTGAAGGGTGACCTCGACGCCGCTATTCGCTTCGTGAAGGCCACCAAGATCTTCATCCTGGCCGAGAGCTTGGGCGGCGTGGAGAGCCTCATCGAGCTTCCAGCCATCATGACCCATGCCTCCGTGCCTCCTGATGTTCGCGCGAGCATCGGTATCGACGATGGGTTGATTCGACTCAGTGTTGGTATCGAGCACGTCGACGACCAGCGGGCAGATCTCGAGCGGGCATTCGCCGCCGCCAAGGGCTGAGCCCATGGCCCGGGTCGCCTACCTGGTTCCCGCGCCGGGCATACCGGTTCGCGGTCCAACCGGTGCCTCTGCCCATGTTCGGGCGCTCGCCAAGGCATGGTCAGATGACCACGATGTACGGGTCTTTGCGGCTCGAATTCAAGACAAGCGCGGGCAATTCGGCGAGGCGGTTCCGACCATCGCTGCGGGTACACCTGGCTGGCCGAGCTGGCTCGATCGGTACCGCGACTTGGTGGAGGTCGCTGCAGCTCGCCGAGTCGCCGGCCAGGTCGTATCGAGCGCGAGACATGGGTGGATGCCCGATGTGGTGATCGAGCGGCACACGTTGTTCTCCGATGCAGGATGGCGCGTCTCTGACGCCATCGATGTACCCTGGGCCTTAGAGGTCAATGCGCCGCCCGTCCTTGAGCGACGCCGCTTTGAGCGCCTGCGTAGAGAAGCGTTTGCAGAGGATTGGCAGAACCGAGTCCTGCTCCAAGCACCCGTCGTCCTCGCTGTGAGCCGGTGGCTGAAGACGTGGCTCGAGACCGAGATCGGATGCAGAAATGTTCGCTGGGTCCCGAATGGAGTGACACCACTCAGGGGTGTACGAGAGCGAGGTCGTGCCTCACTGGGCCTCCAAGATGATGACCGCGTGGTGGGATTTGTGGGATCACTGAAGCCTTGGCATGGTCTCGAGTCACTGGCCGCCATCGCTCAAGGAGCCGAAGCCAAGCTGGTATTGATTGGACCCACCGACTCAGACATTCCAGACGCCATCTGCACCGGTCACCTTCATGGCCAAGCCCTGGCCGATGCAGTCGCGGCGCTCGATGTGGGGCTCGCACCATACCCTGAGGATGCACCGCCCTGGTTCTGCCCACTCAAGGTCATGGACTATCGGGCACAGGGAACGCCTGTTGTCGGTGCAGATGTTGGTGAAACACGCACATTGGTCGGCGACGGCGGTACCATTGTGGAGCCGGGGGACCTTCAGACCATGATCGACGCGACGCGCTACTGGATTGGTCGACGGGCCAAGCCGCGCATCCGAAGCTGGCAACGGGTCGGCATAGAGATGCTCGAGGCCGCCAATGATGCTCACCGGGCTCGAGGCATCCATTGAGCGCACCCATACCCACAGCGTCACGCTTCCGCAGTCGCATGCGTCGGCAGTTCGGGTGGATCTACTACCTGACAGGCATGGGCGTCTTACTCCGACGGATCGGTCTGGAGGATCACTCTGCTGAGGCCATCAGGCGAGCCTCAGAGAGGGGCCCTGTGGTCTACATTCTGCATACACGATCGAAGCTCGACTGGCTCGCACTCAACCGCGCACTCAACGGCAGGCGCCTCCCTCTGGCCCGGTTCTCAAACGGTATGCGCTCCACCACCTGGGCTCCGTTTAGGACCGCGATCAGGGAATGGTGGCAGGCACTCAAGTACCGAATCGAACACGGAGTTCCGCCCGACCCCATCGAGAGCGGGTGGCTGACCAATGTCGTCGCAGCGGGGATGCCGACCGCACTCTTCCTGCTCGCAGGGCGCAGCATCAAGAGTTCGATCAAGCGCGAGCGGAACCGTCCAGACCACTTCGATCCTGTCGAGGCACTGATGGCCGCTCAAGCCAAGAGCAAGGAGCCCATACAGCTGATCCCCGTGGTGGTGGCCTGGCAGCGTCGCCCAGAGGTGGCTCGCACCCAAGTCGGTCAATTCATCATGGGCTCCCAAGACGAGCCCGGCCCACTCCAGAAGCTGGCGGCGGTCGCGGGAAGAAATGCCAAGGCCGTGATTCAGGCCGGACAACCCATCGATCTTGCAGAGGCCATCTCTCGCTTTGGAGATGACACCTCCCACCGACAAGCGCGACGCATTCGGCTGCTGCTCCGGCGCTATCTGTGGCGAGAGAGCCACATGATCCGTGGCCCGAGAGTACGACCCTATCGATGGACAAAGCGACTGGTCCTTCAGTCGCCTCAGGTCCGGCAAGTGGTCACTTCGGAGGCTGCACGAACCGGTCGTAGCGAGGATGATGTCCGGCAAGAAGCTGAACGTACACTGACGCACATCGCGGCCAAGATGCGCATCAGCACCGTGCGCATGGTCGCCCTAACCTTGAAGTTTCTCTGGAATCGAATCTATGCGGGCGTGGACATCCCCGAAGCCGACATGCGCCGTCTACGCGAGTCGTTCAGGGGTGCAACACCGATCCTGATCCCCTGCCATCGCTCTCACCTCGACTACCTGTTGATCTCGAGCCAGTTGTACTACCGAGACATGGTGCTTCCGCACGTCATCGCTGGAGAGAACCTGAGCTTCTGGCCTCTGGGCTCAATTTTCCGGCGCTGCGGGGCGTTCTTCATCAAGCGCAGCTTCGGCGGAGATCAGATCTTTCCCGCCATCTTCCAGCGCTACCTTCACCAGTTGGTGCGCGACGGCTTCCCCATCGAATTCTTCATCGAGGGCGGGCGAAGCCGCACGGGTAAGTTGTTGCCACCGAGACTGGGCGTGCTGAAGATGATCATGGACTCAGCACAGAACCTGCGCGAGGGCTGGGATGTGAACCTGGTCCCCATCGGCATCTCATACGAGCAAATCGCTGAGGAAAGTGCGTACCGCAAGGAGCTACAGGGCGCTGACAAAGTGTCTGAGAATGTGGGTCAGGTGGTCAAGGCAACCTCCATCTTCAAGCGCCGTCTCGGGAGGGTCTACGTGCGAATCGGAGAGCCCGTGAGCCTCTCCGAGGTGTTCTCGACACTCCCAGCCCCCTTCACTGAGCTCGACGCCGACATGCGCGAGGAGATCGTTCAGATCACTGGCGAGCGCGTGATGCACCACATTGGCGACAACATGGTGGTCATGGCCACCGGGCTGGTTGGACTGGCGCTCTTGGCCCAATCCAAGCCGAGCATTCGGGAGTCTGAACTCGAGGCCCGTGTTGACCGTCTGTTCACAGCCCTGAAGCAGACCGAGGCGCCCATTGCCCATGCCCTGATGGACACGAGTTGGCGCATGACCAAGAGCATCGAGCGATTCGAGTCGAATCGGCTGATCCAGCGTCTGAGGCTCGACGGTGAGGCCGTCATCCAGGTCGCCGATGACCGGCGCATCACCCTCGAGTACTACAAGAATGGGGTCCTGCACCACCTGGCCCCACTCGGACTGATGGCAGCCGCCATTCGAGCCCACAGAGACAACTTTTCCGACGGCGCCCGCGTGTCGCGGGATCACCCTGCATACGCCGAAATCGAGCGGCTCTTTGCCAAGCAAATCTTCTTGCTTCGTTACGAGTTTACGATGGATCCTGAGCAGAACGTCAGCGACCTGCTGGAGGCCTCACTCACAGGCCTGAAGGACTACGGTGCCATCCACATGGATGCATCCGGAATCGGCATTGCTAACAAGGCCTATGTCGTTGAGATGGCCGAGCTGACCCGAAATCTGCTGGAGAGTGTGGACATCACCCTCCGAGGCGCCAGTGCACTCAGCACCAAGGATCTGGACCTGCGATCAATGCCAAAAGCCCTCGCGGAGTTGGGGCAGAAGATGCTCACCTTGGGCGAGATCAAGCGACCTGAGGCCCTCTCATTGGTCAACCTCAAGAACACCGTCCGCGCGCTGCGCGACGAGGGTATCGTGAGCTTCAAGACAGATGGTACCGGACTCGAACTCGACGAGGTCACACTCAACGAGCACGCCGAGGACATCCACAGGTTGCTCAAGTGAGCACAAAGGTTGACGCCCTGTTCGCGGGGGACGACCCCGAGGGACCCACACCCGCGCAGCCACGAATATTGCGACTCAAGAGACTTCTGGCCTTCGCCATTGTGCTCGACATTCTGGGTCTCCCCTGTTGGACAAGCGTGCCGGGGGCCATCATGACCCTGTGGGTATGGATGGCCACGGATACAGACGTCGCACACATCGAGGCGGGCACGTACACGGAGGCCGAGGGCGCTGAACTCCTCCAGCTTCGTCGCTACGCAGCAATGGCCCTCGTCTTGTGTGTCATTTGCTTAATGATCCAGATTGCACTGTTGTCTACACACTTCTACACACGCTTCTGGGGTAGCCTCTCAGTTGCACTGAATCATCTGCTCGGCACCAACTGAGCCAGGAGGACTGATGACTCGATGGACCCTCTTGATGCTGCTCACTGCCTGTGGCAGCGGGAAGATCTCAAGTACCGATGAAATTCTCGACGCCGATGCAGACGCCGATGCCGATGCAGACGCCGATGCAGACGCCGATGCAGACGCCGATGCAGACGCCGATGCAGACGCCGATGCAGATGCAGACGCC
>Ga0115012_10000478_pt1 | contig 22598 bp, 26 predicted proteins | sample TroAtlMetagenome_FD_88706 | JGI IMG/M metagenome (GOLD analysis project Ga0115012, IMG submission 88706) | Marine eukaryotic phytoplankton communities from Atlantic Ocean - Tropical Atlantic ANT10 Metagenome | ecosystem: Environmental > Aquatic > Marine > Oceanic | place: Tropical Atlantic...
GTCATGCGTTATATTGCAACGTGTGACAATCCAGATAACTTCGATGACTCTATGTTTGACGAGTATCTTGCCGACCTACTTCAACCCCATGCACCGCTACTTCCAGGTGTGACTATAATTACAGGAGAGTAAAATGACGACACTATATTCAAATCTAGTACCAGCCAAACCAGTGGTTGACGTTTCCGAAATACCTGTTGCTGTTCGCGGCAAAGATATTGACCCGTTGCTGTATGACTTGCTCAGCACTGTGTCACCACATGGCAAAGAATCCAAGGTCAATGAGTTGCTTCTTGCGTTCATTGCCACAGCACAACCAAAGGTGACACCGCACGTAGATGTCAAGGGCAATCTCATTGTACAAATTGGTGAGAACCCCAAGACTATGTTCAGCTGCCACACTGACACTGTGCAAAGTGATATCAATCACGAGTACACCACACTGCATATTTCCAGTGAGCTGTATGTCCATGCGTCTGTGCCATCTGAGGTTACTTGGTACGAGAACATTGCTGGTGACAAAGTAACAGAATCACAGATGAAACAAGAGGCTCGTGATGCGGGTAACGAGTTTCCTTTCTACACTTTGTTGCAAGATGACATCATTGACTGGAAGGATACCCCAGCAAAACGTCGTCTGTACGGTTCCAATAACCAATTCCATGGATGGACTAACACGCATCAACTGTACACAGTACATAGCGCTACAAAGCCCAAGGCTTGCGTTCTAGGTGCCGATGACAAGCTAGGTTGCTACATTCTATGCAGGCTCATTGAAGCAGGCGTAAATGGCCTCTATGTGTTCCACATCGGTGAAGAAGTGGGCGGTATTGGTTCCACGTATCTGTCCCAACACAAACCAGAATACTTTACTGGTATTCAGCACTGTGTTGCGTTTGACCGCATGGGCTATGGTGATGTCATCACCCACCAATCAGGCGGTGAGTGTTGTTCTGCTGCCTTTGCCAATGCTCTGGCTGACCAGATGTCCGACAATCTTCCACCGATGCAGTCCATGGCTCCTTCCAGTGGTGGTTCGTTTACTGACAGCGCAAACTACACATCCTTGATTCCAGAGTGTACAAACGTATCTGTTGGCTACAAGAATCAGCACAGGTCTACAGAATACTTTGACCATGAATGGCTTGAACATCATCTCATACCTGCTTTACTCAAGATGGATTGGGCTGGTTTGCCAGTGGAGAGGGAGGCCACACCCTCTGTGCCTCGGTTTCCGAGTTACCGTTCAAACAGAAAATACTTCGGCAACGGATATGTCAGTCAAAACCAGAGTCAGAGGTCTATGGTTTCAGCAGGGGGCTCTACGGTATCAAAAGATGCCAGACAAGCACAGTCAAGAGTAGACCGTGTTCGGAACAACCTAGACGAGATGGAGGCTTTTGACCCACAGGATGGCTTTTTTGATGGCGAAAGTGCTGGACAAAAGCAACAACGTGTGTTATTCACCTTTGTTAAGGATGACATGAGCCTAGGTGACATTGCTAAGATGGTTGTGGATACGCATGATTATGCAGTCTATGACAATGCGACTCCTTCCCAACTAATGCAGGAAGAACCTTTCTGGCTCAAAGATATGTAATCTCAGCGCAACTGCCCCTCACTTCGGTGGGGGGCTTTTTTTTATTTTTTTTTTATTGACAGGTGTTTTTCTATGTGGTAAAAGGGCTAACTCCCCGCAGATACATACTATATAGGGAACACCGAGACCATGAAAAGTTACATTCTAAAGAATGCACCGACAGAAGGAAATTCTGTCCGTATCTCTTGCCCTTCCTGTGCAAGCAAAACTTTCACCATTTCAAAAATACATGGCAAGCTATTGTGGAATTGCTACAAAGCAAGCTGTAAAACAAAAGGCTCTGAGCAGATGGAGCGTTCAAAAACAGAAATCGCTTCAAGAATCCGCGATACTATCACTTTCTATCATGACGCGGAAAATTTTACAGTTCCCGAATGGTTCACACCTTTTACAGATAATGTCCGTGCGTTAAATTACCTAAAACGAAACAATTGCATTGATGCTTTTGAAAACGGCAGGGCAAGAATATTGTATGACCCAAAGCAAGACAGAGTTGTGTTTCTTGTAAAAGAAAATGGAATAACATATGATGCTATTGGTAGGAGCCTAAAGCCTAAAACAATACCAAAGTGGTATCGGTATGGTAAATCACAAAAACTATTCACAGCAGGTGAACATTCACAAGCTGTATTAGTTGAAGATTCTGCTTCCGCCTGTGCTATATCCCCTGTTGCTACTGGTGTTGCGTTGCTGGGAACAAATATGAAAGATGCAGACTTGACACAGCTACGTAAGTATGAACACGTATTTGTATGCCTAGACCCCGATGCCACTCGTAAGGCACTTGACTTACAGAAATACTTATCGTACTTTGTATCAACAACAATAATAAGAATAGATGATGACCTTAAATATTATGATGCGCAGGAGATTAAAAAATTACTACAGAACAGCAATTAATAAAGCTCCTACTTGGTAAAGAGTTTTATGATACAAACAGAACACGCGTATTACGTTCAATGTTTCCATCCGAACTGTCCGACTTGTACGATACAATCGTTGTTGGGCATGAAAAGTATGAGCGTGATTTAACCGCTAACGAATTACGTGAACTCTTTCGGGTTCACAATCCCACAGCTACTCGTGCTAAACGCGAACTGGTTGCTGAAATTATTGATGACTTAAAAGCCTACCCACCTATCGGTGATGATGTGGCAGCTGACGTGCTTAAAAACATGTGGCAACAGGAGATTGGTAGACAGATTGCTGACATGGGTTTAGCCATGATGGAAGGCAATCCTAATAAAATACATGAAATCAAAGACTTAGTGGATAAGACTGAGGATGGTTTTATACCCGAAGATGAATTAGTTGCCGTAACCACTGACCTGGATGAACTGTTAGAGTTTGAAAAGAACGCTGACTGTTGGGAATTTAACATCCCATCCCTAGCTAAAGTTGTCCGTGGTGGTCGTGGTGGTGAATTTATGATTGCCTTCGCTAGACCGGAGATTGGCAAGACAGCTTTCTACGTATCACTAGCTACCGCACCTAATGGTTTTTGTGCACAAGGCGCAAACGTTCACGTTATTACTAACGAAGAACCAGCCATTCGTACTATGAAGCGTGCTATATCAGCGTATACTGGATTTAATGGTGAGCAATTATATATGAACCGTTCACAAGCAAAAGAAAAATTCACAGAGATTGGCGCCAACTTAAATATGTTTGACAAGGTGGATGCCAGTATTGAATGGTTGAACAAGCATTGTGAACGGCATAAGCCTGACATCATCATCGTTGACCAACTGGATAAGCTAGATGTCATGGGCTCCTTTGCCCGTACTGACGAGAAGCTACGGCAGATATACTTGAAGTTTCGTGAAGTTTGTAAACGGCACAATATATTTGGTATTGGTATCAGTCAAGCATCGGCGGATGCTGAGAGTAGAACTAACGTTACTTATGCAATGATGGAGAATAGCAAAACCGGCAAGGCTGCTGAAGCTGATTTGATTATAGGTATTGGCAAACAAGACGTTTCTGATAATGAAAGACAGCGTTACCTCACAATATCTAAAAACAAGTTGACCGGATTCCACGGTAATATAGTATGCAACCTAGAAACAGCAACAAGTAGGTACACAGCATGATTACTACACTCGACGTTGAAACAATGTTCCAAAAGAACCCTGAGACTAAGCGTACTGACCCTTCACCATTTCACAAGGACAATAAGCTTGTATCCGTACAATATGCAATTGAGGATGATGAGCCGGTGTTTCGTTGGTTTCACCATGATACCGAAACTATTGACACACGCGAAGTTCACAATGATGTACAGAATGCTTTAGATAAGACTACACTGCTTATCGGTCACAATATTAAGTTTGACTTGGTATGGCTATGGGAGTCTGGCTTTAAGTATGACGGTGATGTATACGACACCATGATTGGTGAATACCTATTACTGCGTTGTCAGAACTGGGGCGTAAGCTTGGCTGATAGCTGTACTAGACGCAAGGTATCCCTAAAGAAGGGCGACTTGATTGAGGAATATATCCGTAGCGGTATAGGCTTTGACAAGATGCCCAAGGATATTGTTGAGGAGTACGGCATAGCTGATGTTGTATCCACACGTGAATTATATTATGCACAACGTAAGCTATACTCCGAGGATAGAAACGCACCGCTTCGTAAGCATCTAAAGCTTATGAACAACTTCCTGCCGGTGCTGGCTACGTTAGAACAGAATGGAATCAAGATTGATTTTTCTGAACTTCACAAGGTTCGCTCCGATTACCAGATTGAACGCTCTGAGCTACAGATAAAGTTAGAAGATGTGTGCCATGAGGTTATGGGCGACCGCCCTGTTAACTTTGCATCACCGGCACAGATGAGTGAGCTTATATATTCACGCCGTATAACTGATAAAAAGAAATGGGCTGAAATATTTAACATCGGCCTAAACGATAAGGGTAAGCCCCTACATCGTCCACAGATGAGCACAGCACAGTTTGCTGCCACTGTGAAGAAGATGACCACGCGCATACATAAAACACGTGCTGTACATTGTCGCCAATGCTTAGGTAAGGGCGAGTTCTGGAAAACTAAGGTTAATGGTGATTTATGGAAGAAACCTACAAAGTGTAAATCTTGTGATGGAGAAGGATACATACAGGAGCCGCTACCGAAAATCGGCGGACTCACAATGAATCCACAAGGTGTGCTTGATGTATCTGCTAGCGGTTTTTCTACGGATAAAACCACATTGCTTCGGCTGTTACGTGCCGCCATTCACAAGGGTAACGAAAGCGCAGAAACCTTCCTGAGAGCCGCTGTACGGCTTAACGCAGTCGAGGTGTATCTTTCTAGCTTTGTGGGCGGTATAGCCCGTAACGTGAAGCCCAACGGGATATTACACCCTAAGTTTAACCAATGCATTACTCGTACCACTCGCCTATCTTCATCTGACCCTAATTTCCAAAACCAGCCACGGGGTAATACGTTCCCAGTGCGCCGTGTTGTTGTATCTAGGTTTGATAACGGTACAATATTACAGGCTGATTATAGTCAGCTTGAGTTCCGCGTTGCCGCACAGATGAGCGGTGATGAAAATATGATTAAGGATATTTTAGATGGAGTCGATGTTCACAAGTACACTGCGTCAGTTATTTTCGATAAGCCAGAGGCTAAAGTTACCAAGGATGAAAGAACGGAAGCGAAAGCGCATACCTTCAAACCTCTCTATGGAGGGTCTACCGGCACACCAAGTGAGATGGCTTATTACAAGGCGTTTACAGACAATTATCCAAAGCTTGCTAAATGGCATCAAGATTTGCAGACTGAAGCTATTACACACAATAGTGTTACTTTGCTTACTGGTCAGCAATTTGCTTTTCCGGATGCTAGACGCCTTGCTTCAGGTGCTGCATCAGGAGCGCCCTCCATCAAGAACTACCCTGTACAAGGTATGGCGGGTGGTTGCTTGGTGCCGCTGGCAATGCTTTCGTTGCACAATGCACTTAGACATCATGGCTGCAAGTCTATTGTTATCAATACGGTCCACGACTCAATAGTTCTTGACGTATATCCAGGTGAAGAAGCCCTAGTTGCTAAAATTACATATGATGCAATGACCGGTGTAACTAAGGAATTTGAAGAATTATATAATGTCAAGTGGGTGGTGCCACTTGAGGTCGATGTTGAGGTCGGAAAAAATTGGCTAGACATGGACACTTTTACGCTTGACTACCAACAAGCAATGTGATAAAACTCTCGTTCAAACTAAGGAAGGGTCAAAAATGACTTCATTACCTACTATAAGTAAAGGTCTATCTTTTGAGCAGTTAGCTCAAATTACTGGACAAGAAATGCCTCCGAAGAACAACTCCAGTCTAACGGTGTTGAAAATTAATCGTGACTTTGAAGATGATAACGGTAATCCGTTGCCATCGGGCACGTTCACAGTTAATGTGGATGGCGAAAACATTTATGCTAAAACAGTTAAGTTTCAATTGTTTCAGCAACGTTATCAGTATATTCACTATGACCAAACTGAAGGTGAGTTCATAGGGAAGTCGATTATGGCAAATAACTTGTACCCGCAGACAGAGGTTCCCGATTCTACTGGAACAATGCGTTGTGGTTCAGTGCCATCATCTAAACGTGAAAACCTGACTGCAGAACAGGCCACTAAGCAAAAGGATATTAAATGCTTCCGTATGCTTTTTGGTAAGATTACATTCAATGATGCGGTGACAGCTAGCGGTGAAAAACGTGAAGTTGTGGGTATGCCGGTATTGTGGAAAGCACGTGGTGCTAACTTTATGCCTATCTCCGTGCCTTTGGATGCGTTGACAGCTCAACGTAAGCCATTCATCTATTATGACATGGATGTTTCCTTGAAGAAGGAAAAGAATGGTTCTGTGATTTACTATGTCGGTACATTTAAAGTGGGGAATGGCCCACTTGACTTTACTGAAGATGACCAGCAATTGTTGATGGATTTCAATTCATACATTGAGTCAGAAAACAAGGATGTGATGAAGGATTACGATTCTGCATTACGCTCTGCTGGAAATATAGTTGACGTAGAATCAACCACTGTTACAATGGATGATGTACTTAACGATGACTTACCGGAGTCAATGGCATCATGAATGTAAATCAAAGTCGCCTTCTTTCATTCCTTTCAAAGGCGGCTCGTGGGGAGGCAGAGATGTCTCCCCGCACCCTTGATAGGTTTGCCCAATACGCTCGTGATGCTATGGAAAAGCAATTCGCTCCTAAAGATAAAGAATTCACATTGCGTATGAGTAACATCGGCAAGCCTACCTGCCAGCTACAGATGCAAGCGTCTGGCGCCGAACCAGAACCACCTTCATATGATTTTAAAATGCGTATGATTATGGGTGACTTGATGGAAGCTGCCATGTTCACATTGATGGAAGCGGCTGGCATTGAAATAAAATCTAAACACACTAAAGTATCCTACGAAGTCGATGGCACCGTCATTAATGGGGAGTATGATGTAGAACTGGACGACGGTATCTGGGATATTAAAACTGCATCCCCATTTGCATTTGAACATAAGTTTAGTGCATCCGATGGTTTCAACAGAATTAAAGACAAAGATTCATTTGGTTACGTAGCACAGGGTATTGGCTATGGTATGGGCGCTGGAAAGCCTTTCAAAGGATGGATTGCTTTAAATAAATCTACTGGAGAAATAGCCTTTACTGAAGCCCCCGACAATGAACCGGAGAAGGAAGAAGTAAATGAGAAAATACAGAAATCCATTTCTGCAACAGACTCCACTGAGCCGTTTAAACGACAGTTTTCTGATGTTCCAGAATCTTTCTATAAGAAAGAAACCGGTAATCGGGTATTGGGGTTTGAGTGCACATGGTGCGACTACAAAAAACATTGCTGGCCAAACCTGGAATTCCGAAGACAGTTACCAAGTAAAGCCAAAAACCGCAAGTTCATCTGGTACACCCAAGTCACAGACTATTGGCGTACTCATGACGATACAGTACAGGACACCTGATGGCACTGCGTCAGCAAAAATCTTTAAAACGACTGAAGCGGAAGCCTACGACTTCATCACGGAACTCAAAGAAGGTATCCCCTTCCCCACGCTCTACTGCGAAGGCCAAGTCTGCGCCTTCTCCGCGAAGCACATTAATGAAGTCCGTGCCGAAAAAACGGATGTCGGTGAGGTCAGCGAAAGCGAAGGGACGTAAATTGCAAAACTGGGTAGCTGAGCAGTTGCTCAGTATTTTAAAGAAAGTAACATCCCTTGATGTGCGGTCTACTCCTATGGGGGTCAATGGTGTTGATGTGCAGATGTCAACTGCCGCTTACGTGCAATTTCCGTATGACATAGAGTGTAAGAACACAGAACGTATGACCACACTCTATAATTATTATGAACAGGCAATTAGCCATGACTCCGGTGGAGAACCTTTGTTGATTGTAAAAATGAACCACAAGAAGCCTCTTGCTATTGTAGATGCAGAGCATTTTATAAAGGTAGCCGCATGCCAGAAAAAAACCCAGTAGACTTAAATCCAGGTGATTCTGCCGTTGTTGTACGACATGAAGATGGAAAGGATGGCTTTGGAATTGAGATATACCACCATCCTTTGGATGATATGCATAAAGAAGATTTAGTATTTTATACACTTCTAACACGGGGCATGGCATACCAAGCCACCATAGATACTGAAGCGGTGCTAGAATTTGGTGAGGAAAGCCTCTCTGATGGTAAAGATATAACTATAACGGAGCATTAAATGGTTGATATAATTAAGGCGCTGCAGTTGCATGCACAAGGCAACATTGCTTTGCATAAGGCAAATATTATGGTATATTTAAAGAATCCAGCGGGCATTGGAGAGCACTCAGATATACTTGAAGCTATCCAAGGTGAGCTAGATAAAATAGCTGTGCATCAAGACCGTGTGGACTTGTTGCGTGTTATACAAAAGGAAAGTGAAAACAAACTATAACAGCATGAAGGAGTCGTGTAGTGAGACACGTAGACTTATGTAGTGGTATCGGTGGCTTTGCTCTAGGATTTGAGTGGGCTGGACTTTCAACACCTGTATTGTTCTGTGACATTGAAAAATGGTGTAGGGACATACTGAAACAACACTGGAATAATGTACCTATTAAATCTGATGTAAAGGAATTAGCTAATGACCCAGACAACCTTGTTCCCGATTGCGACATCCTCACAGCAGGATACCCCTGTCAGCCCTTCTCCCAAGCGGGTCTCCGCGAAGGAGCGAAAGATGACCGCCACATCTGGCCGTACATCAGCAAAATTATTGCATCCAAAAGACCCTCTTGGGTTGTTCTCGAAAACGTTTATGGTCACATCAGCTTGGGGCTCGACCAAGTGCTCCTTGACTTGGAAACCAAAGGCTACGCCACAAGGACGTTTGTTGTTTCAGCTAGTTCCGTCGGCGCTCCCCACAGAAGGGACAGAGTCTGGATTGTGGGCCACGCCGAGGACAACGGACGTGACGGGCGGACCGAGGCAGCTGGACGAGAAGGGTCGCAGGATAAGCAAGACGAACCCAAATCTGAAGTTCGGTGCGAACTTGGCGGACCAAGTACGGATGTGGCCGACACCGCGAGCATCGGAGTGGAAGGATTGCGGACCAGTGGGAAGCAAGAGTCACACACATATGTACGACAGGAAGTACCTGTGCGCACAAGTAAAGATGTGGCCGACACCGTCAGCCAGCGAACACAAAGCGGGTCTGCCGGGCGACAAGATGCAAAAAATGTTGGGCAATCATCCAGAAGTACGGAACAGTGGGACTGGGACATTGAACCCGACGTGGGTAGAGTGGCTAATGGGGTACCCAAAAGGGTGGACAGACTTAAAGGACTAGGCAACGCCATAGTTCCCCAAATCGCACAACAAATTGCTGAAGCAATAAAGGTAGCAGAAAATGGCTGAAGATGTACGTATAAGATTTGCCGCGGATAGCGAAGCAGAATTGCAGGAAGATATTGAGCGTTATAAAAGAAGCTATCCATTCTTGGGATATGATACTAGAGTTATGCAAACTTTTACCGATGAAAAAGGTAAATACGTAGCTATTATGTCTCGTTTGAGTTCGTGTGATTAATATGGAAAGGCATGAGCATTACATGAAGCGCAAACTTAAAGAAGTAGACATGGTCAACAATCCACCCCATTATAGAAAGAATGGGATTGAGTGTATTGAGGCCATCAAAGCTGCTTTGACTACAGAAGAATTTAGGGGGTATTGCAAAGGTAATACCCTCAAATACACGTGGCGAGAACGCTACAAAGGCAAGTCTGTAGAGGACTTGCGGAAAGCACGGTTTTATTTAGACCGGACAATTTTGGAACTAGAAAATGAGCAGGAAGATAAGGGCTAGCATTACAATATCTGCTTCTATTGATTTAGATGAGTTTAACGTTGACGTTGATGAAATTTCTGATACTTTAAGAGAATATTTAGAAGACTTATTGTTTGATGTCGAGGGTATCAAACCTGCTAGAATTAGCGTGAGGATGGCACATGAATAACCAATTACCAACAGATTATCAGAATTTTATTGCTCTGTCTCGTTACGCGAGATGGAAAGAAGATGAACAACGTCGGGAGACTTGGGGTGAAACTGTATCCAGATATTTTGATTATATGGCTGACCATTTGTATAATAAACACGGTTATAAGTTACAACCTGCACTGAGAAGTGAGTTAGAAGATGCTGTGCTAAGTCAGTCTATTATGCCTAGCATGAGAGCATTGATGACATCAGGGCCAGCCTTAGACCGTTGTCACGTAGGTGGATATAATTGTTCGTACGTGCCGGTAGATAGCCCACGTGCGTTTGACGAGACCATGTACATTCTTATGTGCGGTACAGGGGTAGGCTTCTCAGTTGAACGCCACTGTATCGAAAAGCTACCTACTGTAGCGGAAGAATTTCACAGCACAGACACTGTAATTAAAGTTGGCGACAGCCGACCTGGATGGTCGAAGTCCCTTAAAGAACTTATTGCTATGCTGTACACAGGGCAACTTCCTAAGTGGGATGTGTCAGATGTTCGCCCTGCTGGTGCTAGGCTCAAGACATTTGGCGGTAGGGCATCAGGTCCACAGCCATTGGTTGAACTATTTGAGTTTGTTGTACAGAAGTTTAAAGGTGCGGCGGGACGTAGGCTTTACCCGATTGAGTGCCATGATATTATGTGCAAGATTGGTGAAGTTGTAGTCGTTGGCGGTGTACGCCGCAGTGCATTGATTTCATTGTCTAATCTTAATGATGACCAGATGGCACATGCTAAATCAGGCCAATGGTGGGAGAATGAAGGGCAACGTGCTTTAGCTAATAACTCTGTAGCCTACAAGACTAAGCCTGAGATGGGCACGTTTATGCGTGAATGGTTGTCATTGTATGACAGTAAGTCCGGTGAGCGTGGCATATTTAATCGCCAATCAGCTATTAAGCAAGCGGCTAAGAATGGTAGACGTGAGACAGACCATGACTTCGGCTGCAACCCTTGCAGTGAGATAATCTTACGCCCATACCAGTTCTGTAATTTGTCAGAGGTAGTGGTGCGTGAAAGTGATACCATTGAGGTGCTAAAGACCAAGGTGCGTCTTGCTACTATTCTAGGCACATTCCAGTCCACTTTAACTAACTTTAAGTATCTACGCCACGTGTGGAAGAAAAATACTGAAGAGGAACGACTGTTGGGCGTATCCTTGACTGGTATTATGGACAGCACACTGACTGCGACTCCAAGTGATAAGCTAGAAGTGATGCTTGAAATATTACGTGATACAGCAGTACAGACAAATGCATCGTTTGCTACAAAGCTAAAGATACCACAGTCCACTGCAGTTACGTGCGTAAAGCCTAGCGGCACCGTATCACAACTCACAGATGCTGCCAGCGGCATTCATGCACGGCATAATCCTTACTACATTCGTACTGTACGTGGTGATAACAAAGACCCACTCACACAGTTCCTAATCTCTGAAGGCATACCCGCAGAGCCTGATGTAATGAAGCCTGACAGCACCACAGTGTTTAGCTTTCCTATGAAGTCGCCTAAAGGTGCAGTAACACGCACTGCTATGACTGCCATTGAACAGCTAGAGTTGTGGCTTACATACCAGCGCCACTGGTGCGAACATAAGCCATCGGTAACAATTTCTGTGAAGGAAAACGAATGGATGGACGTAGGTGCTTGGGTTTACGAACATTTTGATGAGGTTAGCGGTATCAGCTTCCTACCATTTAGTGAGCACACATACCAACAAGCCCCTTATCAGGACATTGATGAAGACCAATACAAAAAGTTCTTGACTAAAATGCCTAAACACGTTAATTGGTCTAAGTTACAAGATTTTGAAAAAGAAGATACTACATCAGGTGGACGTGAATTAGCATGTACTGCCGGCGTATGTGAGATTGTAGATATTTCAGCAGGGTGAGGAAGCAATGTCTAAAAATAAAGCAGTGGATAGATTTTATCATGAGGGGCGTAAAGCCTTTAGTTATATTGAAAAGGTTGGTAAGTTCTACCACAGTGCCGCCAATCCCTACTCTGTAGATTCCTTTAGGGGTAAAGAGTGGCAACGCGGCTATAACCTTAGCTATTTCCAAAACTTTAAAAGGATTCAAGCACGATGAACGCTAGAGAAAATCAAGTGCGGAGGTTTCAAGAAGCTATGGAACAGCCTATTGATATTCCGATGTCCAGCAAAGAACTGATGTTACGTATGTCCTTCATTGATGAAGAAGTAAAGGAACTACGTGACGAGGTTGTGACTGCAGTTAAAGAACTGGGCGATACCACAGAGGTTTCACATGAGTTACGTGCAAATATATTAAAAGAACTAGGCGACGTTATGTATGTAGTTTCTGGTTTTGCTGTAACTTTTGGCTTGCCAATATCTAGGGCTTTTGATAGGATACACGCATCAAATATGAGCAAAATGGTTGATGGTAAGGCTATCAAGAATGACGAAGGAAAAGTCATGAAGGGGCCGAACTACAAGCCACCATTACTAGATGACCTAGTAAATAACCAATTAGAATTATTTTAGGAGCATACTGTGTCAGATAAAGAAGACATAATTACCATCAATGGTACCGAATATCCTTACGTTGAGTTGGAAGATGCTCAACAGTATATGGTCAATCAAATCCGTAGTTTAAATGCTAAAATTGTTAAAGCTAGGTTTGAATTGGAACAGATTAAAGTGGCGCATGAGGTATTTTCTTCACAGCTTCTTCAGTCTGTAAAAGAAGAAGAACCAGAAAAGGCTTCGGAATAAATGCATTGGAAAGAGTTAGAACCAGTAAAAAAAGACCGTAAAAAGTTTGATTTAGACTTGCAATATGGCAAAGTTCGTGAACAGCGTATCGCTGACATGCTTCAGAATAAAAAGATTGAGGTGAAATCAGAAAGAGATATGTGGGCACGTACCGGCAATATTGCGATTGAGTACCAATCGTACGGCAAGCCAAGTGGCATCGCTGCCACAGAAGCTGACTACTGGTTCCACAATCTGTGCATCGGTGATGATACCTTTGCTACGCTTGTGTTTAGCACCGAGTCACTAAAAAGAATTATTGCTAATCTTGACTACAAGAAAACAGTCAAGGGCGGCGACAACTACGCATCTCAGATGTATCTTCTAAATATACAGAAGCTATTTTCATCTGATGTAATAAAGGCTTTTAAGGAAAATGAAAATGCCATCAATGAAGACGCTATCAATACACAGTGAATTAGATGTGCACCTCAGTATCACCAAGCAGGGCATCGGTGTGACCATATCCGGTGAAGAGGCTGAGACTTCATTTAGCGAGTACACATGGGATGAGCTGTCTGATGACATGATTGACCAGCATGCTATACCTATACTGGCCAGTAATGATTACAAAATCAGTAAAGATAGCCGTGACTTTATCAAAGAGGCGGCACAAAAAATGCGCTATGCCGCTAGTAAAATGGCACAGCGCACTGATAACATGGATGTTGTTGATATTAGTTAGGGTGCTACGTTTATATTAAACTGTTCGTACAAACCTGAAGTATTTCCACCGCTTAGCATTCGATTTGTCTGGTCTGTAGTGGATTCTTCACCTTCATTTAAAGCAAAATCAGCTACAAAATTTCCAAATGCCGTTTTACCAAAGAAATAAGTTCTTAATGTTTTTGCAGCCATACTGGACGTGTCCCCTTTACCTAAAGCTATATCTACAAACTTAGGATTAGTTAATAGAGAAGACACTTTATTATTAGCACTAAGTCTGGCTAACCCCCTACCTAATTTTAATGGGTCTACAGTAAAAAACTCCCCAACAATTTGTGCACCAGATAATGCATTACCTGCATCAGCACCTGCACGAGCCACTGTTTGCACATATATTTTTAATTGATTTAACACATCTAAATCATCTGGAGTCAATACCCTTTTAAGTTCTGGCATAGTTGTTTCAATTTTTTCAAGTATTTCACTAAATTTGTCGCTATCTATTTTATAATTCGGTGCTGTAGGAGAACCAATACGCTCAAAAGGCGTATTTTTTGTTATTTCTTTTACCACACCACTTTCGGGTGAAATAATGTAATCAAAAAGACCTTTACGTAAATTTTCTCTGCCTCCTGCATCTGCGGTTTCTGCAGTAACTACCTCAATTAATTTTGCCATACCTGCATTAGGGTCGTCGGACTTAAATGCGGCATGAATTCTTGATGAAAATGGACTAGATGCTGGAGTACCTTTACCAACGATTTTTGGATAATCATTAGAAGCTAGTTTTGCTAACTGGTTAGCTTCGTCAATCAAGGCTTGTTTTCGTGCAGCGTCTACACCTAGTGTTAGCAACTCATCGTCTGAGTATTTTGAGAAAAACTCCACTAAAGAAGTAGGAGATGTAGTTTCTGCGGCACCTGTTGGCATTGTTCGTGCCATATTTACATTAATCAATACATCAAAGTTTTTTCTTAATTCTTGCATCGCTGCAGGATTAGTATAATCAACTTGGCCTAATCTTTCGAGAACATATCGTTCTTGTTTTGCAATAGCTTCTAACTGATTTTCTATTGAACCTGATTTATTGTCTAAAATATCCCTAGCAAATTGACCTGGTTCTGTATCATAAGGTTCTAGCTTACTTTTAGACCTAGTTCGGGCATTAGCAATTGTATCTGAAGTTTCTTTGTAAAAAGCATTAGCATCCTTAAGTTGAGTTTGAATAGATTTTTTAACAGCTTCATCAACTCCTACTGGATTTCCAATTAAATCTAACAGCGTATCACGCATGTTAAAAGCTGCTGTTCTAGCTTGTTTTGCACCGGTTGTCATTTTGCCGTCCGGAAGACGGGCAATATCTGCACCCATTTCTCCGAAACGCGTAGCAAACATGTGAAGAAGTTTAGCAGGACTGTCGATTACGTAATCATCGGATTGTCGTGATATTTCATACCCTGGATTATTTTTATTAAAATTAGCAATAGCTGTATCCATCCCCTGATATGTTAATTGGTCGCCTTTGCCAAGATTTTTCATAAAGTCTATTGCGTTATACACATTAGCTTCACCTAATCCATAACCCAATTGAGTGCCTTCTAGTGTACCGCTATCTGATTTTGGTACTACAGGGCGTGTACTGCCTTTGATTTTGTTAGTAATGGTAGACAGGTCATATTTTGCTTTGCCTAAAGTGTCAAAAACATTGCTATATAAACCTTTAGCTTCTTCAAAACGTAGGCTTCTAAAAAGCTTGTCTACCTCTATAAGTGATGTTCCTAACTTTTTATATTCTGGTGATACATTTCTATTTTTTATATGTAAATCTTCTAGTGCATTTAGGTCTTTTCTAAATTTGCCAAAGTCACCCTTACCAATGTTATCTGCATAGCCCTTTAGGTACCGCACAGCAGACTCGCCTTGCTTACGTAGCTTAGTAGGAATAATAATACTAAGCTGTTGAACCAGTCCATCTAACCTATTTAAAACCGTATTATTTTTTACTTGTTTAAGTGTTAGACCCTCTAATACAATAGGATTACCATCTACGTCAGCTACCACATTAGCTAAATCTGCTGTTTCGCCCTTTGTACTTTCTGCAAAGTCTCGTGCTGGTATTGCGCTTGGATAAATAGAATCATCTGCTGCACCCGTCTGTGCATCAATAAACTTTTTACCTTGTCTTGTTACGGTCAATGATAATTTATCCGCTAAAGCAAATGGCAATGGTGCAACCATTTCAACAGCACCTGCAAATTTTTCTTTACCGGTATAATCATCAAAATCTTGTCCACCCGCAAATTCAGGTGTTAGCTTATTATTGGCTAATTCAGCAGTACGGGCAAGTTCTGCAAGATACCCCTCGACTTTGTCAGCGTCTTCCCCTTCTAAACCTAGGTTTTCTTTTAATACTTCTTGTTTAAAGTTTTCTCCAAACGCTCCCATGTTAAATGCAGTGTACAAAAATACCAAGCCACCTACAGCAGCTGCTATGGGCGCTGAAATTGGAAATGTGGAAAGAGCAATAAGACCTGATGCTATAGCTGTTGCCGTTCCTGCAGTTGCCCACGCAGTTCCTGCTGCTGCGGAACTCATACCAGCTTCGTAACCACCTACACTACCAATTAGTTTTAATGAATCATAGGTTGACTGAATTGGACTAGAATATGGAGTAAATGTTTCATCATCTCTTTGCAACGAAACATAGTGTGCAGGCTCAAACCATTTAGCGGTTTTATCATGGAATACTTTTACCCTACCCTTTCCATGAATACCCTCATACAAATTTAATATTTCATTTGAATCTTCTGTAAAACCATAAGCACCGGCACCCCTACCGTCTAAAATGTCAGACACCTCGGTGCTATACGGATTAAATTCACCTCCCAGTTTTTCTACTTCAGGTGCAACTCTTTTGATACGCGCATCTACGGTAGGGTTTGGCAGGTATCCATATTCTTTCTTTATGTCACTGGCACCCACATAACGTTCGTCTTTAACAATTCCGCCATACTTAGTAGGAACATCGGGTAAAAATGGCATACCAAAGAGTGGTCCTTCAGTTGCTGTAGGTGCTGGCTTTGATTCATCAAAGTAAATACTAGGATATATTTCAAAAGGCTTCTTTATTTCATCAGGTTGGGTTTGTGCAGAAGTAGCTGCAGATGGGACTGCTCCACCGGTATGCGGTGTTACATTCATACCAAATTGTGAAAGTAAAGATTGTGTAGAAGAACTCATTTTTTATATTGTTCCTATTAGTTTGTTGGTGCTAGGTTTGGTGTAGAATAATCTCTTTTAAATCCTGCAGGACTTCTACGGTTTTCTAAAACAGCCCTAGCAGCATTTTCTGCCATTTCAACATAAGGAGCTATAGCTTCTATATATGCTACAGATTTACTTTTTCCTTGAATATAGGTACCACTAGCGTCTATTGCACCATTTGCAGCATCCCATTCTTGCAATTCTTTTACTTTTGCAGTTACATTTTCTGCACCAGGCATTCTGTTAGCAGAAAGCAGATTTTGTAATACCATAGTTCCTATAGATTCCTTAGATAAGTCCATAGAAGCTCTGGGGTTTTGCGGGTTAAAGCCTCCCTTGTATTCTATTACAGGCATATCAACAAACTTATCAGCCATAGAAAGGGCTTGAGCAGTAGTAAAGATACGAGTTAGATTCCCAAGGGCTGCAAATATCCTAGTGTCACCAATAGTGGGTTGGTCAAGTAGACCAACAAAATTCGTCACAAATTGTAAGTCTTTATCAGATAGGCGAGGGTCTTTAAACAATTCGTCTTTTGCAGAAGCAATGAAACTAATAGCATCAGCTCTTGCTATGGCTGCTTCACCACCTTTTAAGGCTTTTGCTAAGTCATTTCGACCAAAGAAATCTGCAAGGTCAGTTGCGTATATACGAGCTTCACCCGGAATACCTAGCAAGTTACTGGTTTTGGATACAGCAAGATTTAGACGACCAACGGCCCCAAGAGCACCTTGGGAACGGTCAATTTTTTCCGTAGCTTTTGCGGCAACAGATGGTGGCGCCGTTCTACGCCCACCCTTTGCTTGGGTCATAGTTTGTACAGGAACGGTTATCACATCACCATCGCTATTTAAAGTAACCATCATTGTGTAGCTTTTTTCTTGGAAAGTGCTACCAATTTTAGTTTCTCCAGAAGCATGATGTTTAGCTATCTTCATAGCATCATCGGGAGTCCCTTTAAATCCAGCATCGGTTAATACCTGTAGATTATAGGCCACGCTTTGTGAAAAATCTGAGCTACCTGATGATGAAGCTTTTGATGCAATTGTAATACGATTTAGTACATCTTGTATGTCGCCAGCCGTTGTTACTAAATTTGCACCTGGATTTGCAGTAGCTTCACGAAGCATACGTCTAGCTGTTCTCATCAATGAAAAATCAGATGGGTCCAATGACATATTCTTAGCTGGGTCTGCAGCTAGTGCTTCAAACCGTTCCAGTTGTTTTGCTACATCGACTAGAACAGGTGAAATCTTATCTGTACCAGTTGTTGTATCTTTTTTAGCACCGGCCATTAAAGCAATACCCTGTTTAATGACACTTTCATAATCCTCTGCTTTATCCATATTAACAGTATCTGAATTTAACATAAAGCCTTTTTTCAGTGTCATAGCATTAGCATACACGCCATTTAGTGCTTCTTTAATTCTAGGACTTACATTTACATCAAATATTACATTTCGCATATCATTTAATTCATCATCAAACGAAGAAATATATTGTTTTACTTTTTGGTTAGGAATTGATGCAGTTACAATAGCGCTTTGCAAATCATATAATGTATCTACATTGCTGTCGTTATCCTTAAGAAATTCTTTATAAGTTTTCATATAAAAACTGGGTATGTTATCACCATCTATTACAGTGCCATCACTAAGTTTAATTTGTGTTTCTGGCCTAATTACAGCATTTTCTCCTTCTTTGCGAAATATAGAAAGAATATTAGCATGGGATTCCGAAATTGTTTTTGTTAATTTATCGGGTTTATTTAAAATAAGGGCCACCGATGAGCTTGGTAACTCAGGTAATTGTCCAGACACAACTTGATTATATTGGTCTACGCTAATTCCCATTCTTTTTGCTGCCGCTGCAATTTCTTCTTGGGTATTCATCCCAGAAAATGCTTTGCCCATAGCCGTTAAAAATGAGTTAGGTGTTTCATTATTGGCACTTTTAGTAGGCGCACCTAAAGCTTGATTTGTTTGCTCATTAACTCCTGTATTGCTAGCTTGCGTAATTTTGGGTGATGCTATTTTCATAGCACCTAAATCATTTCTGTGTTCCATAAAAAATTTAATCGCTGCTCCAGCATCTTTTGCTCCAGAAGTACTGATTAAAGATTGTGCTAATCCCTGCATATCTGCAGGAGATAATTGTTTAATAAAATCGTCATCCTGAACACTAAGTGTTTGTGCCACGGAATCAACTAACTTTTTTTGTTTGTTAAATTCAGCAACTCCAGAATCATATTCCTTTTTCTTAACACCGAAGCCTTTAACCCGCTCTTCAATACCTTCCTCATCACGAACAGAAACAGCTCGTATAATATCAGTAGCAGTGTCTAGGCTACCCCGTATAAATGCACCTTTGGTGCCGCTCATCAATCCACCAAGAAATGCCATTATACAATTTCCTCCACAACTTCTTCTTCAACCTTCGTAGGAGCCATGAGACCACCGGAGCGTTCAGCTTTGAATTCCTCAATCGTTTCTTCGACTGCTGGCATGAATGCATCATCACGTTCTTTAATTGATTCTTTTAATTTAACTGCGCTCTTAATAGAATCGCTAACACCAGTCTTTTCACCAACTTTATAATCTATGTCGGCTTCTTCAGCGATAGCCATAATAAGCATACCCAACTCTTCACCAACTAGAATACCTAGGTCTGGTGTGTACATACCCTCCGAAAAACCGTGCATAATCATTGATGTAACAATAGTTGTTACGGGAATACCAGACTCCAGCATGGCAAATAACCCAAACAAAGTGTCATCATTCTCAAACTTGTTAAGATAATGTTCCATAACTTCATCATTAGTCGTAAACATAGGAGGGCTTTCCCACGGATAGGACTTGGGTTCTTTCGTCAATGATTGCCCTGGAATAGCCACGTCAAAACGAGAACGCTCTGTTCCGGAAGGCATAGTCAGGTTTTCGGGTATTTCAATCATGTTTACGCCTTTGCCGTTGTAGCTTCTTTAATGTTGTCTTTGGATTGTCTTAACATTCTAGTTAATGTTGCTTTTAAAATGGACTCTGCACCAGGAGTTGATGCCATAGTAACTGGAGCTGCACGAGACCTACTGGCCTGTGAGCCACGACGCCCCACAGCACGTTTGTAACCACCTAGGTTTAACTTTTGTACCTGCTGTACTGGAGCAGCTTGCCCACTGGCACCACCTTTTCCACCACCACCAATTAAATTCGTTGCTAAGTTAGTAGCAAAACTTGTCCAGAAACTCATAGGCTACTCCTACTGTCCATATCTTGCACCAACATATGATGCTCCAATTGTAGTCAGGAAGCTACCAATAGATGATGCTGTGCTTTGGTCTAGATATTTATCTTGATTTTCTCTATTTACATCAGCTTCTAGGACTGCCATAGCCATATTAAAGCTTCTGTCCTCTGCATTTTCTGCTGATGAGTACGCATAATCAGCTTCATCACGAAACTGTTGCCATATATTATTCATAGCTTGGTTTGAAATTGCTAGGTAATTAGCCGCATTTGCCTGATTAGCGGCATTTTGCGTAGCTGTATTTGCTGTATTAACCTCACGACGCCATTGTACATTACTTTGCTCAATAGCTAAAGCATTACTTGCATTAAACTGTTCTCTTTGGTTAACCATTGTTGCGGCAAATTGTTGCATAGCGTTAGCTTGGCCGGCGTTAAACTGATTAGATGCATTAGCGGCTGTAGCATTATACTTATTAATATCCTGCGTAAGATTAGCAAAAAACTGGTCAACTTGATTTTGGGAAGTAGCATTAAATTGTGCGGCTGCATTATTAGCGGCTTGGTCTGACAGCATTGCTTGTTGCTGTGCCTGTTGATTTATTACTGCCGCCTGTTGTGCATTAGACATATTAGCCATATCCATCTGCATAAAACTTTGTGCATTTTGCACTGCGGCTTGTTGTCTTGCAGTTAGGTTAGACATATCCATCTGAGACATCGTAGCCGCATTAGCCAATGCTGCGGCCTGTGAATTAGACAGATTCGTAAGATTCATGGTTTCCATCATCTTAGAGTTAGCAAATACGCGTTGTTGTTCTTGCGTAAACGTCATATTTGCTGCTTCGGCAAATTTTTCAGCGTTGAGGATGTTAGTCTGCTGTTGGTTGCTGAGTTCTTGTCCTGCCAAAGACGCATTAACTTGCATTTTAGCCAAAGCCATCTGTTGAGCATTTGACGTATTAGCTAAGTCAACATTCATATTATTCTGGGTATTAGCGAGCATTGCTTGTTGCTCGTTAGACATAATCTGCATTGCAGTTTTAAAGTATGTCTGTGAATCCTGGGTAGCTATAGGTAGGGCCGCTTCCATGGCGGCTTGTGTAATTGCTGCACCTGCCATAGATGAAGCTGACAGGCCACGAGCTGCCATAACAGCATCAGCGTTACGTATTGCTCCTGCTGCCCAAGCGGGGACTTGTCCACCAGCGAACTGTGTAGATAGGCGAGCTAGTTGCCCTTCTACAGTCATATTAGCTGTTACAGGCATAGTAGCGCCTTGTGCGCCACTTACGAAACTAGATTGCTGTGCTTGGTAGGGATTTAAAAATGCTGTGCTAGCTGCAGCCGCTTGTGCTTGCTCCGGTGCTCCGACAGTTCGCCCAGCCATAGGAGCTACTGTTCCTGCAACTTGTCCTTGTGCGGCTTGTGCTTGCTGAGAAAGAGTGCCTTGTGCGGCCTGTACTTGTGCACCTTGACCAACAGTTCCTTGTGTGCCTGCTACAGTTGGCGTGCTACCGGCGGTTGTGGAGGCTGTATATTGTTGTGCTGTAGCAGGTGGTGTGGCTCCTGCTGCCTGTGTAATATTAGCTAAAGTTGCGGGGGTGGGAACTGTACCAGATACTTGACCTTGTGTAGGAGTTACAATTTCATTTGCACCAACAGTTTGCGTTTGTGGATTATACAAACCTTGTGCAGGCATAAGTGGATTAACTGCCTGTTCACCCATATATTCATCTACTGGACGTGGATTTGCTCCTGTACCTACATTTGGACTTGCCATTGATTACAGTTCCTTACTTAATGCTTTATCTAATTTATCTTCTACTCTGTGTAACGCATCCATTACACGGTGCATGTCATCACGCATTTCACCACGTGTAGCGTAATCTTCACGAGTTCTATTAACTAATATGTCTATACGTTTTACTTCTCTAGCTTGTCCATTAAGAAACCAAGCACCACCCATTACTACTATACCGATTAAGGTATCTATGATGTGTACCATATCCATCAGTCAGCATCTGCTATGGTTAGTTCGCCAGCCGCTACTTGGCGTAGGATTTCTGTGTAGTGTCGGTTGGCTGGGTCATTAGGAACCCACAGGGTTTTACCATCAAAATCTGCCATAACTCCAATATTGTTCCCTGCTTGGTCTACTCCATACTTTGCGTTTGTAATTTCCATCTATAACTCCGCATCCGCTGTATATCTAAACTGCCCATACTGATTTGCACTAATGTTTGAAGCCGTTACAACGTAGTAAATACCATCTGCGTCTAACCCCCATGATGATGCAGCCGTTGTAGCGTCACCCCATTCAATTTGGTTTGCAGTGCCATTATTAGACTGTGCATAAGAAATAGTTGGTGTAGCCCTCATAGTAACAGGAAAATTAGCATTTACTTTTGGGTATTGTGTAGCAGCGCCCCATGTCATAGCCCATCCTGCATAACTATTGTACTTTTCTGCTGGATAATAATAGCGTTGACACTTGCGTAA